>Ga0299906_10000819_pt1 | contig 27552 bp, 22 predicted proteins | sample RVTome_14_FD_200259 | JGI IMG/M metagenome (GOLD analysis project Ga0299906, IMG submission 200259) | Soil microbial communities from uranium-contaminated site in the Upper Colorado River Basin, Wyoming, United States - RVT145D125 (version 2) ...
CAACGGGCGAGTCCCGCGTCGAACGGGGCCAACGCCCGACGCCGCTGAAGGCCCGCCAGGCCCTCGCCCGGACCCAGGGCGCGAAGGGCTGCTTCGTAGGCCGTACCGAATGGCGTGCCGTGCCCGAACCAGACGGCGAGTTGTGGAGGATTGCTGCTGCGGGTAGGCACGCAGTTCTTTCGCAGAAGGGACCACTGTGATCGACTGATCCGCTCAGGCTCCCTTTCCCAGAGCCAGGCCAGTTGCTCGCAAGCGCGAATCCTGCGCTGAAACCAGGTGTTGTAGTCGGCTCGGGCCGATAGCAGGCGCCGCGAGGCTAGCTCCACGGTAAACAGGGGGAAGAGCCAGTTCCGCCTGTTGACGTAAGCGAGCTCCTCCCATTCCATCTCGCCTTCCTTGCTGACCGTGCGCGACCAATATCGATCGACTATCACGAGCGCCTGGGCGACGTGGCGACTGTAGCTTCCCGCCCAGAGCGGCCATCCGAGCACTGCGGGTATCGGTGTGCCCGAGGGGCCGCGCAGCATGAAGCCCTCCAGGGGCGGACCGAGCTCGTCCCGGACCGCCGACGGCTCGATCGGGGTGCCACGCAGGACCGCGTGAACGGCGGACGCTTCCTGCAGCTCGAGATCGACCGCCACGGAGGCGAACAGATTGACCTCCTGGACCGACGGGCGGCCGGTGTAGGAGATCCGGATCCGATCCAGGATGTAGTCCCGGTCGTCCTCGTCGACGGAAAGGAGGGCTCTGGCACCGCCCAGCGTCCGGGCGGTAGCGGCGTAAGACTCGCGGCGCTCGAGAGGCGTCGATCCCCCCGAGGGTTCGTCGCGCCAGTCCTCCGTGATCCGTCGCCGCAGGGCGCGCGCCCAGGCGCGGCCTGCGGTGCTGCCCTCGGCCTCCAGGTCACGGATCGCCTCGAGTGCAGGCACCTGACGCCCCGACAGTACGTCGAGGACGATCCCCGCGACGCGGCCCACCTGGGTATGCGGCCCTCCGGAGGTGAATCTGGAGACGACGAGATGGGCCGCGATGCGGCTCAGCAGCGGGCGGAGATCGCTGTAGTCCCCAGCCTGCTCTCGCAGCGCAAAGCTGGCCACTACGAGCGCCGCCCGTTCGTGAAGGTCCGGATCGAGGGGCCGCAAGGCGAGGTCGCGGGAGAGGGCAGCCGACTCCCCCGCGATGACGAGGGCCGTGGGCCTGGTCAGCCGCTCCAGCAGTCCGCTTGCCCGTGGGGTCGCGTCAGATGGATCGGGAGCGCCCACGTCGAGCGCGAGCCACTCCACGACTGCGTCGGATAGGAGCGCGTACGTCGACGGCGCCCAGATGGACTCGGTCAGTGTGACTGTGGAGGCGAGCGGTGCCCGCCCGCTTACCTCGAGCGCGACGCGTCGTTCCGTGTCGATCGCTCCGAACCCCACTCGGATCTCCAGATCCTCGCCCATGCGCGAGTCCCCTGCGGCGAAGAGGAGCGTTTCGACGATCCCTCGAACGACCCGGGCGATGATGGCGTGCTCCTCGTTCATGTGAGCCCAGAGGCGCTCTGGCTCTGCGACCCGGAGCCGAAAGCGCCACGACGGCCCTCCGTCTCGGGTCACGACCAGCTCGCCCCGCGCGCCGGGGTCGGCGTCGTCCTGGCCGACGACGTCGATCATCGTGGCCAACGAGAGCCGGGTGAAGAGAGAGCGCGAACAGACCCTCTGGCTCTCCAACCTGCCCACGGGTCCCCCGGGCCCGGTCAGGCGGGCGACGTCCTGCTCGTCGGTCGCAGCCCAGAGTGATTCGACGACCGGGTCGGCACCCGGGCAGTTGCGGTAGTCGTCCAGGTCACTGCTCGCAGCAGGCTCCACGACGCGTTCGCGCGATCTGTCACTACCCGGGTACGTCGTTGTGAGCACGTATCTGTCCCTCGGGACCCGACTCAGAAGCCGGAGCCGGTAGCGGCGCTCGGCTGGGATCAGCAGCGCGGTCTCCGAGCCGGGGTGGAGTGTGGCCATGTCCACATCGACCACGTCGTAGAGGGGCCGGGGCCGCGCTTCCGCTTGGAGCAGGGTGGTCGCCAGGACGAGTTGGCCAATCACGACAGGGTGAGCCTCGTGGACAGCTTCGGTGCGGCCGATGTCACGACCCGGCGCCCCGACCTCGATGTGGCCGATGATACTTCGACCCCGCTCTCGCAAGTGCAACGCTCGTGTCGCAGCGGGAGCACGCCGCCCCCTCAGGCCTGCTTCGTGTAGAGCGTCTGCGTCGGGTAGGCGAACTCCAGGCCCTTCGCGTTGAAACGCTCCAGGATCCTCATGTTGACGGCGTTCTGGATCCCCAGGATGTCCGCCCCGGCCTCGATGTAGTAGATGAGCAGGATGTTCAGGGCCGAGTCGCCGAACTCCGTGAAGGAGACGAGCGCCTCGTCGACGACCCCCTCCGTCTCCTTCGCGACCTGCCGCAGGAGCTCCTGGGCCTCGGACATCTGCTCCGGCTTCGTGTCGTAGGTGAGCCCCAGGTTCGCCACCACCTTCCGGTTCGGCTCGAGGCTGATGTTCTCCACGGGGCTGTCCGAGAAGGTGGAGTTCGGGATCGTGACGATGCGGCCCTCCAGGGTCTGGAGCCGCGTGCTGCGCACGCCGATCTCCCGGATGAAGCCGTCGTAGCCCGCCACCTTGATCCGGTCGTTCAGCTTGAAGGGCCGGTCGGTGAAGATGGTGAAGCCTCCGAAGATGTTCGAGACGGTGTCCTTCGCGGCCATGGCCAGGGCCAGGCCGCCGATGCCGAGGCCGGCGATCAGGGCCCCCACGTCGTAGCCGGCGTTGTTCAGGGCCACGATGACGCCCACGATCCAGACGGTGACCTTCGTCCCCTTGCGCAAGATCGGGAGCAGCTGGTCGTCGAGGTCCGTCTCGGTCTTCGCCGTGATCGGAACCAGGTACTCGGTGTAGAGGGCGTCCAGGAGCCGGCTCACGAGCCACGCGACGGCGACGATGATCAGGAAGTGGGAGGCGTTTCCCATCCAGGCGTGGACCAGCTCCGGGAGCGTGAGGGTGTTGATTCCGTACCAGACCCCGGCGATGGTGATCGCGAACACGACCGGCTCCTCGACCATGTCTATGATCAGGTCGTCGAGCCGCGTTTTCGTCCTCGCGGTGATCTTCTTGACCACGTTCCCGAACAGCCAGTAGGCGAGCTTGCCGACCAGGACCGCCGCCACCACGATGGCGAGCGCCGTCACCCACTGTGAGATGGTGTTGCCGTAGAAGGTCCGGTCTCCGATTCCCTCGAGCATGGTCACCTCCGGGCAGGCTGCGGCCCTGTCGCGTTCCCGCCGTTCGAGGGCGGCACCTTAGAACGGTCGCGCCGCCGGTTCAACCCGTCCTCCGGCACCGGCGTGTAGTGCAAAGGGTCCATTTTGCTCCGAGGGGATCCCGTCGTGGCGCGGGAGCGCCTGGAGTGGGCTTGTCGCACGAACCCGCGAGCCGTCGGCGGCTTCTTCCTGCGCGCGTTCCTGGCCTGGAGGGGGGGCGACGCCGACGCGTCCCGGGCGCTCCTGAGCCGCGCCCGGGAAGCTCGCGGCGAGGACTGGAAGCCCGCGGGCGCCACCGCCGAGGGCGACGTGGCCGGCCAGCTCCACCGCGACCCCACACTGCTCTCGGTCGGCTGGACGGCGTGGGACGGAGGGGACGCCACCCCGACCTTCGAGCTCCTGGCGGCTCGCATCGAGCGCGCATCCTCCCTTTGACTCATGGGGAGTCCCGCGGGCCGGACTAGCTTCGAGATGGAGGTCCGTTCATGTCCAGCTCGAGCCAGAGAACCGTCATCGCCGACTTCCTCGCCCAGCGGCGCATCGCCGTCGTCGGGGTCTCGAGGGACCCGAAGGACTTCAGCCGCGGTCTGTTCCGCGAGCTGGCGCGCCGGAAGTACGACGTCGTTCCGATCAACCCCAGCGTGTCCCAGATCGAGGGCATGCTCAGCTTCTCGCAGGTGCAGGATCTGCGACCGCCTCCCGACGGCGTTCTGATCATGACGCCACCGCAGGCCGCCCTCCAGGTCATCCGGGACTGCGCCGAGGCGGGCGTCCGCCGGGTGTGGCTGCACCGCGGCGCCGGAACGGGGGCCGTCAGCGAGGAGGCCGTGGCCCTGGCGCGAGACCTCGGCATCGCCGTCGTGGCGGGGGCGTGCCCCTACATGTTCCTGCCCGGAACCGGGATGGTGCACCGGGCTCACGGCGGGCTGCTGAAGCTGCTGCATCGGCATCCCACCCAGCGGGCCGCCTGAGGCGCCGCGCGCGGCTCATCCGACGCCAGTCGCGCGTTTGCGGTACGCTCGGTTCCGATGCGCTTCGCTCCTGCAGGGCACGAAAGCGAGTGAGCGGAGCGGAACGCGAGCGCCGGACGGAGATCGCGCCCACGGGACAGGCCGTTGCGGCGTTCCTCTCGGCCGTCGCTCAGGAGGAGCCGGCGTCCAGGTGCGCGTACGGCGGATGCGTCTGCAGTCGCTCGTCCTCGAGCGGGCCCCCCATCGTGAAGTGGTACAGCACCTGGAAGCGGTCGCCCCGCAGCCCGAACAGCTCGTGTGTGAGGTCGTCGAAGAAGCAGCCGATGCCGGTCGCCCGGATGCCGTGGGCCTCGGCCTCCAGGTACAGCACCTGGCCGATCGCGCCCGTCTCCCAGTGCAGACGCCGGTAGAACCAGGGGCCGTGCTGCTCCACAGGATCGCGATACTCGGCCAGCATCGCGGCCGCGAAGGCGCCGTCGGCTGCGATGTCCTGGCCGCAGCTCGCCTGGCGCGCGGCCGCGCGGGCGTCTCCGCCCTCGAGCAGGAACAGCGGCAGCGCAGCGGGGCAGCCGGCGGGGCGCGACCAGGCGAAGGACCGGTTCAGCTCCTGCGCCAGCAGGGGGCGGCGCGACTCGTCGCGCACGAGCGCGTAGAGGCCGGGATCCAGGCCGGTGACGCGGTGGACGAACAACAACAGGTCGACGCGGGGACGCCAGGGGAGCGCCGCGAAGGGCACGGGCCGCGCAGGCAGCACCTTCGAGAGGACTTCGTAGAAGCCGGCGCGGGACAGGCCGGTGCGCCCGTCGAGCTCCACGGCGCTCCGGCGGCGATGAACGATCGTCCGCAGTGCGAGGGCGTTCCCGCCGACGGGTGGGCCGTCGTCGCCGCCTTGTGCCGGCGCGGCCCAGAACGCCTCCGAGGGAGGCGCCGTCTTCCGGGTCGCGCGCGCCACGTCGTCGATGGCGCTCCACTCGTGATGGGAGTCGCTGAGGCGATTGGGCGAGCCCGACCAGCGGGCCCGGCGCAGATCGCCGAGCAGCCCGGCGGGAAGATGGAATCGGCGCTCCGCGTCGGGAGCGAGCGCGGCGCCGCGAGGGAAGACCGCCAGCAGGAGATCGGCGTGCTCGGCCTCGACGCCCTCCTGGCCGTCGACTCCCAGGAGCGCGGCCAGATCGTCGTCGAAGACGGCCTCGAGCAGCCGCGTCTCCCAGCCCAGCCCTGCGGCGGCGACGGCGAGGCTGCCGATCGCGTGGCCCACGTCGTGGTGGCAGTAGCGGAAGGCCCGCTCGCCGTATTTCCAGGACTCGCGCCAGTGGATCGAGGACAGCCCCACCAGGATCGAGCCATCGGACAACGGCGCTGTCAGCTCCGACCACCCCGAGTCCGAGAGCTCGAGACGCCGCTCGAGAGCGTGCGCGAACGGCGTGTAGTGGTAAACCGCAGGCCGAGCGTGCAGTCCGCGGAGCGCACCGGCGACGAGATAGCTCTCGGTGGGGTGGAGGTTGCCGCTGGAGGGATTCATGCGCAGCGACCAGCGCGCCGAGTAGCCCGCCTGCTTCCACGCGGAGAGCCCGAGGGCATCCTGGAAGAGCTGCGAGATCGACCGCCGGTCCAGGGGGGCCGGCGCCACCCGCCCCGCCAACGCCGCTTCGTATCCCGGCTCGGGGCCGACGGGCACCAGGTCCAGCGGCAGAGCGGGCGCGCCTTCGAAGCGTCGGAACGGATCGGGCTGCGTCGCCCAGTCCATGTACCCCAGCGAGCGCGCGGATCGGTGCGGCCGATGCTTCGTGCGCTCGTGGTACGCAAGCGTGACCTCGACGGGTGTCCCCTGAAGTGCAGGCCCGAGCGTATCGATGGTCACGAGCCCGCAGCCCACCCACCGAGCGCTGCACACCCCGGTGACGGCGGCTCGTTGCGCGATGTCGGGTGTCCGATGTCGATCCGGAACCTCTCGTTGCGAGTGTAGCGTCAAAGGCCCCGGCATAGAATCGAAGCGACACCGTGTCTTCTGGAATCGACGGACCGCCGATGGGACGAAGGCCGTCGCCGAGGGCTCCCGCTTCCCGAGCGCACTCACGGCCCCGGCTCGAGGGACGCTGGCTGAGCGCGCAACTCTGTCTCTCCAGCCTGACCCTGGGCCTCGCTCCACTCGCGGGGGCGGCGCAGCCGGCCGATGCTCCCGCGGGGGTCGAACGGCGCACGGTCGTGATCGGCCCCCAGTACGAGGCGGGCGCGATCCATCGCTGGCTGTTCGGAGACGACTACCGGCACCTGTGGACCGCACCGGTGAGCCTCGAGGTGCTCGACCTCGAGAGCACGGCGGGAGGGCTGACGCCGGTTCGGCGCGTCGGCGGGCAGCAGACGCGCAGCCTGGCACTCGTGGGAGGCGACGGGCGGGACTGGACCTTCCGGAGCGCGGACAAGGATCCCTCGTCGATCCTGCCTCCGGACCTCCAGGAGACGATCGCCGAGCGCATCGTGCGGGACCAGGTCGCTGCCGCCAACCCGGCTGGCGCCCTCGTGGCGGACCGGCTGATGGCGGCTGCGGGGGTGTTGCACTCGCCGCAGCGCCTGGTCGTGATGCCCGACGACCCCGCCCTCGGGGAGTTCCGTGAGGTCTTCGCGGGCCTCCCGGGGACTTTCGAGGAGTACGTGGGAGCGCGTCCCGAGGCCTACGGCGCCGCCGAGGTCATCGACGACGCGGAGCTCCACGCGCGCGTGCGCCGGGGTCCCGAGGTCCGGGCGGATGCCCGCGCCTTCCTGCGCGCGAGGCTGCTGGACGTCTTCATCGGCGACTGGGACCGCCACCGGGGCCAGTGGCGCTGGGCTCGCGTGCCCGGAAAGCCGGGCTGGCAGCCCGTTCCCGAGGATCGCGATCAGGCGTTCTCGCGCTTCGAGGGGCTGGTGCCCAGTCTGGCTCGGGAGGCTCAGCCGCGCTTCGTCCGTTTCGGGCCCGAGTATCCCGGCATCGTCGGTGCCACCTTCAACGGCTGGGAGCAGGACCGCCACCTGCTCGCCGAGCTCGACTGGCCCGGCTGGGAGGAGACGGCCCGCGAGCTGCAGTCCCGGCTCACGGACGCGGTGATCGCCGAGGCGGTCGCGCGCATGCCGCCCCAGTACCAGCGCCTGGAGGGTGAGCGCCTGGCCCTCGCCCTCCGGTCACGCCGCGACGGCATGCTGGACATGGCCCGCCGCTACTACCTCCACCTGGCGCGCCGCGTCGACGTCCGGGCGACGGACGCGGCCGAGCGCATCGAGGTCGAGCGCCGGGCCGACGGGAGCGTCCGGGTCGAGGTCTCCGCCGGCGAGCCCGCGGATGCCCCTCCATACCTGAGCCGCGACCTCGATCCAGCAGACACCGAGGAGCTGCGCATCCACGCTCTGGGGGGAGACGACCGCGTGGTCGTTCGCGGACGGCCGAATCGGATCCTGGTCCGGGTCATCGGGGGCGAGGGGAACGATTCCCTCGACGACGCTGCGGGCGGCGGCACCCGCTTCTCCGAGGCGCAGGGGCGGAACCGGGTGGTCCCGGGCCCCGGAACCCACGTCGACCCGCGCCCCTACCGGCCCCCGCCCCCCAACCCGCGAGCGCCGTGGATCCCGCCCCGGGACTGGGGCCGCCGGACGCTTCGGACGCCGTGGCTGGGCTTCGGTCCCGACGAGGGCGTGTTCCTGGGCGTGGCGGTCACGACCGACGCCTACGGCTTCCGCCGCGATCCATACGCCAGCCGCCAGACCCTGCGCGCGGGCTACGCGGTCGAGGCGAACGCCTTCGCGGCGGACTACGCGGGTGAGTTCCGGGCCGAGAACTCAGGAAGGAGACTGACCGTCGAGGCCCGCGCGTCCGGGATCGAGACCCTCAGGTTCTACGGCTTCGGCAACGAGACCGTGCCCCAGGGCAGCGGGGGCTTCCACCGGGTCGACCAGCGGCAGCTCGCGTTGACGCCGGGCCTGTCCTTCCCCCTGGTCGCCGGCCTCCGGCTCGGACTGGGGGCGACCTTCGAGCTGTCGCACACCGCCGAGAACGACGACCGCTTCATCGCCGGGCTGGAGCCCCGGCCCTACGGGTCCGACGTGTTCGGCCAGGCCGGCGTCGTCGGCTCGCTCCGTTTCGACTCGCTGGACCGGCGCCGTGCGGCTTCGAGAGGGGTGCTGCTGGAAGCGCGCGGCACCTGGTACCCCGAGCTGCTCGACGTCGAGTCGCCCTTCGGAGAGGTGCACGGGACCGCCGCGGCCTTCCTCTCGGCGGGAGGCGCGCTGTCGCCGACCCTCGCGCTGCGCGCAGGCGGCCGCCGCGTGTTCGGCCGCTACCCCTTCCACGAGGCGGCGTTCCTCGGGGGCAGCCTGAGCACGGAAGAGGGCACCTCCGTCCGCGGATTGCCCCGCAACCGCTTCGCCGGAGACGCCTCGCTGTTCGCGAATGCGGAGCTGCGCTTGCGGCTGGGGCGCCTGTTCCTGCTGTTCCCCGCGGACTTCGGAGTCTTCGGCCTCGCCGACATCGGGCGCGTCTACCTGGAGGGTGAAGTCTCGAAGCGCTGGCACCACGCCTGGGGCGGGGGCGTGTGGATCGCCTTCATCGATCCCGCGTACACGGTGAGCGCCGCGGTCGCGCGCAGCGAGGAGACCACGAGCGTCTACGTCAGGACCGGCTTCGGCTTCTGAGGCCGCGAGGTTCGTCAGTGCAGCAGGCGCGCGAACGCCTCCCGCGACGCGCCCGACGCGTCCACCACAAGCACCCCGAGCCGCATGGAGCCGCTCGCGTCCAGGTCGAGACGCATGAACCCGCTCGCAGAGCTCGCGAACAGCGTCTCCGGGAGCCGCCCGACCGGAGACGCGTGGCCGAAGTAGCCGGTTCCGCTGACCAGCAGCCAGGGGACCTCGCGCCCCTCGAGGACCTGCAGCGTGTGCTCGTGACCGGCGGCGAAGACCCGAGGTGGGCGCTCGGCGAAGACCTCGGCGAGCGCCTCGCGCATGTGGCGGTTCCGCGAGCCGGAGAGGTCCTGATCCGTGATCCCGTGCTGTCGGGCGATCGGGTAGGCCGACCCGATGATCGGCAAGGGCAGCCACAGCCAGCTCCGAACCGCGCGGAGCGGGAACAGGTGCTCCCGCCAACCGAAGCGTCCGCCGTGGGGCCCGCCGGTGGCCAGGGGATGGTGTCCGACGACCACCACCGGCCGCTCGCCCGCCCCTTCGATGTCCCGGGCCAGCGCCTCGAGCACCTCCGCCTCGGAGTCGGCGGCACAGGAGGAAGCGGGATCCTCCGGCCGGGGACCGTCGTGGAGCCACCACTGGGTGTCCAGGACCACGAGGCGGACCGCGCCGCCGAAGTCGAGCTGCTCGGGGCCGGGGCAACCGTCGCGGGGCAGCCAGCTCACACCCGGCCCACCGTGGCGGTCGACGTAGGCGGCCTGGCGGCGGACCGCCTCCCAGCCTGCCTCGCCGCCGCCGTCCCAGTCGTGGTTGCCGGGGATGAACACGGTGGTGGCAGCGGTTCCCCGCACCGCCTCGAGCTGGATCTCCAGACGGCGCTGCTCCTCCTCGTACCGGCGCGTGCCGGGTGCCGAGAGTCCCCGCGGGTAGATGTTGTCCCCCAGGAAGACGACCAGCGTCCGGGACGGGTCGCGCTCGATCTCGCTTCGAAGAGCCATCAGCACCGGATCGCTCGGCGCCGGGGCCCCCGCGTCACCGATGAGGATCACGCGGGCCGCGAGGTTCTCGACCGGGTCGGGGACCGGCGCCCCCGGTGGCGCCGTCGGGGGGGGCGCGACGCCACCGCACCCGGCCGCCAGAACGAGCGCGCCCGCGAGGCCCGGGCGCCGCCGCCGTCCAATGATGCGCACCGGACCATCATAGTGGCGGGCGTGGGGAGCGAGCTGCTCTCGGACTCGCGCCGTCAGCCCGAGGTCGTGATCTCGCTCTGGAACCGGTATCGGCCCGGCTGCAGCTCGAAGACCGCCGTCCCGCCCTCGTGCCCCAACACCTCGATACCGTTCGCTCCGGCGGCGGGCTGGTCGCCCTCGGTCACGAGTTCGAGAGAGAGGGCTGGCAGTCGGAGCGTAGCCGTGGTGTTCGCCGGCACCGTGGCCGAATAGGAGAGCCGGCTCCCCTCCACCTTCCAGGCGCTCTCGATGCGGCCGTACATCGAGTCGTAGTGTCCCCTGGCCCAGGTCATCTGTCCCGTCGGGTCGGGGCGCGGCTGGAGCACGAAGCGCTTGAAGCCCGGCTCTCCCCGCTCGATCCCGAGGGAGTACGCCATCAGCCACTGCCCGATCGCGCCGAAGGAGTAGTGGTTGAAGGAGTTCATGCTGTTGTTGCCCCCGAAGCCGTTCTCCACGGTGTAGCCGTTCAGCCGCTCCCATATCGTCGTGGCGCCCTGGTCCACCGCGTACAGCCAGGACGGGTACTGCGCGTTCTGCAGCAGCCGGTAGGCGAGGTCGTCGCGACCCGCATCCGAGAGGGCGCGGCTGATCCAGGCGGTCCCGATGAAGCCCGTCATCAGGGAGTGGGGAGGTCGCGTGACGCCGCCGTCGTCCGTGTTCGCCCGCTCTACCGACTCTGCCAGGCGGGCCTGCGCCTGCGGCACGTTCTCGTCACTGAAGGCCCCGAGGGCCAGCGCCACCGCGTAGGAGGTCTGGGTGTCGGCCACCTTCCACTCGGCCGGGGTGGCGGAGCTGCCCCCGAAGGGTCCGGGGCCTCCGACGAGGCCGAGCGTCTTTCCCTGCTCGTTCAGGAAGGTCTCGTTGAAAAACGCCTTGCGCTCGTCGTGCCGCCGGCGGTAGCGCTCCGCGTCCCCGGTCTTCCCCAGCAGCTCCGCCGTCCTGGCCATGATCCACAGGTCGTAGACGTGATAGGCGGTCACCAGGAAGTCGTTGCCGAGCTGCTCGTTCTGCGGGCCGAGCCAGTCCCCGAGGGCGCTGTCGGAGATCAGGCCGTCCTCGTCGATCGTGGTCTCGAGGTAGGCCAGGTAGGAGGCCATGGCGTCGTAGTGCTCCTCCAGCAGCCGGACGTCTCCGTATTGCCGGTAGACCTCCCACGGGACCGTGATCCCGGCGCTGCCCCACAGCACCCCGCCGAACCCGCCCCCTACGGGTGCTATGTCGGTGAACCTCCCCGTCTCGGACTGGACGTCGCGCATGGCGAGCAGGTGGCGGGTGAGGAACGGGTCGGCCTGCGAGACGTAGGTGGCGGTCCGGGAGAACACCGAGATGTCCCCGGACCAGCCCATGCGCTCGTTGCGCTGCGGGCAGTCCGTCGGGACCGAGAGGAAGTTGTCGACGTTGGACCAGACCAGGTTCGACCAGAGCTGGTTCACCCTGGGATTGGAGCTCTCGTAGTCCGCCGTCAGCTCGAGCACGGAGCTGATGGCCACGCCCTCCACTGCCTCGAGGGGGAGCGGCGCGTCGATCCCCGTGATCTCCAGGTACTGGTAGCCGTGGGACGTGAAGCGGGGCTGGAAGACCTGGGGCCCGTCCTTCATCACGTAGACGTCCTGGCTCGTCGCGGCGCGGTAGTTCTCCCGCATGACCATGCCGACGTTGAGCCCGGACTCTTCGAGGTCGGGATAGAGCATCTCGGCCACCCGGACCACCACCCGCCGTCCGGCCTCGCCGGCCTCGAAGCGGATCCGGGGCACCCCCACCAGGTTCTGGCCCATGTCGTAGACGTAGACGCCGTCGCGCACCTCACGGACGCTGCGAGCGGTCAGGGTCCGGAACACGCCGGCGTTGCTGCCGATCTGGCCCACCAGGGACACGCGATCGAAGTGGAGGCTCACGTCGCGTCCGCGGAAGTCCTTCGCGGGCTCCACGAACGCCGTCCCCTCCAGCCGGACCTCCCGCGCGGGCTTCCAGGCTCCGTCGTCGTAGCCGGGCGCGCTCCAGCCTTCGACGGCGGCTTCACGGGTCGCGTCATAAACCTCGCCCTGGGTCAGGCTGGAGTAGCGTACGGGGCCCTCCCCGTAGTACCTCCAGTCGCCGGGCTTGGAGGTCACCACCTGGCGGGAGTCGTCCTCGTAGCGGACGACGAGCTTCGCGAGGAGCGACTGGCGGTCGCCGAAGTGGTTCCAGATCGCGCCGAAGCTCAGCAGCCCGCTCCACCAGCCCTCGCCCAGCATGGCTCCGAGGGCGTTCGGGCCGGAACGAACCATGTCCGTCACGTCGTAGGTCTGGTACATGTGCGTTTCGTCGTACTGGGTCAGACCCGGGTTGTAGAAGTCCTCTCCCACCCTCGTCCCGTTGAGATGGATCTCGTAGATCCCGCGAGCGGTGACGTAGAGCCGGGCGTCCCGTACGGCCCGCTGGCCGGTGTCGAACTCCGTGCGCAGCATGGGAGACGAGTTGCGGCTCGGGTCGGCGACCACGAAGGCGCCGTCGTTGCCGCCGTCGAGCCGGTAGCGGCCCCCGTCCACCCGGAGGCCCGCTCGCTCGGCGAAGATCCCCTCGTACTCGTCCGTCGTGAGGCCCTCCCGGAACAGGACGCCGTGCGGCGCACGGTTGTTCGACACGACCACGTCCGAGAAGGACGCGCGCTGTCCGGCCGGGACGGAGAAACCGATGTCGCAGAGCTGGCCGAAGGTGATGTAGTCCCACCCCAGCCCCATCGGGTTCGCGTTCACGGAGGGACCCCGGGGAGGCGGGCCGAAGGGGTTGCCGGGTCGGGTGTCGGCTTCGCCGCTGAAGGCGCCGTCGCCGTCGATGACGAAGGAGAGCTCTCCGAACATCCCCGTCAGCTCCAGGCGGTGCGGGGCGTGCTTGTTGCCCGCGTCGATGACCGAGGGGAGGATGGGGAAGGAGCGCAGCGGCGCGCTCCTCGAGTCCCCGGGGGTGTAGCCGACGCGGTAGACGTTCAGGCGCGCCATCCCCTCCCCGCTGCCGTCGACCCCGGAGACGTCGAGCTCGACCTCGATGTAGCTCTCGTCCCTGCCGCTCTCGAGCTGGTGGACGTTCTTGTTCCGGTCCATCAGGCGCAGGTCGTTCGCGCCCAGGACGAAGCCGGCCCTGCTGCTGCCCTCCTCGATCGTCACCGTGTACTCGAGGTCGAGGATGGGGAGGTAGTGGGAGTAGAGCGCCAGGTCGTCGTCCCCGCCACCGATCCAGGTCGCGCCCTCCCAGGCGGAGAGATCCGTGCTCATCAGCCCGGTCTCGAACCGGGCGCTCCCGGACGCCGTGTCGCCGTTCTGGTCCCAGACCGTCACGGTCCACGTGTAGCGGGTGGCGGGTCTCAGGGGAGCGCCGGCGTAGGCGATCCCCAGGGAGACGTCGCTCGCCACCTTCCCGCTGTCCCAGGCCGGCGATCCCGCGGGATCGGTCACGACGATCTGGTACGCATTCTGCGACCAGCCCCGCTCGCCCTCGGGGGCCCGCATCTGCCATCCGAAGCGGGGAACCTCGACGTCGATGCCGAGAGGCGCCTCCGAGTACTCGACCTGGAGACGGGTCGGAGTGGCCGGAGACGGTCCGGCTGCGGCGCCGGTCGCGGCGACGCAACCGAACGTCAGAGCGAGGCGGAGCGAGCCGCGGGACCACCTCGTCACACTCGATCTGGATCGGCTCCGAGCGGGAACCATGCTCACCTCCTCGCAAGTCGACGTACCGAAACGAGCGGTCCGGTGAACGGAGAGCCGGACGATACCACGCAGCTCTCCGAGCCACGGAGGACCTCGCCCGCGACGCCGCCGTGACTATTGAAAGAGATCGTCCCAGGGTCCGGGTCGCGGACTTGTCCTGGCACCGGGCGACCGATAAGCAGACACGGAGCCACCCCCCAGGGGGCGTCCCAGAGGCTATTTTGTTGAAAAATAACGAGTTACGCAGATCCGGAAACACGAACCGGGTCTGGTACGAGTCCTGCTATAGAGGCTACCGAGTCGGGCGCCTCACCGGTCGCGGGGTTGGAGGGGCCGCTTCAATCCGGAAGCGGTTGCTCCGTGGCCGGAGGGGCGCTCGACTTGGCTTTTTCCCCCCCTGACAATCCAACCCAGATCCGGGCCCCGGCGGCGCCTCACCGCGGAAGCAGCTCGACCTCCAGGTCCATCTCGGCCCGCTCGCGCCCGCCGCGGATGTAGAGCAGGTTCAGGTCGTACACCGGCAGGAACGCATAGCCCCGAGCGGCGGTCGTCCTGACTCCCAGGATCACTACCATGGACTTCGGCGGGGCGTCACGCTTGAACGGCAGCTCGTCGAGGAGGTCGCCGGGCAGTGCCACGACTCCCGACGCGTCCGCGCCCAGCACGCGGGCCGGGGTCTCCGGGTAGACGTCCTGGTAGGTGTGCAGTCCCACGTCCAGGAAGACCTCGACTCGCGCGTTCGGAATCGGCGCTCCCCCGGGGGCGACGAGCCGCAGCTCCGTCCGCTCCGGGATCAGGGAGAGGTAGCCGTCCGGCTGCACCGCGTTCCCCAGGCTGATCCGGTTGCCCCACTGGTCGAACCATTGCGGCGTGCGCCGGCCCGCGAGCAGGTTCAGGCCGAAGGCGGTGTGCTCGGTGATGTTCGTGGCGCGCTTGCGGTACCGGCTCCCCATCAGACCGAAGGCCGGCGTCTGGTAGACGGTGACCCGGCTCGACCGCGGGCTCAGGTTCGGCATCAGCGCCGTGCCCGCCACGAGCCGGCCGTCCTCGGCGATCCCCACGTGGCTGTTCGTGTAGGCGGTGTCGCCGTGGTACACGGCGTAGGCGTAGAGGTCGGTGATCCCTCTCCCGTGCAGCAGCTCGTGCAGGACGATCGTCTGGTCGTTGCGGTACTGCGGGTCCATGCCCCGGTGAAGGAAGCGCGAGTCGCTCCGCCGGGCGGGGAAGAACCAGCGCAGGTCGGTGGAGAACTCGTCGTGGCTGCCCCCCGTCCCGTCCGGTTGGACGTGGACGACGTCCAACCGGATCCGGTCGAGGACCCCCTCGGGAGCCGTGGGGTGGACCGACTCGGCGAAGAGAGCGTTCCAGTAGTCGATCTCGTTCTGCATCAGCCGCTCGAAGCCCTCGCCGTCGTGCTCGAGCAGCCAATCGTAGACGTCCTGCTCCACGTTCAGGCCCAGCGAGAGCGCGTCGCTGAACACGCTGAGCGCGTCGTCGTCCTGTCGCGCGTCGCCCGTCTCGGCCGGCGGGTCGAGGCGAAAGGAAACGACATGCCGCTCGAAGCTCCACGACCAGGTCAGCCAAACCGTGGTCTCACCGGGGGGCAGGTCCACGGCCCCCGATACGGCGGTGCCGTCGTCGATGGCCCAGGCGTAGGGCACCTCGGCCACTGTCTCCGCGTCGCGGTTGAGAACGTGGGCAACCCAGTGGACCCGGTCGCCCTCGAAGGGCCAGCCCTCCCCGGGCGGCGCGTCGAGCCGATTCGGAGGCGGGAGCTGGGGATCCAGGGAGATCCAGCCCACCTCGAGGCGAGCCTGGGCGAAGGCGGGTGCCGCGACGGCGAGCGTGAGGCCGAGGGTTCCGACGCAGACCGTGCGCCGGCGTCTGGAAGGGCGTGAAGCGCCCGCGAACGGGTGGGGGCGTGGTCTCATACCGGTGCGCTCCTCGGCCCCCTCGCGACTGCGCCGATCATACACTTCTCGCCGGGGCTCCCGAGCCGATGCAGCTCGGCTCCCGACGGCTACAGCGACCCCGGTAAGCTCTCCGCTTCGAGATACCGGCGCGCCGTCTCGAGCTCGGGACGCATGTTCCCCGGAGCGCACATCTCGACCAGCATGCGGAAGTATTTCCGCGCCCGTTCCGGATGTCCGGCGTCGCGAGCCGCGATTCCCGCTTCGTACAGGCCGTTGAAGCGTTTCGGGGCCACAGCGAGGGCCGCCTCGATCTCGGTGAGGCCCTCCTCGGGGCGCCCCCGTGTCACCAGCAGCTCGCCGAGCTGCTCCCGGGCGGGTATCAACGGGCCCGGCGTGACGGGGTGCTTCTCCATCGACTCCTCGAGCGTGGCGGCGGCCCGGAGCAGGTCGATCGCCTCGTCGGAGCCGCCGCGCGCTTCCGCCATCCACGCGGCGGCTTCGAGGCGGAGAACCTCGATCTGCCTCGACCAGTAGTGATCCTTGGTGCCGTCGCGGAGTGCTTCGAGCTCGGCGACACCACGGGCAGCCTCTTCGAGCGCGCCGCTTCGCGCGGAGCCCAGGGCCTTTGCGAAGACGGTGATCGCCGCCGCGAAGGGGAACCGTTCCCAGGGCAGCTCCGCGGGAACCGGCTCGAGCGCGGCCGCCTCCTTCCACTGACGCCGCTCCAGGGCGTAGCGGGCCGGAACCGCGGCAAAGGGGTGGGCCGACTTCATCGTCATCGGAGTGCCGGTCGGGTGGGACTGGAGGTCGGCCAGCACCTTCGCCGCAGCCTGGTCGTCCGCCATCTGGAGCAGCGCGTACATCAGGTACTCGAAGGCGTGGAGCTCCTCGTCCCAGGCTCCAGGAAGCCCCAGCTCAGCCGCGAATCGGTGTCCGGCGTGAGTCGCGGAGCCGTTGGCCGCCACGGCCTCCTTCCAGAGGCCGAGCCGCGTGAAGATGTGCGAGGACATGTGGAGGCCGTGGGGGACCGAGCTGGCCACCTCCGGGTAGCGGCGGGCGGCGGCGAGCGCCTTCGGGGCCAGCTCCGGCGTGTCGTAGGCGTGGATCGTGTAGTGCAGGATGCCGGGATGCTCGGGGAGCGCGGCTGCGAGCCCCTCGAGCAGCTCGGCGGCCTGTCGCTGGTTCGCGTACGTCTGGTCGTCCGGCGGCGCCGTCGCGATCGACGAGAGCGCGTAGAAGATCGTGACCTCCGAGTCCCCGGGGAACTGCTCGTGGAGCGCGCGCATCTCCCGCTCGAAGGCGTGCTTGCGGGCCGGGTAGTCGGGCGGCTCCGGGCCGATGAAGAACCTCGTCACGGCGGCGATGTACCCTTCCTCCAGGGGTGAGGCTCCGCCCAGGGAGGCGGCGCGCTCGCTCGCGCGCCTTCCCTTCTCGTAGTCCGGGACGTCCGGCCAGAGCGGGTGGACGGCCGTCATCGCGATGCCCCACTGCGCCATCGCGCACCCGGGGTCCTTCTCCGCGATCTCGCGAAAGGCCGCCTCCGCCGCTTCGTACCAGAAGGAGTGGAGCAGCGCGACCGCACGGTCGAAGGGCGGCTGCAGCTCGGCCGCGCAGGAAACGGGAAACGACACCACGCCGAGCTTCTCCTCGGCGGGTGCGGAGACGACGTCCATCGGCAGGAGGACGGAAGCAGCGCGACGGCGGGGACCCCGGCGAATCGCCTGTGCATCCGCAGCATTATGCGCTCGGTATCTCGAGCTGCCCACCCGATGCGGGTGCCTCGGCCACGCGACCTCCTGCAGATTGAACATTGGAAGTTCAGGCTGACGACGGCAAGGGGCTCGGCTAGTGCAGGACGCGCTCGCGCAGCCAGTCGAGCTGGGTCTCGTAGTAGCCCTGGCTCTTCCGATGCTCGCGCATCGCGCGCAGCTCCCGGATCCCGCCCGTCTCCGAGACGTCGATGTTGTGATTGCCGTCCGGAAAGGTTCTGACGGCCAGGCTGGCCCGGGGGTTCCGGCCGCTGCTGGCTTCGTAGATCGCCCGCGTCTTGCGCCAGTCCACGCTCGTGTCCTTCTCCCCGAACAGGGCGAGCATGTCGACGTCGAGGCCTCGCAGCATCTCGTCGAACCCGTCGACGAAGATCGTCATCCCCGTCTCCGGATCGACCGCGACGTCCTCAGCGGAGAGGAACGCCTCCTGGGCGGTGCGGTAGGTCGCCTTGATTGATGTCGAACGCGCCCTCGCTGCGACCCTGGCCGGGCTTGTCCCAGGTCGCGCTGGCGACCCCAAGCCTCGCGAACCGGCCGCGCAGGTCCGCGTACATGTCCCAGCCGAGCACGTCGGTGGTGCCGTAGCCGTGCACGAACACGATCAGCGCCCGGGCCACGCCGCTCGCAGGCTGGTCGATCACGCCGGAGAGCGTCTTTCCACCCGAGACGAACGTGAAGTCCCGGGTCGTCATCGGCGCCGCGTCCTCGGCGGTGCAGGAGAGCGCCGCGACCAGACCCGCGACGGCCAGAGCAGGGAGGTGGAGCCGGGACAGCGTTCGCTTCATCACTGCAACTGACGCCCCCGATGCCATGCAGGTTTGCCTGACGGGGTACTTTCCGGAGCTTCAATCCCAGACGCGATCGACGCCGAAGCCGTCGAGGGCCTGGTCCGCGCTGACGAGGCGGGACTCGGTGGCCCGGGCCGCGGCGAGGACCAGGCGGTCCATGGGATCCCGAACGGCCACCAGGGCAGCAAACTCCACGGCCTGTTGGGAGTCGAGAGCGAGGATCGCGTAGCCCGGGTGTTCGGCGAGCGCTCTCAGTAGCTCCTCGACGCCGATCGCGATTCTCCCTCGCTCCTTCAGCAGAGCGACCTCCACGAGGGCGATCGCGGGCACGCAGCAGAGCCAGCGTCCCTCGTCCGCGGCCGCGAGCGCTCGGCGGGCGGCCGCGCCCAACCTGCCAGGCGCGCTCAGGTGCCAGACGAGCGCGTGCGTGTCAGCGACCAGCCGGACCACGTCTCGGGGGCGAGTCGAGCAGGGAGGCGGAGAGCAGGTTCCTCACCGAGCGGAAGTCGCCGTAGTCGGGAGAGCGTTCTCGGGCGAGGAGACCCGAGAGTCGCCGAGCGCTGGCCCCGCCGGATCCCAGCGACTCGAACCCCCTCTCGATCATGCGCTCGACCTGCTGGGACAGCGACCGTCCTTCGCGCTGTGCCAGCTCCTCGAGCCGCTCTCGCGTCTGCTGCGGGATGCGGACGGTGAGCGTGGCGTTCTTCTTCATGTACTCGATTGTATGCGGTTCGAAGCACCGCGGCAACCTTTCGATCCACTCAGCGGGCTTGACACCGGAGAAAAACAATCATACGTTTGTTTCAAACAACCGGATGAATGAGATTGAAGCCTGAACCCCTTGGTGACCGAGAACACCCGAAACCTCGCGAGTCACGCCACACGCGCGAGGCTCTCATAGCGGCGGCTACGGAGCTGTTCGCCGAGCGGGGCTTTTCGGGCACGTCCGTGGAGCAGATCGCCCGGCGCGCCGGCGCCAACAAGGCGATGATCAGCTACCACTTCGGGGGGAAGGCGGCGCTCTACCGCACGATCCTGGAGGCGACCATCGGCGCGATCGCGGAGCGCCTGGTGGTGATCCGCGACGGCTTCACCGAACCCGCCGACGCCCTGAAACAGGTGGTGGCCGCGATCGCGGACGTGGCGAGCCGGCAACCCAACTTTCCCGCGTTGATGCTCCGCGAGGTGGTCTCGGGGGGACGGCACCTCGACGAGCAGCTCCTGCCGCGCTTCCTGGCGATCTTCGGCACCGTGGCCAAGATCGTCGACGCGGGCGTGCGCACCGGGGCGTTCCGCTCCGTCGACCCTCGCTACACCCACCTGAGCTTGGTGGGGAGCCTCTTCTTCTTCTTCGCGTCGGAGCCGTTCCGGCGCCGGCTGGTCGCCGAGGGGATCGTGCCCGGCGACCCGCCCTTCGACACGGCGGCGTACGTCCGCCACGTACAGGAGCTATTGGCGCGCGGGTTGAAGCCCGCTGCGGAGGACCGATGACGCGCAAGGCACACCACACAGGCCTCGCGGCGATCGCCCTGGCGGTCGCGGCAGCAGGCTGCAACAACAACGTGGACCCGGACGTGATCGAGGCGTCCGGGCACGTAGAGGCCACCGAGGTCCGCGTCTCGGCCGAGGTGGGAGGCCGGCTCGAGGAGCTGGCGGTGGACGAGGGAGACAGCGTGGCCAAGGACCAGCTCCTGGCCCGCCTCGACACCGCCGACACCGAGCTGGCGCTGGACGCGTCCCGGGCCGAGCTGCGCCAGGCCCAGGCCGACCTGGCGCTGCGCCTGGCCGGCGCCCGGGCCGAGGAGATCGCCGAGGCGAAGGCGCAGGTCGCCGAGGCCGAGGCCGCCCTCGCGGGCGCCGAGCTGGACCTGCAGCGGATGCAGGGCCTGCTCGACTCCGGCTCGGGCACGCCCAAGGCGCGAGACGAGGCGAAGACGCGCCGCGACCGCGCCCAGGCGACGCTCGCCGCCGCACGCGAGCGCCTCGCCCGCCTGGAAGCCGGTTCCCGCGCCGAGGAGATCGAGGCCGCCCGCGCCCGGGTCGCCGGCGCCGAGGCGCGCATCGCCCAGCTCGAGAAGCAGCTCAAAGACGCCGAGGTGAAGAGCCCGCTCGACGGCGTCGTCACGGAGCGCCTCTCGGAGGCGGGGGAGCTGCTCACCCGCGGCACGGCCCTCGTGACGATCACGCGCCTCGGCGACGCCTGGCTCAACGTCTACGTCGCCGAGCCCGACCTGGGCCGCATTCGCCTGGGTCAGGAGGCCGAGGTGATCACCGACGGCGGCGAGACTCGCACTGGCCGCGTCACCTTCGTCGCGTCCCGGGCCGAGTTCACCCCCAAGAACGTCCAGACCCGGGACGAGCGCGTGAAGCTGGTCTACCGCGTCAAGGTCGGCCTGCCGAACCAGGACGGCCTGTTCAAGCCCGGCATGCCCGCCACGGCGCGCCTGAACGCGAAGAGCGAGGCTGCGTCGTGAGCGCCCTCGCCAAGGCCACGAACCTGGTCTGCCGCTACGGCGCGCTCGTCGCCGTGAACGACCTCTCCCTGGAGGTACGTCGCGGCGAGATGTTCGGCCTGATCGGTCCGGACGGCGCCGGCAAGACCACCACGCTGAAGACGCTGCTGGGCCTGCACGTCCCCGCCTCGGGCAGCGTGGAGACCTGCGGCGTGGAGCCCCGGCGCCAGCGCCGCCAGCTCGCCCAGCGCGTTGGCTACCTCTCCCAGAGCTTCTCCCTCTACGGCGACCTCACCGTGGACGAGAACATCGGCTTCTTCGCCGAGGTCCACGGCGTGCGCGGCTGGCGCCCCCGCCGCGACGAGCTGCTGGAGCTGGTGCGCATGACCCCGTTCCGAACGCGCCTGGCCGAGCGCCTCTCCGGCGGCATGAAGCAGAAGCTGGCGCTCGCCTGCACCCTCGTCCACACCCCGGAGCTGCTGGTGCTGGACGAGCCCACCACCGGCGTCGACCCCGTCTCCCGCCGCGACTTCTGGAAGCTGCTCGCCGGCCTGCAGCGCGAGGGCCTCACGATCCTGCTGACGACCCCCTACCTCGACGAGGCCGAGCGCTGCACCCGCGTGGCGCTGATGCACGAGGGGCGGCTGCTGAGCGTGGACGACCCGAACATGCTGCGCAAGAGCGCTGCCGGCAGCACCCTGGAGATCACCGCGCGCCCCCGGCGCGAGGCCGTGGCCGCGCTCCGGGCCCGCGACGGGGTGGCCGACGTGGAGGTGTACGGCGAGCGCCTGCACGTGTCCCTGCCCGGCACGCCCCCCGAACGCGGCGCGGAGGCCGCGCAGGCTCTCGCCGAGAGCCTGCGCGCCCAGGGCCTGGAGGTGGAGCAGGCCCGGGCCATCACGCCGTCCCTGGAGGACGTGTTCATCGCCCGGGTCGGCGAGGCAGAAGCGCGGCGCCAGGAGGTGGCGTGATGAGAGCCCTGTCCCTGGCCGTCGTCGCGATGCTCGCGGCGCCGGCTTCCGCCCAGGAGGTCCTGCGCCTCACGCTGGACGAGGCCGTCACCCGCGCCCTGGAGCAGTCCGCCTCCCTGGCCGTGCGCCGAGCCGAGCGCGGCGCCGCCCAGGCCGCCCTCGACGGCGCTCGCGCCGAGCGCCTGCCCCGCCTCGGCCTCGACGCCTCCTACACCCGCTTCTCCGACGTCCGGGAGTTCACGGCGCTCCAGCCCGACGGCACCGAGCGCGTGCTGTTCCCGAACCTGCCGAACCGCAGCCGCGTGCAGCTCGGCGTGAGCGTCCCGCTCTACGCCGGCGGCCGCATCACCGCCGGCATCGACTCGGCCCGCCACCGCGAGGAGGCCGCCGCCTCCGACGTCCGCTCCGCCGTCGCGGACCTGGTGCTGGAGACCCGCGTCGCGTACTGGAGCCTCGTCACGGCACTCGAGAGCGAGCGCGTGCTGACGGAGGCACTCGCTTCCTATGACGCGCATCTCCAGGACGCCGAGGCGCGCGAGCGCTTCGGCGTCGCCGCCCGCAACGAGGTCCTCGCCGTCCAGGTCGAGCGCGACCGCGCCGAGCTGCGCCAGCTCGAGGCGCAAGAGGAGGCCGCCCGCGCCCGCGCCGACCTGGCGCGGCTGCTTGCGCTGTCTCCCACTCAGGTCGTCGAGCCCGTCGACGACCTCACGGCCCCCCAGGACCCCCCGGCCGACCTCGAGCCCCTCGTCACCCAGGCCCTCGACACCCGCCCCGAGCGCCAGGCGCTCCAGTCGCGCGCCGCCGCCGCGGCGGCGCGCGTCCAGGTCGCCAAGGCCGCGCGCCTCCCCGAGCTGGAGCTGGGCGGCGCCTACATCTACGCGAACCCCAACTTCGGGATCCTCCCGCCTCAGGAGATCTGGGAGGACACCTGGCAGGTCGACCTCCGCCTGCGCTGGAACGCCTTCGACGGCGGCCGCGCCGCCGCCCAGGCGGCTCAGGCCCGCGCCGAAGCCGACGCCGCCCGCGCCCGCCTCGACGACCTCGACCGCAGCGTGCGCCAGCAGGTCACCGAGCGCTTCCTGGCCCTGCGCACCGCCCGCGCCTCGGTGCGCGTCGCCGAGCGCAGCCTCGAGTCGGCCACCGAGAACCGCCGCGTCGCGATGGAGCGCCACCGCGAGGGCGTCATCCCCTCCGCGGAGCGCCTGGACGCGGAGACCGCGCTGCTGCGCGCGGGCCTCGACCTGGCGCTGAGCCGCGCCCGGGTGCGCACCGCCCTGGCCGGCCTCGACCGCGCCGTCGGCCGCTGAGGAGAGCATGGCCGCCGCCGTCGAGCTCGTGGACCTGAGCAAGCGCTTCGGTGCCTTCGTCGCTGTCGACAAGGTCTCCCTGCAGGTGGAGGAGGGGGAGGTCTTCGGCTTCCTGGGCGCGAACGGCGCCGGCAAGTCCACCACGATCCGCATGCTGTGCGGCCTGCTGCAGCCCACCTCGGGCGCGGCCCGGGTGCTGGGCATCGACGTGGGCCGGGATCCCGAGGGCGTCAAGCGCCGCATCGGCTACATGAGCCAGCGCTTCAGCCTGTACGAGGACCTGAGCGTGATCCAGAACCTGCGCTTCTTCGGCGGCGTCTACGGCCTGCGCGGAGCCGAGCTGAAGTCGCGGGAGGAGTGGGCCCTGGAGATGGCCGACCTGAAGGAGCAGGCTGGCCAGCTCACCGGCGACCTCCCCGGCGGCTGGAAGCAGCGCCTCGCCCTGGGCTGCGCGCTGATGCACCGGCCGCGCACCGTCTTCCTCGACGAGCCCACGAGCGGCGTCGACCCCATCTCCCGCCGCCGCTTCTGGGATCTGATCGACACCCTCGCCCACGAGGGCGTGACCGTCTTCGTCACCACCCACAACCTCGACGAGGCCGAGCACTGCCACCGCCTGGCGCTGCTCCACGCCGGCCGCCTCGTGGCCCTGGGCACCGTCGCGGAGCTGAAGTCCGTCTTCGCGGAGCGCAGCGTCCTCGAGATCAGTGGCGCCGGCGCCGTCTCCACGCTGGAGAAGATGGCCGCCCAGGACTGGGTGGAGGAGACCTCCGTCTTCGGCTCCCGCGTCCACATCGTGGTCCGCGACCGCGAGCGCGCCCGCAGGCAGACGCTGGACCTGCTGGCCGCCGAGGGGATCGAGGCCAGCGTCCAGGACGTGGCCCCGTCCCTCGAGGACGTCTTCATCCACCACGTGGAAGGCGCCGGCCCGAGCGGAGGCGCCGCGTGAGGAAGATCCTCGCCGTCACCGTCAAGGAGCTGCGCCAGATCCGGCGCGACCCGGGCAGCCTGCTCATGCTGATCGTCCTGCCCGCCCTGATGCTGGTCCTCTACGGCTTCGCCCTGAACTTCGACGTCCGGCACGTCCCCCTCGCCGTCCAGGACCGCGACCAGACCGCACAGAGCCGCGACCTGATCGCCGACTTCGTCAACTCCACCTACTTCGACCTCGTCGCCACCCCGCTCCCGGGGGAGGACCTCGAGCGCCTGCTCGAGACACAGCGAGCCCGCGCCGTCCTGGTCATTCCCGAGGACTTCGCCCGCGACCTCGAGCGCGGCCAGCGTTCCCCGGTGCAGCTCCTGCTGGACGGCGCCGACGCGAACACCGCCACCACCGTCCTCGGCTACGCGAACGCCCTCACCACCGCCGCCAACGTCGCCCTCCAGCCGCGCGCCGTGGCGCCCCCCGTGGACTACCGCCCCCGGGTCTTCTACAACCCGGAGCTGGAGTCCCCCCGCTTTCTCATCCCCGGCCTGATCGGCGTGCTGCTGATCCTCACCGCCGTCCTCTCCACGGCGCTGTCCGTCGTGCGGGAGAAGGAGCGGGGCAGCCTGGCCCAGCTTCAGGTCGCCCCCATCACCACCGCCCAGGTGATCCTGGGGAAGACCGCCCCCTACCTGGTGCTCTCGTTCATGTCCGGCGCCATCGTCCTCCTGGCCGCCTGGGTCCTGTTCGGCGTGGTCGTGAAGGGCCCTTACCTCGCCCTGCTGACCGTCACCTTGCTCTATCTATTGGGCGGCATCGGCCTGGGCCTGCTCGTCTCCAGCATCTCCGACTCCCAGGCCATGGCGTTCCAGGTGGGGCTGATCATCTCGCTGCTCCCGGCGTTCCTGCTGTCCGGCTTCATCTTCCAGATCCGCTCCATGCCGACGTGGCTGCAGGGGATCACCTACCTGGTCCCCGCCCGCTACTACCTGGTCGCCCTCCGGGGCATCGTTCTGAAGGGCGCCGGGCTGGGCCCGTACCTCGACCAGGTCGGCGCGCTCGTCGTCTACGCCGCGCTGATGCTGGGTCTCGCCTCGCTGCGGCTCAAGGGGAAGAGCTGATGTACGTCCTGTGGCGCGTGATCGTCAAGGAGTTCCTCCAGCTCCGCCAGGACAAGCGCATCCTGCCGATCATCTTCATCGCCCCGGTCATCCAGATCACCCTGTTCGGCTTCGCCGTGAACACCGACGTCGGCGACGTCCCCACCGTGCTCGTCGACCGCGACCGCACCGCCGCCAGCCGGGAGCTGGTCCGCAGCTTCACCGAGTCCGGCTACTTCGACCTCGTGGGCAGCACCGACAGCATCGACGACGTCGACCCCTGGCTCGTGGCCGGCCGCGCCCAGCTCGCCCTGGTGATCGGACATGGCTACGCCGAGGCCCTGGCCACCGGCCGCCCCGCCGACGTCCAGGTCATCGCCGACGGCAGCGACTCCACCGCCGCGACCGTGGCCCTGGGCTACGCGGCGCAGATCGCGAACACCGTCGGCCGCAGCGCCTTCGCAGCCTCGTCGGCCGCCGCGGGCGGCCCGCGACCCCTGATCGAGCTGGTTCCCCGCGTCTTCTACAACCCCGACCTCAAGAGCCGCTGGTTCTACGTCCCCGCCGTCCTCGCCATGGTGCTGATGATCATGACCATGCTGCTCACCGCCATGGGAGTGGTGCGCGAGAAGGAGATCGGCACCATGGAGCAGATCATCGTCACCCCGATCCGCCCCTGGCAGCTCATCGTGGGCAAGCTCGCCCCCTTCGCCGTCGTGGGCACGATCCAGGTCTTCCTGATCACCGCCGTCGCTGTCTTCGGATTCGGCGTGCCGCTGCGCGGCTCGTTTTTGCTGCTGCTCGGCCTGACGTGGCTGTTCCTGCTGAACACCCTGGGCCTGGGCCTGCTCGTCTCCACCCTGGTCCGCACTCAGCAGCAGGCCATGATGACCGCCGCCTTCCTGGGGATGATGCCCATGATCTACCTGTCGGGCCTGATCTTCCCGATCGAGAACATGCCCCCGGCGATCCAGACCGTGACGTACGCGGTGCCGCTGAGGTACTACGCGACGATCATCCGGGGTTTGTTCCTGAAGGGGTCGGGGATCGGGGTGCTGTGGCCGAGTGCGCTTGCGCTGGCGGGGATGGGGGTGGCGGTCCTGGCGCTGGCGGCGGCGCGGTTCAGGAAGAGGTTGGATTGAGCTCCCTGACACCCCGCTGGGTGTCAGACGGAGTCGATGCGCGCGCGTGGCCCTCGAAGCACAAGCGCGCGAGCTCCAGCTCGGCTTTGATGTGATCTTCCGCGACGACGGATTCCAGAATCACCGGGACTGTCGGAACCCAGTGAGCCAGGGTCTGCATGGCTCGCACCGCTGCCATGCTCAACGGAGCGTGGTGGCTGCGCGCGTCGAGCTCGCTCAGATGAACCTGAGCCAAGCGGTCGCCGCCGAGCTCGGCGAGGATGAAGCGCGCGACAGCGAGAGTGGTATCGACCTGCCGGGCGTGCGCCAGGTCGAGGCACAGCGACGCCTCTGGAAGAGCGCGGAAGAACCGGTGCAGTTCAGAGGCGGTTCGACCGGTCGGCTTCCGCTTGTCCATGTTCTCGATGCAAAGCAGGGATCTGAACTCCCGCCAGCAGCCGGGATCCTGGATAGCGTTTGGGTGGAGGATCACCGGCCATCCACGGTCGACGCACGGCAAGAGCATTTCAGCGACCTGCTTTTCGGCGAGATTGGCGAACCGGCTGGGAGCGTGGACAGATATGTAGGTGAACTCCTCGAGCGCGAGCTCGTCGAGAGCCTCCATGAGTGGCGGCAGCTCATGCTCTCTGAGCGCGGAGAGCTCGACGGCAGTCGCGCCGGTCCCGCGCAGCAACTCGAGTCCCGTTCTGAAATCGCCAAAGGCCAAGGCCCCTGTCGAGAAGCCGAACGAGCGCATCAAAAGACCCCGTCTCTCTGTGCTGCTATCGTCAACTGCGTGTCGGTCTGAAAGAAGAGCTTCGAAAGCCCCTCCTGGAACCGGTCACTGATTTCTCGCGACTCATCGAACAGCGCATCCTCACGCATAGTCTCCGGCGTCAACCGCTCGAGTCGCCTTCGCTTGCCGTCATCACCCAGGATACCAAGGAAGGCGTCGTACGAGTCGAAGATATCGCGAATCGTCTCGGTTGTGGCACCGAACTCTGAGACGAGCCACGCCACGGTCTCGAGTGGCGTGCGGTTGGCAAACGACAGCAGATGCTCGGCCACGATCGCCGCGTAGTCCTCATCCTTTTCGCTTTCCTCGCGTCCAAGCGCGGGGGGCGGGCGAAGAGCGCAGCTCAGCGCCGCCGATAGTCCCGCGGCGAAGATCAGCTTCCGCGAAAGGCGAAGCTTGAAGTTGCGGATGAGCCATCCCTCGCCTTGGCGTTCTCGCCGCTTGGCAGCGAAATCGACGGCCATCGTTCGCCAGTACCGAACGATGTCATTGAGAAGGAAGCGAGGAAGTGTCCTTTCGGCAAGCGTGCGTGACGCGGCGTGTGACGGGTGGCTACGCTCCCTGACGCAAGGAGGAGCGAG
>Ga0299906_10000821_pt1 | contig 27429 bp, 23 predicted proteins | sample RVTome_14_FD_200259 | JGI IMG/M metagenome (GOLD analysis project Ga0299906, IMG submission 200259) | Soil microbial communities from uranium-contaminated site in the Upper Colorado River Basin, Wyoming, United States - RVT145D125 (version 2) ...
AAGGAGCAGGGGCTGGATCCGGCCGCCTACGGCTGGTATCTGGATCTACGGAAGTACGGGACCTTCACCCACTCCGGCTTTGGGCTGGGGTTGGAGCGGACCGTGGCCTGGATCTGCGGGATTCCCCATATCCGGGAGGCGATCGCGTTCCCGCGGCAGATCCACCGGCTGTATCCGTAGGGCGCTGCGCGGCCGCCTGCGCCTCCGGCCCATTGGGGTGGCGCGGGTCGCCATGCCGAGTCCGTCGCGATCGGCTGCGACGGAGAAGGACGGGTGGACGCCGAGTGGCAGGTCTGGGTCCGGCGGAGCACGGCGGCCCGGGCGGCACAGGCGCTCTACGACGTGTTCGACGAGACGGGCAGTCTGGCGCGCCAGGTCCGGCTCCCGGCGGGCCGGAGCGTCGTGGGGTTCGGCCGCGGCACGGTGTACGCGGGGCGCGAGGAGGCGAACGGGGTGATCTGCATCGAGCGCTATCAGGCGCTGCCGCCGTGACCGCCGGCTGGGCCGCGCCACGGCCACCGCCCCCTTGCGTGGTGGCGGTGTCCAATCTATACATAGACGTGACTAGTATAGGGACGACCCCATGGGCGACTCCGCCCGGCTGCTCGCCGGCACCCTCGACCTCCTGATCCTCAAGACGCTGACCATGGGCGTCCTGCACGGATACGGCATCGCGCAGAACATCCACCGGCTCTCCAAGGAGGCCCTCCGGGTCGAGGAGGGCTCGCTCTACCCCGCCCTCCAGCGCATCCAGGTGAAGGGCTGGGTGGCGTCGGAATCGAAGAAGACCCCCACGGGCCGAAGGGCCCGCTACTATCGGATCACCGCCGCCGGGCGGAAGCAGCTCGCCTCGGAAGAGGCCGTGTTCCAGCGGTCCGTCGCCGCGACCACGCACGTGCTGCGCGCGGCCGAATCGTGAGCGCCGCGGGCGCCCTCTTCGCTGGGCCCGCCCGGTGACTCTCCGCGAGTTCCTCGGCCGGCTCGCGGCCTGGTACCGCCGCGACGCCCTCGACCGCGACCTCGCCGCCGACCTGGAGGCGCACGTCGAGCTGCTCGCGCGCGAGCTCGAGGCGGGCGGCCTCTCGCGCGCGGCGGCGCGCACCGCGGCCCGCCGGCAGGTCGGCAATCTCACCGGCCTGCGCGAGCGCAGCCGGGACGCCTGGGGGTTCCCCGGTTTCGAGGCGCTGGTTCGCGACGTCCGATTCGCCGCGCGGCGTCTGCGCCGTGACGCCGGCATGACCTTCTTCGCGATCGTGATCGGCGGGCTCGGGATCGGCGCCAGCACCACGGTGTTCAGCCTCTGCGACGCGTTGCTGCTCCGGCCGCTCCCGGTCCGGGAGCCGGAACGGCTGGTGTGGATCTCCAACGGCACGTCCGAGAACCTCTCGGAACAGACCGCGCAGGTCGCGAACCTCGAGGCGATGGTCGAGCGGGGGCGGTCCTTCGAGGGGATCGCCGGGTTCAGCCCGTTCTACGGGCCCGGCGACATCCGGCTCACCGGTGACGGCGAGCCGGAACGCGTGACCGGGGTCCCCGTGACGCAGACGTTCTTCCCGCTGCTCGGCATCCGCCCGGAGGCCGGACGGCTGTTCGACCAGGATGAGGCCCGCGACGGCGCGCCGCGGACCGCCATGCTCGGACATCGCTTCTGGGTGCGCCGCTTCGGACGCGATCCCGGCGTCGTCGGCCGGACGATCACGCTCGACGGAGTGCCCGTGCGCGTGATCGGGGTCCTGCCGGCGAGCTTCGATTTCGAGCAGCTGTTCACGCCAGGGCGCACGGCGGACCTCTTCACGCCGTATCCTCTCAGCCCCGAGACCAACCGGCGCGGCAACACGCTGGCGCTGGTCGGCCGCCTCAAGCCCGGGGTGACCCTTGACGCGGCGCAGGCCGAGTTGACCGCGATCACCGCGCGGCTGCCGGCCGGGCGCACCGGGGACACGTGGCGCAACGCGATGACCCCCGTCGTGGGGCCGTTACGGGACCACGTCAGCGGCCGCTTCACCTCGGCGCTGTACGTGCTGGCCGGGGCGGTGGCGTTCCTCATGCTGCTCGTCTACGGGAACGTCGCGAATCTCCTGCTGGTCCGCGCGTCGGTCCGCCGCAAGGAGATGGCGCTCCGCGCGGCCCTCGGCGCGTCGGGCCGGCACCTGAGGCGGCAGATGCTGGCCGAGAGTCTCGTGCTTTGCGCCGGCGCGGCCGCCCTCGGCATCGTCGTGGCCGTCGGGGCGACGTCCCTCGTGTCGCGCCTGCAGGACACCAGCATCCCGCTCCTGAGCGCCGTGCGCGTGGACGGCGGGGTGCTGGCGTTCACGATCGCGCTGACGCTCGTGACGGGTATCGGGTTCGGCATCCTGCCCGCGCTCCAGGCCGCGGGGCTGGCGCGCCCGGCCGCCCTGGCCGACGAGAGCCGCGGCAGCACCGGCGGCCTCTGGAGCGGCAAGATCCGCCGCGCGGTCGCCGTCGGGGAGGTCGCGCTGGTGTGCGTGCTGCTGGCGGGCGCGGGGCTGCTGCTGCGCAGCTTCACCCGCGTGCTGGACGTGCAGCCGGGGTTCACCACCGACAACGTGATCGCCCTCCGGGTGGATCCGGTGCGCGAGGGGAGCACCACGCGCGAGCGCCGGGCGTATCTGGACCAGCTGGTGCGGGCGGTGCGCGGGCTGCCGCAGGTCGCGGCGACCGGACTGACTGACGCGCTCCCGCTGGGCGACAACTCCGGCTGGCGGCGCTGGAGTGTGCAGACCCCCGAGCTGCCGCGCGAGGAGACGCGGGAGATCGAGCCGCTGGTCCGCATGGTGGACGCCGGGTACTTCGCCACGTTGCGGATTCCACTGCGCTCGGGCCGGGCGTTCACGGACGCCGACGTGCCCGGCAGCGAGCCCGTGATCATCGTGAACGAGAGGCTGGCCGACGCGCTCTGGCCCGGCGCGGATCCGATCGGTCGCACGCTGACCGCGGGGGGAACGGAGCGTCGCGTCGTCGGGGTGGCGGCGGCCACGCGCTATTTCTCACTCGACCGTCCCGCCGAGCCGGAGATGTACATGCCGGTCGGGCACCCGGGCGGCTTCAGCTCGGTGGATCTCGTCGTGCGCGGCGAGGTGCCGCCCGCGACGCTCATCACCGACATGCGGGCCGCGCTGCGCCGCGCCGACCCCAGCCTCCCCACGGCGAACGTGCGGACGATGGAGCAGCTCGTGGACCACTCGCTCTTCGCGCGCCGGTTCGTCGTCCTGCTGGTGGGCGCCTTCGGCGTGTTCGGCCTGCTGCTCGCCGCTCTCGGCCTCTACGCCGTCATCTCGTACTCGGTGAGCCAGCGCACGCAGGAGATCGCCATTCGCATGGCGCTCGGCGCAAGCGCGGGCGGTGTCGCCGCGCGCATCCTCCGCGAGACCGGCCGCCTGGCGGTCGCCGGCGTCGCGATCGGCCTGCCGCTCTCCCTGGCGACCACGCGCGCCCTCCGCGGCCTGCTGTTCGGCGTCGTGCCGACCGACCCGGTCACCTTCGCGGCCGTGCTCGCGGTGCTCGGGGGCGTCGTGGCGCTCGCCGGGTACCTGCCCGCGCGGCGGGCGACGCAGGTCGACCCAGGCATCGCCCTCAAGCCGCACTGAGGCCGGCCGCCCGGGCGCGGCACGAACATGTTGTGCGCCGTGGACATATTCGTGGAGTCGCGTCGAACGATTCGGGGTGACCTCGGTGCATCGGCATCTGAGACTGGCAGAGAGGGGCGCGACGGTGAAGCGGAGCCGGGCGCCCTAGCTCCCCAGCGCCGCCAGGTAGTGCCGGTCCCAGGCCGCGGGAATGCTCTCGCGTGCGCTGTACGGGCCGGGCGTATACCGCCGGGAACTGACACCCAACTGGCTCCGCGCCACGATGTCCCAGTCCTGCCGGTTGGTCACGTCCCAGAACTCGATGGCGTCCTGTGGGTTGAACTCGGCCCGGCCGGCGCTCTCGGGATGGAACATCCACTCCGACTCCACCAGTGTCCGATCCACCGCGAGGGGCGTCACGAGATAGTAGTTGACGTAGTCCGGATGAATGCTGAGCAGCAGGTTGGGCATCAGGGTGTAGTAGTAGGCGCGGCCACGCTCGCCCGACGGCAAATCCGGCGCGATCGGCAGCCCGCAGGCCTTGCCGCTCATCGTGGCGCTCTGGTTGGGTGGGGTGATCTCCATGTAGCCCCCCAGGAACGGACCCTCTACCAGATCGTTGGCGCCGCTCTGGTAGGGCAGGACCTGATTCAGCTCCGGATGAATCAGCGGGCAGTGCAGGCACTCCGAGTAGTTCTCGAACACCAGCTTCCAGTTGGCCGCCACCTCATACCCGACGCGGTGCCCCAGCGCCAGGCGGTCCAGCCCAAACCGGGAGAGCCGTCCCAGCATGGGCGCCCAGGCCTGCTGGAACGGAACAGGATGCTCGGCGATGTTGACGAACAGGAACCCCTCCCACTCCGCCACCGCCGCCGCATGGAGCGGGTAGTCGGCCTTGTCGAACCCTTCCACCGACTGCATGTGGGGCGCGCCGATCAGGGCGCCGTCCGTGGTGTAGGTCCAGGCGTGATAAGGGCACTGGATGGTCTCGGAGAAGCGTCCCTCCCGTTCCATGCAGAGCCGGGTTCCCCGGTGCCGGCAGGTGTTGAAAAAGGCCCGGACCTCCCCGTGACGGTCGCGCAGCACGATCAGCGATTCCCCCGCCGCGTCACGCACCAGGTAGTCTCCCGGCGCCGCCAGGCGGGAGGTTCGGCCGACACAATTCCACTGCCGAGCGAAGATGTGCTCGTTTTCCCGCGCCAAGACCTCCGGCGCGGTGAAATACTCCCGGGCCAGCGTCGTGGAACCGGGCCGGTGGGTAGTGGTGGTGGGATGGAACACGGACATGACGAACCTCGAACCCGGTTCAAGCCCGGGAGAACAGGTCGATTTGCGGCGGGCGGAGCGGCAGGCCCAGCGCGATGAGCACCGTGTCGATCCAGCCGTCACGGTGCTCCGCATCCAGCGGATTGCAGGAAACGCCCATGCTGTCCAGCAGGTCGTCGATGCTCCGGTCGATCTCCCACTGAAACTCGCCGCTCACGTCGCGCGTGCCGTCCCAGGGCGGCGGCTGGAGAATCGGGACCTTGAAGAGTCCCTGATAGGTCCCCACCCAATCGGCCACCAGGGCGTCCAGCGCAGGGCGGCGCCCCGCCCTGTGCACCAGGTATGCGTAGTTGTCGACTACCGAGCGGTCGCAGATCACTACCTCGTAGCGGCTGGCCGCCGCCAGCTCTTCGGCGATCTGGGTGTGCAGGATCCAGGCCTGCGCCTCGACCGTGGTCTGCTGGTTGATCGGCAGGGGACAGGCGCGGGCCACCTCCTTGACGATGTCCACCGCCATGTCCAGGCGTTTGATCCGGGAGGCCAGATCATAGCAGAGCGTGGTCTTCCCCACACCGTGCGAGCCGATGAAGGCGATTTTCATCGCCGCCGGCTCCGCCCGGCGGCACGCGCCGCGAGCCAGCCCGGTCCTCCCAGGATGCCCGGACCCGGGTGGGCCCCGGCCCCGGCCAGATAGAGTCCCTCGAGGGGCATCGCGTAGCGTCCCCATCCGGGTACGGGCCGCATGAAGCTGATCTGGTCCAGGGTCAGCTCACCATGCGTCGCCGCGCCCTCGGTAATGCCATAGCGTTCCTCTAGATCCTGTGGGCTGAGGGTTGCCTGGGCGATCACCCGATCAGCGAATCCCGGAAACTGCTCCGCAAGCCGCGCCGTCACCGCGCGCCCCAGCGCATCGCGCCCGGCGTCGTTCCACGAACCGCCCTCGCGCAGCGCGTAAGGAGTCCAGCGCGCGTGGACGACCAGGACCTCCTTGCCCTCGGGCGCCAGACCGGGCCAGCGCGCGCTCGGGCAGGCCAACTCCAGATGCAGCCGGTCGGAGATCCGGCCGTATTTGGCGGCGTCCGCCGCGCGCTCCAGCCCCGCAAGGCCGTCGGACAGGACCCAGGTGCCGGTCCGGTCGACGCTCGGGTCTGGGCGCCAGCCTGGCTCGAGCGCGTAGAGCGCCACGCTCCGCGCGCCCCGGAATTTTATCTGGCGGACGGCGTTGAGGAACTCCGGATCGAGCCAGACCGGGTCGACGAGCTTGAGCAGGGTCGTGGCCGGATCGGCGGTGGAAAAGACCTCCCGCGCGCCGATCTCTTCGCCTGAGTCCAGCATGACGCCGCGCACCGCGTCGTCGTCGGCCAGAATCCGTGCGACCCTGGCCTCGGTCCGGACGGCGACCCCCCGGCCACGCGCCGTCCGCTCCAGCGCGTCAACCAGCGCGTCCGGGCGGTCCCGCCAGTATCCCCGTCCCCCCGGCGCGCCGTTTGGAGACCCCACCAGATGATGCAGCAGCACGAATCCCGTGCCGCCGGAAGCGGGGCCCTGCCGGAGGTCACGGGTGGCCACGCTGGCGACAGCGGCCTTGAGGGCATCAGTCTCGAATTCGTCGTCGAGCAGCTCCCGCACCGACATCGGCATGAGGCGAAGGAATTCGATCATGTTCGCGCGGCCGAGAGCGCGGAACCGCCGTCCGAGGCCGAGCAGGCCGGGCAGCTCGGCAAAGTCACCGGCCTCGATGTCGGGCGGCGGGAGCTGGTACAGCGCTTCCAGAAACCCGGTCAAGGCTCGGAGCCTCTGCGTGAACGGGATCCAGCGCTCGGCGTCGCGAGCCGAGTGGGGACGAAGGGACTCCGCGGTCCTGGCCGGGTCGTGGGAGAGCGGGAGCGCGACGCCATTCGGCAGCAGGCTCTGAACGGGGACCTCGGGATAAGCGCGGGGCAGCCCGGCCACGCCGAGCGCGCGGGCGAGCCGCGGCGGCAGCCACCCGCCGTCCAGCGCATCGGGCGGGGCCCGAAAGCCGGGCGCGAACTCCACAGGCCGAGCGTCACCACCTGTGCGGGGACCGCGCTCGAGCAGGAGGACGCGCCGGCCCGAGTGCGCCAGCGTGGTCGCGGCGGTGAGGCCGTTGGTCCCGGCGCCGATGACGATGGCGTCGAACTCGGCGCTCATGGGCGGCGGCGGAGGCCCGAGGAGGTCGCTCGAGAGCCGCGCAAGCCGAGGGGCGCTCCCGGAGGGTCATGCATGGGCGGCCAGAATTTCCCGCGCGGCCAGCAGCCCCGACGCGCCCATGATGCCGCCGCCGGGATGGGTGCCGGCGCCGCATTGCCAGTAACCGCGAATGGGTGTGCGATAGCGCGCCCACCGGGGAACCGGCCGGAGGAAGAAGAGCTGGTGCAGGGCCAGCTCGCCCTGAAAGATGTTGCCCTCGGTAAGCCCGGTGATGCGCTCGATGTCGGCAGGGGTGAGCACCTGCCGGTGCAGAATCAGCGACTTGATGTTCGGCGCGTAGCGCGCGAGGGTGTCCACCACCGCGTCGCCGAACGCCTCGCGCTTGGCGTCGGTCCAGCCGCCGTTGATCGCGTACGGGGCGTATTGCACGAAGATACTCATCACGTGCTTCCCGGGCGGGGCCATGCCGGGGTCGATCATCGACGGGATCACGATGTCCATATATGGATGGCGGGAGAACTCGCCGTATTTGGCGTCGTCGTAGGCGCGCTCCAGGTAGTCGAGCGAGGGACTGATGGAGATAGCGCCACGCAGATGGGGGCCCGCGCCGGGGAGACAGGTGAGATCGGGCAGGCCGTCCAACGCGAGATTCACTTTGCCGGAGGAGCCGCGGAACTTGTAGCGCCGGATCCCCGCGACCACGTCCTCCGGCATCTCCGCCGGTTCCACGAGCTGGGTGAATGTCCGCCGCGGGTCCAACCCCGAGATCACGATCGGCGCCGTGTACTCCTCGCCGCCCGCCAGGGCGACGCCCGCCGCCCGGCCGTTCCGCACCAGCACGCGTGCGACCTCCGCTTCCGTGCGGACCTCGGCGCCGAAGGCCCGGGCGGCGCCCGCGATGGAGTTGCTGATCGCGCCGGTCCCGCCTTTCTGAAATCCCCAAGCCCGGAAGGCCCCGTCGATCTCGCCCATGTAGTGGTGCAGCAGGACATAGGCGGACCCCGGCGAACGCGGGCCCAGGAACGTGCCGATGATGCCGCTCGCCGACCTGGTGGCCTTGAGCGGATCGAACTCGAACCACTCGTCCAGGTAATCGGCGCTGCTCATGGTCATGAGCTTGTACAGCGCGTGAAACCGCTCCGCGCCGAGCGAGCGGAAATGGGAGCCGAGCCGCAGCAGGCCGCGCAGGTCGGAGGGCGCCAGGGACGCCGGGTCCGGCGGCACCATACTGAGAATCGGCTTGACCGCCATCGCCATGTGATGCATCAGGCGCCCGAAGACCACCGACGCTTCGGCGTCGCGCGGCGAATGGCGGCACAGCTCGCGCCGGGTCTCGTCGGGATCGGCCCAGCTCGCGAGGTAGTCCCCGTTCTCGAGCGGGGTGACGGTGCTCTCGAGGGGCAGGATCTGGAGCCCGTGGGATGGGAGATCGAGCTCGCGGACGATCTCGGGCCTGAGCAGGCTCACTACGTAGGAAAAGACCGAGAACTTGAACCCGGGGAAGATCTCCTCGGTCACCGCGGCGCCGCCCAGGACCGGGCGCTTCTCCAGGAGGAGCGTGCGTCTTCCCGCCCGGGCCAGGTAGGCCGCGGCGACCAGGCCGTTGTGCCCGCCGCCGATGACGATGGCGTCGTAGCGGCCGTGCTTCATGCCCGTTTTCTTGGCGGGTCGAAGAACGGGAGCCGAACCACCCGCGCGTTGGCCTGCTTGCGCCGGTGTTCTACCGTGACCTCCATCCGCACCTCGGTGCCGGGCTGGTAGTGGGGCATGCGGAGATGGGCGAGCGCGAGGTAGCGCTTGAGCAGCGGCGACCAACAGCCGCTGGTCGCGTAGCCCACTTGGCGGCCATCTCGATAAACCGGGGTGCTGCTCCGCCAGGCGATGCCCGGCAGCTGAGGCGGCAAACGGTGTTCGCGGTGCAGCGACTCGAAGGAGTCCCAGTCGATCTCCAGCCCCGCAAAGCCCCAGGCCGGAAGCCCGGTGGCTTCCGCCCGCAGGGCGCGCCGGCCGTTGAAGGGCCCTTTGTCGCGGCTCACGGTCCAGCCGAGGTTCAACTCATAGGGCGAAGATTTCTGATCCTCGATCAACGCGCGGTGCGCCGAATGGTAGTCCACGTCCAGCATCACCAGCCCGGCCTCGATCCGGGCCAGATCGAGCGCCCAGATCCCCGCAGGCGTGAGCCCATACCCCGTCCCGGTCGCCGTCAGGGTATCCCACAGGGCAACCGCCCTCGCGGCGTCCACCCACAGCTCGTAGCCGAGATCGCCGGTGTAGCCTGTACGCGAAATGGTGACCGGGAGGTCGCGAATCGTGGTGTGGACCAGGCGGAAGTAGCGCAGCCCATCGAGGTCGGCAGGGGTCAGGGGGCGTAGCAGCTCCCCGGAGAGCGGCCCCTGAAGCGCGAGGGCCGCGACACGCTCGGAGACGTCCTCGACCGTCGCCTCGAGGCCCACGGCGTTCATCGCCAGCCAGCGCAGGTTGGGCTCCGCGCTCGTGAGCCGGTAGCTGCGCTCGTCCAGCCGGCTGATGGTGCCGTCGTCGATGATCTTGCCGCGCGCGTCGCACCAGGTCGTGTAGAGCACCTGGCCCACGCGGCACCTGGACAGGTCCCGCGTCACCATGCGGTCCAGCAGCCTGGCGGCGTCCCTCCCGGCCACCAGGTACTTGTACAACGGCGAGACGTCGAAGAGCGCCGCGGCATTGCGGACCGCCGCGTACTCGCGGTCGGGGTGCGGATCATACGCACTCGCCACATGGTAGCCGGCCCAGCGTCGCCAGGTTTGCGCCCGCACCAGCGGGGCGGTCCGGGAATGAAACGGGGTGGTCTTGAGCATGGAATCGGGCGGAGTGTAGCAGGGACGGCGCGGAGGGGGGAAGGGGCCCGAGCGGCCTTCCCTGCACGGCTCCGCGATTCACTGCGTTGCCGTTGACCGTTGACCCGGGGGCAGCCTAGGTTGCCTCCATGCTTTCCGGCGCCCGGTTCGGCCTCGCTTGCTCCTGTACCCCTTGTCCCGGCATGGACATGTGCCGGGAACCGGGTGCGGCGGTCGCGCCGGACCGGGGTGATGGGTAAGCCGGAGTGAACGCCGGGCTTGCCCCCGGACTCCGGAGCCGCTCAGTCGGCCGCGACCCCAGCGTCGCGGCCGTTTTTCGTTTTTGCAGTTGCATCCGCAAGGAGGGATCTCTTGTCGCAGGTCGTCCTGATCGCCGGAAGTCCCTCCAGCAGCTCCCGCTCCCGGGCGCTGCTGGAGCGGGCCGCGGCGCTGTTCGATAGCCTCGGGTGGAACGCCCGCCTGATCGATCTGCCCGCCCTTTCCGCCGATGGCCTCCTTGGCCGGCGGGCGGATCCCGAGGTCTCCGCCGCGCTTGAGGCGGTGCGCGGAGCCTCGCTGGTTGTGGCGGGCACGCCCGTCTACCGGGAGACCTATAGCGGCCTGCTCAAGGTCTTCTTCGATCAGCTCCGTCCCGACGATCTGCGCGGACGCGCCGCCGTCGTCATGGCAACCGGCGCGCTTGCCGCCCACGGGACGGCGCTGACCGAGGGCCTGATCCCGCTGGTCGAGAGCATAGGCGCCCGCGTCGTGGGCCAGCTCTACGCCACCGACGCGGAGTTCAGCGATGGCGCACCCGGCGCGGATCTTGACCGCCGGCTGGAGCGAACCGTCCGCACGGCCGCCGACCGCGCCTCGGGCAACGGGGCCCGGGGCCTGATCGGTATCTACTACGAGCACCCGCACTGGTTCGAGCCGCTCTTCGCCGAGCTCGACCGGCGCGGGGTTCCCTACGAGCGGGTGTTTGCCGGGGAACACCGGTTCGATCCCGGCGCGTCCGACCGGTTTGCCCTGGTCTTCAACCGGATGAGCCCCTCCGCCTGGCTCCGCGGCCACGGCGACGCGGTGCTCTACACCCAGCAATGGCTTCGGCACCTCGAAGCGCGCGGTGTGCGGGTGGTGAATGGGTCGGCGGCCTTCGCGATCGAGATCTCCAAGGCGATGCAGCTCTCCCTCCTGGACCGGCTCGGCCTGCCGTACCCGCCCGCCCGGGTCATCCACCATCCGGCGCACGCGGCCGACGCGGCACGCGGGCTGCGCTTCCCGGTGCTTGTCAAACCCAACATCGGCGGCAGCGGGGCCGGCGTGGTCCGCTACGAGACACCGGAGGCGCTGGCTGCGGCGGGCGACCGGGGGGACTTCGACCTGGGACCCGACGGAACCGGCCTGGTGCAGGAGTTGATCCCGGCCGAGCAAGGCCGCATCGTGCGGGTCGAAGTCCTGGACGGAAAGTTCCTCTACGCCATCCGGGTGTATGCCGCCGGGGACAGCTTCAATCTGTGTCCCGCCGACGTGTGCCAGACGCTCGATGGGTCGGAGCTGGCACGGGCCGCCTGCCCGGTGGACGCACCGAAGAACGGGCTCCGGGTGGAGGCCTACAATCCGCCGGCGGTGCGGATCGCCGACGTGGAACGGATCATGGCCGCGGCGGGCATTCAGATCGGCGGCGTCGAGTACCTGGTGAATGAGCGCGACGGGCGCCACTTCTACTACGACATCAATGCGCTGTCCAACTTCGTGGCCGACGGTCCGAGGGTGCTGGGCTTCGACCCCTTCGCCCGGCTGGCCGACTGGCTCGAGCGGGAGGTGGAATAATGCGCTTCGGCTACTGGCTACCGGTCTTCGGCGGCTGGCTCCGCAACGTGCCCGATGAGGGAATGGAAGCGACCTGGGACTACGTCAGCCGACTGGCGCGGCGCAGCGAGCAGATCGGGTATGACCTGACCCTGGTCGCGGAGCTGAACCTCAACGACATCAAGGGCGAGGCCGCTCCATCGCTCGACGCCTGGAGCACGGCGGCGGCGCTGGCGGCCGTGACGCGGTACCTGGAGATCATGGTGGCGGTGCGACCCACCTTTCATCATCCCGCGCTGCTGGCCAAGCAGGCCGCCAACATCGACCACATCAGCGGGGGCCGGCTCGCCCTCAACGTGGTCTCCTCCTGGTGGGCGGACGAGGCCAAGCAGTACGGCGTACAGTTCGACCGGCACGACGAGCGCTACGCCCGCACGGCGGAATGGCTCGCCGTGGTCGATGGGCTGTGGCGCGAGCCGCAGTTCAGCTTCGAGGGCAGCTACTACCGGGTGCAGGGGACCGTGCTGGAGCCCAAGCCCGTGCGACGGCCAAGGCCCACGCTCTACGCCGGCGGGGAATCGCCCGCGGCCAAGGCGCTCATCGCCCGCGCCTGCGACGCCTACCTCATGCACGGCGATCCACCCGAGCGGTTGACGGCCAAGGCGCTGGACATGCAGGAGCGCCGCGCGGCGCTGGCGCTGCCTCCCCTCAAGCTGGGCGTTGCGGCGTTCGTCATCTGCCGCCCCACCGAGGCGGCCGCCCGGAAAGAGCTGCAACGGATCACCGAGGTCAGACCCGGCTCGCCCGGGTACGCGAACTACCACCAGTGGCTCTCGAACACCCGGCTGGAGCAGCGGGTCAGCCTGGAGGACTACTCGGTGTCCAACCGGGGCCTGCGCGCCGGGCTGGTCGGCACCCCCGAGCAACTCGCCGAGCGGGTGCTGGCGCTCCGGCGGGTCGGCATCGACCTGCTGCTGCTCCAGGCCTCCCCGCAGGAGGAGGAGATGGAGCGGTTTGCCGCCGAGGTGATGCCCCTGGTGTGGCGCGAGGCTGGCCGGTCGGCGGCCTGAGGGCCTCGGGCCCGGCGCGGGCCGGACCCCGCCCTCGACCTGCCGGGCCCTCCCCTAGCCAAACGAAAGGAGGCGGCGTAGTTTCCTTTCGATTAGCGAAAGGAGGGCGGTACCATGGACGAGACCCGCGGCGGCGAGGTCATCAAAGGCACCCTCGACCTGCTGATCCTGCGGACCCTGCGGCTCGGCCCGATGCATGGGTGGGGAATCACCCAGGCCATCGAGACCTCGTCGCACAATCTGCTCAGCGTCAACCAGGGCTCCCTCTACCCGGCGCTCTATCGCCTGGAACGGCGTGGCCTGGTCCGCTCCGAATGGCGGGTCACGGAGAACAACCGCCGAGCGCGCTACTACCTGATCAGCCGGGCGGGGCGCGAGGAGCTGCGGGCGGCGCGGGCGGAATGGGAACGACTCTCCCACGGCGTCAATCTGGTTCTGGGTACGGCCTGAGACATGGGGCTGACGCGCTGGCGCGAGACCTGGTACCGCGTCCGGGGGACCCTCGGCGGCGGACGGCAGCTCGACGAGATGGATGAGGAGTTCCGCTTCCACCTGGATCAGGCGACCGAGCGGAACCTCGCCCGCGGCATGACCCCCGCCGAAGCGAGGCGGCACGCGCTGCGGCAGTTTGGCGGCGTGGCGCGGCACCGGGATGCCGGGGCGGACGAGCGGCGCAGTCCCTGGCTCGAGGGAATCGCCCAGGACCTTCGCCTGGCCGGCCGCACGCTGCGACGCAGCCCGGTCTTCACCGCCGCCACCCTGCTGCTGGTGTCGCTCGGCATCGCGGCCAACACGGCCATCTTCAGCGTGGTCAACGGCGTGCTCCTCAGGCCGCTGCCGTTCCCCGAGCCCGAGCGGGTGCTGTACCTGGGCTGGGACTACGGCAACGGTCGCTCGATCGGGGCCCTGTCGTTCTTTCAACTCGGGTTCGTCCGGCGGGAAGCGGCGTCGCTGCAGGGCGCCGCGACCTGGCGATCGGTTGAACGGGTCCTCGGGGATCCGGATGACGTACCCCTGGCGAGAGGGATCCAGGTTTCCCAGGACTTCTTCCGCGTCATCGAACAGCAGCCGGCGGCGGGCCGCCCGTTTCTCCCCGGCGAACACCTTCCGGGGGCCGCGGAGGTGGTGATCGTGTCGGACGGTTTCTGGCGCGGGCAGCTCGGCGCGGACAGCGGGGCCCTTGGACGCGACCTTCGCCTCGCCGGGAGAAACCACCGGATCGTGGGGGTCATGCCCCCGTCCTTCCGCCTGCCGGACCTGGCGGGGCCCGTGGAGCTGTTGCTTCCCATGCGGGTCCAGCCGGATCCCGACGATGCGGGGCAGAACTACACCGTCCTTGCCAGGATGGCGCCCGGGGTGTCCCGGGAGGCAGTCGCAGTCGACCTGCGAGACGTCTCACGCCGCTTCGTGGCAACGCATCCTGACCATGGGGGTCCCGGCGGGAACGGGGCGACGGCGGCGCCGCCCCGTTTCATGCCGCTCGGGTTCGATGACGTATTTGTCGGCGACCTCCAGCGGTTGCTTTGGGTGCTGTTCGCCGCGGTCGGCGTGGTCACGCTGATCGTCTGCATCAACGCCGCGAGCCTGCTTGCGGCGCGCGCCACCGACCGGCGCCGCGAGATGGCGGTGCGGGCGGCGCTCGGTGCCGGACGCGGCCGCAGCGTCAGGCAGCTGCTGATCGAGAGTCTGGTGCTCTCCGTCGTGGCCGGTGCGCTGGGCCTGCTCCTGGGTCACTGGGGACTTGAGGGGCTGCTCGCCCTGGTCCCGCGGGAGCTGCCGCGCAGCGACGAAATCGGACTCGACTGGAGGGTTGCGACCTTCACCGGGGGCGTGGCGTTGCTCACCGGGCTCGGCTTCGGCCTGCTGAGCGGGTTCGCCGCCACCCGCGGCGGGCTGATCGCAACCGCGAGCCGAGCGGGCCGGGGCGCGACCGCCGGCGGGGGCCGGCTGCGCGAATCGCTGATCGTGGCGGAGATAGGGTTGGCCGTTGTCCTGGTGACGGCGGCGGGTCTGCTGCTGGCGAGCTTTGCCCGGTTGCGATCCGTCGATCCGGGATTCGATCCTGCCGGCGTGGTGACGGCACGGGTCACGCGCATGCCATCGGAGTACGGCCGGGAAGCGCGGTTCTGGGACTTCGAGCGCCGGGCGCTCGACGCGCTCCGCGCGTTGCCGGGGGTAAAGGCGGCGGCAACGCTCTCCAGCTTCCCGCTCGAGCGTGGGATCAACATGCCCATGACCATCGAGGGCCGCCCGGACGCCGGCGAGGGGGCCGTCGAATGGCGGCAGGTGAGCCCCGACTATTTCGCGGCGCTTGGGGTTCCGCTGGTTCGCGGCAGGGCCTTCCTTGACGCGGACGATGCCGCGGCGCCGAGGGTGGCCGTGGTGAACGCGGCATTCGCCCAACGGTACTGGCCGGGGGAGTCGCCGATCGGCAAGCGGGTCGAGCTGGGCCGATGGCAGGGTCGCTGGCTTTCGCCGGGCTTCGAGGGGGCCGTGACGGTGGTGGGCGTCGCGGGGGACATGCGGGAAATCACGCTGGGCCGCGAAGCGCGGCGCACCCTGTACGTGCCGCGCGCCCAGTGGGGCGACGGGCTGAACCGGCCGTTGTTCGCGGTGCGCACCGCCGGTCACGTGGACCTTGACTCCCGGATCGCGCAGGTCATCGGGGAAATCGAACCGCGCATGCCCCCGGTGGCGACGAGCACCCTTCCGGCGATCGTGGAACGTTCGGTGGCGGAGCAGAGGTTCCAGGCGGTCCTGCTGACGATCTTCGGAGTGAGCGCGCTGCTGCTGACCGCTGTCGGTATCTATGGCGTCACGGCGTACCACGTGACGCAGCGCCGCAGGGAGATCGGCGTGCGGATGGCGCTGGGCGCTCCGCGCTTCACGGTGGTCGGCCTGGTGCTGCGGCGGGGGATGCTCTTGCTGGGGTGCGGGATCGTGCTTGGATTGCTTGGCGCGGTGGGAGCGACCCGGTTGCTCCGCGGAATGCTGTATCAGGTCAGTCCAACCGATCCGGGGACGCTGGGCTGGAGCATTCTGGTGCTGGCCGTGGCCGCGCTGGCGGCCACCCTGCTGCCCGCGCGCCGCGCGACGCGGGTTCACCCCACCGAGGCCCTGCGGATGGAGTAGGCGGCTACCCGGCTTTGACCTCGTTCCACAGGCGGTCGAGCTGCTCCAACCCCGCCGAGTGCAGATCGATCCCGCGTTCCGCGGCCAGACGCTCCAGGGCGGCGAAGCGGCTCCGGAACTTGCGATTGGCACGCTCGAGGGCGCCCGCCGGGACCACTCCGAGCTTCCGGGCCAGGTTGACGACCGAGAAGAGCAGGTCGCCGACCTCCTCAGCCAGCCGTTCGGAGGCCGCCGCCGACCGGAGCTCCTCCTCCAGCTCCTCCAGCTCCTCGCGGACCTTGGCAAGAGGCCCGTTCGCGTCCGGCCAGTCGAACCCCACGGATGCCGCGCGCTCCTGAAGCCGGAAGGCCATCAGCAGGTCGGGCAGGGTGGGCGGCAGGCCGTCGAGCACCCCGCGTCCGTCCTCGTCGTTCTTGAGGCGCTCCCATCCCTGCCGCGGGCCCAGGTCGAACAGGTGGGGATGACGCCGCTTCATCTTGATTTCCAGGTCCCCGGCGACCTCGTTGGGGGTGAATTCGTCACGCTCGCGCGCGATGACAAACTGCCAGGCCAGGTGGAGCAACAGGTCGCTCACTTCCTCCCGGATCGCCGCGGGATCCCCCTGGCCCAGCGCCTGATCCAGCTCGAGTGCTTCCTCGACCAGGTAGGGTCGCAGGGTCTCCCGGGTCTGGACGCGGTCCCACGAACAGCGCCGGCGCAGATCGCTGACCATGGCGATCGCGCGATCGAGCGCGGATCCCGCGGGCTGAGGCGGGTCGGCGCCCGAAGTCGCCTGAGGAGGCATATCGTTCCCCATGAGTGTCGGGACGGGTGCAACGCGGAATTCTAGCACGATCCGCCGCTTCTCCCCTTTCCCCCCTCTCGCCACGCCGCAATCTTCCACCCCGTGTCCGATCCCCTGAGCGGCGAGACCGCGCGTTGCTGGGCCGATATCGACCTCTCCGCCCTTGCCGCCAACGCGCGGGCTTTCCGGTCGATGGTCGGATCTCCCCTCCTCCCGGTCGTCAAGGCCGACGGGTACGGCCTGGGGGCTCCAGCCGTCGTACGCGCGCTGGAGGCGACCGAACCGTGGGGTTACGGGGTCGGCACGGTCGAGGAAGGGGAGGAGGTCCGGGCGCTCGGCATCACCCGGCCGGTGCTCGTGCTCACGCCCATGCTGCCCGAGTTGGGATCCCGTCACCTGGCGGCGGGACTCCGCCCAACCGTCGGCCATTTCGAGGCGCTTGCAGCCTGGCTCGCGCTTGGCGACGCGCCGTTTCACCTGGAGATCGACACCGGGATGCGGCGGGCGGGATTCACCTGGAACGATGCGGACGCCCTCGCCGCCCTGGGCCCCAGGCTCGGTACAGCGAAGGGATGGGAAGGGGCGTACTGTCAGTTTCATTCCGCCGAAGACGATCCGGCCGCGACACGGCTGCAGTGGGCCCGGCTGCAGGAGACTCTGGCGGCCTTGGGGCGCCGTCCGCCGCTGGTTCACGCAGCCAACAGCGGAGCGGGAGCGCTCGGCCTGGCGCCCGGCGCCAACCTGGCGCGACCCGGGTTCTATTTGTATGGCGGCCGGGTCGGTGGGCATGTGCCGGTCAATGTCGTCTCCCTACGCGCACGCGTGGTCGCGCTGCGCAGCGTGTTGCGCGACGACAGCGTGAGTTACGGGGCCACCTGGCGAGCCGGCCATCCCACCCAGATCGCCACCGTGGCGGCGGGGTACGCCGATGGAGTGCCCTTCGGGATCGGCAATAGAGGTCGGGTGGAGATCGCGGGGACGCCCTATCCGGTTGCCGGGCGCGTCACGATGGACATGACCATGGTCGATGTTGGGGCCGCGACCGTCCTGCCGGGAGCCGTTGCGACGATCTGGGGAGGCCGTGTCTCCTTGGAAGAACAGGCACAAGCCGCCGGGACCATCCCGTACACCCTGCTCACCGGACTGGGACCCCGGGTGGTCCGGCGCTATCGGAGCGAGTGACTTGAATACCCACTTTGGCTCGTTGGTCATGGGTCTGGCAGCCCAGGCCGGGGCGGCGCTGGAAGGCAGCCTGCCGCCGGGCGCCGCCCCCGAAGGCGCCGATCCGCGCGAGGTCGCGCGGGCGCTGATCGATACGCTTGGAGCCCTGGAGGAGAAGACCCGCGGCAATCTGGAGCCCGATGAGGCGAAACTGATTTCGGAGGCCCTGACCGCACTCCGGTTCCGCTTTCTCCAGTCGCCCTGAGCATATCGTCCTGCATCGCCCTGCGAATGCGCCGCGCCGCCATCATCGTCCTCGACGGACTGGGTATCGGGCCTACGGCCGACCAGGCCGTGTACGGAGACGCCGGCAGCCATACCTTGGGGAACTCCCTGGCCCAGGCGGCCGACCTGGAGCTGCCCAACCTCCAGCGGCTCGGGCTGGGCTGCTGCCGGCCGCTGGCTCGGGTGGCGCCTGCGGACGCCCCTCAGGCGGCCTGGGGGATCGCGCATCCGTCGAGCCCCGGCAAGGACAGTACAACCGGGCACTGGGAGCTGTGCGGGCTGGTGCTCGAGCGGCCCTTTCCCACCTTCCCCAACGGGTTCCCCGAGGAGGTCCTCCTGGAGTTCGGGCGCCGAACGGGGCGGGGGACTCTCTGCAACCGCCCCGCCTCCGGGACCGCAGTCATCGCCGAGTTTGGCGGGGAGCACCAGGAGACCGGCGCCTGGATCGTCTACACCTCCGCGGACAGCGTCTTTCAGGTCGCCTCGCACGAGGAAATCGTCCCGCTGGAGGAGTTGTACCAGGCGTGCCGGACCGCCAGAGAGATGCTTCAGGGTGAGCTTGGGGTCTCGCGCGTCATCGCCCGGCCCTTCGCGGGCGCCGCCGGGGGCTACCAGCGCACGACCAACCGGCGGGATTTCAGCCTGCCGCCCGCGGGACCGACTCTGCTCGATCGCGCCCAGGCCGTCCACCTGCCCAGGGTTGGCGTTGGAAAAGTGGATGACCTCTTCGCCGGGCGGGGCATCAGCAGTCTGCACACCGCCACCAACGGCGAGGCCTACGCGATGATCCGCGGGGCGCTCCTGAGCATGGAGCGGGGGCTGCTGCTTGCGAACGTCATCGAGTTCGATCAGACCTGGGGACACCGAAACGACGTCCCCGGGTTTCTGGGCGGACTCAAGGCGCTGGATCTGGCCCTTCCCGGCCTGGTCGAAGCGGCCCAAGCGGAGGACCTGATTATCTTTACGGCGGATCACGGGAACGATCCGACCACTCCGTCAACCGACCATTCGCGGGAGGCGGTCCCGGTCCTCGCGTTCGGTCCCGGGATTCTGCCAGTGCCCCTGGGTGAGCGGGCGACCTTAGCCGACGTCGGGCAAACGGTCGCGGAGTTCCTCGAACTGGAGCCGCTCCCAGCGGGCACGTCCTTTCTGCACGAGGTTTGGCGTGGCTGACAGCCTGGTGGAAGCCGCCCGACAGGCGCGGGAGCGCGCCTACGCGCCCTATTCCGGGTACCTGGTCGGTGCGGCGGTCGAAACGGAAGACGGTGCGGTGTACGTGGGGTGCAACGTCGAGAACGCATCGTATGGCCTGGCGCTGTGCGCGGAACGGGTCGCCCTGGGCAGCGCCGTCGCCGCGGGCGCCCGCCGCTTCCGCCGGGTGGCGGTGGTGAGCGGTTCGGAACCACCCGCCTCGCCCTGCGGCGCCTGTCGTCAGGTCCTCGCCGAGCTGGCTCCGGATGCCCTGGTGATCGCCGTGGGCCCTTCCAGCCGCCAGGAATGGCGGGTCCGCGACCTCCTTCCAGCCGCCTTCGGCCGCCATCAGCTCGCATGACCCTCAGGCAAAACGTCGTCGGGGCGGCATTGGTCGCGGCCATCGGTGCGTGCGACCAGCAACTCACCGTCCCGGGGCAATGCCCGGAGTTCTGTCCGGGAGGGAACAGTCAGGTCGCCGAGATCGTCATCCCCGTGACGCTGGACTCCGATACGACGTTTGTCGGGTACGTCGGCAATCTGGAAGTGCCCGCATTGCTGGTCTCGGAGGGCATCGAGCCCGGCGAGGCGCGCGCCTGGTACCAGTTCCCCAGCCGACCGGACACGGTGCTCGTGGATGAGTGGCTCCCCTACACAATCGATTCGGTGGCCTTTTCTTTTCCGATGGTCGGACTGGACACCCTCCGGGACGACCTGCGGCTGATCCTGCATCGGGTTCCCATCACCCTCGATACAACAGTCACCTTCGAGGAGATGGAGGCGTTGCTGACGGACGAGAGCGTGGTGGACACCGTTGCTCTGGCGGATACCCTCCGGGCGGGACAGGTCGCCCGGTTCGTGCTCTCGGGGGACGTCCTGAGCCGCCTGGAGATCCCCGCCGACGATTCCGGCTTTCTGGGTCTGGGGATACGGCTGGTACCCGGCACGGGCTCGGGGGTCCGCCTGGGTTCGCTGGGAGGCAGCGCCCCGCCGGTGTGGACCACGTACGCGCGCGTCGAGGTCAGCGACACGGCGCGTCAGCGACAGAGCCTGTCTTTCGGTGCGGACCAGAACGGCTACATCATGGCGCGCCCTCCGATCACGGACCCTGACGCGCTCTGGCTCGGCGGTCTGCCGTCGGCCCGGTCGGTCCTGCGCTTCGAACTGCCCCTGAACATCCGGGACAGCGCCCTGATCCTGCGGGCCACCCTCGAGCTGGTCCCGGCCTCGCCGTTTGCGGGCATTCCCGGCGACCCGGGTATTCTCCAGGTGCGCGGCGTCCTGAGGGACCTCGGGGGCAAATCGACGCCGACTTTCACGGCTGTCGGAGCGCGGGAGCTCCCGTCGAGCGGGAGCGAGACGATTTCGGTCGAAGTTCAGAGTGTGGTCGAGCTGTGGAGGGGTGCGAACGGCCTGCCCCAGATGCTGTACCTCAACATGCTGTTCGACGGCGGCAGCTTTGACCGGCCTCTGTTCCGTTCCACCCGGTCCGGCATGGGCGCGCCCCAACTGCGCATCGACTACCTGGTCCCGGGAAGGACGGAGCAGCCATGACGCGGACGGGGGTCGTCGCCATCGCGCTCGGCGTGTCGCTGGCCGGACCGCTCGGAGCCCAGTCCTCCCAGTTCGGCGTCCGTGGGCTCGGGTTGCCGTCGCTCCCGGTGTCCGCGCGGAGCCATGGGGCCGGCGGGGCCCTCGGGTTCTTCGATCAGGAAAGCAGCATCAATCCCGCCTCGGTGATCGGGATCACTCGTCCCACGGCCAGTTTCAACGTGCTCCAGAGCTGGCGGTCCAGCGAGAACCCCTACGGCGACGCAACCGGACGTGACACCCACTTCCCCCTGTTCTTTGCCGGCGGATCGATCAACTCCCGCATGAGCGGGAGCCTCTCCGCGTCCGTCTATACCGACCGGACGTTCGGCCTGGCGTTCCAGCAGCCCGTCGAGCTGCGGGGCGAGAGCGTGCTGGCGACCGATACCCTCACTTCCAAAGGCGGCATCACCGACCTGCGCGGGGCCCTGGCCTATGCCTTCTCGCCGCGCCTCGTGGTGGGGGTGGGTCTGCACCTGCTCACCGGCATCAACCGCGTGGAATACCGGCGGCATTTCGACGACTCGGCCTATGCCGCCGTTCGCCTGGTCAATGAGGTGTCCTACTCCGGGGCGGGCGTCTCGCTCGGGGCCATGGCGGAGCCGATCAGGTCCCGGCTGCAGCTCGCCGGGTTCGTGCGCTTCGACGGGGATCTGGGCGTCGACCGCAACGACGAGGACACCGGCGAACTCTCCATGCCCCAGACCTTGGGGGTCGCCGCGCAACTCACCCCGAGCCGGCGTTTGATCCTCGCGGCCCACTTGATCCGCCAGTCCTGGTCCCGTATGGACCAGGATCTCCGCGAGCGCGACGGGGCCGGGGCCGTGAACACCCAGGCCGCGGCGTTCGGCCTGGAATGGCTTCGGGACGGCGAGCGCTCGGGCCGGTTCCCGATTCGGGCAGGCGTGCGCTGGGCCGAACTCCCCTTCCGGCTGACCACCGACGACGCGGCCGGCCGGGAATACGGGGTCAGCATTGGCACCGGGTTTCTCTTCGCGGGCGGCCGTGGCACATTCGACCTGGCACTCGAGCGGGTCTGGCGCGATGAAGGCGCGTTCACGGAGCGGATGATGGGCCTCAAGCTGGGCATCGGCCTCCGGCAATGATCCGGAAACGGGTCTACGTCGAGACTTACGGCTGCCAGATGAACGTGGCCGATACCGAGCTCATGCTGGGGGTGCTTGGCCGCGAGGGGTACGAGTCCGTCGAGCAGCCGGACGAGGCCGACCTCATGCTGGTGAACACCTGCGCGGTGCGCGACAACGCCGAGCAGCGGGTCCTGGGACGTATCGGGGAGTTGCAGCGGTTCCGGCGCGCGGAGGTCGTGCTGGGCGTGGTGGGGTGCATGGCCCAGCGGCTCGGCGCGGCCCTGCTCGAGCGCCGCGCCGATGTCGACCTGGTCGTGGGCCCGGACGCCTACCGCCGGCTCCCCGAGCTCGTGGCCCAGGCCCGGGCCGGCGGGCGGCCGTACGACACCGACTTCCGATCCTGGGAACACTACGAGGACGTCCCGACCACCCGGGCCCCGGGGCCCACGGCCTTCGTGACCGTGCAGCGCGGCTGCGATTATCGGTGCACCTTCTGCATCGTTCCGGCTACGCGGGGTCCGGAACGCAGCCGCAGATTGGAGGACGTGGTCGGAGAGGTGCGGCGGCTGGCGGCCTCGGGCGCCACCGAGGTGACCCTGCTCGGGCAGACCGTCAACTCCTACCACGACGGCCGCCACGACTTCGGCGGATTGCTTCGCGCGGTGGGCGCGGTGGACGGGATCCGGCGGGTACGGTTCACCAGCCCCTATCCGACCGACTTCGGCGACGGCGTCGTGGCGGCCATGGCGGAGACGGCGGCCGTCTGCGAGCACGTCCACCTGCCGGTGCAGAGCGGGTCCAACACGGTACTGCGGCGGATGCTGCGCCGGTACACGCGCGAGCGCTACCTGGAAGTCGTAACCCGGCTGCGCGCAGCGATTCCGGGGATCACGTTCTCGACGGACATCATCGTCGGGTTCCCGGGCGAGACCGACGCCCAGTTCGAAGAGACCCTGACCCTGGTGGAAGAGGCGGGTTTCGATGACGCCTACACGTTCCGGTATTCCCCGCGCGAGGGGACCCCGGCCACACGGCTTCGGGACAGCGTTTCCGACCCAGTGGCGGCGGCGCGGCTCGAATGCCTCATCGGACGCGTGCGTGAACAGGCGCGGCGCCGGAACGTGGCGCGTGTGGGCTCGGTGCACGAGGTGCTCGTCGAACGTCAGGCCCGGCGGGGCGGGCTCCTGCTGGCCCGCACCCGGGGCAATCACATGGTGCTGCTCGAGCTTCCGCAGTCGGCGGTGGGGGAATACCATCGCGTGCGGCTCAGCGGTACTACCGGTTCCACCTTTACGGGGAGCCTGCTCGGCGTCCCGGCCATGGCGGTCCTGTGATCACCAATCTCGTCGAAGAGCACGTGAGGGAATCGTACGCGGGGGTGGTCCGTCGCTTCCCGGATTTCTGCGGCTGCGAGATCTGCCGCGAGGATGTGCTGGTCTATGCGCTCAACCGGGTGCCGCCCCGGTATGTGACCACCCTCAAGGGCAAGGCCGTCACGGGGGTGAAGCTCGACCAGGAACAGGATCGGGCGGTCATCGACGTGGCGATCATGGACGGGATCAAGAAAGCCGCGGCGTCGCCGCGCTGCGACAAGGCGCGGGGCCGGCTCGCTCCCTGACCCTGCGGCCGCGGTAATGCCGCGGCCGGTCATCCAGTTCGTCCTTCTCTTCGGGGCCGGTCTCGCGACCGGCCTCGCGCGTTTTCCGGCGCCGTTGCCCGTCGCGCTCGGGCTCGGGGCGGCGGTGGCGCTCCGCGGCGAGCGAGCCTTGATCGCGCTGGGCGGTGTGCTGGGCTTCCTGCACGGCGCTGAAGCCGTCCGCGCCGCGGCGCGAAGCTGTCCCGCGCTGCTCCGTACCGGACCTGCGCGCCTCCGGGTGCGTCTGCTGGAGCCGGGACGGGCCGGCGTGATTCAGGTCGCGCCCGAGGCGGCATGTCATGGCCCGCTCCGCGCCGTCTGGCCGCCGGACGCGGCACGGCCCGCCGGCGCCACGCTGGAGGTGAGGGGGCGCTGGGTACCACGGGCGCGGTGGGGCGGTCGCCCCGACGGACTGCTGGTCGTGCGCGCGGCCGGCGAGGTCGAGGCCGTTTCCGGCGCGGCCGCTGGGGTACGGGCACGGGTGATCAGGGTCGCGGATTCGCTGTATGGCAGGCGCGCGCCGATCGTGGAAGCCCTGGTGCTGGGACGGCGCGGTGACATGGACCCGCGTCTTCGCGAGGCCTTCACCCGCTCGGGCCTGGTCCATCTGCTCTCGATCAGCGGCTTCCACGTCGGCCTCATGGCCGTCTGGCTCTTCGTGGCGCTGCGGCTGGCGCGCGCCGATCCGGACGCATCGAGGCTCGGCGCGGCGGGGGCGGCGGTCCTGTATGTGGCATTTCTGGGCTGGCCCGCGCCGGCCACCAGGGCTGCAGGGCTGGTCGTAGTCACCGCCTGGTCCCGGCTGCGCCAGCGCAACGTCCAGGTCGGCCCGCTGCTCGCGGTGACCTGCCTGGGTGTGTTGCTGGTGGAGCCCTGGGCCATCACCGAACCGGGGGCATGGCTCTCGGCGTCCGCGATCTGGGGGGTGACCCGCTTTACCCGCTGGAGCGACCGCGCGCTGGGAAGGCACTGGGGGATCCGCACCGCGTTCGCATCGCTGGGCGCGTCCCTTGCGACCGCACCGATCACCGCCGCGGCGATGGGTACCGTCGCCGTGGCGGGCATCGTCCTCAACTTCGCCGCCGTTCCCCTGGCGGGAATCGCCGTGCCGGGAGTGTTCGCGTCGCTCGTCGTCGGGCTGGCCGCGGAGATCTTCGGCAGCAGGTTGTGGGGGGTGGCCGAGGCCCTGGCCGCCGGCTCCGGCCTGGCGCTGGCGGGACTGGAACGCATTGCCCTTCTCGGGGGCGCCTTTCCCTGGGCCTCGCTGCTGGTGCAGCCCGGGGCGGCGGCAGCCCTTCCCTGGCTGGCGCTGCTTGGCCTGCTGGTCTGGTCGCTCGATCGGCGGTTCCCCGGGCGGGAGGCGGGCCGCCGCCTGCTGTGGAGCGCGGCGCTGGCCCTGTGGGTCCTGCTCGTGGCGTCCGGCCTCCCCGCCTTGGGAGGCGACCCACCGGGGCTTACGTTATATCTGCTCGACGTGGGGCAGGGCGACGCCGCGGCGATCCGGACGCCGAGCGGACGCTGGGTGGTGATCGATGCCGGCCCCTCGTTCGGTGCAAGGGATGCCGGGCGGCGTGTGGTGGCGCCGTTCCTGACGCGCATGCGCGCGCGCCAGGTCGACATGCTGGTGGTCTCGCATGCGCACCTCGATCACCTGGGCGGTGCCGCGGCCGTGCTGGACCGGTTCGTCGTGAACGCGGTGCTGGAGCCCGCGGTGCCCGTGGCCGACTCGCTCTACCTCGCGTTTCTGGATGACGTGGCCGTCGAGGGGGCACAATGGCGACCGGCGCGCCGGGGCGAGGGCTGGACACTCGACGGAGTGCGGTTTTCGGTGCTCCACCCCGACACCACCTGGACGCGGTGGCGGGAAGACCTGAATGAGGACTCCGTGGTGCTCCTGGTCGAGTATGGCGCATTTCGCGCGCTGTTCACGGGCGATGCCGGCCTGCCCGTCGAAGCGGAGTTGCTCGGCACGATCGGGCCTGTGGATATCCTGAAAGTCGGCCACCACGGGTCGCGCGGGGCCACCGGATCGAGGTGGCTCGGGGAGCTTCGGCCACGCGCAGCGTTGATCAGCGTCGGCGGCGCCAACCGCTACGGCCATCCGCACCGCGAAGCGCTGAGCCGTCTTGCCGATGACACGGTGCCGGTCTGGCGCACGGATGAGGAGGGGACGCTTCGGGTCTGGACGGATGGGGCGCAGGTGGTGGTGCGGGGGAAGCGGCGCCGGGAGGCGTTTCCAGCGGGAGGAGGGTAGGGGACGATGCAGGACGATGCAGGACGATGCAGGACGATGCAGGACGATGCAGGACGACAGACCATCCGGGACGATCCTTATGCAGCCGAAGACCGGCGTGAGAACCATCGAGAGCTTCATCCTGGAGCAGGAGCGCCAACACCCCGGGGCCACGGGGGAGTTGACCAACCTGCTGTACGACATCGCGCTGGGCACCAAGCTGGTGGCCGCGGCGATCCGGCGCGCCGGACTGGTCGACGTGCTGGGTCGCGCGGGGGCGGTCAATGTGCAGGGCGAGGACCAGATGAAGCTCGACGTCTTCGCCAACGAATGCATGAAGGACGCGCTGGGATCGGCGGGGCGCGTCTGCGTGATGGCCTCCGAGGAAGACGCCGAGCCAACCCTCTTCCCGGGGCGGACCTCGGCGCGCTATGCCGTGCTGATCGACCCGCTCGACGGGTCCACCAATATTGACGTCAACGGCGCGGTGGGGACCATCTTCAGCATTTACCGCCGGCTGGCGCATGACGGGGCGCCCGATCTTCGCGACGTGCTGCAACCGGGGCGGCAACAGGTCGCCGCGGGGTACGTCATGTACGGATCGAGCGTCATGCTGGTTTACACGACGGGGAACGGGGTCCACGGCTTCACGCTCGATCCGACGGTCGGGGAGTTCCTGTTGTCCCACACCCCGATCTGCATCCCGCAGACGGGGCGGTATCTCAGCGTCAACGAGAGCAACTTCGCGCGCTGGAGACCCTCGATGCAGCAGGTCGTGCGCCTGCTGCATGGAGAGGAACCGGACGTCATGAAGGGCAAGAACAGTCGCTACATAGGGTCGCTGGTGGCCGACTTCCACCGCAACCTGATCGCGGGCGGGATTTTCCTCTATCCCGCGGACCGCAGGAATCCCAACGGCAAGCTTCGTCTGTCGTACGAGGCCAACCCGATGGCGTTTATTGTCGAGCAGGCCGGCGGCGCGGCCACCGACGGCCTGAATCGCATCCTGGACATCGTTCCCGGGGAGCTGCACCAGCGCACGCCCCTGGTCGTCGGCTCGAAAGCGGACGTGGAGTTCGTCGCCGACCGGCTGGCTGGATCGGAGCCACGTGACTGACCCCCCGGCGGGCGACGCGACGCCTCCGGGGACCTGGCCCTACACGCGGGGGATCTACCCCGGGATGTATGCCGAGCGGCTCTGGACCATGCGGCAATACGCCGGGTTCGGCACCGCCGAGGAAACCAACCTGCGCTTCCGCGCGCTCCTGGACGCGGGACAGACCGGTCTCTCCACCGCGTTCGATCTCCCCACCCAGATGGGCTACGACTCGGATCATGCGATGGCCGAAGGGGAGGTCGGCCGGGTCGGCGTGGCCATCGATACGGTGGATGACCTGCACGCCCTCTTCCGCGGCATCCCGCTCGACCAGGTCACCACTTCCATGACCATTAACGCCACCGCCGCGATCCTGCTCGCGATGTACGTGGTGGTTGGTGAAGAGACCGGCGTGGCCCGGGGCAAACTGGGGGGGACGGTCCAGAACGATATCCTGAAGGAGTACATCGCGCGGGGAACGTACATCTATCCAGCCGAGCCCTCGCTCCGCTT
>Ga0299906_10000823_pt1 | contig 27394 bp, 21 predicted proteins | sample RVTome_14_FD_200259 | JGI IMG/M metagenome (GOLD analysis project Ga0299906, IMG submission 200259) | Soil microbial communities from uranium-contaminated site in the Upper Colorado River Basin, Wyoming, United States - RVT145D125 (version 2) ...
TGGGTTTGGGGTTCAGAGAGGTTCCAGCGCCGCGACTACGGTCTCCAGGGCACCGATCAGGGCATCATGGCCCTCTTCCCAGTCCAAGTCTAACAGGGCAACCAAGGGTTCCGGCACGCTCGCCGGCCAGCGCTCGCGCAGTTTCACCGCGTCCTTGCGGGTGATGACCACGTGGTCGGCTTTGCGCGCGGCTTTGGCCAGCCAGGCGACGTCGTCGTCCCCGAATCCATGATGGTCGCGCCAGGTCGCCGCTTGGACCGCGGCGCCGGTGGCCTTGGTCTGCGCGATGAAGGCTTCGGGATCGCCGATGGCCGAGGCGGCGACGACGCGTTTGCCGGCCAGTTGCGCCGCCGCCACCGGACGGCGGCTCACCAGCCCTTCGTAGCGCGTGACCCTGAGATGGACTACCGCCACCGGGCCGCGCAGGCCGCCGGACAGCTCTCTGGCCAGGCGAAAGGCGGAGGCCTCGTCCGCCCGGCGACGGGTGACCACCAACATGTCCGCACGGCGGAGCGCCCGGATCCCTTCGCGCCAGGGACCCGCAGGCAAGGGCCATCGGACCGCACGCGCCGATTCGGCGCTGATCACCGCGATGTTGAGTTCGCGCGCGACATCCAGGCGTTGGAAAGCGTCGTCCAACACCAGCACCTGGGCCCCCGCGGCCAGCGCCTCCCGGGCGCCGGCTAGCCGGTCAGGATTGGCTACCACTCTCGCATCGGGGACCTGCCAGGCGTGGACCATGGCCTCGTCCCCCCCGCGGTAGCCTCTCAGCAGGATACCAGGAGTGAGGCCTCGCTGGGCATAGTACCGCGCGATCCAGGACGCGATCGGGGTCTTGCCCGCCCCGCCCACCGACAGGTTCCCGACGGCCACGGCGGGCAACGGTAGCCGATGGACCGGGAGCCAGCCCCGCGCGTACCAATACCGACGCAGCGACATGGCGGTCCCGTAGAGTCCCGCCACCGGGAGCAGTCCCAGTCTGGCAAGCCGGGCGTCGGGACGCCGGCTGGTCCAGAGCCAGCGGATCAGTCGGTGGGCGCGCCCGCGCCGGATGGCCATGCGATCTCCCGTTCGAGTTGCGCCAACTGGGCCTCGACCTCTTTCACGCCCGCATTCACCTCTGGATCCTGTGGATCCAGCCTGAGCGGGTGGCCATACACCACCCGGACGCGGGCGAAGGGCTTGGGCACCAAGAACCGATCCCAGCTTTTCAGGCGCCACGCCGCCCGGGCGCCGGCGAAGACCGGGATGACCACGCAGCCCGCGCGCGTAGCCATGAGCAACCCGCCGGGCTTGACCTGGCGGCGAGGTCCCCGGGGTCCGTCCGTGGCGAAAGCTACCGTGGCGCCGGCCTTGAGCTCCTTGAGCGCCCTGAACATGGCCTTGAGGCCGCCCCGTGTCACCGATCCTGCGATGGTGCCATAGCCGAGCCGCCCGGCGTAGTCCATCAGGTACCGGCCGTCCCGGGCCTCGCTCGCCAGGATGTGCACCCCCATGTGCCGGTGCGCCCAGAGGAGCGGCAGCAGGGTCTCGTGCCAGAGCAGAATGACCCGCGGTGCTCCCCTCGGCGCGGCCGCCAGGCGATCCGCATGCAGCACCTCGAGCCGCCAGGTGGCGGCCAGGCCGGTCACCAGCGGCATGGCCAGCCGGGCGGCGGTGGGGCCCGGCTTCCATTTCACCCGACCAACTCCCCGGCGAGCGCGGCGACCCGCTGCGCCGCCCCAGGATCCCCCAGCCGCCGACGAACCTCCTCGAAGCCGGCAAGCTGGTCCCGGACCTTGGCGCTGGACCGGTCCAGCAGCGGCTGGAGCGTCGCGACGAGGGCCTCGGGCGTCACCTGCCGCTGCACCAGCTCCGGAACCACCTGGCGTCCGGCGACCAGATTCACCAGGCTGATCCAGCCGACCGTCATCAGGCGGCGCACCAGGACCGCGGTGAGGGGATGGACCCGGTAGGCCACCACCATCGGGATCCCCGCCACCGCGGCCTCGAGCGTGGTGGTGCCGGACTTGGCCAGCACCGCATCAGCAGCCCGCATCAGGCTCGCCTGCTCGCCGCGGACCAGCCGCAGGGCCGCTGCGTTCGGGTACTCCCCGTCACGGGTTCCGGCAACCAGCACCTGGTCGCATGCTCCGGCCGCCCGCAGACGCTCGGCCGTTGCCAGGAAGGTCGGCCAGAGCCGTTTGATCTCCTGGGTGCGGCTCCCGGGAAAGATCGCGAGGATCCGCTGCTTTTCGCCGAGGCCGAGCGCCGCGCGAGCCTCGCCCCGCGTCGGCCATTCGCGTTCCGCCAGGGGATGGCCGACAAAGTGCGCCCGCACCCCGAGGGACTCGAAGTAGGCTTTTTCGAAGGGGAGAATGACGGCGAGCGTGTCGACCGCGCGCCGCATCCGTTGGGCCCGGCCCGGCCGCCAGGCCCAGAGTTGCGGCGCGATGTAGTACAGCGTGCGGAGCCCCGCGCTGCGCGCGGCCTCGGCGAGTTTGAGGTTGAATCCGGGGTAGTCCACCGGCAGGAACAGATCGTAGCGGCCGGTGCGGAACTCCCGTCGCAGTAACCGGAGCAGTCGGAGGTGCGAGGGGAGCTTGCTTGCCGCTTCGAAGAGCCCCATTGCCGTATAGGGCTCCATGGGGAAGCGGACATTGGCCCCGGCCGCGCTCAGGGCCGGGCCGCCGAAGGCGTCGATGGCCGCCCCGGGCCAGCGCAGCTTCAGGGCTTCGACTACCCGAGCGGCATGGGCGTCCCCCGACGGCTCGCCGGCGGAGACGAAGATCCGGGGGGCCGCGCGCATCAGGCGACGGGAATCGGGGCTACGCCGACCGCCTCCGTCACTCGTAGGGCGAGCGCCAGCGCCGCGCGGCCCTCGGTGGCGGAGACCACGGTCTCTTCGCCACCACGGATCGCGTGGACGAACGAGGCGAGCTCAAGCGCCAGCGCATCGGCGCGCGGCGCCGCGAGCGCCACCTGCTGCACGATCTCCTCCAGACCGCTGGAATTCCCGGGCCGGAACCCCGGCCGGAGTCGCATGAACTCGCCGGATCCCGCGGCGAGGTCGAGCGAGAAGTACCCGTTGGGCTGGAACATGCGGAGCTTCCTCACGCGGTCCCGGGCCATTCGTGAGGCCGTCACGGTCGCCACCGCGCCGTTGGCGAACTCGACCCGCGCGGTGGCGATATCCAAGTGCGGGGTCAGCACCGCGACCCCGGACGCCCTGACATCCACCACGTCCGCGCCGCCGGTCAGGTGAAGCACCAGATCGAGGTCATGAATCATCAGGTCGAGCACCACGGCGACATCGGTTCCCCTCGCCTGGAAGGGCGCCAGGCGGTGGCTATCGAAGTAACGGATGTCGTGCAGATGCGGCTGGGCGGCCCGAATGGCCTGGTTGAAGCGCTCGATGTGCCCCACTTGGAGCTGGAGCCCACCCCGGTCCGCCTCCCGCACCAACCGATCGGCCTCCTCGAGGCTCGACGCCAAGGGCTTCTCCATCAGCACCGGCACGCCCTCGCCCAGGGCGAGCAACCCGACCTCCGCATGGGCAGGGGTCGGCACGGCGATGGTGACCGCCTCGACCCGGCCCAGCAGCTCCCCGAGGTCCGGGAATGCACGGGTACCGACCTCGGCCGCCACCGCCGCGGCCCGCGCGGCGTCAACATCGTGGACCCCGACCAGATTCACCCCGTGGAAGGCCGCCAGGTGGCGTGCGTGATGGCGTCCGAGCGCCCCGACGCCGATGACCCCGACCGGGAGCGGGGCGCTCACACCGGTACTCCGCGTTGGGACGACCCGACGAAGTCGAGCAGGAGGTCCACCTCCGGGAGTGGAGGGCACTCCGCCCGGGCCCGTTCCATCGCCTGGGACAGGGGCAGGTCCGAGTTGAAGCAGAGCCGGTAGACCCGCTTGAGGGCGCTGACCGTCGCGGAGGGGAGACCGGCGCGCCGCAGCCCCACGGTATTGAGCCCATAGAGCTCGACCGGGTTTCCCACGGCTTTCAGGAAGGGCGGGATATCCTGATTGACCCGGCTGCACCCGCCCACGAAGGCCAATGTCCCGATACCCACGAACTGGTGCACCGCGACGAGCCCCGAGAGAATCGCCCGGTCGTGGATGGTCACGTGGCCCGCCAGCTGCGACCCGTTGGCGATAATCACCCCGTCCCCGAGCCGGCAATCGTGGGCCACGTGGACGTAGCTCATCAGAAAACAGTCGGCCCCGACCTGCGTCACCCCGGACGCGGCGGTGCCGCGATTGACGGTGCTGTACTCGCGGATGACCGTGCGGTCCCCGATCTCGACCCAGGTCGGCTCTCCGGCGTACTTGAGGTCCTGCGGGTCTCCCCCGATCACGCTCCCGCTGCCGATCCGGACCTCGGCCCCCAGCCGCACGAAGTGCTCGAGCGTGGCGCGCGCGGCAATGCAGCAGCCGGGCCCGGCCGTCACCCCGGGTCCGATGATCGCGAACGGTCCGACCTCGGTTCCTTCGCCCAGCGTTGCGGAGGGATCAACCAGGGCGGTCGGGTGAACCGACGCCCTCACTTGTCCACCAGCCGAGCCGCCATCTCCGCCTCGGCCACGAGATTGCCGTCCACCCACGCCACCCCTTTCATCCGGCAGTTCCGGCCGCGCAACTGAAGCATGGTGACTTCGAATCGGAGCTGATCGCCCGGGACGACCGGGCGGCGAAACTTGACGCGATCCAGCGACATGAAATAGACGACCTTGCTGCCCGGATCCTCCACATTCCCCAGCAACAGAAAGCCGCCGCACTGCGCCATCGCCTCGACAATCAGGACGCCGGGCATGATGGGGTGCCCCGGGAAATGGCCCTGGAAGAACGGTTCGTTGATCGTGACATTCTTGAGGCCTACCACCCGGCGCTCGTCCTCGACCTCGAGAATCCGGTCGACCAGGAGGAAGGGGTAGCGGTGCGGGATGACCTCGAGGATGCGTGTGATGTCCATGGCGGTGGCGTTTCGACGTGCGGTGCGTACCAGGGCCCGGGCCAGGGCGACATTGCCTCGGTGACTGGGCCGGGTCGCGACGACGTGGGCGCGCACCCGACCGCCGGTGAGCGCCAGGTCGCCAAGAATATCGCCGGTCTTGTGGCGCAGAAACTCGTCCGGCCACCGCAGAGTGGTCCCGATCACGTCGGTGGCGGAAAGCGCGACGACGGAGGCGGTCGACGCACCCTTGAGCAGGCCTTGCCCCCGCAGCGATTCGACCTCGTGGGTGAATCCGAAGGTCCGAGCGGCCGCCAGCTGCTCACGGAAGCCGTGGGGACTGATCTCGAAGGACCCGGTCTGCCGGCCGATCAGCGGGTGATCCCACTCGATCGTGGTGGTCAGCACCAGGCCGGGATGGGGTGCGACGACGTAGGACGCCCCGCCCTCGTGCAGCGTGATCGGGGCCCTGACCTCCAGCAGCAGCGGCTCACCCGGCAACTCGGTGATTCCGGCCTGGGTAAGAGCATCGAAGTAGGGAGCGAAGGAGCCGTCCAGAATGGGCGGCTCGGGGCCGTCCAACTCGATCTCCAGGTCGTCCAGTTCGGCGGCAACGACGGCCGCGAGCAGGTGCTCCACGGTATGGATCGTAGTCGAGCCGTGGCCGATCGCCGTTCGCCGCTCGGTGGCTTCCACCTGGCTGACCTGCGCGGGAATCTCCGGGCGCTCCGCCAGATCCGACCGGCGGAAGACGATTCCCCGCCCCGCCGCCGCGGGCAGGCAGGTCACCGTGGTGCAGGCGCCCGTATGCAGACCGACGCCGGCCAGGGAGACCGGACGCGCGATGGTGCGTCTAGGCATCGGGGGCCCGCTCCCGCGCCATGGCCTCGAGGGTCCGCGCGAGTGGGGCGAGGCGATAGAGGACGGCCTGTGAGCGAAGCACTTCACGATGGGGCCGGGCGGGGAATCCCGACACCTCCATGCCGGCTGCCACATCGCGCACCAGGCCGCTCTGGGCGGCCGCACGGACCCCAGCGCCGACCGAGACGTGCCCCCCAACCCCCGACTGTCCGGCCAGGATGACGTCGTCACCGATGCGCGCGCTCCCCGCGATCCCGACCGCGGCCATGAGCAGGCAGCGCCGGCCGATCCGGACGTTGTGCCCCACCTGCACCAGGTTGTCGAGCTTGGTTCCCTGCCCGATCACGGTGTCGTCGATGCTGCCCCGATCGACGCAGCTGTTGGAGCCGATCTCGACGTCGTCCTCGATCACGCATCGCCCCACATGGGGCATCCGCCGGTGCCCCTCGGGGCTCGAGGCATAGCCGAAGCCGGGGCCGCCGAGCACGGCGCCCGCCTTGGCGACCACCCTTGCCCCCAGCAGGGTCCCTTCGTAGCACACCACCCGGGGACCCAGCACCGAGTCGGCCCCGACCGTGACCCCCGCCTCGAGCACGGCGCCGGCTCCGATCCGCGTCCGGTCCCCGAGCTGGACCCCCCGGCCCAGCACCGCGCCGGCCTCGATGCAGACGGCCTGGCCAAGCCGGACCCCGGTGCCCAGCGTGGCGGATGGGTGGATGAAGGAGGCCGGTGCTGGCGCGGGGTGCAGCAGGGCAAGGACGGCCGCCAGGGCGGCGTGAGCGTCGCCCACCAGCACCCGTGCCGCCGCGGGGCCCGACAGGTCGGCCAGGTCGGGCGGCATGAGGACAACGGCGGCGCGGGTCGCCCGGAAATGATCGGCGTAACGCCGCGAGGTCAGGAGCGAGAGCGCGCGCGGGCCGGCGCGCTCGAGCGGAGCCGCCGACTCAACCACCGCGTCACCCGGCCCGATCAGGCGGCCGCCGACCAGCTCGGCCACTGCCTGGGCCGTGAGCGGCGGGACCATGCGCGGAGTCAGCGGGTCAAGCGGGTCAATTCGACTGTCGCAATCGTTGCATCACCCGGTCGGTGATGTCGAGCGACTTGTCGTAGGTGACGATCCCGAGCCCTTCCAGACCGAGGTCGATGACCATCGCCCAATTGGCTTCGGCCCGCATGCCTTCGATCACGGCGGTGAGCCGCTCCTGCATGGGCTCGAGCAATTCCCGCTCGCGCCGCTGCAGCTGGACCTGGATTTCCTGCTGCCGCTGGGCCAGCTGCTGCTGCTTCTGCCCCAGCTCCCGCTCCCTGGCGGTGCGGTTCGACGCACTCAGCATCTGCTGCTGTTGCTGGTATTCCGCCACGGCGGAATCGAGGGCCGCCTTGAGCCGGGTCAGCTCGCCCTCGCCCGACTGGGCTTCCTTGGCGAAGGTCGACTCCGCCTGCGCGTACCCCGGCATCTGCCGGAGCACGAGCTGGGCGTTGACGAACGCCACCCGCACACCAGTGGGAGCAGTTTGCTGGCCGACCGCCTCGGACCGAACGCCGGCCACGACGCCCAGCAAGAGACCCGCGACGATGCCTCGAGTGACAAACCTCATACTTCAGTCCTCCGTGATGGCGCCAAGGGAATCCGCCCGCATCGGCGGATCAGAAAAAGTTGCCGAGCCGGAAATGCAGCTTCCAGCCCGGATTCGGGTTGCCAACCGAGTCCACCCGGTCCAATCCATAGCCCAGATCCAGACCCAGCGGTCCCAGCGGCGAGAGAATGGCCGCCCCAAACCCGAAGCTGCGGAACATGCGCAGGGGGTTGTACTGGCGCGGCTCGCGATAGACGTTGCCGGCATCCACAAACGCGTTGACGTACAGGGCCTGGCTGAGGCGCACCCCGGTCTCGACCGTGAAGGCCGCGTAGGACTGCCCAAAGGCGCTCTCCGTGGCCGAGCTCTGCGCCGCGTTGGGATTGAAACCGTCCGGGGTGATGGAGAACTCCTCGTAGCCTCGCAGTGGAATGCCGAATTGCACCCCGCCCATGGTGTAGATGTCGGTGAAGAACGGCCCCGGGTCACCCAGCACAAACCCGGATTTGGCCGTGAGCCCCAGCACCAGCTGGGGCCCGCCGCCGAAGCTGCCACCCGCCCCGCCCAGGGTGGCCAGGGGGGCATACCAGCGGCCCTCGAGGTCGATCTTGCGGTAGTCGCCGGTTCCCCCCAGAAACCCGCCGCTCATTTCGCCCCGGGCGGTGATCGACCCGCCGGCCACCGGGAACGGCAGGCCGACCCGGGTGTCCCGGGCGATCGTCATGCCGAGGGTGGACCGGGCACAACTCTCGCACTGGAAGCGGGCCCGCAGATCGGACGAGCCCTCGGAATAGGTGATCCGCTGGTACCCATACGAGGCGAAGAGCCTGGTATAGCGGGCACCGAGCAACGGAAACCCGACCTGGAGGCTGCCCCCTTCGGTGCGCTGCCGCCCCAGGTCACCGATGGTGTAGCGCTGCCGCGAGTTGAAGAGGCTCACGGTGGTGGAAATCCGGCTCTCGCGAAAGGCGGGGTCGGTGTAGGTGAGGCGGAAATCGTTGATATTGCGCCCGAACTGCCACTGCAGCTGTCCGCGCTTGCCCTTGCCGAAGAGATTGGGTTCTTCCAGACCCAGGAATCCGCCGACGCCGACCCCCTGCCCCACCGATGCGCCGAACTGCACGTTGCCGGTGCGTCGCTCTTCCACGCGGAAGACCACGTCGACGTCGACCTCGTTCTCGGTCGGGCGAATGTCCGGCGCCGGAAGCGGCTGCTCGAAGAAGTTCAGGTTGGAGATGTTCTGATACGAGCGGATCAGCGCGTCGCGGTTGAACGTCTGTCCCGGCAGCAGAACGATCTGCTCGCGGATGACCCGCTCGTGGGTGATGTCGTTCCCCACGATGATCACCCGGTTGACGATGGCCGGATTATTCTCCCGGATGTTCCAGCGCAAGTCGAGCAGGGCCTTGCCGTCCGGCGCGGTGCGGCGGATCAGCTCGGGCTGCACGACGGCGTAGATGTAGCCGGTGTTGGCATACAGATTCTGCAACTGCTCGGTGGCGGCCTCCCAGTCGACCAGACTGAAGGGGACCCCGATGGTCTTGCCGTCCCCGGCCCGCGTCGCCTCGCCGAAGGGGAAGAAGCGGGAGACATCGTCCAGCGAGTAGCGCCGGTTGCCGCTCACATCGAAGGTGCCCACGTAGTAGGGCTGTCCCTCGTCCACCTCCAGGCTGAGAATGGCCTTGCCCGGCACCGTGTCGGTGATCAGGGTATCCCGCAGGACCTGAAAGTCGATGTAGCCCCGGTCGCCGTACCATTGCGGAAGCCGGACCCGGATGTCCTCATCCAGCTTCTCCTCCGTGAACTCGCCCTTCTGGAACCACCAGAACCCTTCGGGCCGCGAGGCCATGCCACCCACCACCTGGTCGTCCGGGAAGGCGCTATTCCCCTCGATCGCGACCTGGCTGATCGCGACTCGGCTGCCCTCGCGGATGTCGAAGAGCAGCCGCACCGCGCCCGGTCCCGACTCGGTTTCGCGCACCTCCACCTCGGAGGCGTAGAAGCCACGGTTCTGGTACAGGGAATCGATCGCCGCGCGGGAGCGCTCCACGGCGGCCCGGTCGATCGGGCGGCCTTCCAGGACGCTGACCTTGCCGCGGACCTGGCCCTCGCCGACCTTCTCGGCGCCGCGGATGGCCCAGCGGCCCAGGATGGGCCGCTCGACGAGCCGGATCGCCAGAATCAGCCGCTCGGTGCCGCCGCGCTGCTCGACCAGCACGTCGTCGAACTGCCCGGTACGGAAGAGCGCCTCGATGGCGCGCTGGATGCTGCGGTAGTTGATCTGCTGGCCGACCGCGAGGCCGCTGGTCGTGACGATCTGGTCTCCGGCGACGCGCTCGTTGCCTTCGACGACGATGCTGTCGATCGTGGGGGGCGCCTGCCCCGGGGGCGTCTGCTGCCCGGGGGCCGCGGCCGGCACGCCCAGGGACAGCCCCGCTCCCACGACCAGGGTCCACCATGCCTGACGCCAGCGCATGCGCCTGTTCCTCCCGGACTCGCCGACTGGTCAGGCCTGCGTGCTGCTCAACGCCCGGAACACCAGCTTGTCGCCGTCGGGGGACACGTCGACCTCGATCTCGTCGCCCCGGCTGACCTCGCCGGTAAGCAGCTTCTCGCTGAGCGGGTCCTCGACGTAGCGCTGGATCGAGCGCCGCAGGGGTCGCGCGCCGTAGCTCTCGTCGTAGCCCCGGGTGACCAGGAAGTCGAGCGCCGCAGGGGTGAGGTGAATCTCTCCCAGCCGCTTTTCCACCTCGCGAAGCATGATGGTGACGATCTCCGCGATGTGGGACTTGTCGAGCGAATGGAAGACGATCGTATCGTCCAGCCGGTTGAGGAATTCGGGATTGAACACCTTCTGAAGCTCGTCCCGGATCTTCTCCGCCATCCGCTCGAAATCCCGGCCGCCCTCGCCCGGGCCATGGAATCCCAGAGAGCGGCCCTGCGTGATGTCGCGGGCCCCCACGTTGGAGGTCATGATTACCACGGTGTTCTTGAAGTCGATCACGCGGCCGTAGTTGTCGGTGAGGTTGCCCTCGTCCAGCACCTGGAGCAGGATGTTGAAGACATCCGGGTGCGCCTTTTCGATCTCGTCCAGAAGGACGACCGAGTAGGGGCGCCGCCGCACAGCCTTGGTCAGGGCGCCCGAGTCCTCGTAACCCACGTAGCCCGGGGGGGCGCCGATCAGCCGGCTGACCGAAAACTTCTCCATGTACTCCGACATGTCCACCCGGATCAGCGCCTGGGCGTCGGCGAACAGGAAGCGGGCCAGCGCGCGCGCCAGCTCCGTCTTGCCCACGCCGGTGGGGCCGCAGAAGATGAACGACCCGATCGGCCGGCTGGGATCCTTGAGCCCCGCCCGGCTGCGCCGGATGGCCCGGCTGATCGCCCGGATCGCCTCGTCCTGCCCCACCACCGACTTGTGGATCTCCTCCTCCATCCGCAGCAGCCGGCTGGTCTCCGCTTCCTGCAGCCGGGTCAGCGGAATGCCGGTCCAGCGGCTCACGATGAACGCGACCGCTTCCTCGTCGATGACCGGGCGCCTGGTCTGCCGCTCGCGTTCCCACTCCTCCTGCCGCAGCCGGATCTTGTTCTGGAGCTCACGCTCGCTGTCGCGCAACGAGGCCGCGCGCTCGAAGTTTTGATCCCGCACGGCGTTTTCTTTGTCCTGATTGACCTGCTCCAGCTCGCCCTTGAGTTCCGCCACCTCCGCCGGGGGCACCTGCGACGCCAAACGAGCCCGCGCGCCGGCCTCGTCCACCACGTCTATCGCCTTGTCGGGAAGGAACCGGTCCGTGATGTAGCGATCCGACAGCTCGGCCGCGGCCTCCAGGGTCGCGTCGGGAAGCGTGATCCGGTGATGGTCCTCGTACTTCTTGCGCAGCCCGCGCAGGATCGCCACCGTCTCCTCGACGGTGGGTGGCTCCACCATGACGGCCTGGAAGCGGCGCTCCAGCGCGCCGTCCTTTTCGATGTACTTGCGATACTCGTTGAGGGTGGAGGCCCCAATGCACTGGAGCTCGCCCCGCGCGAGCGCCGGCTTCAGCATGTTGGAGGCATCAATGGCCCCTTCGGCCGCTCCCGCGCCGACCAGGGTGTGCAACTCATCGATGAACAGGATCACGTTCTTGTTCTGGGCGATCTCGTTCATGACCGCCTTGAGGCGCTCCTCGAACTGACCCCGGTACTTGGTGCCCGCGATAACCGCCGCCATGTCCAGCGAGAGCACCCGGTGGTCCCGCAACACGTCGGGACACTGGCCGTTGGCGATCAGAATCGCCAGCCCCTCGACGATCGCGGTCTTGCCCACGCCCGGCTCGCCGATGAGGACCGGATTGTTCTTCTTGCGGCGTGCCAGAATCTCCATGACCCGCTGGATTTCCTGCTCCCGGCCGATCGTCGGGTCCAGCTGCCCCTCACCGGCCAGCTGGGTCAGGTCGCGACAGAAATGGTCCAGGGCGGGGGTCTTGGACTTCTTCTCCGCCCGCGACGAGCTCCCCGCGCTGGGCGCCGGCGCGGCGCCGGCCGCCTGGGTCGCCGGCAGATCGCTCCCCAACAGGCGCAGGGTTTCGGCGCGCGACTGCTCCAGGGTCACGCCCGCGTCCATCAGCACCTGGGCCGCGATCCCCTTCTCTTCCCGCAGCAGGCCGAGCAGCAGGTGCTCCGTGCCGACATAGCTGTGGTTCAACTCGCGCGCCTCCGCCATGGCCAGCTCGAGCACCTTCTTGGCCCGCGAGGTGTAGGGCAGGTCGGGCCCGGTCACGGTCCCCGCTTTGCCCTTCTTGACCGTCTCTTCGATCTTCTGCTGGATCTCTTCGAGGTCCACGTTCAGGTTCTGAAGCACGGCGGCGGCCACGCCCTCGCCTTCGCGAATCAGGCCCAACAGGATGTGCTCGGTTCCGACGTACTCGTGGTGCAGGCGCGCGGCCTCCTCCCGAGCCATCTGGAGCACTTTCCTGACGCGATCTGTGAAGTTGTAGCCGTTCATGTGGTCTGCCCGCGTGCTGTGTCGATGGTCAAGGTCCGATGCGTGACGCCCCCCACATCACCCGCCATTCGATCGACCCGCTTCCGTGTCCAGCATACGGCGTACCAGATCGGCCCGCCGCGCCGGCACGTCATCGTCCGCCAACTCCCGCCCGGCGCCCGCCGAGAGATGCGCCGGCTGGCTGAAGATCAGAAGCTTGTTGAGCGCGTACATGCCCGCGTCGGTGATGAGCCCCAACCCCACGCCCAGCCGAACCCCGCTCAGCAGGTTCATCGCCTCCTCGAAGGACAACGCCCGGGCGTAGCGCAGCAATCCGTAGGCCCGCCAGACCTTGTCCTCAATCACCCCAGGGGCATCGCGCAGCAGGACCTCCCGCGCGCGCTCTTCGTACCCGATCACCTGACGCACGATCTTTGCCAAATGATCCAGCAGCTCGGCTTCAGTCTTCCCCAGCGTGGTCTGGTTTGACAACTGGAAGAAGTTGCCGACGACCTCGCTGCCCTCCCCGTAGAGCCCCCGAAACGTCAGCCCGACCTGGACCAAGCTCTGGAGGACCTTGTTGATCTCCTTCGTCAGAACGAGGCCGGGGAGGTGGACCAGGATGGATGCCCGAAGCCCCGTTCCTACGTTGGTCGGACAACTCGTAAGGTAACCGAACTCCGGGTGAAATGCGAAGGCAAGTCGTTGTCCCAGTTCGGAGTCCAGCCTCTCCACGATGCGCCATGCACCATCCAGGGACAACCCCGACACCAGCCCCTGCATCCGCAGGTGATCCTCCTCGTTCAGCATCAGGGCGACCCCGTCCTGCAGCAGCACGGCGGCCCCTGGACGCGGCGACATGTCGGAGTCGGGCATCGCCAGCTCCTTGCTGACCAGATGCCGTTCGTGCAGGAGCTGCCTGTCGATCCGGGCCAACCCATCCAGGCGAATGCAGTGCGCCCGATTGAGTGTCGGGATTTCGGCCGATGCGGCCCGCACCGCATCGAGCACCCGCTCGCGATCAGGGGCCGTGCCCCGGACCGGAAATGGACGGCCGGTCAGGTTCCGGGCCAGACGGACACGTGTCGAAAGGACCAGGTGACTCTCCGCCCCACTGGCGTCTAGCCAGCCGATCCCGCCGTCACTTACCAGACTGAGGTCAATCACGGCATCTCCCGCAGGCGATCGCGCAACTCCGCTGCAAGCTCGAAATTCTCGTCCTCGACCGCCCGCTGCAGCCGCCCCTTGAGATCCGCGGCCACCTCCTCCCGGCTTCGATCGCTCGCCGAGGGCCCCACGTCCTGGCGGCGCCCGAGATGGTGGGTGGCCCCGTGATAGCGCCGCAGCAACACCCGAAGGGGCACCGCAAAGGTCTGCCAGCATTGGGCGCACCCCAGGCGACCTGATTCCCGGAAGTCCGCGAAGGTCGCACCGCAGCCGGGGCATGGCCCCGTTTGGGCGACCTCCTCCGTCGGGTCCGGACCCTTCCAGAGCGCAGCGAGAAAGCCGCCCAGGGGGGTCTCCGTGGCCGCGGCCTGGGTCTGAATTCCCTTGCTGGCGGCGCACTCCTCACAGAGACCGACGGTTTTTGCCTCACCCTCCTGCACCTGCGTCAGATGAATCACGGCCTCGCGCTCGCCACAGTTGCCGCACTTCACGGCGCCATCGCCTCATCTCCCCGCGGAAACGCCAGCACACCTTCATGTAACGCCAGAACCCTGTCGGCGCGTTCCGCAAGCGACCGATTGTGGGTCACAACCACAAGGGCCCGCGCGCCGTCGCTGGCGACCGCGGCCAGCACATCGTGCAGGTGAGCGGCGTTGCTGGGATCCAGATTCCCTGACGGCTCATCTGCCAGGAGCAGCGCCGGATCGGTGACCAGGGCGCGCGCCACGGCCACCCGTTGCTGTTCGCCGCCGGAAAGCTGAGCCGGGCGGTGGGTGAGCCGACCCCTCAAGCCCAGCTGTGCGAGCACCCCGGCCGCCCGCAATCGCGCGGCCGCTTCCTCCGCTCCGCCGATCAACAGCGGCATCATCACGTTCTCCAGCGCGGTGAAATCACGCAGGAGGTGGTGGAACTGAAACACGAACCCGACCTTGGCGTTGCGCAGGGCATCGAGCCGCTCGCCCGCCAGAGCGCTGTAGCGCTGGCCGCCGAGCGCGATTTCGCCGGCGGTCGGCGCATCGAGCGCTCCGAGCAGGTGGAGCAGCGTGCTCTTGCCCGAACCGCTCGCCCCCACGATGGCCAGGAACTCGCCCGGGGCTACGGACAGATCGACGCCGCTGAGGACGTGGATGGGACTTCCGTCACCCCCACGATAGGTCTTGTGGAGGCCGGTGGCCTGGAGCACCGGGCTACTCATGGCGGATGGCCTCGACCGGGACGAGGCGGGCAGCGGCGCGGGAGGGATGCAGGGTCGCGACGACGGCGATCCCGAAGCTCAGCAGCAGGACGGCCATGACATCGAGCGCCTCGACATGGACCGGCAGGTGGTCGATGAAATAGACCGCCGGGTCGATCCGGATCAGGCCCGAGGTGTCGAGCAGATAGGCGAGCAGCAGGCCGAGCACCAGGCCGCACAGGGTTCCCGCGACGCCGATGATGGCGCCCTGGGCGACGAAGACCCTGCCGACCGATCCGGCGGGGAGTCCCATCGCCCGCAGGATCCCGATCTCCCGGGTCTTGTCGGTCACGACCATTGTAAGTGTGCCCACGATGTTGAACGCCGCGACGATCATGATGAAGAAGATGATGAGACCCATGCCCAGCTTCTCCAGTTGCAGAGCACTGAAGAGGGTGGCGTTCTGGGTTTGCCAGTCGAGCGAGCGGTACGGATAGCCCAGCTTCTCCTCGAGCCGCAGACCCACGTCGCGGGCCTGCCAGGGATCCCGGACCTTGATCTGGATCCCGGTCACCCCCTCGCCCAGTTCGTCGAAGGCCTGGGCCTGTTCGAGGCGCATGACGGCGAACTGGTCGTCGTATTGGTACATGCCGGTCTCGAAGATCCCAGTCACCTCGAAACGCCAGAAGCGCGGGACCGGGGTACCCAGGGCGGGATGCACCTTCGCCGAGGCGGCCGAGACCAGCTCGATGACGTCACCCCGAAACGCGGACATGCGGCTGGCCAGGCGGTATCCCAGAATGACCCCGCCGTCGACGCTGTCCCGCGTGGTGCTGAAGGTCAGGTCGCCTTCCTTGACCGCCGTGGGCAGCGTGGTCACGCTGCGGGCCCCGGTATCCGCGGCGAGCCCCAGCAGGTCGACGGCGGACATGTAGCCCGCGCGGTTTCGGGCCACCGACTGGGTGAGAACCTCCGGCGCCGCCGCGACCACGTCGGGGTCGGTCAGAATGGTGTCCATCGCCCCCCGCCAGGGGTCCATTCGCAGGCTTTGCCCGTAGATCAGGATGCGCAGGTCGGGATTGGCGACAAGAATGCGGTCGCGCAGGTCGTTGCGGAGCCCGTTCATAATCCCCAGCACGACGATCAGCGCCATGACGCCGACGGCGATCCCGCCGGTGGCGATCGCGGTGTTGAGCGAGACCCCGAACCGGTTGCCCCGCGCACGCAGGTACCGCGCGGCGAGCCGGATTTCGAGGCGTGACGGAAAACGCACGGGGCCTTTATTGCTCCGGCCGCATGGCCGGGAAGAGGATGACGTCGCGAATCGAGGGTTGATCGGCGAGCAGCATCACCAGCCGGTCGACGCCGAGTCCCATCCCCCCCGTGGGGGGCATGCCGTATTCCAGGGCGCGCACGTAGTCATGATCGTAGGGCTGCGCCTCTTCATCGCCGGCGGCGCGCTGGGTGGCTTGATCCTCGAACCGCGCCCGCTGGTCGTCGGGGTCGTTGAGTTCGCTGAACGCGTTGGCCAGCTCGCGCCCCTGCACGATCAACTCGAAGCGCTCCGTCAGAAGGGGATCACGGCGGTGCCGCTTGGCGAGCGGCGACAAGGCCCGGGGGTAGTCCACGACAAAGGTCGGTTGCACGATCCGATGCTCCAGGAAGCTCTTGAACATTTCGTCCAGCAGCTTGCCACCGGCAAATTCGGCGGCCACTTCCCTGGGGACGCCCCTGCCCACCAGGGCCTCACGCAGGGCGGGCTCACCTGCGCTCCGAATGTCGAGCCCGCTCTGCTCCTGGATCCCGGCCACGAATTCGACACGCGGCCAGGGGGGGGTGAAGTCCAGGGTGACCCCGCCCCGCTCCAGGGTCAACTCGCCGCAGCAGTGCCGCACCACGCCGGAGAGCATCCCCTCCACCAGGTCCATCATGTCGCTGTAGTCCGCGTAGGCCTGGTAGCACTCCAGCATGGTGAATTCGGGGTTGTGGGTCCGGTCCATGCCTTCGTTGCGGAAGTCGTGCCCGATCTCGTACACCCGCTCCAGCCCACCGACGATCAGGCGCTTGAGATACAGCTCATCGGCGATGCGGAGGTAGAGCCGCAGGTCGAGCGCGTTGTGCTGGGTGACGAAGGGACGGGCGGACGCTCCGCCATAGAGGGGCTGGAGGATCGGCGTCTCGACCTCGAGAAAGCCGCGCTCGTCCAGGTAGCGGCGCAGGAACCGGATCGCCTCGGCGCGCAGTTCGAAGACCTGCCGGATCTCGGGATGGACCGCCAGATCGGCGTAGCGCTGCCGGTAGCGGGTCTCGGGGTCACTGAGCCCCCCGTAGACGACCTCCTCGCCCAGGTCGGTCGCCTGCCGCTTGCCCCGGGGAAGGGGGCGTACGCTCTTGGCCAGCAGCGAGAGGCCCTCGACCCGGACGGTAATCTCGCCCATCCGGGTCCGGAACAGCCGACCCCGCACCCCGACATGATCGTCCAGGTCCAGATGCTCCACCTGGGCAAACGCCTCGCCCAGGGCGTCCCGCCGAAAGTAGAGCTGGATCCGGCCGCTGCGATCTTCGAGATGACCGAACGCGGTCTTGCCCTGGGAGCGCCAGGACACCATGCGGCCCGCCACGGCCACCTCGGGGCCGTCTTCACCCATGGCATCGTCGTAGGCCGCGAGGGCGGCGGCGGCGAGGTGGCTCCGCTCGAACCGGTAGGCGTACGGGTCGACCCCGAGCGCGGTCAGGGCATCGCGATGGGCGCGACGGGCCTGCTCGACATACCCGCGCGTTTCGGCGCTCACGCCGCGCTGCCCCCGAACTTCTTGAGGTACGCGTAGATGAACTCGTCGAGATCGCCGTCCATCACCCGTGCCACGTCGCCGATCTTGAGCTCGGTGCGATGGTCATTCACCATCGTATAGGGCTGGAAAACGTAGGAACGGATCTGGTTACCCCAGGAAATGTCGGTCTTGGTCGCCTCGAGCTTGGCCTTCTCCGCCTCCTGCTCCTCGAGCTTGCGCTGGTAGAGCGCGGCGCGGAGCATCTTCATCGCGGTCTCCTTGTTCTTGTGCTGACTGCGCTCCTGCTGACAGGCGACCACTAGGCCCGTGGGGAGATGGCGCAACCGCACCGCGGAGGAGGTCTTGTTGACGTGCTGCCCGCCCGCGCCGGACGCGCGATAGACCTCCATCTCGATGTCCTCGTCGCGCAGCTCGACCTCGATCGTATCGTCCACCGAGGGGTAGACGAACACCGAGGCGAAGGAGGTGTGGCGCCGGGATTGCGTGTCGAAGGGCGAGATCCGGACCAGCCGGTGCACTCCCTTTTCCGCCTTGAGGAATCCGTAGGCGTACTGCCCCTTGATCTCGAGGCTGGCGGACTTGATCCCCGCCTCCTCCCCGGCAAGCATGTCCAGGACCTTGACCTCGTACCCCTTCCATTCGGCCCAGCGGCGGTACATCCGGGTCAGCATCTCCGCCCAGTCCTGCGATTCAGTGCCTCCGGCGCCGGGGTGGACGGTGAGAATCGCGTCCCGGGCGTCGTCGCCGCCCTGGAGCATCCAGCGCAGTTCCAGGCCCCCCAGCAGCTCCTCGATGAGGCCCACTTCGGTTTCCAGCTCCCGGGTCATTCCCTCGTCCGGGCTTTCCTCCAGCAGCTCGAGGAGTCCCAGGGCCTCGGCGATGCGCTTCTCGGCGTCGAGGGCCGGGAGGATCAGTTGGCGCAGCTGCTTCCCTTCCTGCACGACGACGCGCGCCTTCTCGGAGTCGGTCCAGAACCCGGGGTCGGTCTGCCGTCGCTCCAGCTCCGCCAGCCGCACGTGCTTGGCTTCCAGGTCAAAGAAGCCCCCGGAGCTCGCGGGTGCGTTGATTCAGCTCGTCGAGTCGGTCACTGAGGTCGGCCATCGCTTCCTCCGGTCGGACGGGGCGCAGGGGGGCGCCCTGGGCGGACGCACCGGGGCGGTACAGCAAGTGCTAGACGCGCGGCGCGGATCGCCCCAGGCATCTAGCACTCGGACCGCCTTCAACCCGGGCGGAATATAACGGCTCAGGGAAACACCGGCCGCCCATCCGCGAGAATCTCGTTCAGCGCGTCGGTAAAGTACGGCGTGGCGGACGCGAGCTCGGACCCGACCTGCTCGGTATACTCCTCCCAACATTTCCTGATCTCGTCCTCGAAGAGGATCTTCAGCGATCCATCGCGGAGGCCGTCGGCCCGCTTGGCCGGGTTGTAGACCACCAGATCCGAGATCAGGGCCCGGGCCAGCCGTCGCGCCCGCGTCTCCGGATCCTGCGACAGGAATGGATTGACGATCCGTGCCCGCCCCGGTGCGGGTGGAGCCGGTGGGTGGGCCACCTGGGGCCGAGCCCCCGGCGGCCCGACGGGGGCTCGGGGCACCGCAGGTGGGGCCGCGGCCGGCCCCGAGCCGGTCTGCTGGCCCATCCCCGGCGATCTGGCCGCCGGTCTGGCCGGGACCTGGGGCGCCGCGAACGGTGGCGCCGCGGGGGGAGCGGGCCGGACCGAGGTCGGACCTGGGGCTGGTGCGCGGAACGGGGGCGGCGGAGCGGGCGCGGGCGCCGTCGGGGCGACCGGCGCCCGAAGCGGTTGGGGCGCGGGCGGAGCCGCCGTGCGCAGCGGCGCCGGGGTGGCCGCGGCTGGCGCCCCCTCCACGAAGAACACCCCGGAACAGACGGAGCACCGCGCCCGGACGCCCCCAACGGGGACCTTTGCCGGATCCACCCGGAAGACCGTGTTACACTGCGGACACGTAACGTTCATCGGCCGCGATCACTTTCCTTTTTCGGTCCGGCGCCCCGCCTGAGCCTCATGCTCTCGGGTCCGGCGCCGGTCCACGACGTAGACCGAACCGGGAAGCGTCTTGGCATAGCTCTTCATCTCCGTCGCCAACTCGCTCACCTCCGCCGGATGCGAAAACACGCGGTGGCGGTTGGTGACAATGCCGATGGACAGGGTCATCAGCGGGACCCGGTGCAGTTGGCCCCGCCGGTCCTTCCCGAAAAAGTAACCCGCCCGGGCGTCCTGTTCATTGTACTGCAACGGGATCAGCGTGTCGAAGACTTCCAGAATCTCGCCGCAGCACTGATCGACGCAGTCTGCCGGCACCACGAAAATGAAGTCATCGCCCCCGATGTGCCCCACGAACCCCCGGGACCCCAGAAAGCCCTTCACGACGTCGTGCAGGATGCGGGAAAGCAGGTAGATGACCCGGTCCCCGTCGTAGTAGCTGTAGCGGTCGTTGTACTCCTTGAAATGATCCAGGTCGGCGTAGCAGACCGCGAACTCGCCTCCCGCATCGAGTTGGCGGCGCAACTCGCGCTCGATCTCGTTGGTCCCTGGCATGCGGGTCGACGGGTGGACCCCGACGTCACGCTGCGTGCGGATCCACATTGCCTCGAGCCGGGCGCGCTGCTCGGGAGGAGGAAACACGGCGGTAAGCACCTCATCCGCCCCCGCAGCGAACCAGGTCTGCAGCACCTCGGGATCGTGCGCGCCGGCGAGCACGGTAACCGGCACAATGGCGCTGAAGGGGTCATCCTTGACGCGTCGGACCAGGGCCAGCGCCCCGTCGCGTTCGCCGATATCTTCCAGGAACAGGAGGCTGGGATGTCCGCGCAGAATGATGGCGGCGACCTCCTCGGCGTGCTCGACGACGCGAACCGGAAAATCCTTCTCTTCGGCCCAGCGCCGAACCAATTCGGGCACGGGTCGGGCTGACTGCCCAAAAAAGAGGATCGTCGGTCGAGTCCGCACCCTGGTGATGCCTCGTAAGACACTGTCTTTTGGTAACTTAGACCCGCTATCCGGAGGAAGTCAAATGCGGATGCGGCTCAAAGAAAGAAGGCCGTGGCGGCCACCAGCGCGTAGGTGGCAAGCAACTGCACCCCTTCGAACCAGTGGGACTCCCCGTCCAGGGTGATGATCGCGGTGATGATCGTGGTCAGTCCGACCGCCGCAACCTCGAAGGCGGTAAAGACCAGATCCATCGGCTGGCCCATGAGAACCCCGGCCAGCACCAGCAGCGGCGCGACCAGGAGGGCCACCTGGGTGCTGGAGCCCAGGGCAATCTGGAGCGACAGGTCGATTTGTCCCTTCCGGGCTACCACCACGGCTGTTGCGTGCTCGGCCGCGTTTCCGATGATCGGAACGATGATCAGGCCCAGAAACGTTTCGCTCAGCCCCAGCGTCGAGGTGACCCCTTCGACGGAATGCACCAGAATCTCCGATTGCACCACGACGCCCGCCGTCGCCAGTCCGAGCACCAGCAGCGCCACGCCGGGTCGCCATGCCGAGGGAGACGTCGGGTATGGGTCGCCGGAGAAAAGGGACTTGTGCGTTCGCAGCGAAAACAGAAGCGAGAAGGCGTAGGTGACGGCCAGCACCACCGCGACCGTCTCCGAGAGGGACAGTTCGACCGGTGCGCCGGCCTCGGGGTGGAGCCGGTGGAAGAGGGCCGGGAACACGAGACCGACGACCGCCAGGGCCAGCATGCCCGCGTTGGCCCCGGCAGAGACGCGGCTGAAGCGAAAGGTCTGCCGCCCGTGGCCGCCGGCCACGAAGGAGAGGCCCATGATCAGCAGCAGGTTGCCGAGGATACTGCCGGTGATCGAGGCCTTGACCAGCTCGACATAGCCGGCGCGGAGCGCGACCATGGCGATGATCAACTCGGCCGCGTTTCCGAAGGTCGCATTGAGCAGCCCACCGACCGCCGGGCCCGTCCTGGCGGCCAGGTGTTCGGTCGCCTCGCCCATGTAACCCGCCAGCGGAATCACCGCCGCGCACGTGGTGAGAAACACGACCAGCGGAGCGGCCCCCGCCATGTTCAGCGCAATGCTGGCCGGAACGGCCAGCAGCATGATCCCGCGCCAGGAGGGCCGCCGACTGCGGGGCTGGATCCTGATCTTGGGCGGCGGTGGGGTTGGACGGATCGGCGACGGCGCGGCCGGGCGCTCCGGCGTGCGACGCTGCCTCCCTCCCTGAGGCCCGCGGGTTCCCTTTGGAGAAGCAGCTTCCTCAAGCGGCGCGGCGTCCCGCGCTTCCCGGCCGCCCAGCAGCCTGGCCAGGGGACCCCGTGATTGGCGGAGGATGCGCTGGAGAATCCAGACCCGGTCGGGGGAGCCGCCGCCCTCTTCCTGCGCCTTTCGCTCGGCGGCCTCGAGCAGCCGCCGCGCCTGCGGACTCAGCCCGTGCTCCCCGGCGCCCGTAAGGGATTTGGGACCGGGTCGCCCTGCCAGCTTTGCCCGAATCGCCTCGCGGGAGGGGAGGGTCGCGCCGGGCGCCGCCCGGTCCGCCAGACCAGGATCAGCCAGCAGTGCCAGCAGGAGGTGTTCCAACCCGACGAAGCCGTGACCCAACCCGGCGGCTTCGGCCTGGGCCGCTTCCACGAGCAGGCGGCCCGCCCCGCTCAGGGCCGGTCCAGGCGAGCCGGAGTCCGACACCGCTAGAACGGCACCGCTTCGTCGATCAGCATGACCGGGATATCGTCCTCAACACGGTACAGCAGGCGGCAGGCATGACACAGCAACTGCTCGTCGGGCTCGGTGCGATACTCCAGGTCGCCCTTGCATTTGGGACAGACCAGAATGTCGAGCAGCTCCTGCGCGAGGGGCATGTGATTCGACGGTCCGGAAGAGGATGGAGCCGGAATAGTATGGGGATCGGCGGGTGGGGACCAGGGAGCGCGGCTCAGGGATTGAAATCGCGGATCGGGAAGCCAAAGCGGGCGAGCGCCGAGGGGTTCCTGCGCCAGTGGGGCAGCACCTTGACCCAGGTCTCCAGATAGACCCTCCGGTCCATCAACTCCTCGAGCCGCAGACGCGCCCGGCGGCCCAGCTCCTTGACGGTGCGGCCACCCTCGCCGATCACGATGCCCTTCTGCGACTTTTTCTCCACATACAGCGTGGCCCGGATCAGTACCGGCTCTTCGGCTTCCCGGAACTCGTCGATCTCGGCGGTGAAGCTGTAGGGCAGTTCTTCCCCCAACAGCTCGAAGGCGGCCTCGCGGAGGTACTCGACCGCGAAAAAGCGGAGGGGCTGGGCGGCCAGGTCCTCGGGGTCGTACTGAAAGGGACCCTCGGGCAGCAGCGTGGCGATACGTGCCAGCAGGCGGTCCGTGGTGGCCGGGTCGGCCATCGAGACGCAGACCGCGTCCTGGGACGCGACGGTGCCGCGAGCGTCGGGCGGGACGAGATCGACCTTGGTATACACGGTCAGCACGGGGGCGCGTGGCGGCCGGCTCAGCCCGGCGAGGGCGCCGAAGTCGGGTGCGGGGGCCTCGGGGGCAGGATGCAGATGGAGGATGAGATCGGCGCCGCGCGCCCCCTCGACCGCCAGGGCGCGCATCCGTTCCTGCATCAAGGATTCGGGGTCGAGCAGTCCGGGGAGGTCGTGAAAGACGTACTGGATCCCGGGGTCGGTTCGCAGGCCCACGACGGGCAGCCGGGTCGCCTGCGCCTTGGGCGACACGATCGCCAGCCGCTGGCCGACCAGCGCGTTAAGGAGTGAGGATTTGCCCACGTTGGGGCGGCCGGCCAGGGCGACGTGGCCGCAGCGTGTGGCGCTCTCGGGCTGATTCACACCCGCGAAGATAGGTGATCTCCCTCCCGGGCGGGTGCGGGGCCGCCCGGGAAACACGACGCCCCGTCGGTTGGGACGGGGCGTCACAGGGGAGGCTGACGACGGCCTACTCTCCCACCACCTCTCAGTGGCAGTACCATCGGCGCTGCAGGGCTTAACTGCCGTGTTCGGAATGGGAACGGGTGTGGCCCCTGCGCGCTAATCGTCAGCCGATTAGGGAACGGGATTGGGGATTGGAAACCAGGCATGTGCGATCCCTGGTCTGCAATCCCCGCTCCCCAGAAGATCCGGAAGGATGGGGTTCACCGATACTGCATGAATGAAGAGATCAAACTACACGGGCGATTAGTAGCGCTCGACTGAAGGCATTGCGGCCGGTACATCTGCGCCCTATCAACCTGGTCGTCTCCCAGGGCCCTTTAGGGACCTTGCGGTCCAGGAGCGTTCATCTTGGGAAGGGTTTCCCACTTAGATGCATTCAGCGGTTATCCCTGCGTGACATCGCTACCGGGCGCTGCACCTGGCGGCACAGCCCGTACACGAGCGGTCACTTCGTCCCGGTCCTCTCGTACTAAGGACGACGTCCCTCAACGCTCCCACGCCCACGACGGATACAGACCGAACTGTCTCACGACGTTCTGAACCCAGCTCATGTACCACTTTAACCGGCGAACAGCCGGACCCTTGGGACCTTCTCCAGCCCCAGGATGTGATAAGCCGACATCGAGGTGCCAAACCGCGCCGTCGATGTGAACTCTCGGGCGCGATAAGCCTGTTATCCCCAGCGTACCTTTTATCCGATGAGCGATGGCCCGTCCACACGGGACCACCGGATCACTTAAGCCGACTTTCGTCCCTGCTCGCGCTGTCGCGCTCGCAGTCAGGCGCCCTTTTGCTTATACACTCGTCGTGCGATTACCGACCGCACTGAGGGCACCATCGCGCGCCTCCGGTACTCTTTGGGAGGCGACCGCCCCAGTCAAACTACCCACCTGCCACGGTCCGCGGCGGGGTCGCCGCCGGCGTGAGGGTGTCACTAAAGCAAGGGTGGTATTTCACTGGTGCCTCCACGCCAGCCGAAACCGGCGCTTCCACGGCTCCCACCTATGCTACGCAGGCAATACCGACAACCAATGGCAGGCTGTAGTAAAGGTGCATGGGGTCTTTTTGTCCTGTCGCGGGAAATCGGAATCCTCACCGATACTGCTATTTCGCCGAGCTTACGGAGGAGACAGCTCCCAAGTCGTTACGCCATTCGTGCAGGTCGGAACTTACCCGACAAGGAATTTCGCTACCTTAGGACCGTTATAGTTACGGCCGCCGTTTACCGGGGCTTCGGTTCATGGCTTCGCCTTGCGGCTGACCACTTGCCTTAACCTTCCGGCACCGGGCAGGCGTCAGTGCCTATACGTTGGCTTGGAGTATGCCTTAGCAGACACCTGTGTTTTTGCTAAACAGTCGCTTGGGACGATTCTCTGCGGCCGGCCTGGGCTGCTCTTGTACAGAGTCACCTACTACCGGCACCCCTTATCCCGAAGTTACGGGGTCATTTTGCCGAGTTCCTTCTCCGTAAATCACTCGAGCCCCTGAGGCTGCTCGCCTCGTCTACCTGTGTCGGATTGCGGTACGGTCAACGACGCGCCTGGTCTGCGAAGCTTTTCTCGGCAGTCGGCTCAGCTACCCTTGGCGGGGCCCGAGGGCCCCTTCGGCATCGGTTCTCGGCTAACCCGGCGGATTTGCCTACCGGGCAACGCCTACCACCTTGCAACGGAATCCACCACCCGTCGGTAACGTCGCTCCTGCGTCCCTCCTCAGACTCGTAACGGTTCGTCGTTGGTACGGGAATGTTGACCCGTTTCCCATCACCTACGCCTTTCGGCCTCGGCTTAGGGACCGACTGACCCTGAGCTGATCGACATGGCTCAGGAACCCTTAGACTTTCGGGGACCAGGGTTTTCACCTGGTTTCACGCGTACTGAATCCGGCATCCTCACTTCTGATCGCTCCACCGGCAGGCTTCCGCCCCGGCTTCACAGCTCTCAGAACGCTCCCCTACCCCTCGTCCTTGCGGACGAAGACATAGCTTCGGCGGACGGCTTAAGTCCCGACCATTATCGGCGCGGCAACGCTGGACTGGTGAGCTATTACGCACTCTTTAAAGGAATGGCTGCTTCTAAGCCAACCTCCCAGCTGTCAGGGCATCGCCACATCCTTTGCTACACTGAGCCGTCACTCCGGGGCCTTAGCTGATGTTCTGGGTTCTTTCCCTCTCGCCACGGTACATTAGCGCACCGCGACTGCCTCCCGGGAAGCATTCGACAGGCATTCGGAGTTTGGTTGGGGGAGGTATCGTTATTCACGACCCGGACCCATCCAGTGCTCTACCTCCTGCGAACTCATTCCCAAGGCTATACCAAAATATATTTCGGGGAGAACCAGCTATCTCCGAGCTTGATTGGCCTTTCACCCCTACCCTCAGTTCATCCCAGCGGTTTTCAACCCACACGGGTTCGGGCCTCCACCGTCTGTTACGACGGCTTCACCCTGACCAAGGGTAGATCGCCACGGCTTCGGGTCTACCCCCAGGTACGTGTCGCCCTATTCAGACTCGCTTTCGCTTCGGCTACGGCCCTGAAGGCCTTAACCTGCACCTGAGGAGTAACTCGCCGGATCATAATGCAAAAGGCACGCGGTCACCCCCTTGCGGAGGCTCCCACCGCTTGTCGGCACACGGTTTCAGGGTCTATTTCACTCGCCACCTGGCGTGCTTTTCACCTTTCCCTCACGGTACTGGTGCACTATCGGTCATCGAGGAGTATTTAGGCTTGGAGGGTGGTCCCCCCGGTTTCACGCGAGATTCCACGTGCCCCGCGCTACTCGGGATCCCACTAGGGGTCGTACGCAACCGGTTACCGGGCTGTCACCGTCTCTGGCAGGCTATTCCACGCCGTTTCACCCTCGCGTCGTACATCCCATGTTGTGGTCCCACAACCCCCAGGGAGCAAGCTCCCCGGGTTTGGCCTCTTCCCCGTTCGCTCACCGCTACTAGGAGAATCTCGGTTGATTTCTTTTCCTCCGGGTACTGAGATGTTTCAGTTCCCCGGGTTGGCCGCCCTTGCGGGCTGACGGGTCTCGCGACCCGCCGGGTTTCCCCATTCGGACATCCTGAGATCACAGCTTCTGTGCAGCTCCCCCAGGCTTTTCGCAGCTTAGCACGTCCTTCATCGCCTCTCGATGCCAAGGCATCCACCGTGCGCCTTATTGCGTTTGATCTCGATTTTACGGTACTAACTCGAGCATCGGTGGCAACGAACAGTCCGTGCGACGTGCGAAGGAAGCTGCACCCCGGCACCGACTCCTCGTTGCGATTCCCCATCTACATCCGGACCTTCAGTTATCAAAGAGCGCAAGTATCAAAGAGCGCAAGTATCAAAGAGCGCAAGTATCAAAGAGCGCAAGCCGGTGCGCAGCGCGCACGGCGCGGCACGGGCTCCCGTGTCTGGAAGCGATGGGTAATGGGGGTCGGCCTGGAGTGCGGGCGATCCAAGAGAACTTTCGACGCCGGCCGAAGCCGGCCCTACTCGTTGCTCCAGAAAGGAGGTGATCCAGCCGCAGGTTCCCCTACGGCTACCTTGTTACGACTTCGCCCCAGTCACTGGATTGACCCTAGGCGGCTGCCTCCTTGCGGTTAGCGCACCGACTTTAGGTCCCCCCAGCTTCCATGGCGTGACGGGCGGTGTGTACAAGGCCCGGGAACGTATTCACCGTGGCGTGGCTGATCCACGATTACTAGCGATTCCAGCTTCATGTGGGCGAGTTGCAGCCCACAATCCGAACTTAGACCGGCTTTTGGCGATTGGCTTGCCATTGCTGGCTTGCGACGCTCTGTACCGGCCATTGTAGCACGTGTGTCGCCCTGGACGTAAGGGCCATGATGACTTGACGTCGTCCCCACCTTCCTCCGGTTTGACACCGGCAGTCTCCCTAGAGTCCCCGACATGACTCGCTGGCAACTAGGGACAAGGGTTGCGCTCGTTGCGGGACTTAACCCAACATCTCACGACACGAGCTGACGACAGCCATGCAGCACCTGTGCACGGACTCCGAAGAGGGGCCGATGTTTCCACCGGCTT
>Ga0299906_10000824_pt1 | contig 27393 bp, 30 predicted proteins | sample RVTome_14_FD_200259 | JGI IMG/M metagenome (GOLD analysis project Ga0299906, IMG submission 200259) | Soil microbial communities from uranium-contaminated site in the Upper Colorado River Basin, Wyoming, United States - RVT145D125 (version 2) ...
GTGTGGACGAGCTCGTTGCCCTTGTCGGCGCGATACCGGATCTTGAGGCGGCGTGACTGATAGTCCGTCGTGTTCGACGTCGACGTGATCTCTCGGTAGCGCTGCTGTCCCGGGAACCACGCCTCGATGTCGTACTTCTTGGCCGCCGACGAACCGAGGTCGCCGGCCGCCACGTTGACGACCCTATACGGGATCTCGAGCGCCTGGACGAGCTCCTCCTCCCGCGCGAGCAGCGAGTCGTGCTGCTCTCGGGAGTCTTCGGGGCGGCAGAAGACGAACATCTCGACCTTGTCGAACTGGTGCACCCGGAACATGCCCCTGGTGTCCTTGCCGTAGGTGCCCGCCTCGCGGCGGAAACACGTGGAGTACCCGACGTAGCGCACAGGCAGCGAGTCGGCGTCGAGGATCTCGTCGCCGTGGAGCGCGGCCAGCGACACCTCGGACGTGCCGACGAGGTACAGGTCGTCTGCTTCGACCGCATACACCTGCTCGCGATCACCCGGGAAGAAGCCGGTCCCGAACAAGGCGTGCTCCCGGACGAGGACGGGGGGCACGACCGGGACGAATCCATGGGGCTCGAGCATGTCGAAGGCGAGCTGCACCAAGCCGAACTCGAGGCGAACCAGCGGACCGAAGAGGTAGCCGAAGCGCGATCCTGAGACCTTGGCGGCCCGCTCGACGTCGATGAGGCCGAGCCGTTCGCCGAGCTCGAGGTGGTCGGGGATCGAGTCTCCTTGCCTGGCATCCCCCCATCGCCTGATCTCGACGGCGTCCTCCTCGGTGAGGCCGTCCGCCGCCGACGGGTCCACCAGGTTCGGCAGGGTCACCCAGCGTTCTTCGAACCGGGTGTCGAGCTCGTCCGCCTCGCCGAGCAGTGCCTTGTACTCCTCGGCGATCGAGGCGGCTCTCGTGATCGCCGACGCCTTCTCATCTCCGCCGAGTGACTGGATCTGCTTGCCGGCCTCCTTCTGGTCGGCGCGCAGCTCCTCGGCGCGGGCTCGCACCTCACGTCGCAGGCGGTCGAGATCGGCGAGCGACTCGAGGTCGGCGTCGAGGCCGCGGCGGCGTAGCGATGCGGCGAGGGCCTCAGGGTCGTTGCGGAGGAGGTTGACGTCGATCATCTGGCCATCATGCTATTGCGGCGGCGCCGTGGTCGGATGCGTGGCTACCGACCACTCGTCATCGCCTTTTCGACTGCCTCTTCCTCTTCGGGAGACAGCTGCTCGACCCCGTTGCGCCTCTCGACCCGCTTCGTGAAGAACAGCGTCTCGCTCCTCCCGACGAGGACGCTGAGGACGAGACCCGTGCCCTGGGCGTTCAGCAGCGCGATCGAGCGGGATTGGTTGCCCGAGATATCGCCGAAAGCATCGAATGCCACGACGCCCGTCCGGCACACTGTCGACGGGAGGAAGCGCTCGATCCGGTCGATCCTCGGTCCGAAGTCCTCGATGGCGCCCTCGATCGCAGACAGGTCGCGGTCGAGATCCTGGAGCGCTCCGATCACGTCCCCGTCCTTGGGGACGGCACTCACTCGGCGCCGGAGCGACACGACCTGCGCCCAGGCGACGACGGCTGCCAGAAGCGCCACCCCGGCGACGGCGAGAGCTGCGATGGTCATTCGGCCTCGTTCCTGACGAACAGCAATGAGAACTCGTTGTTCTCGAGGTCCGAATCCTCTTGGATCGCCGCCACGATGTGCAAGTCGTACAGCTCGCCGGCCAGCACGTCGAGATCGAGGAACTCGACGGTGCGCGCTTGCCCGGGAGAGATGGCGGCGATGAGCTGCTGCTCCTCGAACGGCTCGGCGCCTTCGGCCGCCGACGTCAGGGTGAGCGTCACCTCGATACCCTCCTCCGGCGAGTTGCCCTGGTTGGTGACGACGACGACGACCGAGAACGTGTCCGAGAGCGGGATGACGGGCACACCTGCCTGCTCACCGAGCGGCTCGGGCTGCGTCGTGGCCGTCAGGGCGATGTCGTGATCCTCCTGGAACTTGCGGATGAGTCGAAGCCGCTCTGCGATGACCGGAGCGTCGTAGAGGGAGGCTCGCGACGGTCCGACGAAAGCCACCTGTGGGTACTGGCGGGTGACCACCTCGGGATCGAGCTCGGCGAGCGTAGCGATGAACCCGCCGTACGCGGCGTCGCCGACGCGTAGCCATCCGAACGAGTCTGCCAGCAGCTGCTCGGCGGCCACGGTGTTCTCCTCGTCGTCGAGCACCCTGACGATGGCATTCTCGAGCATGCTCAACCCGTTCGACCACGCCTGGCTTGCGGTTGCCAGGAACCCGGCCACGGTTGCGCCCTGCCGGGATACCGTTGCCTCGCCGAGCTGTTCGGTCATGGCGGTGGCCTCCGACGAGATCGTCGAGATCCGCGTGAGCACGTCGGGTCGCTCGAGGTCGCCGATCGAGACGAACAGGTCCTCGAGTTGGGTCGTCAACTCGAGGTGGACCGCGGTCACGTCCGCGGCGACCGCCAGGTAGTCGATCGTCTCCCTCCTCTCGGTGCGGTAGCGCACTGCGAGGCTGAACAACCCGACGAGCGCCGCACCGATGAGGACGATCGACAGATTCCGCCGCCGCTTGGTCCGGCGGCTGTCCGGCAGCGTCGGAAGTGCCATATCTGAGGGCCTCGCATGACGGGACGCGAACCAACAACCAGCAGCCGTCGTGAGGTCGGGGCCCCACGTCGTGGGAGGACCGACCAGCGTTGTTCGACGGAACAGCCGCCGAAGTCGGCCCGGACAGCAACACTGTGTGGGCGAGGAGGGACTTGAACCCTCACGAGTGTTACCTCACAGGAACCTGAATCCTGCGCGTCTGCCAATTCCGCCACTCGCCCGGCAGGTGGAATGGTAACAAGGCGCGAAAGATGGCGTCCCGGCCCGCAGCCCGGCGCATCTCATACAATCGGGGGATGGGCATCGCGCGCCACCTCGAACGCAGGCTGGAGAGGCTCGTCGACGGCATGTCGGCGTCGCTGTTCCGCGGGACGATGCACCCCGTCGACCTGGCGAATCGACTCGTGAGACACGCCGATCTCAGCGCCACCGAGACTGTCGTCGGGCCGGCGATTCCCAACATCTACCGCGTGGCCGTCAATCCGGCCGACGTTCCCAACTCGTCGGCAGTCGAGGACCTGGAACGTGAGCTCACCGTGACCCTCGAGTCGACCGCCGCAGACAGGGGATGGCGGTTGGATGGGCCGGTCGGTATCACCCTCACGACCGACGAGGGTGTGCGGGCCGGCTCGATCGCCTGCCAGACGGAGAACCGGCCGGGCCCGGTCCACCCGTGGGCCCAGCTCATCGATCCCCGCATCGGCGCTCTCCTGCCGGTCGCGCCGAACCGGGCGTTGGTCGGACGCGCCGAGGAGTGCGACGTGGTGGTCGACGACTCGGCGGTCTCGCGGCACCACGCCGTCCTGTTTCGGGAAGGCGGCAAGGCTTGGCTCGCCGACCTCGGCTCCTCGAACGGATCGACCCTCAACGGGCTCGCAGTCCCCGATGCGGCGGTGATGCTCCACGCAGGCGACGCCGTGACGTTTGGACCGGCTACGTTCTCGTTCCGAGTGCTGTAGGAGGCTGCGATGAACGCTCCAACCGAGTCCCCGACGAGCGGGTAGGAGGCTTCGTGTGCCCGCGCTATTCCTCAACCTCCTGAAGATCCTGTTCGTAGCGTTCCTCTACCTGTTCCTCTGGCAGGTGGGGCGGTCGATAAGTGCCCACCTCGGACCGCAGACCGTGAAGCGGGGAACCATGCGGACGGCCGAGGTCGTTGTCGTACGGTCGGACACGCTCAGTGGCAAGCGATTCACGGTCGGGCCCGCAACCGTCATCGGGAGGAGCCCCGATGCCGACATCGTCATCGACGATCCGTACGCATCGGACTTCCACGTGCGGCTCGGTTTCCAAGACGGCGAGGTGATGGTGCACGATCTCGGCAGCACGAACGGGACATATGTGAACGGGCGCCGAGTGACGGTCCCGGCCACGCTCGGCAGGGGGGACTCCGTGCAGGTCGGCAAGACGATCCTCGAGGTTCGATGAACTACGCATGGGCGACCGCCACCGACGTTGGGCACGCCAGGGAGATCAACGAGGACTCCGTGTACCCGCTGACGGACGGCACGGGACCGGGCCCGCTGGCGGTGGCCGTCGCCGACGGCATGGGTGGAGCCGTCGCCGGTGAGGTCGCCAGCCGCATCGCCATCGAAGCGGTGGAGGGGGCTTCGTTGGATGGTTCCGCTCCCGTCGACGTGGTCGACGCCGCCAACCAGGCGGTCTTGAGCGCGGTGTCGGCCGAGCCGTCCCTCGCCGGGATGGGAACGACGCTGACGTTGGCTCTCGTCGCGGTCGACGGCGTCGTGACCATCGCCCATGTCGGGGACTCGCGGGCATACCTCCACCGGCTCGGCGAGTTGACTCAGATCACCCGAGACCACACCTTCGTCGAGGAGATGGTCGCTCGGGGCCACCTCAGCCCCACCCAGGCCGAGAGCCACCCCCGCCGCCATCTCCTCACGAGGGTGCTCGGCATGGACGACATGGAGATCGACACGTACGACCTGCGGCTCGAGCCGGGCGATCGCCTGCTGTTGTGCTCCGACGGGCTGACACTCATGCTCCCGGACAGCGCCATCGCCACCGCCCTCCAGAACGCAGGGGACGTCAACGAGGCCGCCTGGGCTCTCGTCGAAGCGGCCAACGCCGCAGGTGGGTACGACAACACGACGGTCGTCGTGGTCGAAGCGACGCCATGACTCGCAACGCCGAAGTGGCGTTGCTGCTGGCGGCGTCCGTGGTGGCCGCCACCGGTACCGCCCTCGTGAACTTCAGCAGCGGCGTCGGCCTCGACGCCCAGGTCGCCGTCACGTTCCTGTCGTTCGGCGCCGCCTTCGGCATGGTGCACGTGGCCTTGCGCCGGTGGGCGCCGACCGCCAACCCGCTCCTGTTCCCACTGGCCGCATTCCTGGCCGCCATCGGCATCACGGAGTTGTACCGGCTCGATCCGGTGCAGGGCGGGTACCAGCGCTGGTCGCTCATCGTTGCAGGAGCGGGAGCAGCCGCAGTGATCTTCCTCCTCCGTGAGGAGGGCGTCGTGGTGCTGCGTCGCTTCCGATACCTGTTCCTGGCGGCGTCCGTGCTCCTGCTGTTGCTGCCTCTGCTCCCCGACGCCTGGCCGATCCACGGCGCCACGGTGAACGGCTCCCGGCTGTGGGTCCGCCTCGACCTGCCGTTCGGCGAGGGCTCGTTGAGCTTCCAGCCGGGCGAGATCGCCAAACTCATGCTCACCGTGTTCCTGGCGTCGTATCTGGCGGACAGGCACGGCGCACTCGCCACGACCTCCAGGCGAGTCGCCGGCATCTCCCTCCCCGAGCCCCGTCAACTCGGCCCGATCATCATCGCCGCCGCCGCCGCATTCGGAGTGCTCGTGTACCAGCGCGATCTGGGTGCGTCCCTACTGCTCTTCGTGCTCTTCGTGGGGATGATGTTCCTGGCGACGGGCAAGGCGGCGTACCCGCTCGTCGGGCTGATCCTCGTGGTGGCAGGCGGGGTCTTCTCGTACCAGGTGTTCGACCACGTCCAGCGGCGAGTCACAGCGTGGCTGAATCCGTTCGGCGACTTCGCAGACACCGGGTTCCAGGTGGCGCAGGGCCTGTTCGCCCTCGGCAGCGGAAGCCTGACCGGCTCGGGGCTCGGCCTCGGCGAGCCCTACCGGATCCCGGCCGCCACGACCGACTTCGTCTTTGCAGCGGTTGCCGAGGAGATGGGGCTGGCAGGCTCGATCGCGGTGATCACCGGTTTCGCGCTGCTCGTGGCCGTCGGTTTCGGCATCGCGCTGCGCACCAGAGACGTCTTTCGCAAGTTCCTGGCGGCCGGCCTCACCCTCGTGCTCGGGGTCCAGGCCGTCCTCATCATCGGCGGGGTGCTCCGCCTCCTCCCCGTGACCGGGATCACGTTGCCGTTCATGTCATACGGCGGCTCCTCCCTGCTGGCGAACATGGTCCTGCTGGCGCTCGTCGCACGCATCTCGCACGGGGCGCGCGGATGAACGGGCCGATCCGCCAGGTGGCGCTCGCAGTGTTCGTCGCCTTCGCCCTCCTGGTCGCCTCGGCAACCTACGTCCAGGCGATCAGGGGACCGGAGTATCGCGACGACCCGAGAAACGCCCGCCTCATCGCCGGCAGGACGGGCCGTGAGAGGGGCACGGTGATCACGTTGGACGGCGTCGTCGTCGCCGAGTCCATCCCCAACCCGGACGACACGCGCTTGTTCACGAGGCGCTATCCGGAGGGCGACCTGTACGCCCACATCGTGGGCTACACGTCGCTCCTCTTCGGCACGACGGGACTGGAACGGGAGCGGTCGGGCGTCCTCGTCTCGAACCGCGATGCGACGATCTCCGGAGTGCTCAATGCGCTGCTCGGCGGCGACCTCAGGCCCCGGGGAATCCGGCTCACCATCGACGACTCTCTGCAGCGGATCGCAGCCGAGGCGCTCGGCGACCAGCGCGGTGCCGTCGTCGCCCTCGATCCGGACACGGGTGCGGTGCTCGCAATGGTGTCCCGGCCGGGATTCGACCCGAACCCGTTGCTCGGAACCGACGCCGGACCGGCAGGCGAGGCACTCGAGTCCGATCCTGCCAGGCCGCTGCTGAACCGCGCCATCGGGGCCACGTACGCACCGGGATCGACATTCAAGATCGTGACGGCGGCGGCCGCGCTCGAGAGCGGCTCGGTGAGTGCGGGATCGACGTTCCCCGACCCCGTGGCGCTCGAGCTGCCCGGGTCGACCGCCACCATCAGGAACTTCGATCGAGAGGTCTGCATCGACGGATCGCAGGTGACGCTCGAACAGGCCTTCATCCGGTCGTGCAACACCATCTTCGCGATGCTGGGGCTCCAACTCGGCGCCGATCCCATCGTGGGGGCCGCCGAGGCGCTCGGCTTCAACGACCGGCCGCAGTTCGACATGGAGGTGGTCGCGTCGGCCATTCCACCTGCTGACAGCTTCGAGAACGACCTCCCAGGGGTCGCCCAGAGCGCTATCGGCCAGCGCGACGTGCGGACGACGCCGCTCCAGATGGCGCTCCTCACGTCGGCGGTGGCGAACGGCGGCGAGATCATGACCGCCCACCTCGTTGCCGAGGTCTTCAACTCCGACGCCGAGATCGAGAGCACGACGGAGCCCGAGGTGTGGCGACGGGCGATGAGCCCGGCAACGGCAGAGGCGATCACCGACCTGATGGAGCGGGTCGTGACCTCGGGAACCGGTGGGCGGGCGGCCGTTCCCGGGGTACGGATCGCCGGCAAGACCGGCACCGCCCAGGTGCCCGACGCCTCGCCGCACGCATGGTTCGTCGGTTTCGGCCCGGTCGGGGCGGACGCGGGCACTCCGAGGATCGTCGTCGCGGTGCTCGTCGAGGCGGGTGGCGAGGCAGGCGAGGACGCCACCGGAGGGGCCGTGGCGGCGCCGATCGCCCGAGCCGTCTTCTCCGAGTTCTTCGGCGTCAGGTGAACCCGCCGCCGTCAACGGGAACCGACCGCTCACCGAGGAGCGTTGCAACCCTCGATCATGAGCAAATCGTCTCTACCATCGCGGCCCGTGACGGAACCCCGAACCCTCTCAGGCCGCTACCGCATCACGCGCCATCTCGCCCGCGGCGGCATGGCGGACGTCTTCGAAGCCGAGGACCTGTCGCTCGGGCGCAAGATCGCCGTCAAGGTGCTCCACGCCCAGTTCGCCTCCGACGAGGCCTTCGTATCCCGCTTCCGCAGAGAGGCCCAGGCGGCCGCCAGGCTCAGCCACCCGAACATCGTCTCCATATACGACTGGGGTGAGGACGGGGGCTCCTACTACATGGTGATGGAGCTCATCGAGGGGAGGACGTTGCGAGACATCCTCCGTTCGGAAGGCGCTCTCCTCCCACGGCGCGCCGCCGAGATCGCCGCCGAAGCGGCGGCGGCCCTAAGCGTCGCCCACCAGTCGGGCGTGTTCCACCGGGACATCAAGCCCGGGAACATCATGCTCACCCCGGACGGGGCCGTGAAGGTCACAGACTTCGGGATCGCCAGGGCGCTCGACGACTCGGAGGAACTGACCCGCACCGGCGCCGTGATCGGTACGGCGACCTACTTCTCGCCCGAACAGGCGCAAGGCTTCCCCGCCGACTCCAGGTCTGACGTGTACTCACTCGGCGTCGTCTTGTACGAGCTGCTCACCGGCCAGGCGCCCTTCACGGGCGACAGCCCGGTCGCGGTCGCTTATCAGCACGTCTCCGAGTTCGCTCCGGCGGCGAGCGGGATCAACTCGGACGTCCCGGCAGATCTCGAGATGATCGTCGAGCAGACGATGGAGAAGTCCCCGGCCGATCGCTATCAGACGGCCGAGGAGCTGCGGTCGGACCTGCTCCGCTACCTGCGGGGGGACGTTCCGGTGGCGGCGGTCGTCGAGGAGCCCCCGATCGTCGCCGCGCCCGTCGCCGCCGCAGGCACCCAGCTCATGACGCGGGCCCCGCAGAGCGTCCCCGCCGCGATCCCCTCGGGCGAGATCATCCACACCGGCGGCTACGACGGCACGCCACCCCAGCAGCGCAGCAACGCGCCGTATGTCGTCGCCATCGTCCTGCTGCTCGCCGCCCTCGTCGGCGGTCTCGTCATCCTCGCCCAGCTGCTCGCCGACGGCGACGATCCCGTCGAGCAGGTCACCGTTCCGAACCTCGAGGGGCGGGCCTTCCAGGACGCATTCGACGAGCTCCAGGCGCGCGACCTGAAGGTGCAGCAGCGCCGCGAGCCGAGCGAGACCGTCCCGGAGGACTTCGTGATCGCCACCGAGCCCGCCGCCGGCACCCAAGTCGATCCGGAGACGTTCGTCGTCGTCGTCATCTCGTCCGGTCCGGAGCAGTTCGGCATCCCCAACGTCATCGACGTCACCCTGGAGGATGCCATCGACCTGATCGAAGCGCAGGGCTTCGAGGTCGGCGAGATCGAGACGCGACTCGACGACACGGTCCCGGAGGGGATCGTCATCGACCAGACGCCGCGACCGGGGACCGAGGCGCCCCCTGGAACGGTGGTCGACATCGTCGTGTCGGAGGGACCCTTCGCCATCGAGATGCCGGACGTCACCAACCAGGCGCGCGACGCCGCCATCGAGGAATTGCGTAGGGCCGGCTTCGAGCCGGACGACATCCTCATCGAGGAGGAGTTCAGCGAAGAGGTTCTGCCGGGGTTCGTGGTGCGGACGGACCCGACCGCCGGGAGGCTCGTCCCAAGAGGCGAGTCGATCACCGTCTTCGTGTCGACTGGCCCAGAGCCATTCGCGGCGCCCAATCTCATCGGCTTGACCGAGGACGAAGCGCACGACGCCGCTGAGGAGCTGGGCCTGATCCTCGTCGTGTCGGACGACACGGTGGAGGTGTCGGCAGACAGCGGGCTCGACGGCCTCGTCGCCCAACAGAACCCGGAATCTGGGACCGAGGTCTCGGCGGGCAGCGAGATCACGGTGCGGCTCGGCGACGTGAGGCAGGTCACCGTGCCGAACCTGATCGGCCTCTCGCTCGAGGAGGCCGAGGCCGCCCTCGAGGACCGCGGGCTCGAGATCGAGCGTGTCGAGGATGTCGTCGTCGACCCCGACTCCGGCCTCGAGGGCCTCGTCGCCGAGCAGGACCCCGCCGTCGGCACGGACGTCGACGACGGCAGCACGGTCAGGGTGCGCATCGGTGTGGTCGAGGAGCCACCGGACGAGTGACCTTGGGTTCCGTCGCCGAGGACCGCAACGAAGCCCTGCTCGCCTGGTACGCCGTTCAGCGACGCCCCCTGCCATGGCGCTCCACCACCGACCCATACCCCATCCTCGTGGCCGAGGTCATGTCGCAGCAGACCCAGATCACACGGGTCGTCGCCCACTGGGAGCTGTTCATGGCAGCTTTCCCGACGGTCGGCGACCTGGCGGCGGCCCCGCTCGCCGACGTGCTCAGGGCGTGGAGCGGACTCGGCTACAACGCCAGGGCGAAGCGGCTGCAAGAGGCGGCTCGGATCGTCGTCTCGGAGGGGTGGCCCGCCGACGCCGAGGGGCTGGCGCGGCTCCCGGGCATCGGCGAGTACACGGGGCGGGCCGTGGCCGCCTTCGCCTACGGAGAGCGAGTCGCCGCCATCGACACCAACCTGCGGAGAGTCCTGAGCCGCTGGCACGGCGAGCGTCTCGACGGGGCGGCGCTCGAACGCGCCGCCGAGGAATCGATGGACGACGACGCCTCTCGCTGGAACCAGGCAGTCATGGACCTCGGTGCCGCCGTCTGCAGGCCGCGCGACCCGGCCTGCTCGTCGTGCCCGGTGGACGCCTGGTGCGCCGGGCCGGACGTGTACCAGCCGCCGAAGGCTCAAGCGCGCTTCGAGGGCTCGAAGCGCCAGGTCCGCGGCGCCGTCATCCGTCGACTCGCCATGGCCGAGTCGACGTTCGATCAGCTGGCCGGAGCGACCGGCTTCTCACCGGACGAGTTGGGGGAGGCACTCGACGGGTTGATCGCCGACGGACTCGTGGAGGAGTCGGACGAGGGGCGGCTGCGGCTGCCCGACTGAGGCCGGCGAGGTCAGGCCGGCTGGCCGAGGAAGTTCTTGAGAAGCGCCATTCCTTCGGTGGTCATGACGCTCTCCGGATGGAACTGGACACCCGAGATCGGGAGGCGCCTGTGCCGGATCCCCTGGACGACCCCGTCCTCGCTGTGGGCGCACACCTCCAAGTCCTCCGGCAGGTCGACCGAGGTCAGTGAGTGGTACCGGGTGGCGACGAACGGGTTGGCGAGCCCTGTGAAGACGCCCTTGCCGTCGTGGGTGATGTCCGACGTCTTGCCGTGGCGCGGCTCCGGGGCGAGGCCTACCCGGCCCCCGAAGGCGACCGCGATCGCCTGATGACCGAGGCACACCCCGAGCGTGGGCATCCGGGTGCCGAGCGTGCGAACGTACTCGACCGAGTACCCGGCGTCTTCCGGCCTTCCGGGGCCCGGTGATATCACGAGCCGGTCGTAGCCGGCCCCGATGGCGTCCGTTGGAGCGAGGGCATCGTTGCGCACGACGGTCGGATCGGCACCCAACTCGCCGAGATACTGCACGAGGTTGAACGTGAACGAGTCGTAGTTGTCGACGACCAGGACCTTCACGGCGTCCTCCGACCGGGGATTGGCGCTGCTTGCCGAGGATACCGTCGGCGTCCGTGGCCGCATCCCGTGGCGGCTTCTGGCGCCGGAGTGAGCGGCCACTACCCTACGGGCCCATGCCTGTGTCGAAAGGCCGCAAGAAGGCCAGCAAACGGCCAACGCCGCCGGCGAAGCCCGATCCGATCAAGGCGAAGGGCCCGTCGCCGACGTGGTACATCGTCCTCATGTTCGGGCTCATGGGCCTCGGCATCCTCGTCATCGTGACGAACTACATCGGGCTGCTCCCGGGAGGGACTTCGAACAAGTACCTGCTCGGGGGCCTGGCGGGGATCGCGGTCGGGTTCGCCATGACGCTCAACTTCCGCTGACGCTTCCGAAGCGGCGGAGTCCCGACGTGCTCGCCGATCTCGGGACGCCGGCGTTCGTGGGGATCGCAGCCGCAGTCGCCCCTTCACCTGAATCACAACTGTGTAGTTGTCCCCGGAGCTGTCCACACCTGGGGAAAACTACACGCGTGTTATTTCGACCATGTCCTCCCGGCAATGCCGGGGCGCTGCGGCCTCGCCCTCCTGGGCGTGGGTGACCGTCAGCCTGAGGCCGCACACGGTGCACCGGTAGTCGACGGCGACCTCGTGCACCTCCTCGGGGTCCGGCTCCTCGGGACCCGGCTTGGCGAGCTGCCTGATCACCCACAACGCGACGGAGAAGATGGCGACCCCCACCACGATCGCCGTCAGCGTCTCGATCATGCCGCCGAGAGGTTCTCGATGATCGTGGCGTTCGCCAGCCCGCCGCCTTCGCACATGGTCTGCAGACCGTACCGGCCGCCGGTCCGCTCCAGCTCGTTGAGCAGCGTCGCCAGCAGCTTGGTGCCGGAGGCCCCGAGCGGATGCCCGAGGGCCATGGCGCCGCCGTTGACATTGAGCTTCTCGTAGTCGGCGCCCGTTTCACGCAGCCACGCTGCCGTGACGGGAGCGAACGCCTCGTTCACCTCGTACAGGTCGATGTCATCGATCGTGAGCCCCGCTCTGTCGAGGATCTTCTGGGTCGCCGGGATCGGGCCGGTCAACATGAGAATCGGGTCGACACCGGCGAGCGCGAACGCCACGAACCGGGCGCGTGGCGTCAGACCGAGCGCGGCCGCCTTCTCCTCGCTCATGATGAGAGTCGCCGCCGCCCCGTCCGTGATCTGCGACGAATTGCCGGCGGTGATGACGCCGTCCGGTCTGAAAACAGGGTTGAGTGATGCGAGGCGCTCGATCGTGGTGTCGGCGCGGATCCCCTCGTCCCGGGAGAACATCTCGATGGTCCCGTCGGCGTTCCTCACCTCGACGGGCACGATCTCGTTCTCGAAGCGCCCCTCCGTCGTTGCCCGGTCGGCTCGCATGTGGGAGTTGTACGCCAACTCGTCGAGCTCGTCGCGGCCGATCTTCCACCTCTCGGCGATGAGCTCCGCCGAGATCCCCTGCGGCACCAACCCGTCCTCGTACCGGGCCATCATCGCGGGCCCGAAGGGCAGCCCCGGACCTTGCTGCATCGTGGTCCCGATCGGCACCCTCGTCATCGACTCGACCCCCGCGGCGACGGCGACGTCATACACCCCTGCCATGACACCTTGTGCGGCGAAGTGAACCGCCTGCTGGCTCGACCCGCACTGCCGGTCGATGGTCGTGCCGGGGACGATCTCCGGCCAGCCGGCGGCGAGGACGGCGTTGCGCCCCACGTTGGCCGCCTGCTCGCCGGTTTGCATGACGCACCCCATGATCACGTCGTCGACGAGGCCGGGGTCGAGGTCGTTGCGCTCCTGGAGGTGCTTCAGCACACCGGCTGCGAGGTCGACCGGGTGCCAGCCGGCCAGCTTGCCACCCCGCTTCCCCCCACCGGTCCTCACGGCATCGACGATGACGGCATTGGGCATTGCAGACTCCGTGTTGGCGACTCGGCCACGAGTCTACGAGCGACCGGCCAGGTGCGAGACGCCGCCCCCTCTCGTTCCGGCGTACCCCCATCGCTCATGTGCGACGCACGTACGCAGGAACGGTAAGGCCGATCCCCCCTGTCGTTCCGGCGTCCCCCCATCGCACATATGCGACGCAGGTACGCAAGAACTGAGGGGGACGCTGTGGAGACGATGGGATTCGAACCCACGACCCCCTGGTTGCAAACCAGGTGCTCTGCCGGGCTGAGCTACGTCCCCGGTGGAGTCGATTGTATCGGCCGGTGAGCGATGTCCAGAAGCCGTTTCGCCTCGCAAGTGACCGGGCAGACCCGGTCATCTGCAGCGAGAGGCTCGAGATCGGCCGGCACGGCTGCCGACCGAGGCGAGACGATGCCGCCAGCAGCCTCGCCCGCCGGGCCCGATATCACCTGCGATCTGGGCCTCGTTCAATAGAGTGGCTTCCGAGGGGGTTGCCCAGGACGACGAGGCGGGATCGAGAGCATTGATAGCGCCCAGGCGCCCCCTGTTCCGGTGTTTGACGGCCGCGCTCGTCTGGGTCGCGGTCGCCGGTTGCAGCGGCGATCCGACCGCGACCACCGCGACGGTGCCCGCCGATGCCGCCACCTTCTCCTACGCGGGGATCACCGGGGCGACCGAAGCCATCGTCGACGACTGGGGAGAGGAGACCGGGTTCGCGGTGCTCCTCCTCGCCTTCGACGCCGGTTACACGATCGAGCAGGTCGTCGCCACTCCAGAGCTCACCCAGGCCGGCACGATCGCCGGCGTCGAGCCTGCCGATGCTCCTCTCGGTCTACTCGAGGACCCGCCCGCGGGGGTGGGAGACCAAGCGCTGGCGCACCAGGGACTCTTCGTCTTGCAGGAGCTGCCGGACTGGGACCCCAACGAAACCCTCATCGACTCGTTCGACAACACGATCCGCGAGGTGTTCATCGCCGCCGAGCAGCGGCTCGAGGAACTGAGGAGCCAGCAGGCCCAAGGTTCCCGGCTCATCACGATCGTGGCGACGCTGGCAGCACGCGGCTACCTCGTCGATCAGATCATCGAGGCGTTCATCTTCGGCGAGGTCGACGCCGATCTGGGCGCCGACCCTCAACTGGGCATCCCCGTGCCGTGCTACAGCATCGTCACGGAGCCGGAGGTGCTGCCGGTGAACCAGGACCTCCTGGCCGGATCGTGCCCTCCGCTCGGCTCGGAGTCGGTCGACGAGGAGACCACGACCACCACCCAGCCCGCCGACACGGAGGAACCGGATGCCGGAGAGGGCGATGAGTTCGTCGGCAGCGTCGACGCCGCCGCCACCGGGGCGGATCCCGACCTCGTGCTCATCAACTCCGTCCTTCTCGTCGCAGGCGCCGATCTCACGGGGACCATCGAGTTGCTCGGCAACGCAGCGGTGGAGGGCTTCGACGACTCCGCGGGATTCTGCTTCCACCTGAAGATCACCTTGGCACCGGGCTCGGTTCTCGAGGCCGGCGACGGGTCCTACGAGGGAACAGCCGACGCCCAGGGCGGCCTCGGTGACGGGCCATGCCCCGGCGGGCCCCCCGACGTGGAGCCGACTTTCCTCACCGTGGAGGTCACCGCCTCGATCGCGGGCGACACGCTGACAGGAGTACTCGCCAACGCCGGCGAGGAACCCATCACCTTCACGGCGACTCGCCGGTAGTGGAGCGGATCTCGGTGTGGCGCGGGGGCGGCGCACCAACCCGGTAGCCGCTGAACACGCACGGCGCCTCCATTCCTACGATCGAGCCATGACGAAGTACGTCGCCCTGTTGCGGGGGATCGGGCCGAGCAACCCGAACATGCGCAACGACAAGCTACGCGGCGTCTGCGAGAGCCTCGGCCTAGGCGGCGTCCAGACCCTGCTGTCCAGCGGCAACGTCCTGTTCGAGGCCGACACGGTGGACGTCGCCGCCCTCGAGGCAACGCTCGAAGCTGCCTGGAGCGAGGCGCTCGGCTTCGAGAGCAAGACGATCCTGCGAAGCCGCCAGGAGTTGCAGGAACTCGCCGGTCTGAAGCCGTTCGGGGACCTCGAGCACGGCGCCGGCTCCTACCTTCTGGTCACCTTCTCCAGGAATGCCCTGACCGTCGACTTCGAGCTCCCACACCAACCAGTAGACCGGGATTACCGGATCGTCGGACGATCCACTCGTGAGGTGTTCAGCGTCACGGACATGACGAGCGCCGGGACGCCGGATGTCATGACATGGCTGGAGAGGACGTTCGGCAGAGAGATCACGTCGCGGACCTGGCTGACGGTCTCGCGTATCCTGGCCAGGCTGAGCCGGTGACGTCGATTGGACGACCGCGGCACCGGGCGAGAGTGCAGGGTCCCACTGAGAAGGAGATGGCCATGCCAAGTTCACTTGACGACTGGATCGAGGGGTATCGGCTGGCGTGGGAGAGCCGCGACGCCGACGCCGCCGCCCAACTGTTCACCGCCGACGCCACCTACCGCTCCAACATCTTCGAAGAACCCCACGTGGGCAGGGAGGGGGTCGCCGACTACTGGCGGTCCGTGACTGCCGGCCAGAGCGAGGTGCGCGTCCGTATGGGTCGTCCCTTCGCCGCTGGTCCGAGGGTGGCCGTGGAGTTCTGGACCAACATGTACCTCGACGGCGACGAGACGACGCTCCCGGGGTGCCTTCTCCTCGACTTCGACGACGAAGGACTGTGCCGCCGACTGCGGGAGTACTGGAGCTTCACGGCCGGCGCTCACGAGCCGCCCCCCGAATGGGGGGAGTGAGTCACCGGCACCCTCCCAATCGGCGAGGTGGCTGACACTGGCGAAGGGTCTCTCCTTCCCCGCCCGAGGGGAACTCACGGCCTGAGGAGAACCCGATCGGCCTTCCACACGCCGACGGTTGGTTCGGCACCCGCCGCCAGAAAAGCCTGCCGCGCGGCCGGGGTCTCGACCGTCTTCACGTACTCCTCCAAATCGTTCATGGAGCGCCACAACGTGACAATCCGCCATCGATCTGAATCCGACTCCCGAAGCAGCATCGTGCCCAAGAGATGAGGAGGGAGCTCCTCCGCCGACATCGCCGGAAAGGACTCGAGCAGATCCGGAACGCGAGCCGGGTCCACCGTCCCCTCCACCATCGTCACCACCGTATCCGTCGCCATGTCCACCTCCTCGTATGTGAGACGCTCGAGCGGCCTCGGGGCTGGAGGCTACCGACCGACCTCCCGGGCAACGCCGCGGAAGCCGTCGATCTCGCCCTTCCCCCGGCGGCATTCTCGACGCCGGCGCTTGGAAGATAGCCCGGCGACGCTCGGAGTCCGATGGCCATGCAGGCCCACCAGGTCGGTGGACCCGCCAACCGATCCTTGTCAAGGCGTCCGAGCAAACGGTCCATCGCTGGACCGACCGAACAGGGGGTACGTAGCCCACCGCGGTCATCTCGGAGTGTCGCCGCAAGAGTCATTCTCGCGTCACAGGTCGAGTTGGACCCGGATCGCTCTTTCCACGCCGGCGAGGTCTGAATCCGAGATCCGGCCCACCCTCTCCTGGAGGCGCCTCTTCGAAGCCGTGGCTATCTGGTCGGCCATCGCCTTGTGTTGCTTGCCCTCGACCTTCACGTAGGCTTCGCTCGGGTAGAGACGTTCGACGTTGGATGTGAGCGGCACGACCTGAACACGGTTCAGGGCTCGATTCGAAGCGTCATTGCTCACGATGACGGCCGGACGGGTCTTGCGAACCTCACCACCGAGCGCTGGGTCGAAGCTCACCCACCAAACCTCACCGCGGTTCATCGGCGACATCGCCTATCAGGCCCTCGGACCACTGCCCAGCGTCGGACTCTCTGGCTTCGTCGGAAGCCATCTCCCGATAGGCTCCCTCGAGATCGGCATCCACGACATGTGGCCGAGCCAGGCTCTCGAGGAAATGGCTGATCTTTCTTCTGCCCACCCGCTTGTAGAGGCCTTCATAGACCTCGTCGGCGATCATGATCGTGAGCTTCTTACTGATGTACGTACACTACACGTGCTGGATGCTTGGTGCCGCATCGCTGCCTCACCGGTGACGGCGGCGCACCTCGGGCGCAGAGTGGTGGCCGGGTCGTCGCTCGAGGCAGGCAGGATCCTCGCGGGCCGTCACACCCCAACGGACGACGGTGCGACAGCCGTGACCCCGGCGGAAGTCTGTGCCGAGATGTCCTCGTCCTTGGATCTCATTCGTAGATATGGTGAGCGCGGGAACCGCCGCCCCAACCCGAGGAGCAGTCGTGAGTCAGTACCTGTTGGCCACCTACGCCGTCGAGGGCCAGGGTCCAGATGCGCCGAGCACCCCCGAGGAGACCCAGAAGTTCATGGAACGGGTGATAGCCCTCGAAGCCGAGATGGAAGCGACCGGGGTCTTCGTATTCGGCGGCGCCCTCTACGGGCCGGACGCGTCGACCGTGATCACCTCGAAGACCGGGGATCTGGTGATGACCGATGGGCCGTTCGTCGAGTCGAAGGACCACATCGCCGGGTTCTACATCATCAACGCCGACGACCTCGACGATGCGCTGGAATGGGCTCACAAGGTGGTCACCGCACTGAACCATCCCATCGAGGTTCGCCCGTTCCAGATGACCGGGAAGGTGGCCGACCACGTCCCCCGGGACCGCGACGAATGACCGAGTGACCGACCACGCCTCCGACGTCTCTGCATCGGATGTGGCTGGCCGTGTCTTTCGCGAGGCGTACGGGCAGGCGGTCGCGACCCTGGTCCGCGTCTTCGGCGACATCACACTCGCCGAGGACGCCGTCCAGGACGCATTCGTCGTCGCCACCGACCGGTGGACACGCAATGGCATCCCGTCCAACCCGGCCGGGTGGATCGTCACCACGGCCCGTAACCGCGCCGTCGATGTCCTCCGCCGGGCTGCGCGAGGCCGAGAGCTCCACGAGGAGATCGCCGTCGAGACCCGCTCCCCGGCCGTTGAGGATTCCGAGGACGTTGGGGCCGTGAGGGACGACCGGCTCCGACTCCTCTTCACGTGTTGCCATCCCGCAATGCGCACCGAGCATCAGATCGCGTTGACGCTCCGACTACTGGGCGGCCTGAGCGTCGAGGAGCTGGCGCACGCCTTCCTCGTCAGCGAATCGGCCATGGCCAGGCGGTTGGTTCGGGCCAAGTACAAGATCAAGGCGGCCAACATCCCCTACCGAGTCCCGACGGAGGCGGACCTTCACGACCGGCTTCGGTCAGTCCTGTCGGTTCTCTACCTCATCTACAACGCCGGGCTCAACAGCCCAGATCGGGTCGCCCTGAGGAGCGAAGCCATCAGACTTTCCGGAGCGCTCGTCGAGCTGATGCCCGACGAACCCGAGGCAGCGGGACTTCTCTCGCTGATGCTGCTCAGCGAAGCCCGGGCGCCCACCCGCATCGCGGACGGCTCCCTCGTCTTGCTGCGTGATCAAGACCGCCGCCAGTGGGACCGAGATCTGATCGAAAAGGGACAGGCAATCGTGCGGACCTGCATCCGGCGCGGTCAACCGGGGCCATACCAGCTGCAGGCCGCCATCCAGGCAGTGCACTGCAGCGCGGCATCCATCGAAGAGACAGACTGGCACCAGATCGTCGCACTGTACGACCACCTCTATACCGTCATGCCCACGCCGGTCGTTGCGCTCAACCGGGCCATCGCGGTCGCCGAGATCGAGGGCCCGGGGGCAGCGCTGGAGCTCATCGACGAGGTGGCAGCCGACCTGGACAACTACCACCTGATGCATGCCGCCCGCGGGACATACTTGGGGCGGCTCGATCAGCCAGATGCAGCCGCATCGGCGTTTCAGCGGGCCCGAGAACTCGCACGAACAGATGCGGAACAGAGATTCCTTGGCGAACAGATCGAGGCCTTGACCGCCGACCCCTACTGAGTGGGCGACCATCGACAGCTCAACCATGACCTGCGTGCCCCGCGAAGGAGAGCGACTCGTCGATGAGACCGTGCCACAGCGTCTTGTCGTCTATGGCCACCCACTCCCGGAACGGCCGCCCGGCCGGGGCAACCGGTTTCCCCTGCCCGCTCTCGATCAGCTCGGCAGCGCGAACGGCAGGGAGCTTGACGACCATTCCTCCGAAGCTGTTGCCCGGCATGGCCACGAACGAGCCGCGCAGGCGGATGCATGGGAACCTGAACATGGCGCCTTTCTCCACACCGTCCAGCGACAAGAACTCCGCCGCGGCCTGCCAGAACTCCTCCTCGCCGTCACTCAAGTCGACTCCTCCCTCGATCGATTGGCGTTGGTGGGACGGCAGCCGTCGGCGTCCCACCAACCTCACCGTCACAGACCGAACGCCTCGGCGAAACGGCGCGGGTCGTAGTAGATCCGCTGCGAGACGATCTTGTCACCAGCGACCTGGATGACGTCCGCCATCTCAGCCGTGAATGTGGTCCCATCAGGGGCGACGATGTCCATCTCATAGACGGAACAGACGGCGTCACCGGATTCGAACTGGTGCAGCATCCTGGTGGCGGCGTGATGGCTCAGCAGTTGCCGGTTGATCTCCAAGTAGGCATTGGCGTCCTGGGTGGCCATCAACGGTCCGACGAAGCTGACGTCTTCGGCAACGTGTTCGGCGATCCCGTCGACGTCGTGGGCGTCGGTAGTCGCATAGAAGCGGTTGACAAGATCAAGGGCTCGACCCATCGGATTCCTCCTGTCGGCGGCGGTGACTCTCACCACTCGCTGCTTCGACACACCGACGCCGGCAAACTCATCGGTCGAGCTCGACAGGCAGTCCAAAGCGTCCGATCAGCCTTCCGTCACTGAAGCCGGTGATGCCGGCGATCCTGCCCCCGACGAGATCGAACACCATCACCCCATATCCCACGTGTCCCCCGTGAGGCGCTTCCATGTAGGCGGCGACTGCCGGCTGGCCGTTCGCCCTCGTGCGCACGAGTCGGATGGTTTCCAACCGACCCTCGGCCGGAACCGTCGAGAAGAAGTGGCCCACCTCGAGCGGGCCTGAAAACCAAGCGGGGGTCGGCGGCATGGCGAGCACGACGTCATCGGTGAGGAGCGCCACCAACCCCTCGATGTCACACCGCTCCCAACACCGCATCCACTCGTCCACCACCGACTCCACCTCCGGAGTCGACTCATCCCACCTCAGATGCTCGGCGAGCCGGGCTCGGGCACGTTGCAGCGCCGAGTTCACCGCTGCAATCGTGGTGTCGAGCGCCTCAGCCACTTCCTCGGCACGCCAAGCCAACACATCACGCAACAGCAGGACGGCACGCTGGCGGGGCGGGAGCAGCTGGACGGTCGCCACGAACGCCAGCCGGGTCGCCTCCTTGGCTTCCAGACGAGCGGCTGGATCGCTATCGGCATCGGCCTCCATCAACACATCCGGATATGGCTCCAGCCAAGGCACGTCGGCGGCCACCGGTCGATGGCGAGCCGTGAACACCTCGGGCAAGACGACGCGCGGCCGGCTTCGAAGCATGTTGAGACACGTGTTGGTGGCGATGCGGTACAGCCACGTCCCAACCGACGATCGACCCTCGAACGTGCCAATCCCACGCCACGCCTTGATCATCGTCTCCTGCAGGGCGTCGTCGGCGTCGTGGAGGGACCCGAGCATCCGATAGCAGTGCAGCCGGATCCGAGTCTCATTGCGTCTCGCCAGCTCGGCGAAGTCCGCCTCTATCCCGGCCGCCGCCCCCTCCGCCAGCTTCATATCCGTCCGCAACGCAGCTCCGTACTCTGATGGACACTTGGACACATCGGAGACGGGAATCTCATCGGCCCGAAGCTAGAGCACAGCTCAGGCCTCCCGGCCCGAGCGCTGTGCTCGCGGCCCGAAACCGTTGCACCGCACTGGCTCGCGATGAGCGTCGACCGCACAGTTCATGTGCGGTCATGGAGATGGACTTCCCCAGGAAGTGACGACCATCACCGGCACCGGCTCCCGACTGCACCAGCCGGCGGGTACGATGAAGGCCACACACCTACCTAAGACCACACAACGGGGACGCGCCCCGCCTCGCAGGCAACGACGTTCTAGCGAGATCGAGCGGAGACGCAGCTTGCAGGTCATCGGAGTGTTCAAGGGAGGAGGCGCCAAGGGCGCCCTATACAGCGGTGCCCTGCGCGCGATCGCGGATCGGGGCATCTCGTTCTCGCAGGTAGCGGGATCATCGGCGGGAGCGATAACTGCCGCGTTCGTGGCGGCCGGTGCGACCGCCGAGGATCTCCGCAGATTAGAGCGAAGTGGTCGCCGGTTGCTCGAGATGCCTTCCGGCGTCGCAGGTGCTCACAAGCTGCGAAATCACTACGGCGTCCTGTCGCTCGATGACCTGCGTCAGTGGATCGCTGAGCATCTCATCGAACTTCTCGAGCGCGACACACGGGGACACGTGCTGGCGTCGGACAATGGACCGGGCGGACCGACGTTCGCCGAGCTGGACAACGCCGGAGCGATCCCGCTCCACATGGCGGCGGCCGATCTGCGGTGGCGGTCACCCGTCGTCTTCAACGCACAGCTGACCCCCAACTTGCCGGTCGCGGACGCCGCGGCGGCCTCCTCGGCGATCCCCTTCTTGTTCGAGGCGCCCTTCGTCGTGCGCGCGGAAGGGTTGCATTCCCCGCCGTTCCTGTCGGATGGCGGGGTCATGTCCAACCTACCGTTGTTCATCTTCACCGACTCGAGCTATCGAGCCGTCGCCGGCCTCGACTCGGAGGCGGCACCCGATCCGATCCTCGCGTTCAGCTTCGTCGACGACGAGACACCCCAGCACACCTCGCCCCGAGGTGCGGTCGGAGACGCATATCGTCAACGCTTCGCCGGGGCCATCGGAGTGTCGACGATCACGCAGGCCATCGACGAGGCTTCACAATCTGCCGACGGTGGGTCTGGGCGTTCCCCGCGGGGTCGCCGACCGAAGGAAGAGACCGTGAAGGTGGGTGCTGGACCGATTCGTCGAGCGGCGATGCTGGTGTTGGACGTCGTCCTGCGCGCCTTGGAACGCATTCTGCTGCCCCTGGTCAGCTGGCTGACGTTCCTCGGGCGCCACAGCACAGCCGGGTCGTTCGCCGTTCGTGCGCGGAACCCGAGGACGAGGCGTTGGCTCCGGTTCGCCGACGGCGTGTTCGACCTTGCCCCGGGCTACATCGTCATCGGGACCATCCTGCTCGTGCTCGTGCTCACGTTCGGTATCCCCGACGTAGCCGCGTTCCTGTGGCCCAACTGGTCCGATCTGGTGGCCAATCGGAGTCTCGGCGAGTCGTTGTTCGGAGTCTTCTTCGCCGGGATCGGGCTGCTCATCGCTGGGATCGGGCTGCTGGCGCTCATCACGATGATCGTGCTCGGTCTGGCCGCTTATGTTGCTGGATGGGTGACCAAACCGGTCGCTGCCCAGATCGGGTCGGATCTCATTGCCACCTTCATGCACAACCCCCAGGAGCCCCCGTGGACGGGGGCCGCCGGCGAGGGCGTAGTCGTCATCCGTCTGTCGGTCCCCAACGGATGGACTCTCCTCAGGTCGACAGACGATGAATGGGTAATGGAGCAGGAACTGGAACGGATTCGTGCCTCCGTCGCGGAACAGCTCGAGCGCGCCGGTTTGGGGACTTCGCCGGCTCCGCAACCACCGGAACGCGGCTGACATGCCTGCCTTGTCCAGCGGATCAGCGGCACGCAGGCGCAGTTGGAACCCGCCATGACATCGCCCTCGATCCTGCCTTCACCGTCGCCTGGGCGCTTCGGACCTCGGTGAGTCGTGCCATCAAGCGGGGACGTTGGACTCGTCCTCATTCTCAGTCCCCGACGCCGGCCAGGCCTAGGGGTTGAGCGCCTTCCCGTACTGGGTCGTGTTCGACTCGAACGGGCGCGTCGTCGAGCGATTCACCGGCGAGCTGGAGGCCCCGGTGTCCTGACCGACCTGTTCCCGAGGGTGGCCGGGCTCTGAGCCGCCCGGTTTCGCCTACTGCGTCCCGCCGACGTCGAGCACCTGGCCCCGGACCTCGCCTCCCGGATGGGCAGCGGTGTGCACGTTGACGTACGCCTGCATGGTCTCCATCCAGCCGAGCTGGGTCAGGTTCACCGCCACGGAGCCGGTCACGAGGCTGCCATCCGTCGTGGTCGAGCACGTTGGCGTGCCGATCGGACCAGGAAGGGCCGCCGTCCCGCACAACCAGATTTCGATGCCGCTGTTCGCACCACGGACCGCTGGGGCGTGGATGTGCGCCTGCGTGGCCGATCCGGTCAGGCGTTTGACGCTGATCTGATAGTGCAGGGTGCTGCCGTCCAGGACGAACGTCGCCATCCCGTGCGCCCCCGGCGCGTTGGTCGCACCGACTTCTTGGGCGTGCGAGAGCGGCGCCCGAAAGTCGACTCCCCCCGCTGACGCCCCCGGGATCACCAACCCCAGTGCGAGCACTCCCACAATGGCTACGAGCATGAGCCTCCGCCGCATTCCCTCTCCTCTCTGTCGATAGAGGTACGCCTGGGGGGACGGCTCGGTTCGCGAATTCGCTGATCTCTCGGTGCGCGAACGGCACGCATCTGTTCCGGGAATCGTCGGAGGCCGGGTGTCTTTCGTCATTCCGATGGCTGCGCCCTTGATGAGCGAACACGACCGAGCCCCACTCCTCGTCTTCGGGGACGACGGCACAGTGCCCCTTCGACCGGGCATGGTGATGTTGGCCGTCGTCGACACCGACGTCGTCGCCCTGGGCATCACCATCCAAGGCGGCCCGAAGCAGTCGACGGCGGGTGATCCGAAGGGGCCCGTGCGTTACCCTGTGTGAGCCTGCAGGCGAGACGGAGCCTCGATCGATGCCCTACCCGAGATGGCTGGCACGGATCAACAAGCGTCTCTTCAATCCGCGAGAGATCAGAAAGGGCAAGAGACCGGTAGTCCTTCACGTCGGAAGGTCGACAGGCACCGCCCATCAGACACCGCTCGATGCCCATCGGACCAAACAGGGCTATGTACTGGTCGTGCGATATGGCCCTGACTCGGATTGGGTGCGAAACATCCTGGGTGCCGGCACCGCCATCCTCCGAGTGGACGGGGAAGAGCAACGGCTGGACTCACCACGGTTGGTCTCCCAGCAGGAGGCGGTCGACCAGCTGGTACCTGGCTTCGAACCCGATTCTGACTTCCTGAAGGCCGAGCATTACCTGCTGATGGACCATTCGAGTTAGTTCGCACACGGCTCGGACGATCTGCTGCCCGTAGGTCAGGAGCCGGTACCGGTTTCCGGTCCACATCTCACTTGTCCGGAAACGCGCGATTCCCGACAGGTGATTGCTCGATTCGGTTCGTCCTTGTCCGTGAGTTGCGGCGGCCGGACAATCCCCAATGAAAGCCGGAGGAGAAATGGGATCGGCCGCTACCAACGAAAGGCTCATCGCACTGTTCGAGCGGCACTACGACGACGTGCTCGGATACTGCGCCAGACGTATCGGCCGCAGTGATGCCGACGAGGCGGCGGCCGAGGTCTTCGCGGTCGCGTGGCGCCGCATCGACGAGATCGAGTGGGCGACCGTTCGCCCCTGGCTGTTTGGGATTGCTCGCGGCGTGCTCGCCAACCGATGGCGCTCGCTCCACCGCTGGAGCCGGCTCAATCGAAGGGTGGCCGCCTTGGCCAGAGAGTACGGCGAGTCGCCTGAGGTGGTGGTCGTCAGACGGGATCAGGATCGCGTCGTGGTGGACGCGTTGCACCGGCTGAGCCACATCGACCAGGAGGTGTTGCGGCTCACCGCGTGGGAGGAGCTCAATTCAGCGGAGATCAGCCAGGTTCTCGGCATCTCGACAGCGGCGGTGGACAAGCGCCGGCAACGAGCCCTGCGGCGTCTCGAGCATCTTCTGTCGCCGCCCAACGGCAACACACGATTCTCGCCTCGCGCCGCCAACGAGGGAGGAGGAGGCTGATGTCGGAGCAGGAGACGCTGCGTCGGCTGATCGAGGCCAACCCTTACCCGGGTGGCGTGGGGCTTCGTTCGAGCTCGCCGTCGGACGCCGTCATATCTCTCATCGAGGAAAGGACGAGGACAATGGCCACCAAGGAAGACATCAGGATCCCCGGAGAAGCCCGGAAGACGCCGGGTCGGGGTCCTTTGATCGCAGCGGCAGCGTTCGTCGTCGTACTGCTCGGAGTCGCGGTGGGCCTCCTCGTGAGCGCCGGAGATGAGCCAGACGGCAACGACCCCGCCATCGACCCACCCGAGGAGACGGTGGCCACGACTGTCGCTGCCGACACCGAGGCGAACCCGCTGCCGGTTGTGGATCAATGGGTGGCGGCGATGAACGAGGGCGACCTGGAGGGGGCGCTGGCGGTGTTGTCGCCGGAGGCGAGTTGTGATCTGCCCTCCGGCGGTATCGACGCGTGCAGGGATCACCTCGGCTATCTGATCGAGATCGGAACCCACTTCGAGGAGTCGTCGTGCGTGGAGAGCCCGACGTATCGCTGCAACTTCGACCTGACCAGCGAGCTGCACGCCACGATGGGCTACCCCGCCTACACGCTCCCGATGTTCCCGACGTTCACCCTGGACGAGGACGGGCTGTTGGTCGCCGACTTCTTCGGCAATGTCCCGGTGACCAGGCCTTACATTCCGCTCGAGGCCGTCGATCTCTGGGCGTACATGCAACCCAAATACCCCGAGCTCAACATCGGCCAGCCCTTTGGACCCGATCCTTATACAGCCGAGGCCGGAGTCGCCGTGATGGAAGCGGCTCGGGAGATCAACGATCCGGTCCGGATCGTCGAGGGCCTCCAGAACATCCTTGGTGTGTACGCGGCGTCCGGGATCGATACCTGCACCACAGGCGACGGGAACAAACCGTGTTCAGAGCTCCTCGACTTCTACGAGGCGATCGAAACCGGCCTCGACCTGCAATGCGACACCGCGGCCGCCTCGGACGACGAGATCCCCTGTGTCTTGACGGTGGACAGCGCGATTCACCGGGCCCTCGGGAGCGGTGCCACGACCGAGGGTGTGACCGTCAGCTACCGGGGCGGGCGAGCGCGGGGTCTGGCTCTCGAGGTTCGGTTCTCGACCGACCCCGAGGTTCAAGAGACCTTCGTCGAGTTCGCCCGGACCCAGCCCGGCCTGACTCTGGCCAACAACGATCGGCTGCGGTTCAGCGCCGAGACCGCTCCGCTCTGGATGGCCGCCGCCGAGGAGTTCGCGGGCGCACGTTGACGGGCGACTCCGAAGAGCGGAGGTGGAGGGTCGACGACCGGCCCTCCACCTCGTGACGCGCTCGAAGGCCCTCGCGGACCTCGTCGCCGAACTGACCTTCAGCGTCTTGGTCGCACACGCATGTGACACGTGCATCCTGACGGTCGGCCGATGTCCGCAATCCATCCTCCAGCGTTGAGAGCGGAGCGTCCGGCAACCACAAGACCGGCCCAGGTGATTCGACTTCCCCGTCACCTGGGAGCCCCTGTACACTCGACGCTTCTTCGGGCCCATAGCTCAGCCTGGTTAGAGCGCATCCCTGATAAGGATGAGGTCCGTGGTTCAAATCCACGTGGGCCCACGAACGAGAACCCTTGTAGGACATGGGTTTCCGAGGAACAGTGTTGATCAATCGATCGGCTGCTTGATCGAGAGAGTCCGCGAAGAGTCCGCGAGCGCTCAGTGACCTGCCCGTAGGCGACCACGGCCCGCACCCCAGACCCGCAGCCACCTCACCCACCAACCGGCCATACCGCCCGACCCGCACCGTTGCCTACCGCGCCGCCCGGTCCGTGATCCGGAGCGTCCGGGCAGCGATCTGGGGCCGTGTTCGGTGAACAACCCATACCCCGCCACGCACCCGAAGCGGGTCTTGCGCCATGCCAGCACCGCCGGCTGACCGAAGCACGGGAGATCGGTCGGCTCCACCAGGTGCCGGTCCTCGACCACCACCACCCGCGCACCCCGGACACGGCGACCGCGTCGCTCGAGTCTCGACCCCGACTCGAAGCCGCCGATCGCCTTCGGTGACCTCAAGCACAGTCACAACGGGGAGACCGACCAGCAGTTCGCACATGGCAATAGGATCAGACGACAACGGGGACCCCCGGATCTCGACGGCGCTGACACCGCAAGACTCGTCGAGTATCTATTACGCCCGAGGACCCTCACCAGGCCGGGACCTCGCTCATACGCGAAGCGCCGTCAAAGTCGATTAGACGGCACCAATGCACGATACTCGCGCTGGGACCGTCCGACTGATCAGTGCTCAGCTGGGCTCACTGATACCACGGTCAAGCGATCGCTGACTTCCTCCTGGAATTCAGGGGAGCCCTGTACGCGAATCACTAAGCCGGCTGA
>Ga0299906_10000825_pt1 | contig 27385 bp, 23 predicted proteins | sample RVTome_14_FD_200259 | JGI IMG/M metagenome (GOLD analysis project Ga0299906, IMG submission 200259) | Soil microbial communities from uranium-contaminated site in the Upper Colorado River Basin, Wyoming, United States - RVT145D125 (version 2) ...
GGGTACGCGCCGCCGGCTCCCGGGCGTCGCACACCCCCGCCCCACCGCCCATCCACCCCCCGCGCTCCTTACGGCCGCCGTCGACCCGCACCCTCCCGTGCCTCACGCGGCGAACTGCGTCACTACCGAGCGGGGACGGCTTGACGGCGCCGGGACGGGATCCCTAGCCTCGCACTGGACGATGCCGGCCTGGACTGCAGTCCTGACGACGATCGGGGGCAGCCTGCTCCTCTGGGTCGTCGGCACGGTCGTGTTCGACGCCGTGCACTGGGTCCTGCATGGCATGCTCCGGTCCCGCTGGCGGCTGCTCCGTGGCCTCGCGTGGCCCCATGCGGTTCACCACGCCTGGCTCGATCGGACGCTGTCCGTGCACTGGGAGCTGCAGGGACGCAACGTCTGGTGCCATCTGGTTCCCGAGTTCCTGACGCAAGGGGCCTTCACCGCCGGCGCGGCGTTGCTCGTGCCGGCGCCGATCGCGTGGGGTTGCTTCATTCTGCAGGCGGCGGTCTTCGTGGCCTTGCTGTCGTACCGGGGCCTCGACGTGAACCATCGTCCGATCGACTACCTGGACGCCTACCCACCGTCCTTCGTCTGCCGGCCGGCCTACCACGCCCTGCATCACGTGTACCCGGACGCGTACTTCAGCGCCTACGGCATGTTCGTCGACTGGCTCGTGGGTGGCGGTCTCTACTTGCGGGGGCGGACGGTCACCTTGGCCGGCACGCGCACGGCGTTCGAAGATGCGTTGTGCGCCGAGCTGCGTGCCCGCGGAGGCCGAATCGGCGACCGGATCGACGGGCCGCTGGATGCACGCCTGGCGGAAGTCGACGTGTTGCTCCTCTGCGATACGGTGACGGTGGCTGGTCCGTTGATCGAGGCGCTCGCGGCGGCGACGCGGCGGCGACGTCTGCCGCCCGAAGCCTGGGTCGCCAGCATCGGGACCGATGCGACGGCCAGGCGTTGCTACACGGACGGGCGTGTCCTGCATCGTACCCTCGCGATGACGGATGCGGCGGAGCTCGATCCGGCCGCCGCCCGCCGGGCGGCACGCGTCGCGACGTTCTTTCTGTTTCGCGGTGCCCGTTGGGTCTCGACGACGGTCGGCCTTCGAGCCTGGCGCGCCTACCGCCGATTCCGCCGCACCGTGCCCGTCACGCTCGCCGGCGGGCTCGCGACGACGTCGCGAGCGCAGCGGGCCGCGGCCTGAAACGCCCCGCTGCTGATGATGAGGGTCCAGCAGGCCTCGCCGTCGAGTGGGCCGGGCTGTCAATCGAGGTAGCCGAGCGCCTCGAGCCGATCACGTACGTCCGGGGTGATGCCCTCGTGCCCGTGAAAGGCGCGGAAGCCCGCCGGGACGCTCTCGGCGGCACGGCGCCCTGCCAGGAAACGTGTCACCGACGCCACACGCCGGGCGCGTTCTGCCTCGGTCAGACTGGGGCCCAGGTCGCGTCGTTCGCCGGGATCGTCCCCGAGTGAGTAGACCTCCAGGGCCACGCTGTGGGGGGGGGCGTCTTCACCTGGGGGGCCTTCGTGAACGATTGCCTTCGTCGCGTCGGTGTCGATCTCGGCGACAGCGGACATGGTCTGCGAGAAGATCGAGCGGTCGGGGAGTGCGGTGCCGGCCTGGATGGTCGACAGGAGGCTCAGGCCTTCGACGGGTTGGGGGGCGTAGGCCTCGAGTCCGAAGGCGTGGATCAGCGTGGGGTACAGGTCGACGAGCCCGACGGGGTCGGCAACGCGCGCCGGATCCGGTCCGATGCCGACGGGCAAGCGCACGAAGAGCGGGACGCGGATCATCTCGTCGTAGAGCGTCGTGTTGTGCAGAAAGCGGCCATGCTGGCCGAAGGCCTCTCCGTGGTCGGCCGTGACGACTACCAGGGTGTCGTCGAGGATGCCGAGCGTCGTCAGTTGGTGGAGCAGCATGCCGGCCAGGGTGTCGGCAAAGCGCAAATTGGCGTCATAGCGGGCCGTCAGAAAGGCCACGTCGTCCGAGTCGAACGATTCGGGCTCGGCATCCAGCCGGCGGTAGGTGCGGCGGTCGAGCACCAGCGGGGGGGGGCGTCCCGGCTGGACGAAGCGAGCGTCCATCGCCGCCGGTGTTTCGTAGGGGTGGTGGGGGCGCAACAGATGCACGTAGGCGAAGAAGCGTTCCCCTTTTCGTGCACGCGCCCAGGAGAGGATTGCCGAGATCATGCGGCCGGAAATGTCGATCCGCTCCGGGGCGGTCTTGCCTGCCGGGAACAACTCGAAGTGCTCGAATCCCCGCTCGAGCCCGAACGCCGGGCCGACGTAGACGTTCTCGGAGAAGCCGGCAGTGTGGAACCCGGCCGCGCGGAATACCTCGACGATCGAGCGGGGTGGGGCGCCGTGCTCGTCCAGGTGCCTGCGAACCGTTCGCGGATAGAGCCCGGTCAAATAGGATGGGACGCTGATGGCGGTGGAGGCCGCCTGGCTGTACGCGCGCTCGAAGACGACGGCCTGCTCGGCAAAGGCGTCGAGGGACGGCGTCGTCGCCCGGCCGTATCCGTAGGTTCCGAAGTGGCCGCCGGCCGCCGCATCGAGGACGATGACCAGGCAGTTGGCGCGTCGCGCCTCCAACAGGTGGGCCAGCTCGGGCGGCGCGTCCCGCCCGCAGCCGAGCGAGGCGGCCGTGAGCCCGACTAGGGCGACGACGACCATCGGTGCGAAGCGGATTCGAAACACCCGCGACGCGGTCATCGCCGGCACAGTATGAAGGGCGCGTTGGGGCGTCAAGGTCGGTGGCGTCGTCGAGCGGAGCGCCCAGTGTGGGCGCCATGCCCGCTCACCGCGGGCCGCGATGCAGACCGAGACGCTGCAACCAGGTGCCGAGTCGCGACGGTGCCGATCGCCGCCCGTCGCCGCGGGCGAACGGCTGCATGTGCCAGGGCACGTCGTACGCGGCTTCGTCGCCTTTGCGATAGGCGACGGCGCGAGGACCGACCTGCTCGACTCTGGTCCAGGCCGGGTCGCCGGCCATGAACTCGTCGAGGAGGGCCGGCGTGCGCAGCGGCAGGTCGTCGATCAGCACGAGTCCCTGGGAACGCAGGAGCGCGGTCGCGTAGAACCAGTCGACGATCGGCCAGGGAAACGCGTGCTTGCCGTCGATCAGCACGATGTCGAAGGGCCCGTCGTCGCACCGAGGCAGATACCGGGTCGAGTCGTCGACGACGAAGCGGACGTGGTCCAGGGCGAGCTCGGCGCCCTCCGCCCAGCCACGGATCGCGTCGACCTCGCTCTGGTGAGGAGTGACCGCGACGTGTCGGGCCGCCCGCAGGGCGAACGCGATCGTCGAGATGCCGGCGCCGACCTCCAGCGTCACGTGCGCCGGGTGCGTGGCCGCGTGAATCCAGCGCGCCAGGGGCTCGTCGACCCCGTAGCAGGCGGGTTGCCTCGCCTGGAGGCGGGCGAGCGTGGCCTCGTCGAGCGTGGAGGCCCGCCCGGCCGCGGCACCGGTCGTCTCGGTCTCGCCACGGTGGAAGTGCGGCCGCTCGCGCAGCAGGTCGTCGAGCAGCGAGTCCCGGGGGGCCGACACGGGGCCTCGCCTAGCGCGGAACGCGACGTGGTGCCAAACGTCGCGTCCGGGCGATCAGCGTCGCCCGGCGAAGTGCTCGTCCGGCGGGGGGAGAGGCGAGGCGGACGACAGGACGGTCCCGTCCACCAGAAGAGCGGCACCCTGCGGCCCCCCGTGTCGGATGGCTCCGCGTACGGATGCGGCGTCGAGGTCGAGCAGGGCACACAACCAGCGGAAGGTGCCGGCGTTCGATTCATCCGCGGCGAACCACGCCAAGGCGCGGTCGCGTTCGGCCTGGCTGCAGGCCCCGCCGCCGTCCTCGGTCGGTCCGAGGGCGTCCTTGACGGCGCGCTCGAGCATGGCGGCGAGGAGGCGTCGGGCGCCAAAGCCGCGGTCGGCTACGCCGCGCTTCGGCAGTTGCGACGGTCGTAGCGTCACGTGCAGTCCCTCATTTTCATTGGTGCTCCGTGTTCAGGACGCCACGGGGTGATGCCGTGTCGCACGACTAGTAGCGCTCGCGACGGTCGCCGCCGCCGCGTCGCTGGCCGCCGCCGCCGCCGTCCCGCGCGCGCTCGCGTGCTTCGTTGACGGTCAGGGCCCGGCCCTGGAACTCGCGCCCGTTGAGAGTGTCGATGGCCGTCTGTGCGTCTGCGTCCGACGCCATCTCCACGAAGGCGAAGCCGCGGGACCGGCCGGTCATTCGATCCGTGACGACGGATACGGAATCGCATTTGCCGATCTCCGAGAACAGCGCTTCCACGTCCTGATCGGTCGCTCCGAAGGTCAAGTTGCCAACGAAGATCTTCTTAGCCACGTCTCGCTCCTCAGTTGCCCGCGGGGGCTTTGAATTCGGCCACTGTTGCCTGAGCGAGAGTCCGGACCTCGAAGCGGGAGGCGGCGGCGTCGCGCGCAAACGAACAACAGGCGTATGCGGCAATATATGTTGCCCTCCGGTCCCGCCGCAAGAAGCGCCGGCGTCGTCGAGATGCATGATGCAGGGCGTCAGCAGGATCCTATCGGTCGTTCGGTGACACATGCTCGGCCGGCCATGCCTGGTTCCGGGGGTTGGGCCGTTGACGAGGGGACGGTCCGGCAGTTGCGGCACCGCCGCGCATGCTGTTAGGTACAACATCAGGAGAGTGCCGCGTGCGATTCGACCACGTCCGTCCGACGGGGCCAGGGTTGCCGCTAAACGAGCGTGATCGGCGACGCGCCGCGCACGCCGGGAAGGAAAGGAAGGGCCGGTCGATGGGGTCGAAGCTGTTTGTGGGGAACCTGGCGTACGATACGACGAGTGAGGATCTGCGCGCGCTGTTCAGCGAGGTCGGGACCTGTGAATCGGCTACTGTCGTCACGGACCGAGACACGGGACGGTCGCGCGGCTTCGGCTTCGTGGAGATGGCTTCGGCGGCAGACGCGGAGAAGGCCGTTCAGTCCATCAACGGGCGCGAGTTCCAAGGGCGCGAGTTGAAGGTCGATTCGGCTCACGACCGGCCGCCACGCGAGCGTCGCGGTGGCGGTGGCGGTGGTGGTGGCGGCGGCGGCGGCCGGCGCTACTGACACGCGACAGCCTATGGATACGACAGCTCGGGGGGAAAGAGTCAGAGCACAGTACGGACGGCAGCCAACGACCGCCGATCATCCCCTCGCACGGCACCAGCCCGCCGGCCTTCGTCAGCCGTGGCGGGACGCCTGAGGAGGGGACATGCGCAAGGCACGATTCTCGGTCAACAAGCGGCAGCGGGAGCGCGCCCGCGAGGACAAGAGGAAGCGCAAGACGGAGCGGCGGGAGCAGCGCAAGCTCGAAGAGAAGGACGGGGGCACCGGCGAGGATCCCGATCTGGTCGGCATCGTCCCCGGCCCGCAGCCGAAGCCATGGGACGACGAGGGGCTGTCGCCGCTCGACGCCGGCGACGATGACGATTCGCCGGACGGCGACTCCGACGATGCCGCTGCCGGGGACGACTCGGCGGCGGACACGGCCGAGGGCGACGACCGCGACTGACGGCACGGGCGCTCAGACTTCGAGACGTTGAAGCGGCTGCCCGGCGCCGGCCGTCGTCCGATCGACCCCTGCGACGGCTGCCAGGTCGCCGAAGGCGGCCTCGACGTCCGACACCAGGTCGTGCAGATCCGGGATCAGATCCCAGTCGGCGTTGAAGCCGAAGTGCAGGTTCCCGAGGTAGCTGAAGATGGCGATCCCGAGTCCCTGCTCCGCCAGCAGGGTGACCTGCGGGCAGGCGAGCAGCATCTTCGCGTCGAGCATGTAGAGCGGGAACGACGGCCCCGGGACGTTCGTCACGACCAGATTGCAGGGGCTCAGACGCCGTGTGAGTTCGACGACGGCCGTCAGAGCCGGACGGCCGCCGATCTCGGCGAGTTCGTAGAGGCCGGCCGTCGGGGCCGCGCTCCCCGATCGCTTGAGCGTGGTGGTGAGCGTCACCACGTGCTCGAAGCGCGCCTTCGCGTCTCCTTCGGCGATGGGTAGTCGGGCCAACCAGGCGGCGACGTGATTGCCGAGACTGGTGTCCCCCCCGGCACGCACGTTCACCGGTATCGCCGCGATGAAGTCGAGAATGTCGACGTTCACTCGCCGGCGCCGGAGAAAGGCGCCGAGCGCACCGGCGACCACGGCCAGCACGACGTCGTTCAACTTGCCGCCCAGTCGATTCTTGATCGCCTTGGCGTCCGCCAGGGGCACCACCGTCCAGTCGAAACGTCGATGCGGCCCGATCGGCCGATTGATCGGTGTGGCCGCCGCGCCCTGCCATGCCAGACGCACCATCTCACCGGCGCTGCCGAGCGACTGTTGGAGGTGGCCCCGCCCGGTCCACGCCGCGCGTACGACCCCCGTCAGCCCACGGACGACCTGAAGCGGTATCCGTGCGCGCCGCGCGATCTCGTCGGTGAGAAGGGCCGTGCCGGTGGGCGCCGGCCGCGGCGTCCATGGGGTCGCGGGCTCGAAGGTCGGGTCGGCTTCGAGGCGCATCAGCACGGACGAGACGTCGACACCCGAGACGCCGTCCATCATGCAGTGATGAGTCTTCGTCAGCATGGCGAAGCGCCGGTCGGTGAGGCCCTCGATCACCCACAGCTCCCAGAGCGGTCGGTTGCGATCGAGTCGCTGCGAGAGGATGCGGCCCGCCAGGCGCTTCAACTCGCGGTCGTCGCCCGGGCGTGGCAGGCGCGTGTGGCGCACGTGGTAGCGCACGTCGAAGCGCTCGTCGTCGACCCACACGGGCTGCTCCACGAGAGGGGTCGTGGCCAGCCGTTGACGATAGCGTGGAATCAGGGCGAGGCGCGAGGCCACGTAGGCGCGCAGCCGCTCGATGTCGACGCCCCCTCGGGCGTTCGTGAGGCCGCCGCCCTCGTACACCGAGACGCCGCCGATGTGCATGTGCGCCGTCGGATCGGCGTCTTCGTAAGCGAGGAAGGAGGCATCCTGCGCCGAGAGTCGTTCGTAATACGCCACCTGCGCGTCTCGACCGTGCCTTCCTACTCCGCGCCCAGCGGGACTGCCAAGGCTCCCGCCTCAGGCGGCGCGAGGTCGCGGGTGCGCGGCTGGTCCGTGTGCGCTCCCGTGCTATACCCGGGGACCGGTCGATGGCGAACTACGTGTACGAGCGGCTCTCCGCACAGGACGCGTCGTTCCTGCACTTCGAGAGCGCCAACACGCCGATGCACCTCTCCTGGACGTGGGTGTTCGAGGGGGGGACGCTGACGGCGCCGGACGGTGGCGTCGACATCGCCCGCATCCGGCAGCACGTCGCCTCGCGTCTGTACCGCTTCCCGCGTTTTCGCCAGCGGCTCGCCTTCACGCCCCTCGAGGGCCATCCGGTGTGGGTGGACGACGAGGGGTTCAAGCTGCACTACCACGTGCGGCATGCCAGCCTGCCCGATCCGGGCGACGACGCGCGGCTCAAGACGACCACGGCGGCCATCATCTCGCAGCCCCTCGATCGCTCGAAGCCGCTCTGGGAGCTGTGGGTGGTCGAGGGACTCGCGGGGGGAGGGTTCGCCGTCGTCAGCAAGACGCATCACTGCATGGTGGACGGCGTGGCCTCGGTGGACCTGATGACGGGGTTGCTCGACGAGACGCCGTGCGCGACGGCGGGCGAGGCGGTGGAATGGATTCCGCGCCCCGCTCCCAGCGCCATCGCGCTGTTTCGGGACGCCGTCGTCGATCGCCTGCGTCTGGCCTCCCGGGTGGCGAGCGACGGGTTGGCTGGTCTGGGATCGCCGGGGGCGCCGGTGCGGGCGCTGCTGGAGATCGGGCGGGCCCTCACCGGCGGCTTGCCGCGGGCGCCCGAGACGCCGTTCAACCGCCCGGTCGGGCCGCATCGCTTCGTGAGTTGGACGCGCCTGCCCTTGGAGGAGACGCGCCGCATCGGCCGGCGTCTCGGCGCGACCGTTGGCGACGTGATGCTGGCCACCATCGGTGGCGCCCTCGGCGCGTTCTGTGCCCGCCGCGGCTGGACCCCGTCCGACGGCACGCTGCGCGTGGCGGTGCCGGGAAACCCGCGGCCCGACGTCGAGCGCGGCATGCTCGGCAATCGAGCGTCTGCCTGGATCCTCTGCCTGCCGATCGACGAGTGCGACCCGGTGCGGCGCGTGCACGCGACCGTCGCGGAGCTGTCGCGGGCGAAGGGGACGTCGCCCACGTCTCCGGGTGAAGCCTGGCTCCGGGTGGCGGAGCTGGCGGGGCACGCCGGGCTGGGCGCGGCCGTCCGCGCCCGCCAGTGGCTGCACTCGTACAACCTGATCGTGACGAACATTCCAGGCCCGCGCACCGCGCGGCACCTCCTGGACGCGACCCTGGTCGAGGCGTATCCGCAGGTCCCCCTCTTTCGCGAGCAGGGGCTGGCGGTCGCCGTGGCCAGCTATCGCGACCACCTGCACGTCGGCCTCAGCGCCGACTGGGAGGTCGTGCCCGACGTGGGCGAGCTGGCCCGGGACGTGCGAGAGTCGTTCGCCGCGTTGCAGGACGCGGCGGGCCCGTCGCGGACGCCGGTCGAACGCAGTGTCGCGACGTCGGGTGACTGAGCCGCGCGGCATGGCGCCCCCGCGGCTCTTCCCGGCGCCGCGCCACGTCGAGCTGCAGGGCGCGGGGGTGGCCAGCGACGTGGCGCCGACGTGGCATCACGAGTCCGGTCTGCCCGCGGAGGGTTTCACGATTCGCGTCGGCGACGGGGCGATTCGCGTCACCTACGCGGACGACGCCGGCCGGCGCCACGCCGGCGACGTGCTGGCTCAACTCGGCCGGCAGCATCGAGAACGCCTGCCCGGGCTCGTCATCCGCGACTGGCCGGACTTTCCCGTGCGCGGCTACCTGCTGGACGTCAGCCGCGACCGCGTGCCGACGCGCGCCACCCTCGCGCGCCTGGTCGACCTCCTGGCCCGCTGCCGCTTGAACCACTTTCAGCTCTACGTCGAGCACGCCTTCGCGTACCGGGACCACGAGATCGTCTGGCGCGACGCGTCCCCGCTAACGCCCGAAGACCTGCGCTGGCTCGACGCACGCTGTCGCGCCCGGGGCATCGAGTTGGCCGCGAATCAGAACGGATTCGGGCACATGGAGCGGTGGCTGCGACACGATCGCTACCGGCCCCTCGCCGAGTGCCCGGACGGCTGGACGACGAGCTTCGGCGCGCCCATGCCGCCGGCGGTCTTGGCGCCGAGCGACGATGCCCTGGCGTTCGTGTTGGCGCTGTACCGTGAGCTCGCGGCCTGCGTCGAGAGTCGTCGCATCAACATCGGGTGTGACGAGACCTTCGAGTTGGGCCGGGGACGCCATCGGGACGCCGTCGAACGGCACGGGCGTGGGCGGGTCTATCTGGACTTCCTGCGGCGCCAGATCGACGCTTTGCAGGCCGGCGGGCACGAGGTGCTGTTCTGGGCCGACGTGCTGCGTGGACATCCCGAGCTGCTGCCGGAGCTGCCGACGACCGACGCGGTGGCGCTCTGCTGGCACTACGAGGCGCCGCGCACGGCGTCGGACCTCCCGCCTTGGGTCGAGGAGCTGATGGCCGAGTTCGGCATGCGCCCCGACGACCTGCGCGGGTTCGCGGCGCAGGTGCCGCCCTTCGCGGAGCACGGTGCGCCGTTCTGGGTGTGTCCGGGCACGTCGACCTGGAACTCGCTGCTCGGCCGGCTGCCCAACGCGCGGGCCAACGTGGACGATGCCGCCAGCGTCGGCCTCGCCTACGGGGCCGGTGGCCTGCTCATCACGGATTGGGGGGACAACGGGCATCACCAGCCGCCGACGGTGAGCGTTCCGGCCATCGTCTACGGGGCGGCGCAGGCGTGGTGCCACGAGAGCAACCGGGACGTGGCGCTGGCGGACGTGGTCGACGAGTTCGTCTTCGACGACGAGGCGGGGGAGCTCGGTCGCGCCCTCGAGTTGGCGGGCTCGGTCTACGATCGCACGGGCCTCGTCCCCATGAACGGAAGCCCGCTGCACCAGCAACTCCTCACCGCCGGCCTCGGCCAGTTGGGCAAGCTGCTCGGCGCGGCGGATGCCGGCGGCGTGCGCCGCACGCTCGACGCGCTGGAGGAGGCCCGGTGCGGAGTGGAGCGGTCGCGGCCGCGGTGCGAGGACGGGTCGACGATCCGCCGCGAGCTGCTGTGCGCCATCCGGCTCGCACGACACGGCGCCTGGCGCATCGCGCGGGGGGCGGGCCTGCCGGCTCCGGACGTCGCCGTGCTCCGCCGCGACCTCGACGAGGCCATCGACGAGCAGCGGGCCTGCTGGCGCCTGCGAAGCCGCGAGGGGGGTCTTGCGGACAGCGTGGCGCGCCTCGAGGCGACCCGGCGCGAGTACGATTGACGCGGAGCGATTACTGCAACGTCAGGAGCGGCGCGCCGCTGGCCCGCTCGCCGACCGAGCCGATGGTCGCGGCGGCGGTTTCGCCGGCGTCGCGCAGGCGAGCCACCAGGTCGCCGGCCCGCGCCGGCTCCACGGTGAGCAGGAGTCCGCCCGCCGTCTGGGGGTCGAAGAGCAGCTCGACCTCGGCCCGCCCCGCGAGCGCGGCCGGTACCGCGACGTCCGTGAGGACAGCGCGGTTCTGCTCGTGAAACGTGCTGCGCTCGCCGCGACGCAGGAGCGCCAGCGCGCCGGGGAGGGCCGGGAGGGACTCCAGGACCACCGTGGCGGCGAGACCGCTCGGTTCGATCATCTGCGCGAGATGCCCGGCGAGTCCGAAGCCGGTGACGTCGGTGGCCGCGTGGACGCCGAACGTGCGCGCCACGCGCGCCGCCGCCGCGTTTCCCCGCTCCATCGACGCCATGGCGGCCGCCATCCAACGTCCGCTGGCGCGACCCGCCATGTCGGCGTGCAGGAGCACCCCGGTGCCCAGTGCGCGCGCCAGCACCAACGCGTCGCCGGCCCGGACCCCGTCGTGACGCACCAGGGCCTCGGGTGTCGGCGCGAAGCCCATGACCGAGAAGCCGACCGTGAGTTGCGGGCCGACCGTCGTATGCCCTCCGGCCAGGGACACGCCCTCACGATCGAGGACCGTGCGGGCTCCCGTGAGCACCTGCACTAGGAGGTGCTCGGGGTCCTCGTGTGCGGGGACGCCGACGAGCGCGAGCGCAAGCCGCGGCGTGACGCCCTTTGCCTGGACGTCCGAGAGGGCGTTGGCGGCGGCGACGCGACCGACCAGCCATGGGTCGTCGGTGAAGGCAGGAAACTGATCGACCGTCGCCACGAGCACTTCCGTGGGGCGGCGCAGGGCGGCGACGTCGTCGGGCCGCTCGAGGCCCAGCAGCACGTCGGGGTCGGGGCGCGGTGCGAGCCGCCCCAGTGCCCGCGCCAGCGGCGTGCGGGCGACCTTGGCGGCGCAGCCGCCGCAGACCATGTCGTCCGCCGAGCCGGTCATGCCGGCTGCGGCGGTCATGCGGGTCGCGGCGTGACGGAAGGCGGTGGTGGGTGCCCCGTCCGCATCGAGGACCTGGAACCGCTCGACGAAGCGGCGGTCGATGCGGTCCTTCCACCGCATGACCCAGCGCCCCTCCGCGGCGACACCCCACTTGCCGCCGAGGGCCGTGCCGTCGCCGCCGTTCAGGAGCGTGAGGAAGTCGCGTTGTGGGCGATAGGCCGTGAGTCGCCGGCCGGCGAGGCGGGCGCGCAGGTTGGCTTCCAGACGGGGGCCCTGCCGGACGGCATAGACGCCGGCCTTCGGCATCGCCGGCCACGACGTCGGCACTGCACAATCACCGGCTGCGAACAGGCCCTCGTGCCCGGGTACCTCCAGCGTCGGGCCGACCCACACGAAGCCGCGCTCGTCGCATGGTAGTCCCGAGGCGCGCAGCAGGGCCGGGGCCGCCGCTCCGGTGACCCAGAGACACAGATCGTGGGGGAGCGTTCCGCCGTCGGCCAGGGCGACCCGTTCGGCGTGCACGGCGGTCACGCGCCGTTCTGCCAGCACCTTGACACCGCGGCGCTCGCACGCCCGTCGCGCCCGGGCGGCGAGCCGCGGGCCGTGCCCTGGGAGCAGGTGGGCGCCGTCGTGCACGAGCGTGACGGACGGCACGGCGACGCCCTGACGTCGCAGACGCGCCACGGCGGCCAGCGCCAGCTCCACCCCGCCCGCGCCGCCGCCCACGACGACCACGCGCGGCGTGCCCGCCGCGGCGAACAGGGCCCCGATGCGCTCCGCGAACGCTCCGATCGGCCGCGTGGGGAGCGTGTGCTCGCGAACGCCCGGCGTGTCGAGACCGGCGACGGCCGACCCGATGTCGAGGCTGGCGAGGTCGTAGTGCAGCGGCGGTCGCTCGTGCAGGTGGACGGCGTGCCCGACGGGATCGACGGCGGTGCAGGGAGCGACGACGAACCGAGCCCCGGCTCGCTTCGCTAGCGGCCGCACGTCGATGGTCACGTCGGATGGCGCATAGTGACCGGCGACCAGCCCCGGCACCATCCCCGAGTAGACGGCCTCCGGCCGATCGACCACGACCGTGACGCGTGCGTCGACGAGCGGGCGCATGATCCAGCGGCGCAGGAGCTGCACGTGGGCGTGCCCGCCACCGACCAGCACCACGTCGCGCGCCCGCCGTGCTCGCATCCCCACGGCTCGGCGACCTATCGAACCGGCCCCACGGAGTCGAGATGGGCCACCGCGGACGCCGTCCCTGGCCCGCCCGCGTCCCGATCGGGTAAGGAAGAAGCATGCGGGTGCTGCACGTGGTCCTGGCGATCGCGCTCGTGACGAGCGTCGTGGCCCCCGCGCGCGCCGCCGCGCCGCCCTGGCAACGCACGGAGGCGCGCGAAGGTTGTGGGGACTTCGACCCGTTGCGGCGCCCCTTCTTCGGGGACTTGCACGTCCACACCAGCGCCTCGCACGACGCGAGTCTGCGCTTCACGCGCGTCGAGCCGCGCGACGCGTACGCCTTCGCCCAGGGCGGCAGCGTCCTGCTGCCGACGGAGACGGGGGAGCAGACGCGGAGCGTCGGACTCGAGCGCGCGCTCGATTTCGCGGCGGTGACCGACCACGCGGAGTTCTTCGGCGAGGTCCGTCTCTGCACGACGCCGGGGAGTCCGGCCTACGACGTGGAGCTGTGTACGTTTCTGCAGACGCTGAGCGACCCGGCCACCGAGCGCACGGAGTTCAATTTCTGGAGCATCCCGCTCGCCTTCAACAATCCGCCGCCGTCGCACGCCTTCTGCGACCTGGCGGGCATCGATTGCGACGCAGCGGCCGTGTCCGTCTGGCAGGACATGCAAGCCGCCGCGGAGGAAGCCTACGATCGCAGCGCGCAGTGCGCGTTTACGACCTTCGTGGGCTACGAGAACACCGCCGCCCCGTTGGGATCGCATCTGCACCGCAATGTGATCTTCCGCAATGCGAACGTGCCCGCGGTTCCCGCCAGTCATCTGGAGACCGGGGAGGGAGGCGCCGCGCAGAGCCTGTGGACGGCGCTCGAGCGCGACTGCCTGGACGCCGACATCGGCTGCGAGGGGCTCACGATTCCCCACAACTCGAACTTGAGTGGCGGGCTGCGCTGGCCCGACCCGATCGACGCGGCCGACGCCCGACGCCGCCAGCGCCGCGAGCCGCTGGTCGAGATCTTTCAGCACAAGGCGGGGTCCGAGTGTCGCTTCGACCGACTCGCGGGGGCCGGCACGGACACGACCGACGAGCTGTGTGCCTTCGAGCAGGATCTGCGCGCCGCCCAGAATCCGCTGCCGCCGCCGTCCGTCGCCGCGTACCCCCGCCGCAACCTCGTGCGCAACGTGCTCAAGGACGGCCTGGCCCTCGAACGCCGACTCGGTACGAACCCGTTCCGGCTCGGCGTCATCGGGAGCACGGACACGCACGCCGGCACGCCGGGTGCCACGGAGGAACGCGGCTGGGAAGGCCATCGCGGCGTCCTCGACGCGACGGAAGCCGGCCGGATCCAACACGGGCAGGGCGACGACCAGAGCGTTCGCTTCAACCCCGGGGGCCTGGCGGTCGTGTGGGCGGAGGAGAACTCGCGGGACGCCCTCTATGCCGGGCTCGCGCGCCGCGAAACGTACGGGACGAGCGGCACCCGGCCGATCGTCCGCTTCTTCGGAGGCGTCCTCGAAGACGTGGCCTGCGGCGCCAGCGACTTCGTCGAGCGCGCCTACACGACTGGGGTGTCGATGGGGGGCGAGCTGGGGCCGGACGCGGGCGGCCGGACGCCGCGCTTCGCCGTCCTCGCGCTCAAGGACCCGGGGACCACGGCGCGACCCGGTACCGACCTGCAGCGCGTTCAGATCGTCAAGGGGTGGACGGACGCGGCCGGGGCGGTGCACGAGCGCGTCTTCGACGTGGCCGGCGGCAGCGCGAACGAAGCCTGGGTCGACGAGACGACGTGCGAGCCGACCGGGAACGGTGCGGCGGAGCTCTGCACGCTCTGGGACGACCCCGACTTCGATCCCGCGCTCGAGGCGTTCTACTACGCGCGTGTGCTCGAGAACCCCACCTGTCGGTGGAGTACGCGCCTCTGCCAGGGCGCCGGGGTGGATCCGTTCGCCGGCACCTGCGCCGAGCAGGCGGCCGGGCTCGGGGCGCCGTGGGACTTCTGTTGCCTGGGACCGTCCAACGACGCCTTCTTCTCGCCGGTCGTCCAGGAGCGCGCCTGGACGTCGCCCATCTGGTACCGCCCGGCCGGCGTGACCCGCCTGCGTGGCGCCGTGAAGTTCGCGCGCCGCCACGGGCGCGACACGGTGAAGATCGCGGCGCGGCTGGGGAGGGTGCCCGCGGGCTTCGATCCCGCGGCCTCCGGTCTGGTGGTGCAGGTCGGCACGCTGTGGGCCGCCGACGCGCCGGCGCCGGCCTGGCGTGCCACCAAGCGGGGCTGGAAGCTGACCGGCGACGTGCCTGGCCTGGGCCGCGGCAGCATCCGCGTCCGGGGCGACGGGACCGTCGACGTGAAGGTCCGTAGCGCCCCGCTCGACCTGTCGGTGGTCGCGCGTGAGCCCCAGGAGGTGACGGTCGCGCTCGAGCAGGGGACTTACGTCGCGGAGCACACGCGCCGGTGGGGCGCCAAGCGCCGCAAGCTCGCGCCCCCGCGCGAGTGAACGGCGCCGCGCCGCCGAGGGTCAGTATCCCCGCAGGTAATAGAGCCCAGCGACGAAATCGAAGCCGGGGGTCTCACGGCGCAGGATGGCCTCGGTCCCCTCGGTGCTGAAGAGGACGGGTGTCGACAGATCGCGCTCGGTGAGCGCGTCCACGGGGGCGATCAAGGCGCCGACGGGCAGCTCGATGATGCCAGCCGTGAGCCGAGCGCCCGTGACGACGAACTGCAGCATCGAAGAGAAGATGATGCCCATGCCGGCGGTCGGGACCGCCAGGGCCGTCGGCAGGTTGGCTTGCTCGAGCCCGGTTTGTACCGTGTTCTTCACGACGACGGGCGTGAGCACGACGTCGACGGGGGCCATGAGGATGTTCTCCGCCGCTCGTCTCATCGTGGCGACCTGCGCCGCAGCCGGCGCGACCGACAAGCCCGCGGCAACCAGCACCGCGATCACACCCAGCATCCGACGAAGTCCCATGGCGTCTCCTCCCTTGCGCCGCCCGTTAGACCAGCCAGCCCGGAACGTCAACTGCGTCACTACCCGCATGCGGATCGCCTTTCATTGCGATCCGGGCATGCTACGATCCGCCGCCCGCAAACGGGAGGAGGCAGCAGGAGCCACATGGACGCGACCACGCTCACGACGCCAGCCTCATACACCGAGCGCATTCGAGCCGCGCTGCGCGACTGTCTCGTCGAGACGTCGCTCTACGCGACGGGGAAGCAACGCGGCAAGGTCCGGGACCGCTACGACCGCGGCGACCGACTCGTGCTCGTCACGACCGACCGCCAGAGCGCCTTCGACCGCGTGCTGGCGGCGATTCCGTTCAAGGGCCAGGTCCTCAACCAAACCAGCGCCTGGTGGTTCGAGCAGACGCGTCACATCATCCCGAATCACGTACTCGCCGTCCCGGACCCGAACGTCACGCTGGCCCACACCTGCGAGGTCTTTCCCATCGAGTTCGTGGTGCGCGGGTACATCACGGGGACGACCAGCACGGCGGTGTGGACCGTCTACCAGGCCGGCGCCCGTTCCTACTGCGGCAACGACCTCGCCGAGGGGCTGCGCAAGAACCAGCGCCTCCCGGCCAACCTCATCACGCCTACCACCAAGGAAGTGGAGCACGATCGTCCCATCGCGCCCAACGAGATCGTGGCCGAAGGCTGGATGAGCGCGGGCGACTGGGCGGAATGCCGCGAGGCGGCGTTGGCGCTCTTCGCGTTCGGACAGGCGAAGGCGGCGGAGCACGGCCTGATCCTCGTGGACACCAAGTACGAGATGGGGCGCGATCGCCAGGGGCGGATCGTCCTCATCGACGAGGTGCACACGCCCGACTCCAGTCGCTATTGGCTCGCCGACTCGTACGAGCAGCGCCTGGCGGCGGGGCAGGAGCCGGAGAACGTCGACAAGGAGTTTCTGCGGCTCTGGTTCAACGAACACTGCGATCCGTACCACGACGCCGAACTGCCGCCGGCCCCCGACGACCTCGTCGTGGAGTTGTCGCGCCGGTACGTCTATCTCTACGAGCGCATCACGGGCCGGCCGTTCGACTTCCCGGACGCCGGCGTCTCGGTGGCCGATCGGATCCGCCGAAATTTGGAGGGAGTGGCATGAAGACGGTGCTCATCCTGGGCTCGGCCGCAGACGAGCCGTGGGCCAAGCGTATCACCGACCGCCTCGACGAGCTGGGGGTCGCGTGGGAGCAGCACGTCGCGTCGGCGCACAAGCAGCCGCGCAAGGTGATGGAGATCCTCGACGCGTGCGCCGCCGACCCGGGCGTCGTCTTCGTGACCATCGCGGGTCGCTCGAACGCGCTCTCGGGATTCGTGGCCGGCAACTCGGCGGCGCCGACGCTCGCCTGTCCGCCCTTCAAGGACCAGACGGACATGCTGGTCAACGTGCACTCGACCCTCCAGATGCCGAGCAAGACGCCGGTGCTCACCGTGCTCGATCCCGGCAACTGCGCCGAGGCCGTGGCGCGCATCATGAAGGTCGGGGCGTCGCGCTGAGCTCGTGAGGGCCAGGGGCCGTCACGCCACGCGCAACCGGCGCGGATCGACGGCGTAGGTGGCGCACGGGCGGCCGCCCGGCTCCGAGAGCCCGTGCCAGGCGGCCGGCGTCGGCGGGCCGACCGGCTGAACGTCGGAGACATGATCCAGGAAACGGAAATCGCGATTCGTCCCGAATGGCTGCACGACGACGCGCACCACCGCCGGCTGATCGCGGACGCGTTTGGCCTCGATCCCTCGCGCATCACGCACGTCGAGGTGCGGCGCCGGTCCGTCGATGCTCGCCGGCGCCGCCCTCGCTTCGTCATGACCTTCGCCGTGTGGATCGACGAGATGCCCCGCCTCGAGCCCCGTCCGGAGTTCGCGCGCCGCGACGTGACGGCGGCGCCCCCGGCGCTGATCGCCGGCTTCGGTCCAGCCGGGATGTTCGCGGCGCTGCGTCTCGTCGCCCTCGGGATCAAGCCCGTCGTGCTCGAACGCGGCAAGGACGTCCGGGCCCGCCGCCGCGACGTGGCCGTCCTGAACCGGGAGGGCCTCGTCGATCCCGACAGCAACTATTGTTTCGGCGAAGGCGGTGCCGGGACCTTCTCGGACGGCAAGCTCTACACGCGCTCGAAGAAGCGCGGCGACGTCCGGCGCGTCCTCGACCTGCTCGTCCAGCACGGGGCGTCGGCCGATATCCTCGTCGATGCGCACCCCCACATCGGCACGAACAAGCTGCCACGGATCGTCGAGGCGATCCGCAACACCGTCCTCGCCTGCGGCGGCGAGATCCATTTCGGCACGAAGATCACCGGCTTCGTGCGAGAGGGTGACGCCTTGGCCGGCGTGCGGACGGCCGGCGGCGACACCATCCGCGGGCGCTCGTTGATCCTCGCGACGGGCCACTCCGCCCGCGACGTCTTCGCCCTGTTCCGGCGCGATGCGCTGGCGATCGAGGCGAAGTCCCTGGCCATGGGCGTTCGCGTCGAGCATCCGCAGTCGCTCGTCGACCGGATCCAGTATCGCTGCGCTCCGAGACCGGAGAACCTGCCGGCCGCGGCCTACTCGGTGGTGCAGCGAGTGGACGACCGAGGCGTCTACTCGTTCTGCATGTGCCCGGGCGGGATCATCTGTCCGGCCGCCACGGCCGAGGGCGAGATCGTCGTCAACGGGTGGTCGCCCTCGAAACGCGACTCCCCGTTCGCCAATGCCGGGATCGTCGTGGAGATACGACCGGAAGACCTGGCCTCGTTCGCCTCCGAGGGTGTGTTCGCGGCCCTGGCCTTTCAGCAGCGACTCGAGCAGGCTGCCTGCGCCGCCGGCGGCGGCCGGCAGGTCGCCCCCGCGCAGCGACTCGTCGACTTCGTGGACGGCCGGGCGTCCGGCTCGCTGCCACCGTGCTCCTACGTGCGGGGACTCGAGCCCGCCGACCTCGCCGAGGTGGTGCCGGCGGCGATGCACCGGCGCCTTCGCGAGGCGCTGCGGGCGTTCGGGCACACGATGCGGGGCTACCTCACCAACGAAGCCGTCGTCGTGGGTGTGGAGTCGCGGACGTCCTCGCCGGTGCGCATCCCGCGTGACGCGGAGACGCTCATGCACCCGCAGGTCCGCGGCTTGTTCCCCTGCGGAGAGGGCGCGGGATACGCCGGTGGCATCATGTCCGCGGCGATGGACGGCGAGCGATGTGCGGACGCGGTCGGTCGCTTCCTCGCCACGGCGGTTCCGGCCACGCCGGCCTCGCCTCGGCCGCGCGCCGGGTGACCGGTCGTCACGCCGGCGCCGGGGCCGGCCGGGGCCGCGCGGCGGTCGCGAGCTGGCCGCAGGCGGCGGCGATGTCCGTACCGCGATCGCGCCGCAGGGTCACCCGAATGCCGCCCGCATGGGCGGCCGCGGTGAAGCGCGCGATCGCCTCCGGGGGCGACCCGCGATCGGCGGCGCCCGGGTAGGGGTTCATGGGGATGACGTTCAGGCGGCAGGGGATGTCCCGCAGCAGCGCGGGCAACCGCTCGGCGTCGGCGACCGTGTCGTTCACCCCCTCGAGGAGCGTGTACTCGAAGAGGACCGGGCGGCGCTTCGAGACGAGCGGCTCGTCTCGAAGCGCTCCGAGCAGGTCGCCGAGCGGATGGCGGCGATTGACGGGCACGAGTCGGTCGCGCACGGCGTCGGTGGTGGCGTGGAGGGAGACGGCGAGGTTGACCGGTCCCGACTCCAGCAACGGACGGATCTTCGGGACGATTCCGGCCGTCGAGACGGTGATCCGGCGGGGGGCGATGGCGAGTCCTCGCGGGTCGGTCAGCGCGCGGATCGCGCCGAGCACGGCCGGGAGATTGAGCAGCGGCTCGCCCATCCCCATGAAGACGACGTTCGTGATCCGCTCGGCGTGCGTGCGCCCCGCCTCGGCCTGATGGAGCTGCGCCACGATCTCGGCGGCGCTGAGGTCGCGCGTGAAGCCGCCGGCTCCGGTGGCGCAGAAGCGGCAGGCGAGCGCACACCCGACCTGGGACGACACGCAGAGCGTGACGCGTCCGGGGCCGGGGATGACGACGGCTTCGATGGCCGCTCCGTCGTGGGTACGCAGCACGAGCTTCCGTGTCCCGTCGCGGGACTGGCGTTGCTCGACGATCGTGAGCGTGGCCGGCGGATGCGTCGCCGGCATGCTCACGGCCCATGCCCGTCGAAATGCTCGATGCCGCTCGCGTCGAGCCGCTGCCGATGCGTGCCGAGCCGGCGCTCGAAGTCGGCGAAGTCCTTGCCGTCTCGCGGCGACCACGTGATCTCGGCCAGCGCACTCAGCCGCGGGAAGGCGAATCGTTCCAGCTCGTCGCCCGCGCGGATCCACTCGGTCCACAGCATCCCCTGGGCCCCGAGCACGTGCGCCGCCTCGTCCGGACTCAGATCGTCGGGGACCGGCTCGAAGGCGTAGGCCTGGGCGAGGTCGGTGGTGAAGAAGAGCGGGGCGGTCGAGCCGGGCGACACGGCGGCGTCGAGCAGCGCCTGTTCGGCCGGTGGCAGCGGCAGGGCCGGTGCATGGTCGAAGTAGGTCCAGTCGAGCGGCGTCATGACCACGTCCCGTCCCGCCTGCGCCGCTTCGATGCCCGGCGCGAACCCGAACCAGGCCATGATGGCGGCGTCCGGTGTCAGGCCCGGACGCAGGACGTCGTTCCAGAAGATCGGCCGGCGTCCCTGCGCGGCGACGAAGGTCGCCATGCGGTTGACGAACCAGGTGAGCAAGGCGCGTTCGTCCGCGAGACCGAGGGCGGCGATGCGTGCCTGCACCGCCGGGCTCTGCTGCCACTCGGTGAGGAGGACCTCGTCGCCGCCGAGATGCACGACGTCGCCGGGAAAGAGCGCCATCACGTCGCCCAGGATGGTCTCGAGGGTCGCGAAGGTGCTCTCCTCGACGTTGAGGACGTGCTCATGGAAGCCGAAGGTGGTGGCGACGGGTACCGGCACGTCCGTGTTGCCGAGTGCCGGGAGCGCCGCGATCGCGGACTGAATGTGCCCGGGCATGTCGATCTCGGGGACGATCGTGATGTGCCGCGCGGCGGCCTCTTGCACGACGGCGCGGATCTCGGCCTGTGAGTAGAAGCCGCCGGTGGGGACGCCGTCGCCCATGCCGCCGCCGAACCCTCCGGTGAAGAGGTTCAGGAGCCCGCCCGACGGCAGCAGGCGTACGGGCGTCTCGGCACGCCAGGCGCCGATCGTGACGAGCGTCGGGAGCGAGGGGATCTCGAGGCGCCAGCCCTGGTCGTCGGTGAGGTGCCAGTGCAGGCGGTTCAGCTTGTGGAGCGCGAGGGCGTCGAGGAAGCGAACCATCACGTCGGCCGGCATGAACGTGCGCCCGACGTCCACGAGCGCGCCCCGCCAGGGGAAGCGGGGGTGGTCGTCGATGCGTACGGCGGGGGCGGACCAGTCGGCGACGACCGGGGGCGGCGTGTCGGCGAAGATCTCGGGGGGCAGCAGTTGGCGCAGGGTCTGCCCCGCATAGAAGATGCCGGCGGCGCTGCGCGCCCGGATCTTGACGCCGCCGGGTCGCACCACGAGGCGATACCCTTCCTCGCCGAGCCGTTTCGGCCGGTGCCGCATCTGCAGGCGGATCCACGGGCGACAGCCGCGCCGAACCCGTCGCTCCGGGCAGAGACGGGGGCGGCGCCTGGTCGTGGCGACTTCGAGCGTGAAGCCGGTGGCACGCTCGAGCCGCGCGGCGAGGGCGTGGGCTTCCGTCTCGGCCGCCGCGTCCGCGAGCAGGACCGTGTCGGCCGTGAGGACGAATCGCCCGGAGAGCACCCGCACGCGCTCGGGACGCGGCAGGAGCGCGAGGTCGTCGCGCGCGGCCACGGAGCCCGCTGCCAGCGTCAGGGACACGAGTGCGCCCGCGACCGGCCGACTGATGCGCATGCCGTGGCGAAGCTACGGCGAGGTCGGGTGCGGCGGCAAGCGCTCCGTGCGGGATCGCTCCTCGATGCCAGCCCCACGGGCTGCCCCGCGGGGCTGGCATCGTCGGGGCGATGGTGTAGGCTCTGCGCGTCGAGCAGGAGGTTTGCATGGCGGCGTATCTCTTCATCGAATCGGTCGATCCCTTCGAGTCGAACGACTCGGCCCGCTACTGGGAGATGGCCTCGGGGCTCGCGCAGGCGGGCAGCCGGGTGACGGTGCTGCTGGTGCAGAACGGTGTCCTGGCGGCTCGAGCCGGGGCCCGTGCCGACGGGCTCGGTGCCTTGTCGCGCGCCGGCGTCGAGGTGCTGGCCGAGGATTTTTCGCTCCGCGAGCGCGGCATCGACCCCGACCGGCTGGCGAGCGGAGTCCGCGCTGCCCCGCTGGATGTCGTTCTCGATCACCTCGGCGCAGGACGCCGGGTACTCTGGCACTAGGAGGGGAGCATGGCGGCAACGAAGACAGTCACCTTCGCCATCATGGACGCGCCCTACGAGACGGCGCGCTCCACCACGGCGCTGCGCCTGATCGACCTGGCGGTGCGCCGCGGCTGGAACGTCAACGTATTCGCCTACGAGGGCGCGGTCGCCGTACCGTTCGCGCACCAGGCGCCGCATCCCAACGCCGTGCACGGGCGAAACGTCGAGGAGGAGAACCACCCGAACCCCAAGGACTGGGTGGCGGCGATCTTCGCGGAGGCCGAGCGGCGCGGCGCCACGGTCGACTGGGTGCAGTGCGGCCTGTGCGTCGACGAGCGCGGCGTGACCGAGTCGGTGCCGGGGACGCGCCGCGGTAGCCCCGGCGACTTCTGGGGCTTCGTGCAGGCATCGGACAACACGTTGGTCATTCCGACCCGCTAGGAGCACGGCATGTCGAAGGTACTGAACATCATCTCGGTGGCGTACCGCGCGACGCTCGAGGAGCAGGACGACACCATCGTGTGGCTCACCCACGCGCTCAAGGGGGCCGGGGCGGACATCGACGTCCTGCTGCGGGGCAACGCCGTCAACTATCCCGTGCGTGGTCAGGACGCGTCCGGCCTGTCGTTCGGCGGCAAGGCGCAGACTCAGCCGCCGCAGATCGCGAGCGACATCGCCAAGCTCGTCGGCAAAGGCGTGCGCGTGCTCGTGTGCGCGGAGGACGTGGCCGAGCGCGGCCTGCATGCCGGCGAGCTGATCGAGGGTGTGGAACTCGTCGAACGGGGCGACCTACCCGCGCTGCTCGCCGGCTACGATCACGTCTGGCACTGGTAGAGACCTCGGCTTCGTGAGCTTCCGGATCCCGTCGACGCGCTCGTTCCAGAGTTCTTCGACCTGATCGCGCTGCTGGCGGGCCGCGCCGACACGGGCGAGATCAGGGAGACCTGGGGCGCCCATGTGTCCACGACTTGCGAGCGCGACCTGGTCCGGGACCGGCCCGACGGGTACGGTGGAGAGCCGTCGGCGTCAGTCGACGCCGCCGGGGTCGCCGCCGGCGCGTCGCAGGCGCTGGCGGGCCCGGGCGCGCAGGCGCCGTACGGCCTCGTGACACTCGTCGCGGAGACAGTTTCGATCCTGCGGGTCACGGCCCGCGACCTCGACGGGGCGGCCGATCTCGACCACGGCGCGGCCGCTCCGCACGCGCAGGGTCAGCGGCGGCCAGATGGTGAACGTCCCGGCGGTGCCCACGGGCAGCACGGGCAGGTCGCCGTCGAGAGCGGCGGCGAAGGCCCCCTTCTTGAAGGGGCGGAGCGAGCCGTCCCGCGAGCGGGTTCCCTCCGCATAGAAGAGGATGGAGACGTCCGGATCGCGGTCGGCCATGCCGGCCCGCAGCCTGTTCGCGTCGCCGGCGCTGTCCGAACGCACGACGCGCATGTTGCCCGAGAGCAGCAGCGCCTGGCCGAGAATCGGGATGCGCGTGATCTGGTCCTTGACCACGACGCGCATCGGGAGGCCCCGCAAGGCGCCGAAGATGACGATCGGGTCCCAGTCGCTCTCGTGGTTCGCGACGACCACGTACGGACGCGAGCAGTCCACGTGCTCCAAGCCGTGCACCTCCAGCGCGGTGCCGCCCACGAGCAGGGCGAAGCGTGCGAACGCCCCGTACCACGGGTCGATCAGACGGCGCGGCGCGCGCAGGAAGGCGAGGGTCGCGACCGCCAAACTGACGACCCCGAGGACGAGCGGCACGAGCAGGACGCAAACGCCCGTGCGGAGCGCGGTGCGTAGGTCGCCCGGCAGGAAGGTGGTCGGATGCCGAAGCGACGTCAGCAGCTCGTGCCGGCACCCCATGACGCTACCTTGTTAGCACCCCGGGGGGTGGCGTGCGACCTCTCGTCAGGCGAGCCGGTAGGCCTCGAGCACGTTGCGGCCCAGGAACCCGGCCCGCAGGTGTTCGGGCAGGGCGTTCACGACGCCGACGAGATGCGTGACGTACTCCGGCGGATGGTCCGGATGCGGGAAGTCCGACGCCCAGAAGAAGCGGTCTGCGCCGACCAGTGGCATGATGGCGGCGAGGGTCGATTCGTCGGGATCCGCGGAGATCCAGCACTGTCGTCGAAAATACACGCTGGGCTTCTCGGCGAGCGGTACGGTCCGCCCCTGTGGTGCCGCGTAGACCGTGTCCATCCGGTCCAGCCAGTAGCCGATCCAGCTCGCGCCCGACTCCAGGATCACGATGCGCAGCTCCGGGAAGAGATCGAAGACGCCGAACTGAAAGAGGGAGGTGAAGGCGTGCCGGATGGCGTCGGGCGCGGTCACGTTGATGAAGAACGTGCTGCGGAGGCCCGTCAGCCCCTCGTAGCGACCGGGTGCGCACCAGAGCGGCTCGAAGGTCGGGTGGATGCCGAACGGCAGGCCGAGCTCCTGGGCGGCGGCGAAGACCCGATGGTGGTCGGGATGGCCGAGCGGCTTGCGGCTCCACGCGAAGGGCGGCGACCACACGCCGGCCACGCCGTCCCGGGCCGCCCGCCGCAGTTCCGCTTCGGCGGCCGCGGGGTCGCCGAGCGAGAGCTGGGCGATGGGGATCAGGCGTCCGCCGGAGTCGGCGCAGAAGTCGACGATCCAGCGGTTGTAGGCGCGCACGTAGGCTTGCGTCAGCGCCTCGTCGTCGACCTCGGCCACCCACAGCACGCCGAGCGTCGGATAGATGATCGCCCGCTCGACGTTCTCGAGATCGAGCCGGCGCAGGCGCTCTCCGGGATCCATGCCCCCGAGCGGTGCCTTGTCGACGTAGGCGAGGCCGACCGGATCGCGCGCGAACTCGATGCCGCCGATGCGATCCATGGCGCCCAGGGTCTCCGGGATGCCGTTCCGGACCAGCTTGGAGGGCCGGCCGTCGATCTCCAGGTACTCGAGGCCGCGCTCGTCCTTGCGGATGTGCAGCGCCCGGGTTCGCTCCTGCGGTTCGAGGTACCGCTCCCACAGGTCCGGGGGCTCGAGCACGTGCCCGTCCGCATCGACCGCGCCGGAGAAGGGGAGTCGCGGCAGTTCGGGCATCTCGTGGCCATAGCCGACGACGCCAGGCGTGTCATCTCGCGTGCGCCGCCGGGCCCGAGCGTCGCAGACCAGGCGCAGCGTCGAGAATCCGCCGCCGGCCATGCGTGCGCCGTCGATTCCGCCCCGTGATTCGCTCCTGATTCCGCCCGCGAGGCTGCCCAACGGAGCGGTCGCTCGTGGGGCCGTGGCCGGCACCCCGCTTGCACCGCGTGGGGACGGCCTCCCGAACGTCTTACCCCGTGCGGCTCGGCGTGCGGGGCCTCCCTCGACAGGCGCCTCCTCCAGGGTGCGGACGACCGAGCCCTGCACACCCCGACCTCCTCCGCTACCAGCTCCTCTTGTCCGGCGAGGGGGACGGCTTCGGCCGTCTCCCCTCGCTGCGGCTGCGCTTCCGCCGCGGCGGTGTGGCTTGACCCATCCGGGATCGGGACGTACGCAACGGGGTGAGAGTCGCGTTCGTTCCGGGCGCCATCAGACGGAGGGGAGACCAAGACGATGATCGGAGTGTATCGCTCGTGGGGTGGAATGTGGGTGGCATGTGCCGTTCTGTGCGCGGTGACGGTGCCATCGGGCCCGGCGCTCGCGAAGAAGGGCAAGGTCTATCCGACGACGACCTGCGCCAGCGCGAAGCAGCAGGCCGCGGCGACCTACTGCGGGCAGGTGCTCAAGGCGTGGTCCAAGTGGGAGAAGAACCAGGACGACGCGAAACGGCAGGCGGCGGTCGAGAAGGCGGCGAACAAGCTCGGGGAGGCTTGGGCGAAGGCGGAGGCGAAGGCCGCGTCGCAGGGCGCCGACTGCAGTGACACGACGTTGGCGTCGAGCACCGCGGGAAGCTTCGTCGACTCCGTCAGCGGCGCCCTCGTGGACGACGTCAACGACGGCTTGAACCTCGGCGACAAGAAGCAGGCGCAGTGCGGTCAGAAGATTCTCAAGGCCGCGGGCGCTCAGTGCGGCGCCCTGCTGAAGGCCGAGAGCACGTTCCTGAAGCAGACCGGCAAGTCCTCCGCGGCGGCGAAGCGCGACAAGGCGCAGGGCAAGGCGCGGGCGAAGTTCTCCAAGTCGTGGTCGAAGGCCACGAAGAACGGCTGTCCGACCACCGCCACGGAAACGAGCGTGGGCGAGCAGGTGGATGCGGCGGTGGCACGCCTCGTGCGCGACACCACGGCCTCGCCGCACGTGTCCGACTCGAGCTTCGTCACGATCCTCCCGACCCCGGTGACGTACGAGGGCCGGGACCTCGAGGCGAAGTGCATGAATGGCTCGCCGTACCGTTACTTCGCCAAGCGCGGCACCGTGAACAAACTGGTGATGTACTACCAGGGGGGCGGCGCGTGCTGGGACCAACTCACCTGCGGTCTCCCGACGTGCGGCGACACGGCCACCGAGAGCGACAATCCAAACGGCATCTCGTCGGGATTCGCCGACCTCGGCAACCCCGACAACCCGTTCCGCGATTGGCACATCGTCTTCGTGACCTACTGCAGTTGCGACGTTCATTTCGGCGATGCGGCGCAGGACTACGACAACTTCAACCCGAACGCGCCGCTGCACATCGAGCACCGGGGCTTCCAGAACGCCAAGATCGTGGAGAAATGGGCCCGCGAGCATTTCGTGAACCCGGAACGGGTCCTGGTGACGGGCTCGAGCGCCGGGGCCTATGGGGCCTGGTTCCACGCCCCGCTGCTCCACGGCGTGTGGCCCGGCGCGCAGTTCACCGTGCTGGCCGACGCCGGCAACGGCGTCATCACCCAGGAGTTCCTCGACGAGTTCTTCCCGAACTGGAACTTCATCGGCAGCGTACCGCCGGAGTTCCCCGAGATCGTGGACATCATCGAGGGCGGCACGGGCATCCCCGGCTACACGGAGTTCGTCGCGGGCGAGTTCCCCGACACCACCTGGGCCCACTACACGACGTCCTTCGACGGCGGGTCGGGCGGGCAGACGGGCTTCTACAACCTCATGTTGAACGACAACAACCCCGCCGACGCGCTCACCTGGTGGGAAGGCTCGTGTCAGTTCAACGCGCAGATGCGCCTGCAGGCGCAGGACACGGCCGCCGCGGTGCCGGACAACTACCGCTACTACATCGGCACCGGGTCGCGGCACACCATGTGGGGCTCGAACAAGGTCTACGACGACACCACCGGGGGCGTGCCGACGGTGGTGGACTGGCTGGACGCGATGCTGGCGAGCGGCAACGGCCTGGCCGATCCGGCCTGGACCAACACCGAGTGCACGAACTGCGGGGTGCTCCTGCCGGGCGACCCACGCCCGAACCCGCTCGTGGCGCCGTTCATGCAATCCGGGCCGGACGTGGTCATCGACTGCCCCGGTACACCATAGCCGGTACGCCATAGCCGGTCCCCCAGGGCGGCGACACCGAACGAGGCGCGGCGCGGCCACCCCTGGC
>Ga0299906_10000826_pt1 | contig 27359 bp, 29 predicted proteins | sample RVTome_14_FD_200259 | JGI IMG/M metagenome (GOLD analysis project Ga0299906, IMG submission 200259) | Soil microbial communities from uranium-contaminated site in the Upper Colorado River Basin, Wyoming, United States - RVT145D125 (version 2) ...
AATGACGCCCGACCCCATTACGAAACTGTCGTGACGCCCCATTTACGACCCCATGACGAAGCTGTACAGCGAGTCGCCGGCGCCGACGAGCACGTACTGCAGGCCATCCAACTCGTACGTGATCGGGCCGTTGGTCATCGAGGTGTGCATGCCGGCGTGCCACAGAGGCTGGCCGGTCGTGGCGTCGAAGGCGACGAAGTTGTTCTGCGCGTCACCGGCGAAAAGAAGGTTCCCCGCGGTGGTCAGCAACCCCGAGCGGACGCTCGTGCTGCCTGCCCACTCGTGTGTCCAGGCGATCTCACCGGTCGTGGCATCGATGCCACGCAGCAGCGCCTCGGCCCAGCCGCCGCGATCGTTGCCGCCCCAGCCCTGCGGCTTCTCGTCGTCCTCGTTCTCGTACAGGTAGTACACGCTGTAGGCGCGCGTCGCATTCACGTAGAAGAGCCCCGTATCTGGGCTGTAGCTCGGCGGGGGCCAGTTGACGCCGCCACCCTGGTTCGGCGACACGAGCGCGCCGTCCGGTTGCGGCTCCTTCGCGGGATCGGGGATCGGCTGACCCCGATCGTCGAGGCCGCTGGTCCAGTTCGTCCTCACGAACTCACGGCTCAGGAGGTTCTCGCCCGTCTCGCGATCGAGCACGAAGAACCAGCCATTGCGGCTCGCCTGCGCCACGAGCTTCCGGAGCCGCCCGTCGATCTCGGCGTCGAAGAGCACGGGCGTCTGATTGGCGTCCCAGTCGTGGGTGTCGTGCGGCGAGGGCTGGAAGTACCACACGAGCCGCCCGGTGTCCGGATCGAGCGCGACGATCGACTCCGTATAGAGGTTGGCACCGGGCCGCTTGCGTCCGTTGATGACCGGCTGCGGATTGCCCGTGCCGAAGTAGATCAGGTTGAGCTCGGGGTCGTACGTGGCCGAGCCCCACGTCATCCCGCCGCCGTGCATCATCGCCTCGACGCTCGGCCAGGTCGCCGCCTCCGGCGATCCCGGTTCGGGATACGTGTACCAGCGCCACTGCATCTCGCCCGTTTCCGGGTCGTGGGACTGGATGTAGCCCGGGATGTCGAGGTCGTCCCCGCTCACGCCGACGATGACGTGATTGCCGACGACGAGCGGTGCCGTCGACGCGTAGTAGAACTGCTCGAGATCGCAGATCTCCCTGCGCCAGCGCTCGCTGCCGTCGGCGATGTCGAGCGCCACCAGGTAGCAGTCCGGCGTCTCGACGTACACCGTCCTGTTCAGCACACCCACGCCGCGGTTGCCGATGTGCCAGCCGCCGCGGGAGGGCCAGGTCGCGTGCCACACCTCGCGACCGGACCGCGCGTCGATGGCCCACACGTGGTCCGGAATCGTCGCGTACACGATCCCGTTCACCATCACGGGCGTGCCCTTGATGATCGGCGCCGGCGCCCCGCCACCGCCCGCCGGCCCCCGGCCGGGATTGACGCGGTGCACCCAGGCGAGCGACAGCGCGCCCACGTTGTCGTCGTCGATGGCGTCGAGCGCGCTGAAGCGACGACCCGAATAGTCGCCGTTGTACATCGGCCACGAGTCGGCCGTCGGCTGCCGCAGCAGCGACGGGGCGACCGAGCCCTGCGCATGCAGCGCCACGACGCACAGCAGCGCCGCAGCGGCCGTCGAGAGCGCCCTCATTGGAGCGTCCCCAGATACGTCACCACGTCGTGCATGTCCTCGTCGGTGTACCGGTCGAGCAGCCGGTGGTGCGCCTCCAGCGGATCGTGCACCTCCACCGACATCGTTGGCGTGCGCCGGAAGGCCCGGTACTCGCCGTTGCCGTCCCTCAAGGCCACGGTGAAATCGTCCAGGCGCACGAGCCTGCCCCGCACGGGGCGACCACCCGACGGGGTGACGGTGACCTCCACCTGCGTGTCGCTCTCCCGCGACAGGACCGGAAACAGGAAACGCTGCTGCAGATTGACCCCTGTCGGAATCCGGCGAGCCACGCCGGCAAGATCGCCGGTCGGCGAGTGGCAGGTGCTGCAGGTTCCGGCGCCGAAGAAGTACTCGCGCCCGGCCTCGGGGTCCCCGGTCATCACGTCGATCGGCTCCGTCGGATTGCGGTTGCGCGCCGTGTCCTCGATGCGCTCGTGGAGGAAGTGCGACAGATCCAGGATCTGCGCGGGCGTGAGCCCCGGGGTGAACGCCGCCTCGTGCGTGGCCGACCTGGTGGCGGGACCGATCTCGTTCCCGAACCGATCGCGCAGCACCACGAGCGATCGAATCAGGTCCGGACCGTCGTCGGTGCCCTTGGCCGTGCTGCCATGACAGTTGATGCAGTGCTGCGTGTAGACGAGCCGCCCGCGCCGCGACGCCTCCGGGTCGATCGGCTGTCGATCGGTCGGCCCGCCCTGCGCGCCAGCGCCTGCGACGGCCGCCGCCAGGAGCGCCAGGACGAGCAGGCCCGCACTCGTACGTGAAACGGCCGATACGGCTGGACGGAGCATGACCGGGGGATTCTACCGCGGCGTCGGCAGATTGCCCTCGATCAGAAGACCAGGGACAGCAACTGCCGTCCCATGTAGATGTAGACCGCACAGATGACGCCCTCGCCCACCAGGACGCCGGCCAGCAGCTTGCGGATGTCCACCTCCAGGGCACCGCAGACGTAGCAGATGAGGTCGGTCGGCACGAACGGAAAGAAGCTCCAGCCGATCACGATCGGCAGCTCCCACCGGCGGAGCCAGCCGCGCAGGCGGTCGAGGTGCCGGCGGTGGTGCGTCTCGAAGTACTCGGCAAGACGGAGGTGCTCGGCGAAGTAGTAGACGCTCGCCGAGGAGATCAGGATGCCCGTCATCGTCAGCACGAACTGCACCGTCGGCGTGAGGAACAGCAGGCCGAACGGAATGATGTAGGTGACCGGAATCAGCGTGAAGCCGCGAAGGCCGCCGAACAGGAGATACAGCGTGCCGGCGAGCAGGGTGGATTCCGCCGACAGGACGAGGACTTCGTCCCGCAGCATCTCCGTGCGCGTCACGTAGAGCCAGACGCCGCCCAGGACGACCAGCCCCCACACCGCGATGATGGTGCCCCTGAGCCGGCCCGACAGCACGCCCACACTATACGGGATTGCAGTATCAGGAACTCCTCTGGAATCGCTCACCGATGACGCGCCCGGCGTCTCGCTAGCCCGCCAGTACGAGCACCACGACGAGCGCGACGGCGATCAGGAGGATCCTGCGGAGGAGTCGCATGACAGCTACGCGCCGGCGAGCGCTCCAAGCAGCCTGTCGCGCGCGGCCTTCACGCCCGTTCGGCTCTCGTTGATACGCGGTAGATTCGGGATGATGTCCCGGTAGAACGGGTGGAGCGCGCGCGTGTCTTGCTCGATCTGCGCCAGCGCCGTGGATGCCGCCTCTGGTTGCAGGCGCAGCGCCTCGATCACACGGGCCATCAGGCTACGGAAGTCCGCCACCGCCGCCTGTGACGGAAGCGAGAAGCCGGCGGGAGGTGCGGCCCCCATCGTGCGTTCGTACTGCCGTCTCGGATCCGGATCGCGACGGAGCTGCTCCACCCACACGTCGATCGGCAGTTGCTCGTAGCGGAAGGCACCCCCCCAGTCGAAGCCGGTCTCCGGCACGGCCCGCAAGGCCCGCTCCACGCGATCCCGCATCGCTCGATCGAGCCGGCCGCCCTCGACCGCCGCCGTGAGCGCGTCGAGCGACGACATCAACAGCCGCCCGGCCGTCAGCGTCGCCAGCAGGCTGCCGCCCATGGGCACGTGCTGGGAGAACCGGATGCCGGCCAGCCACCGATCAACGGCGCCGGCGGCATCGCCGCGTGCCATCGCGCGCGCCCCGTCCAGCGTGTTCAGTCGCCCGAGCACGCGCGCCCTGGCCAGATAGGTGACCGCCATCGCCGGGCCACGGTCGTACTCGAGCCCCCAGTCACAGTCGGACAGCGTGCTCGCCCTCCGCATGACGCCGATCGCTTCCGCGTTGGCGTCGAGCACGGGGCCCAGCCGTTCCTCGTCCCACGCGGCGCGCCCCTCGGCCACCGCCGCGAGCAGCTCCGCGGCATCGTCGTCGCCGGGTGAATCCTGCAGCAGCGCAAAGGCGGTCCAGTAACGCAGCGCGGCGTTCTGCGTCCCGGGCACCGTGACCTGTGCGTCCGCCGTCCAGGCGTGCGCCCACAGCATCGCCGCCACCCCCCACGCGATTCGCCTGCCCATCTCGCCTCCTCTCCGCACCCTCAGGGACGCGCCAGCACGGCCAACGTCTCCGTTCGCTCGACCTCCGGCAGCACGCGCGGCGACATCTCGATCAGCATCAGGTCCAGACGCTCCTCGTCCCACGCCGTGGCCCGCGAGACCCATCCCAGCGTCAGTGACGCGGCCGAATCGACGGCTGGAGAGGGATCCGGAACCGACGGCGAGCGCGTCATGACCCACACGACGACGGCTCCGAGCAGCAGGACGGCCGCCACGCGCAGCCAGGACCGGCGTGGTCGCCGATGGTCATCCAGCGGAGACGCCGGCCGCGGACGAAACTGCCGCAGGAACGACTCGAGACGCTCGTCACTGTCCATCGCCGAGCACTCCACACGGCTGCAGGATCTCGCGCAGCTTCGCCGCGCCGTACCGGTAGCGGGACGCCACCGTGTTGAGCGGTACGCCCACCACGTCGGATACCTCCTGCAGCGTCAAGCCTCCCCAGATGCGCAGCACGATCACCTCCCGCTGCTCCGCCGGCAGCCGGCCAAGAGCCGTCTCGACGGTAATCACGAGATGGCCGAGCCGCTCCGGTGCCGCCAGCCACGACGAAATACCGTCGTCGAGCGTCACGTCGCGCGCCCGCGCCCGCCGGTCGTTCAGAGCGGCGTTGCGCACGGCGCGGCACAGATACGGGAGCGGCGGGCCCGCGATTGCTACCCCGCCCCGCAGCAGCCGAACAAAGAGCTCGTGCACCAGGTCCTGGGCCGTGGCGCGATCACCGACGAGCGTGCAGACGTAGCCCACGAGCAGGGCGGCGTGCGCCTCGTACAGCCGAGCCACCGTTTCGCGATCCAGGGGCAGGCCGTTCACCGGAGGCCCACGGCGCGGCCGGACATTCGAGGACGAGACACGGGAGCGAGGGGGAATTGTCTATCGGGCATGGGCCGTCCAGTCCAGGGCCGGCGCATGGGTCGCCCTGGGGCGGCGACTACAATCGAACCCCCATGACGAGGTTGGCCTCCATCGTCCTCGTGACCCTGCTGCCCGTCCAGGCCGGCTCCGGGGCGGGATCGATTCCGGGCCCGGTGCAAGCGGCCGCCGTGGACGCTCAGGACGACCCCGCCGACCTGCGCCGCCGGGCGGCGACCGGCGACGCGCGGGCGCAGCTCGAGCTGGGACAGCGGTACGAGGCGGGCGTCCCGCCCTTTCCGTTCGACCAGGTCGAGGCGGCCAGATGGTACCGCCGGGCCGCCGAGTCGGGTCACGCCGGCGCGCAGGTAAACCTGGCAACGATGTACCTGGAGGGCCACGGTGTACGTCGAGATGTGGCACAGGCGGTGACGTGGTATCGCGCCGCGGCCGCACAGGGAAATACGATGGCGCAGCTCGAACTGGCGATGCTCTACGACACCGGCGCCGGAGACCTGCGGCCGGACGCTGCCGTGGCGGCCACGTGGCTCCATCGGGCCGCGGCTCGAGGACTCGCGCCGGCACAGAAGCGGCTGGGCGATCTCTACCGGGAAGGACGCGGCGTGCCGCTCGACCTGCGTGCTGCCGCCACCTGGTACCGCCGCGCCGCCGACCAGGGCGACGCCGACGCCCAGACCGAGCTCGGTCGGCTCCTCGCCGGACAGACCCGTCTGGCCGATCCGGTCGAGGCCCACAAGTGGCTCAACCTCGCCGCCTCGCGCGGCGCCCACGCCGCACAGCGGGCCAGGGCGACGAGGCTGCGAGACGAGCTGGCCGCCCGGATGAACGAAGGTCAGCTCCTCGAAGCGTATCGCCGGGCGGCCGAGTGGCACGACACGGTCGGCGCCGGGCGGCCGTGATAGGCCCCGGGTTGACCCGCGCTCGCGCCGCGGATTACGTTGACCTCAGGGCTCGTGCAGAGTCCTTACCGGAGACATCATGAGCTTCTGCGACCACTGCCAGGGCCAGCGCTTCGACCGCGCACAGGTGCTGCGCGCCCTGCGCGCCGCGCACAAGCGCCTCGCGCGATCGGAATCGGGCGGCGACGCGGGCCGGGCGCTCGCCCTGGCCATCGAGGCCGTGCGAACGCTCGAGATCCCGCACCTCGACCCCCCTGAGGACGAGGTGGCCGAGGACGAAGTCGTCCACTGAGCGCCGCGAAGGCCGTACGATCACGGCACGACGCAGGCGAAGTTCGCGGCCTCGTCGGTGCTGCCCTGGCCTCGATACCGGGCCACCTGCGGGTACGGACACAGGGGACGCGTCCTCATCGCCTGACCGCCGCTCATCTGGGTGGCCAGCAGCGAGTCCGGCGCCTGGCTCTTCTCGACCCAGTCGATCACGGCGGTCACCGAGTCGATCTGATCCGGGCCGACGCCGCCGCCGCAGTGGGTCACGCCCGGCATCATGAACAGCCGCACAAAGTCGGCCGTCTGCGCGCCGTGCGTGGCGCGGACCGACTCGTAGTAATCGACGCCCATCATCGGCTGCAGGATCTGGTCGGCCCAGCCGTAGGTCATGATCAGCTTGCCGCCGCTCGCGCGGAACGCCGAGAGGTCCGGATCCTTCGCGTCGGCCAGTTCGCTCCACCGCTGCATGAGAGCCGGATCCCGATCGTAGTCGAACGTCCGGTAGTCGTAGTCCGGCTGCGGCGGGTCGAGGACCAGGTAGCGCATGATGTTCTCGGCCAGGTTGAAGTCCGCCGGCTTCGCGTCCGGTCCGGTCGGCGCGATCATGCCGACCCAGGCGCTGGACCGCCCGCCGCGACCCGACGTCACCACCTCGCTGCCCGGCATGAAGCCCGGGGCGAGCGACCTGCCGTTGCCCGTCGGGCCGCCGTACACCTTCGCGATGGCCGCCGCCTGCGCGGGCGTCAGGCAGTCGGCACCGTCCGTTCCGGCAGCGCAGGCCGGGACGTCGCGCGCCGGGTCGAAGCGGCAGGCGCGCGGGTCGTCGATCAGGCCGTCCTCCAGCCCGTCCACCGCGTCGCACGTCGCGACGACCCTCTCGGCCAGCAGCGTGAGCTTGGCCGGCGACACCGGCGCATCGGTCATCGCCTTCTGGTTCCACATCGCGCCGATCGTGAACCCTGTCTGATCCGCCCACGGGGCATTGGCGACGATGCCGTCGAAGTCGTCGGGAAACCGCTGCGCCTCGATCAGCCCCTGACGGCCGCCGTTCGAGCACGAGCTCCAGTAGGCGAAGGTCACCGGGCTGCCGTAGTAGGTGTTGGCGATCGCCTTGGCGGCCTCGGCGGTGACGTGCACGGCGCGGTACGCGTAGTCGATCGCCTTCTGCGGGTTGCTGAGGATGAACGTGCCGCCCGGCTCCTGCTGCGCGTCGTGCCCGGTGTTGGTCTGCGCGATGACGAACCCATGGGTCAGCGCGGCGGCGCGATCGCCTCCGAGGGGACCGTCGACGGCCTGACCGGCCAGGCCGCCATTGCCCGTCATGTAGAAGCGGTTGTTCCAGCGAGCCGGCAGATCGACCTCGAAGGCCACCTCCGGGTCGATCACGCCGAGCACACGGCAGTGCTCCGGCGCGTTCTGGGTGGCAGCGACCACGCGCACGCGAAGGGAGACGAGGTCCTCGTGGGTGAAGGTCGCCAGGCTCTGGCAGGTCCGTTGCGGCACCTCGTTGGCCACGGTGTAGCCGGCCGCCGACGCGGCAGCGCTCGCAAACGGCTGTGCAGCCGCGGTGGCGGCCATTGCGCAGAGAGCCGCAAGTGTCAGTGCCAGAACTCGCATCTCACCCCTCCCGTCCACGATCGACAGCAAGGACTAAGGATGACTCAGGATGGCGCTCTTGGGAAGACGGGGCCGCCGTGGCCCGATCAGCGCCCGGCGCGCAGGTGGCCGATGGCCCCCTTGGGCGACCTCGCCGCCGGGTCGAAGGCCGACTCGGTCGCCACGATCGCCCGCACGACCGCGGGCTCGACGTGATGCGCAACGCATAGTGCTCGATCAGCTCCGGGCAATCAGCCTCGACAACCCCAGGGCACGCGGATCGCGGGCGTCAGGCGCCGGCCAGCTCGGTCAACGGCAGCGCGCCGCTGGTGGTGGCGTTCCCGGTGAGGAGCCGCCGCAGGTATCCCGCCTGCCCGAGGTGAAAGCCCGCATGGCTGACCAGGTGCAGCAGCAGCACGCCGATGCGCGGCTGCACGCCGGCGAGCGCCACGGGAAACGTCTCGTCCAGTCTCGCAGGATCCAGGCGTCGCAGCGTGTCGTCGACGGCTGCCGCCGCGTGCCGGAGCTCGGCCACGACATCGGCACGGCTGCCCGCCCGCGTGTCGAACTCGCGCTCGCGGTTGCGCACGTAGCCCGACCCGCCGAGCACGCGCCCCACATACTCCTGCAGGTTGCCGGCCACGTGCAGCGCGAGATTGCCGCAGGAGTTGGTCACGCCGCCGCTCACCTTCCACAGCGTGTCGTCGTCGGGTACCAGCTCGACCTCGCGGACGAAGGCGTCGAGCTCGCGCACCAGCAGCTTCCGGATCGTCTCGATCGTGTCGGTCATCCCACCCTCGCTCCCGGTCCGGCCCCATGATACGCGGCGGCGGCACGAGGCCTGCTGGCGTTGGTGAACCGCGCGCTCATTCACGTCCGCACGGGGTATCATGCGGGCGGACCCGCGACGAGTTCGACATTCCGCGCCTGTTCGATGCGTCGATGCTGAGACCGGAGGCCGAGCGGTAGGCGAGGTCCGGCAGCCCGCCGGACACTCGCCTCCCGTTGCGTTGCCGAATTCCGGTTCCGGTCTAGCGACCCGTCGCCGGCTCATCGTCCCAGGTCTGTGCGTCCTTCGCCGGAGCCTTCGGGGCAATCTCCACGTCCGCCGCCGCCTTCGGCTTGCCCGTGACGGTCTCGATGCGCGCCAGGTTCTGCCGCGCCTTCGCGTAGCCGGCGTCGGCCGCGAGCGCGCCGCGGTACGCCTCCGCCGCCTTGTCGAAGTCGCCGGTGTGCTCGAGCGCCATCCCCAGGCTGTTCGAGAAGGCGGGAACGTCGGTGCGGATCTCGACCGCCTTCGCGAGCAGCGGCGCGGCCTCGCCGGCCTTGCCCTGATTGAGGAAGATCAGCCCCAGGTTGTTCATCGACCACGCGTCGCGCTCGTCGAGCGCGATGGCACGGCGGTAGGCGTCGATCGCGTCCTCGGCCTTGCCCTGCTCGAAGAACGCGCGACCGAGCAGCCGCTGCACCTCGTGGCTCATCGGCTCGATGTCGCCAGCCACCATCAGCCTGTCGATCGCCTCGTCCACGCGATCCTGCTCGATCAGGACGCGGCTCAGGTTCAGCAGGCTCTTCACGTGGTCGGGGTCGAGCGACAGCGCCGTCTCGAACGCCGTCTCGGCACCCGGCAGATCGCCGCTCTTCCAGGCCGACAGGCCGAACATGAAGTGTCCCCACGCGTTGTCGGGCTTCTCGTTCGTGTAGCGGGCGAAGACGGCGGCCGCCTCGCCGTAACGGCCGGCGGCGTAGGCGGTCTCGCCATCGGCGAACGACACGGGACCGGTGGCAACCGACGCGGCTTCCGGCTTCGGTGCGGGCGCCGGCTTCACCGTCGTCGTGTCGAGCTCGGCCTTGACCGGCGTGATCACCCCCTCGCCCTGCGTCAGGGTGCCACTCGCCGGAACGGTCTCGCGCGAGCTTCGCGCGTCGGTCGTGTCGCCGCCGCCCTTCGAGCAGCCGGTCGCGGCCACGGCCGCGGCCAGCAGAGCAGCGGTGAGCTGTGCGTTGAGTCTGTGAGCCATCTGTCTCTCTCCCTTCGTGGCCCGCCGCCCGGAGGCGATCGAGCGTTCACGAGCCTTCGAAGGGCAAGACGGCGGCCAGGCGTCTCGAACCTGCAGCGAGACCGACAAACCGATGTACGGGAAGGAGTTGCCCGGATGCCTCGCAGGGCGCCCCGGGAGACACCCCCGCCGGGCGTGTGGACGGGAACACCGGCGAACGGACAGGCGCGTGTCCGCCGGGACACGGGTCGCACGCGGAGGGGCCACCCCGCCCGGAGCGTCAGGCCCAGTGTTCCGGAACCGAAGGTCCGGAGCACTAGCGCCCGGCGCTCTTGCTAAGGCCGTGGCGCCGCATGATCTTCAGCAGGCTCGAATGATCCGCCAGGCCGAGGGCTTCGGCGGTGCGCGTCACGTGCCAGTCGTGGCGATCGAGGGCCACCACGACGATCTCGCGCTCCGCCTGCGCCCGGAGCGCGCGCAGCGTCCCGGCCGCGGCGGCCGGATCGGCGGCGTCGTCTCCGCGTGCGTCGTCGCGCCCCTCGCCACGCACCTCCGGGGGCACGTCGGCGGCACCGATGACCGCGCCATCGGCGGCGATGAGCATCCGCTCGAGACAATTGCGCAGCTCCCGGACGTTGTTCTTTCGCCAGTCGTGCGCCGCCAGCAGCGTCATCGCCTCGGGCGCAAGCGCTTTGGGCCGCATCCGGAGCTGCGAGGCGATCGTTCCCAGGAGATGCCCGGCGATGGCCGGCACGTCGGCCGGTCGCTCGCGCAGCGGCGGCACGCGAAGCGTGTGGACGTTGAGGCGATAGAGCAGATCCTGCCGGAAGCGCCCCTCCTCTACCTCGCGCTCCAGATCGCGGTTGGTGGCGGCGACCACGCGTGCCGTCACGGCGATGGTCCGACTGCCGCCCAGTCTCATCACCTGACGGTCCTCGAGCACCCGGAGCAGCTTCGCCTGGGCCGGCAGCGGCAGCTCCCCCACCTCGTCGAGAAAGAGCGTCCCCCCCTCGGCGGCCTCGAACGCGCCGCGCCGGAGTCGGTCGGCGCCCGTAAAGGCGCCGCGCTCGTGTCCGAACAGCTCGCTCTCGACGAGCTGCTCGGGCAGGGCCGCGCTGTTGACGGCCACGAGCGGCATCTTCGCGCCCGGCCCCAGGCGATGCAGCTCGCGCGCCACGAGCTCCTTGCCGGTTCCGCTCTCGCCGACGATCAGCACCGTGCTCGGAATGGGCGCGACGCGCGCGATGGCCTCGCGCAACGCCTGCATGGGCGCGCTGTCGCCGACGAGCGGCGTCTCGGCGTCCAGGCGAGAACGCAGGGTTCGCAGCTCCCCCGCGAGGCGGCCGTGCGAGCGCGCCTGCTCGATCTCCTGCACGACGCGCTCGATCGACTCGCCCTTGTCCACGAACCCGTGGGCGCCGAGCCGCATCGCCTGCACGCAGCGGTCGAAGTTGCCGGTCCCCGTGTAGACGATGACCGGCGTCTCGATGCCCCGCTGTCGCAGCCGCCGCAGCACCTCGAAGCCGTCCGTGCCCGGCATCTCCAGGTCGAGCACGACGCAGTCGATCGGCTCCCGGGCCAGCAGCTCCAGGGCCTGGTCGCCGCCGGCGGCCACGGTCACGTCGTAGCCGCCGACGCGCTTCAGGTCGTAGGCGTACTGCTCGGCCATCGCCGGCACGTCGTCCACTACGAGGATGTGCGTCGTCACACCGCCTGCAGTTGCTCCCAGGTCACTTTGATGTGGCGCATGAGGGCCTGGAATCGACTGTCCCCGTTGCGCGAGATCACGCGCAGCGTCCGGATCTGCGACGGGTCGGCGATGATCTCGTCGGTGAGCCCGTCGCTGAAGTACTCGTTGTCGGGGTCGGCGCTCAGGTTCTGGAACGGCAGCACCACGGCACCTGCCTGGGTGAGGAAGGCGGCATACTGTGTCGGGCCGTCGTCGTCGACCAACCCGGCCTGCACGCGCGCCAGTCCGAAGTCGAGAATCTTGGCCAGGCCTCGATCCGTCACGAAGATGTTGGCGGGCTTGAGATCCCGGTGGACGATGCCCTGCCCGTGGGCCGCGTCCAGCGCATCGGCCAGTTGCGTGCCCAGATCGACGGCGCGGTCGAGCGCCAGCGGCCCCCCGGACAGCATGGCGGCAAGGGTCGTCCCCGTGAGCAGCTCCATCACGATGAACGGCTGCCCCTCGTGCTCGCCGAGGTCGTAGATCGTGCAGATATTGGGATGATTCAGCGCCGAAGCGGCGCGGGCCTCCCGGCGAACGCGGGCCAGATGCCCCGCGTTCGCCGAGAGCGCCGATGGCAGCGTCTTGATGGCGACGTCGCGGTCGAGTCGGCCATCGTGTGCCTGCCACACCTCGCCCATCCCACCCCGTCCGATGAAGGAGAGAATCTCGTACGGACCGAGCCTGGCGCCGGGAGCGAGCTGCATGGATGGAGCCCGATTATACCGACCGGACCATGGTCCAGTCGGCCGTCGCCTGGGTCGCCTGCACGCGCGAGTTGCATTTTGAGTTTGGCCTGAGCGCGCGTTTCCATTACAAATGGCAGAGCAAGTCACGCCTCGGAAGCCGCCGGCACACACAGATCGAGCGGCGGCACGAGGCCCGATCGACGCCAGACCTAAGGAGAAGGGAAACGCGCATGGCTCGAAAGAAGGCTCCGGCCCGGAAGAAGGGCGCAATCAGGGAACGCTACAGCAAGACCCAAATCGTCACCGCCATCGCCGAGGCAACCGGGGTCGCCCGCAAGCAGGTGTCTTCCGTGCTGGAGGAACTGGCTGCCGTCATCGAGGGCCACATCTCCAAGAACGGAGTCGGGCAGTTCGTCCTGCCGGGCCTCATGCGGATCGTCACCGTGAAGAAGCCGGCCCGCAAGGCGCGCAAGGGCATCAACCCCTTCACCGGCGAAGAAACGATGTTCAAGGCCAAGCCGGCCAGCATCCAGGTGAAGATTCGTCCGCTGAAGAAGCTGAAGGAGATGGTGGGATAGGCCGTACAGACTGAACAGGAGCGTGTCACGGCGCTGGCGGGCGGTCCACCAGGCGAGGTGGACCGCCGCCCCAGTCGGCTCCGGGACCGCAGCCGGATTCAGCCCCGCCCGCCAGCCGGCAGGTCGACAGTGACGCGCGTGCCCTTGCCGGCGTCGCTCTCGACGCCGATGCTGCCCTGGAGGTCCATCACCAGGCGCCGGACGATCGACAGTCCGAGGCCGCTCCCGCCCTCCTTGGTCGTGTAGAAGTCGTCGAAGATCCGGGCCGCCTCCTCCCGCGACATACCACGGCCGGTATCGGCCACCGTCACGCGCACCATCGGCGGGCCATCGTCCCGCCTCGCCGCCTCGGTCGAGATGGTGACCTGGCCCGGCCCTCCCTGCAGGCTGTCCACGGCGTTGGCCGTGAGGTTCTCGAGAATGCGCCGGAAGGCGACCGGATCCCCCACCACACGAGGGACGCCAGCCAGCCGCGTGACGATCCTGGCGTCTCCCTGCCCCTGGGCCGCACGCGCGACCTCGCTGACGAGCGCGTTCAGGTCGCAGTCGCGACGATTGGCCCGCGGCGACAGCTTCCCGTAGCTCGTCGCCAGTGTCTCGAGATACGTCACGGCCGAATCCACCGTCTGGCGGCGCTCGGCGAAGACGGTGGGAAGGGCGGCCGGGTTCTCCTGCTCCACCTGCGTGAGGTGCCGCATCACGTTGCGCAGCGGGATCAGGCCGTTCCGGATGTCGTGCGTGATCTGGCGCGACAGATCGCCCACGGTGGCGCGGCGCTCGGCCTCACGAACACGGGCCGTGCTCGTCCTGAGCCGGCCGGCCAGGTCGTCGAGCAGGCGGGCGAGCGTGCCCACCTCGTCGTTGCCGGCGTCGAAGCTCACGTCGAGCCGGTCGAGATCGAGCACGGCGGCCTTCTCGGCGAGCGACGCCAGCGGTCGGGTGATGCGCGAAGAGACCCACACGGCCAGCAGGAGCGCGGCCAGCGAGGTGCCCGCCGCCGTGGCGATGAACCACGTGTCCACGCTGCGCTGCATCTCCAGCAGCGGCGCAAGCGACTGCGTCACGGTCAGCGTGGCGTGGGCGAGTTCCGGCGGACCGCCCGTGCCCGTCTGCACGAGGGGCAGGTCGAGCGGACGAACGGCGGCATCTGCCGAGTCGAGCGTCTCCGACGCCGCCGGTTCCTCGTCGAGCGACGAGAGCGCACCACCGGGGTAGCCCAGCGTCACGCCGATGCCTGGGTCGCGCGCCAGCCGCGCCAGGAAGGCCTCGTCCACGCGCATCCCGCCGATCAGCGTGAAGGTCCGGTCGCCGATCTGCACTGCCCTCGCCCGGACCAGGGCGAGGAGGCTGCCGTCGGCTGCCGGCATCGTGACGAGCGCGATGGCACCCGGCATGCCGGCAAGCGCCTCCGGCAGGCCCGACTCCACGCGCCCATACTCGTTCCTGAAGTGTCCCGAGCTGAGAATCCGGTCGTCTTCGTCGAGGATCTGCAACGTGGACAGTTCGCCTCGCGCCTCCTCGGCGTAGTCGAGCAGGTAGGCCCGGTCCGCCTCGACGCCGCCCACCGCCGCCGACCGGAAGCGGTTGTTCAACGCGAGCGCCCGTTCGAGCGACGCGAGCCGCCGGTCGATGGCCGCGCCCTCGTCCCGGAGATCCTCCCGAATCACGTCGACGACGGCGTCCACGCGCTCCTGGTACTGATCGGTGAGACGGCGGGTCATCTCCTGCCGCAGTCCGTAGGCGAGCAGTCCGATCGGGACGAGCGTGAGCGCGACGAAGGCCAGCAGGATGCGGGTCCGCAGGCTCATCGCGTCACCGCTCGATGGCGTCCCCGACGAGCACGAGCGTCCCGTCCCACTCGACCGTGGCGCCGGAACGATCCCGGCCGACAATGGCCTGCAGCCGTGTGTCGACCAGCGGCACGACCGTCTCCGGCAGGAGCCAGGGTGCCGCGGCGGCCAGTCCCTCGAGCGCCGCACACCTGTCGAGTGGACGGCGTTCGAGCGGCAGCACGTACCCGGCGTCGGCGCCGCCACGGATCGCGGCAGCCAGCACCTCGCCGCCGAGTCCCACCGCGCGCACCGGCTCGGGCTGGCCCAGTGGAAGCCCGTCGAGCACGGCACCCGACGAGGAACCGGCCGCTCTGGCCAGCCCCACCAGGCGCTCGGCCAGATCGCGCGCCACGCCGTCGGTCTCGTCGTACACGATGCGCCTCGAGCTCGGCGCCCGAAGCCGTGTCCCGATCGGCCGACCGGTTGCGCAGCCCGGCTCCTCCCACCAGAACGGTCCTTCCGCGCCGCGCGCCTCGCCGCGTACCGCGTCGTCGGCAAGCGCCTGTCGCGACTCGAAGGTCGGGGGCGCCATGCCGGGGCGTCGTCCTGGTGCGAGCAGCACGTGCGTACGCCGCCACGGCAGCAGGACCCGTCTGAAGCGCAGCAACGCGGCGGCATAGTCGAGCGTGGCCGGATCGCGCGTCACCAGCAGGTCGACGCCCTGGTCCAGCAGATCCCGCCCGTCGCGGCGCGGCGCCAGGAGGAACCGCACGTCGGGGATCGCGCCAGGCTGGTTCGCCATGCCGCGAGCGTCCCGCACGACGACCATCTGCGAGCCAGGAACCGACGCCAGAGGCGGCTCGATCACGGCGCGCACGGATCGCGTGCCGAGGGGCCAGGCCGAGTCGGCTCGCGACGAGGCGACGGCCAGGTCCGTGTGGGCCAGCACGAGCGGGGCCTCACCCGCGGGCCCTCGCGGCACGACCGCCAGCCTCCTCCCGTCGAGGACCGTCACGTCGACGATCAAGCGGCGTACGGCCTCCTGCAGGCCGCCTCCATCCGGGAGACTCCACGACGCCAGCACGGCGCCGGCGGTCACGAACGTGCCGTCGGCGAAGCGGGCCTGCTCGCGCAGCGAGACGATCCAGGCGCGACCGTCCTCACCCGCTCGCCACGCACCGGCAAGTGCGGGCACGACGCGGCCCTCGCAGTCCACGCCGACGAGCGTTTCGTACAGCTGACGGAACAGCAGCCGCTCGCTCGCGTTGCCCGGGCGTGGCGCGCGCGTGGGATCCACCGGATCGGCGAGCGCGACCGTCGCGATCGGCAGACCGGGATCGGGAACGAGGGGACACGCCACGGGCGTCGCGGGCGCCGGCGCGGTGACGACCGGCGGGAGCTCCGGCCGGGGCGGCAGCTCCGGCGCGGGCGCCGGCGCGGGGGGCGCGTCGGTCGGGGCAACCGCCGGAGGCACCGGTCGCTCGGGCGGGGCCTCGCGCGATGCGCAGGCCGCGGTCACGGCCGTGCAGACGGCCAGCACCAGGGGGGCAACGCTCCGACAGGACGGCGTCATCGTGGGTGCGACGGGGGCCGCACTCCATGATAGCCGTCGCGGGACGACCACCCCGCGTGACGCGAGAATGACGTTGACTCGCGCGCGGACGAGGCGTACGGTACCGCCACCGAAAGGAGTCCTACCTCATGTATTCCCGCAGAAATCTCTGGCTCGCGGTCGGGCTCGTGGTGGCGACCTCGTGGGCGCCGATGGTGGCGCGCGGCGTGGCCACGACCGGGCAGGGCCCCGATCTGGCGTCGATTGGACCTCTCGCGTTCGGCCCCGACGGGACGCTCTTCGCGGCCGACAACCAGAACGCCTCTATCGTGGCGCTCGATCTCGGAGCGCGGGCGGCCCAGGGCACGCCAGGCGCCACCGATCTCGAGGCGCTCGACCAGAAGCTGGCCGCGCTCGTCGGGACGGGCGCCGACCAGATCGAGATCACCGATCTGGCGGTGCACCCGCAGACGAGGCATGCCTACGTCGCCGCGATGCGCGGACAGGGCTCGGGCGCGGCCCCCGTCCTGTTCCGTGTGGACGGCGCCGGTGAGATCACGCTCGTCGGCCTCTCGTCGCTGAGCTACCAGAGCGTCGAGCTGCCGAACGCGCCGGAGGCCAACCCCGACAGCCGGCGGAACCCGCGGGCCAGCCTGGTGACCGACATGGCCTTTGCCGACGGCCGCCTGTGGGTGGCGGGGCTGTCGAACGAGGAGTTCGCCTCCAAGCTGCGGGCGATCCCCTATCCGTTCGAGAGCGTGGACGCCGGCACGAGCGTGGAGATCTACCACGGCAACCACCGGCAGCTCGAGACGCGGTCTCCCGTCAACGCGTTCGTGCCGTACGCGATCGACGGTGAGCCGTACCTGCTGGCCGGCTATACCTGCACGCCGCTCGTGAAGTTCGCGATCGACGAGCTGGCGCCGGGCCAGAAGGTGCGCGGCACGACCATCGCCGAGTTCGGCGCTGGCAACCGCGTGCTGGACATGATCGTCTACCAGAAGGACGGCCAGGAGTTCCTGCTCACCACGAACAACAGCCGTGGCGTCATGAAGATCCCGACCAATACCTTCGCGGACGCGACGCCGATCACGACGCCGGTCGAGACCGAGACCGGTGGCGTGCCGTTCGAGACCGTGACCGGCATGTCGGGCATCCTGCAACTGGACAAGCTCGACGAGCAGCGCTCGATCGTGATCGCCCGGGCCGACTCGGGCGTCAACCTGCAGGTGCTGCCGCTTCCGTAACCATGCCGACCCGCGTTCTGCTCGTCGTGGCGCTGGCGAGCGTGCTTGCCGGCGTCACGGCGTGCGGGCGCTCCGACGCCCCTCCCGCCATTTCCCTCGTCGCGCCGGCCGACGCGTCGACGTACGTCGCCGTCACCGGACTGCCCCGGGCGGCACTCGGTGCCGTGGACGACGCCGATTTGTCCACCGAGCAGTGGTCGTCGCTGCTGCGCGTGGCGGTGGACGACACGTCGCCAGCGGTGCTCGGCGAGTACGCCGTTGCGGACCGCGCGCTGCGCTTCACACCGTTCTTCCCGCTCGATCCTGGCCGGCAGTACCGCGTGCGGTTCGACCCGGCGCGGCTGCCCGACGGCGCGGGGGCGACGCTGGCGATGCTCGAGGCGACCGTCGGCCTGCCGGCCCTCGACGCGGAGCCATCGACCACCGTCGCACGCGTGTTCCCGAGCGGCGACGAAGTGCCGGAGAACCTCCTGCGGATGTACGTGGAGTTCTCGGCGCCGATGGGACGCCGGAGCGGCGTGGACCACATCGCGCTCCTCGACGCGAACGGCCAGAAGATCGAGGGGGCCGTGCTGCCGCTCGACTACGCGCTCTGGAGTCCGGACCACCGGCGCTTCACCGTGCTCCTCGATCCCGGGCGCGTCAAGCTGGGCATCCTGCCGAATCGCGAGGCGGGCCGGCCGCTCGAGACCACGCGCGCGTTCACGCTGGTGATCGGCCGCGACTGGCGCGACGCCAACGGCCTGCCGCTCGCCGAGGAGTACAGACGCGAGCTGCGCGTCGGGCCCGCCGACGAGCATCCGATCGATCCTTCCGCATGGGAGGTGTCGCCACCGGCGGCCGGCGGGCGGGGGGAGCTGGTCGTGCGCTTCCCCGAGCCTCTCGATCACGGCCTGCTGATGCGCGCGCTCGGCGTGCGGCTGGAGGACGAGCCGGTGACGGGCGAGATCACGGTCGACGGGGGCGAGACCACGTGGCGCTTCACGCCGGAGGCCGCATGGCGGCCCGGCAGCTACGAGCTGCTCGCGCTCGACATCCTCGAGGACCCGGCGGGCAATCAGATCGGCCGCGCGTTCGAAGTGGACAATCCCGACGCCGTCAGCCAGGGGCCCAGCGCCGAGACGGTCACGATCCCCTTCAGCGTCCGCTGACCCGGCGCCGCGCAGAAGCCGCATCTCTCGGGGTATCCTGCCGTCATGCGGCCTTCCACCGGAGGAATGATGTCCCTGCGACGGCACACGTGGGTCCTGGCCTGTTCCCTGGCGTTCGTGGTGCTCCTGCCGGCGCTCACGCGCACGCAGGTGGCGCGCACGGTGCAGGAGGGCGTCTTCACCGAGGAGCAGGCGGCCAGGGGCCAGGACCTCTACGCCGCGCAGTGCGCCCTGTGTCACGGCTTCGAGCTCGAGGGCGCGCAGGGGCCGCCGCTCATCGACGACGCATTCCTCCGGAAGTGGGGGGCCGAGCCGCTGCTGGCGCTGGCAGACAAGATCTTCAACACGATGCCGCCTGGTGGCAGCCTCACCGACGGCGAGACGGCCGATCTGCTGGCGCACATCCTCGGGACCGGCGGCTTTCCGTCCGGCCCGGTGGAGCTCTCGGGCGACGTGGAGGCCCTGGCGCTCGTCACCTGGCCGCCCGGGCTCGACGCGCCCAACGACATGGCGATTCCCCAGGCCACGGCGCCCGCGTACACGCCGGTCGGGACCCTGGCGCAGCTCATGCGCGGCGTCTTCTTTCCGAACTCGAACCTGATCTTCACCGTCCAGACGCGGGACCCCGCCGCGCCGACGCCACCGCGCCAGCCCGACGCCGCGGACGCCGCCGGCTTCTCGGTCGCCGAATGGGGCGCCGGCATCTACACGGGCTGGCAGCTCGTGGACAACGCGGCCATCTCGCTGGCCGATGCCTCCCCGCTGATGCTCATGCCGGGCGCCCGTTGCGAGAACGGACAACCGGCCCCCGTGACTGACCCGGACTGGATCCGCTATACCGAGGAGCTGATCGCGGTGTCGGAACGGATCTACGGTCTGAGCCAGATGCGGGATCAGGAGGGCGTCTCTGAGGCCACGGCCGACCTGGCCGACGCCTGCTTCAACTGCCACCGGGCGTACCGTGACGTCTTCGCCCGTGGTCAGAGGCGGGACCCGAACAACCCGGGGGCCAACTCGGCGCGCTGCATGCCCAGGAGCCCGTCCCAGTAGTGGCCTGGAGCCCGGGCACGCGAATCGCCTTCCGGTTCGCCGTCGTCTACCTCGGGCTCTTCTCGCTCGCCACGCAGATCGCCGGCAGCCTCGTCCTGATCCCCGGCCTGGAGTTCCGCGGCCTGGGTGCGATGTGGCCCATGCGCGAGATCACCCTCTGGGTGGCGACGCTCCTGGGCACCGGGACCGTCGCCGTCCCCGCCGCCGCCACGGGGGAAACGGTCTTCTTCGTGGCCCAGACGGCGTGGATGCTGCTCGTGGCCGTCGCCGCCACTGTCGCCTGGTCGCGGCTCGATCGCGAACGCCCGCACTATGCGACCGCGCACGCCTGGTTCCGGCTGTGCGTGCGTCTGGGACTGGCCGCGCAGATGATCGAGTACGGAATGACCAAGGTGATCCCCAACCAGTTCGAGGCACCCTCGCTCGACATCCTGGCCACACCGGCCGGTGACCTGTCGCTCAACACGCTCTTCTGGACGTCGATCGGCGCCGCGCCGGGCTACCAGATGTTCACGGGCTGGGTGGAGATGCTCGCCGGTGTGCTCCTTCTGCTGCCGCGCACGACGATGCTCGGAGCGCTGGTGAGCCTGGCGGCCACGACGCACGTGCTCGTCCTGAACCTGGCCTTCGACATCGGGCTGAAGATCACCACCCTGCACCTGGTGCTGCTGTCGCTCGTCCTGCTGGCGCCGGACGCGCGGCGGCTGACCAACGTGCTCGCCCTCGATGGTGCCGCCGCCGCGCCGGTGCGCCATGCGCTGTCTGTCACGCCACGCGCGAGGCGCGCGGCCCTCTGGGCGCCGATCGTCATCGGCCTGTACCTCGTGAGCATGCAGGGCCGGGCGAACGTGAGCTTCTGGTACACCGCCGGCGGCGGCGCGCCCACCTCACCGCTCTACGGCATCTGGAACGTCGAGCAGCTCATCGTGGACGGCACGGCCGGCCCGCCCTCGCTCAACGACTACGACCGGCAGTGGCGACGCGTGATCTTCGACCCGCCCGACCGGGTCACGTTCCAGCGCACCGACGACTCCTTCGCCCGCTACGGCGCCCGGCTGGACCTGGAGGCGGGGCGGCTCGCGCTGACCAAGGGCGGCAGCCGAAGCTGGCAGGCCGTGTTCGCGGTCCGGCGGCCGTCCGAGGACAGCCTGGTGCTCGACGGGGAAATGGACGGCCACGACATCCACCTGCGACTCGCGCTCGTGCCGCCGGACTCGTACCGCCTGCTCAACAGCCCCTTCCGCTGGATTCGTGCCGGAGCGGGCTGAGACCCCTTGACCCCTGACAACGTTGCCAGGCCGAGATCGCAGCTGGCAGAGTAGGCGCATGACGAGCCGCGTGCCCGGCTGTTACGGCGCTCGATTCCCCTGGCGGCCCCTGGCGGTCTGGGCGGCCGTCGTCCTGGCGGCCTGCGCGCCCGGCCGCGCGCAGGCACCGGAGCGCGGCGCGGGCGCCGGGTCCGGCCGCGTCGTGGTGATGGGCGACCTCCACGCGGACATCGGCGCGACGCGGCGGGCGTTCCAGCTCGCCGGGGCCACCGACGGGAACGACGCGTGGATCGGCGGCGCGCTCACCATCGTCCAGCTCGGCGACATCATCGGCCGCAGCGACGACGAGCGCCAGGTCCTCGATTTCATGTTCGCCGCTCGCGCCAGGGCGGCGGCAGCCGGAGGCGCCGTCCATGTGCTCATCGGCAACCACGAGGTGATGGGCGGACGCGTGGACAACCAGGCGGTGGGGCCCAATCCGTTTCCGGGGTTCGAGGGCCTGCCCGGTCTCGACCTGGACGACCCCCGGCTGCAGATCCTGCCGAGGCATCAGCGGGCCCGGGGCGCGGCGCTGATGGCCGGGGGGCCCTACGCCAGGCGGCTGGCGGAGCTCCCGACGGTGCTGCGTCTCGGGGCGACGATCTTCGTGCACGGCGGCGTCGTGCCCCGCTGGGCCCGCTACGGCATCGAGCGCATCAACGCGGACGTCAGCCAGTGGCTGAGGGCGGGCGGTCCCGAGCCGGATTCGTCGTGGGGCGTCGATGACGGCGACCGGGTGATGTGGACGCGCCAGTTCTCGGCCGCCGTGGACCAACGCGACTGCGCCCTGCTGGAGGAGTCGCTCGCCATCCTTGGCGCCAGGCGCATGATCGTGGCGCACACCGTCCACGACGCGGTCACCGCCAGGTGCGGCGGAAAGGTCTGGGCCGTGGACGTCGGCATGTCGCGCGCCTACGGCGGGCGCATCGAGCTGCTGCAGATCGTCGACGACGAGACGCTGACCGTGCTGCGTCCCGACCCGTAGGTCCGGCGCGCGCGGGCGGCACCTACGGGCCGGAGGTCGCGGATGAGCTACTGCCGGGCGTAGACGGCCGTCGTCGTGAGGACCCGGCCCTCGCCCCGCTCCACCGTGACCGCGGTGAGTGTCGCCCCGTCGGGCGAGACCGACACTCTGGTGGTGGCCATGGGGCGCCCGTCGAGCTTCACGACGATCTCGTAGCTCCGCTCGTCGAGCAGCCGGTAGGCGTTGGTCATCACGGAGTCGACGCCCTGCACGGGGTAGTCGCGGCCGTCGAGGGCTCCTCGCCACTCGATGTGCGTCTGGCCGCCGCGTGTGCCCACCATGTCGTAGGCCACGAGCAGCCCGTCGCCCACCGTCTCGATCCGGAGCGTCGTACGCGCGTACGGGCTCGGGCCGGACCGCGCGGTCGATCTGGCCTCGTCGAGTCGCCAGGTCCCGGTCCAGGGTGCCTCCTGCTCGGCGTGCGCGACCAGCGAGAGCGCCAGCGCGATCAGCAGCGCGAGCAGACTCCGTCTCCGCATGCGGCGACCATTCCACGCCGGCCGTACCCTGTCAAGGACGCGTCGTCCGACCGCGGAGGGCTATACTGCTGGAGTTCTCCAGGGAGCGTGCGATGAGGAGCGTGAGCCGGGTACACCTCGTGATCCTGATGGCGGCAGGGATCTTCCTGCTCTCGAGCGGGCCGGTCTTCGCGCAGGTCGATTTCACGGGTGTCTGGAACCCGCGCCCGGCCGACGAGGACCTGCCCGAGCGCCTGGCCGGGCCGTCGCTCGTGGAGTTCGTGGGGCTGCCGATCAACGACTTCGCGCGGAAGTGGGGCCTGGCCTACCGGCCCGGCCGCCTGTCGCTCTCCGAGCACCAGTGCCAGGTGCACGTCGTGCACTACATCCATCGCGGCCCGATGGCCATGCGGATCTGGGAGGAACGCGACCCGGTGACGCACGAGCTCGTCGCGATTCACGAGTACATCAACACCTACGAGCAGAAGCGGACGATCTGGATGGACGGGCGCCCGCACCCGTCGGTCAACGCGCCGCACACCTGGATGGGCTTCTCGACCGGAACGTGGGAGGGTGACATGCTCACGGTGACGACCACGCACATCAAGCAGGGCTGGTATCGCCGCGAGAACCTCCCGTCGAGCGACGAGGCGACGACCATCGAGCACTTCGTCAGGAGCGGCGACACCTTGACCCACATCAGCGTCACCGAGGATCCGGTCTATCTGGAGGAGCCGCTCATCAAGAGCGAGGACTTCGACCTGAGCCAGAATCCCAACACGTTCAACCCGTTCTGGCCCTGCGAGTACGTCGAGGAGGGCCAGTGGGAGCGCGGCACGGTGCCGCACTACCTGCCCGGCCAGAACCCGTACGTCGCCGAGTACGCCGCCTCGCACGACCTCCCCCAGGAGGCCACGCTCGGGGGCGCGTTCACGATGTACCCCGAGTACCGGGAGCGGCTGAAGACGCTGCCGGTGGCCGAGTACACGCCCCCGGACTAGGACCCAGGACTCGACCAGGACCCGACGATGCCCTCGAGAGCCCCCCAGGCGCTGCCGGCCCTCGCGCTGGCCACAGTGATGGCCACGGCCGTGGCCGTGTCGCCCGCGGCGCAGCAGATCCGCACGCCGCGGCAGACGCCGTTTCCGCAGAACCCCGACTTCAGCCGGCTCGAGGTCGAGACGCTGCACGTGCAGGGCAACGTCTACCTGCTGGCCGGAGCGGGCGCGAACATCGCCGTGCAGATCGGCGAGACCGGCGTCCTCGTGGTGGACGCGGGCTACGCGCAGATGAGCGAGAAGGTCCTCGCCGCGATCCGCGGGCTGTCGGACCGGCCGATCCGGACGATCATCAACACGACGCTGGCCGACGATCACACGGGTGGCAACGGCGCGCTGGTCGCGGCCGGGTTCCTGAACCAGGCCGGGCCCGGGCTCGGCGGACGGCCCAACGAGGGCGATCTGATCGCGCATGCCGACCTGCTCCGCCTGATGACGGAGATCGGCGAGGAGACGATCGCCACAGACCGCTGGCCGCCCAGCACCTTCAGCGTGGCGCGCAAGGACCTGTTCTCGAACGGCGAGCCGGTCGAGATCATCCACACGCCGGCGGCTACCGCGGGCGACTCGATGGTGTGGTTCCGGAAGTCGGACGTGCTCGTCACCGGCGAGGTCATGAACCAGACCAGCTTCCCCTACATCGACGTGGCCCATGGCGGGCACATCAACGGCACGATCGAGGGGCTGAACCGCCTGCTCGAGATCATGGTCCCCGCGCACCTGCAGGAGGGTGGGACGATGGCGATGCCGGCGCACGGCCGGATCAGCGACGAGCACGACGTGCTCGAATACCGAGACATGGTCACGATCATCCGGGACCGCGTGCAGCACGCCATCGACGAGGGGATGACGCTGGCGCAGGTGCAGGCGCTCAGCCCCAGCGTGACCTACGAGTACGAGCCGCGGTTCGACCGGGACCCGGCGTGGACGGCGAAGATGTTCACCGGGGCCATCTATCAGAACCTGAGCGGGGCACGGTGAGGAGGACACGAACGATGAAGGCTAGGTTGTCCGTTCTGACGCTGATGCTCGCATTCGCCTCTGGTGCGGCAGCGCTCGCCCATCATTCCTTCGCCGGCACGTATCGCGAGGGCGAGACGGTGACCATCGAAGGCGACATCGTGCAGTTCAATATCCGGAACCCGCACTCCTTCATCAACATCGAGATCGTCAACGACGAGGGCGAAAAGGAGATCTGGGGCGGCGAGTGGGGCTCGGTCACGCAGCTCTCCCAGGGCGGCGTCACCCGGTTCACGCTGAAGGTCGGCGAGCACGTCATCATCGACGGCGCACCGGCCCGCGACTCGCTGGACCGCAAGGTCCTGGTGCGCAAGGTCCTGCGGCCCGCCACCGACACCGTCGACGAGTTCGTCTGGGAGGGGCGCTTCCGGTAATGCGGCGACGGGGAACAGCGCGCATGCGACTCGCGAGCCGGACCGTGGCCGGTGCCCTCGTGGTGTGGGGCGCGCTGGCGCTGCCCGGCGGTGTCCCCGAGGTCGCGGGCCAGGGGCGAGGCATCCCCGCTCGGGGGGGCGGTCCGCCCGCGACGGCGCGCGAGTCGGCCCCTGTCGATCTCACCGGCTACTGGGTCTCGATCGTCACCGAGGACTGGATCGAGCGCATGTCGCCCAACTCGCCGCCGTCGGGCACCGGTGGCGGTGGCTTCGGCGGTGGCGGTTTCGGTGGAGGCCGGGGCGGCGGCGCCGCGGCGGCTCCGGTGTCGAACGACCCCTGTCGCGCCTACGGCGCCGCCGGCAGCATGCGCGTGCCCGGACGCCTGCACGTGACATGGGCCGACGACGACACGCTGCAGATCGAGATGGACGCCGGCACGCAGACACGGGTGCTCCACGTCGATGGCACGCCCCTTCCGGCCACGGAGAAGAGCCTGCAGGGCTACTCGGTGGCTCGATGGTCCACCGCCGCGGGCGGTCGCGGGGGCCGTGGCGGACGCGGGCGCGGCGGCCCGGCTGCCGGGCCGGCCTGGGGCAGTCTGCTCGTGGAGACGACGAACCTGAGCGGCGGCTACCTCCTCTCGACCAGGCAGGGCTACAGCGAGAACACGGTGCTTCGGGAGGAGCTCATCCCCCACTCCGACTTCGGCGTCGACTACCTGACCATCAAGGCGACGATCGAGGATGGTCCGCAGACGCGCGTGACCAGCTCCACGTTCAAGAAGGAGCCCGACGGATCGCAGTTCAGCCCGTCGGCCTGCGAGATCGACTCGGCTCCGTAGGCGCCGGGCCCGCCGCGGCCGTCAGGGTCGATGTCTTGTGAAGAGTGTGACGAGACGGGATACCCCCTCGTCGTCTTCCTTCAACTCGAGCAACGGCCGCAGTTCCTCCAGCACGAGCGCCCGGTCCAGACGGGGCCCCTGCCGGACGATGACGCCTTCGATGTCCAGCCAATCCTGCACCCTGCCCGCGAAGGCCTTGAGCACGAGCAGGTCTTCAGCCGAGCAGGTGTCGAACGTCATGCCGTCGCTCACCTCGAACGGCCCGGATCGGTCGATGACACGCGCCTCGAACGGCAGACCCGCAAGTGAGACGTCCACGGGGATCCCCGAGGAGGTTTCGATCAGCACCACCCGGTGCTCGAGGGCGAACTGCCGCGCCTCGGGAATTCGCGATCGATAGCGGCCCAGAATCGGATCGACGAACGCGCCCTCGCCTCCGAGTCCCGTCAGCAGCGCCAGATCGACGTCTCGCGTCTGCCGCGGTTCTCCCCATCGCTGCACGGCGAGCCCTCCGATGACAGTCGATCGCCACCCGAGCGATGAGAAGAAGGCCTGCACATCGGCCGCGGCAGCAAACAGCGGGTTCACGCCGGCTTTGTACGGTGTAAGAGTGCCTGCTGTTCGGCCAGCCCGGACCAGCGGCGACGAGCGGGTGGGAGGGGGACGAGCAACGCGGCCTCGATCAGCGCATCGCTCGCAGCAAGCGCCCGCCGATCGTCGAGCGCGGCCAGTTCGCGCCAGTGAAGCTCCTCCAGCAGACGTCCCGTATCGGCCCAGCGCTTGACGTAGGTCCGCGCCGTGTCTGTGGCCATGGTCAATTGTAGCCCGTGGTCGATCGGGACGCGAACCAGAAGGCGGGCTCGGGCTCCTCGATGTCGCTGGCCGTCGGTTCCAGGATCGGCTCGTATCAGGTCGTCTCGCGCCTGGGCGAGGGCGGATGGGTGTCGTCTTCCGCTCCCGCGATACGCGTCTGATGACAGACGGCGCCGACCCAGGCTACCAGCCTTCGCGAATCCGACCCGTCAGCGAATTCAGCAACGCTGCGAGGTCGACCTTCTCCAACCGCGACAGATGAAGCGCGCGAAGCTTGGGATCGAGAGAGGGATTCCTCGCGCCGCCTGCGTCGTAATACTCAATCACCTGGGGCAGCGACGTCAGACTGCCGTCGTGCATGTAGGGCGCGGTGCGCGAGATCTCACGAAGGGTGGGCGTCTTGAACGCGCCGCGATCGGCCGGAGCGCCGGTGACGCCTGCTCTCCCTTGATCGGTCAGGACCCCAGTTCGCCAGGCGACGCCCGTATTGTGAAACTCCTCGTCGGTGAGATTCGGGCCGGCATGGCACTGGCCGCAGCCAGCCTTGCCGAAGAACAGCGTGAGGCCCCGCCGGGCAGACGTGGTCAGCGCAGACTCGTGTCCCGCCGCGAACCGATCGAAGGCGGAATCGCCGCCGACGATGGTGCGCAGGTAAGACGCCAGCGCCTTCGCGACGAGCTCGAGTGACGGCTCGGCGTCGAAGGCCGTCCGGAATCCGGAGCGATAGCGCGATCTGGCGAGCGAGAGGACGGCGTCGGCCGTGGACCCCAGTTCCGTGGGATCCAGAATGGGCTGCAGCGCCAGGTCCTCGAGGCTGCGCGCGCGACCGTCG
>Ga0299906_10000827_pt1 | contig 27287 bp, 20 predicted proteins | sample RVTome_14_FD_200259 | JGI IMG/M metagenome (GOLD analysis project Ga0299906, IMG submission 200259) | Soil microbial communities from uranium-contaminated site in the Upper Colorado River Basin, Wyoming, United States - RVT145D125 (version 2) ...
GGGGCGGCCTTGGATTCGGGGGAGTTTGACCCTGGCACGATTTACAACTGCGGTCACACGTTCACCGAGTTGGCCGGCGTGACTCTGAATGACTGGACGTTGGAGCGGGAGCTGCCGGCGCAGGGCGAGATCAGCCTGGTGCAGGCGCTCGAGCGGTCGTGCAATCCGTACTTCTATCACATCGGTCTCGAGCTGTTTGAAGTCGGCATGCCGAATGCGCTGCGTGAGATGGCCGAAGGCTTTGGCCTGGGCCAGCTGACCGGCATTGAAATCGACGAGGCCGAAGGCTTTGTCCCCGGCCCGGACCACCTGCCGGAGGCGGTGGTCGATCCGTGGGCGGCGCGCGATGCAGTCAACCTGGCGATCGGCCAGAGCTACCTGCAGGCCACGCCGCTGCAGGCTGCCCGCTATGTGGCCGCAGTCGGCAACGGCGGCACGCTCTACCGGCCACAGCTCGTCAACCGTTTGGAGAATGCGGTCGGCGAGGTGCGGGACGTCTTTGCGCCGGAGGCGCAGGGCACGCTGCCGCTGACCGACGAGCAGCTGGCCTCGATCCAGCAAGGCATGGTGGCGGTGGTGCGGGCCGACAAGGGCACAGCCCGACGGCGCTTCCTTGGGTTGAATATCAATATCGCCGGCAAGACCGGCACGGCGCAAACCGGCAATGAGTTCACCGAGCCCCACTCGTGGTTCGGCGCGTACACGTATGAAGAGCGCGAAAACACCCCCGACATCGCCGTGGTCGTCATTTTGGAAAACATCGGCGAGGGGTCCGAGTGGGCGGCGCCCGTTGTCCGCCGCATTATTGAGTCCTACTTCTTCGGACGCCCGATCAGCCTGTACCCCTGGGAGTCCCAGATCGGCGTCGAGCGCACCGAGACGCCCACACCGGAAGACAATGGGGGCGATGGGACCCCCGAACCGGGATAATGGCCGAAGGCGAGACCGTACCGGGGCTGGTCGTCCATGCCCAATCCGGCTTGTTCGAAGTTGAAACCGAAGATGGGATCCTGACGGCGCAGATCCGCGGCCGTTTGAAAGAAGAACGGCAGGATACCGACCTGGTCGCCTTGGGCGACCGGGTGCGAGTCCGGCCGCTGGCCGACGGCCGCGGGCAGATTGAAGCGGTCGAGCCGCGAGCGCGGGTGCTTTCGCGCCAGGCGCCGGTTGGGGAACGTGAACAGGTGATTGTCGCCAACCCCGACCAGGCGATGCTGGTGTTTGCGTGCGCCGACCCGCCGCTCAACCGGCGCATGCTCGATCGCATGCTGGTGGCGGCCGAACGCGAAGACATACCCGCCCGCATTTGCCTCAACAAGATCGATTTGGACACGGACGCCGTTGCCGAGGCCGCCCGCCAGGTGTACCAGGCGATCGGCTATCCGGTGCATCTGACCTCGGCCGTGACCGGACAGGGCGTTGATGAGCTGCGCCAGGCGCTGCAGAATTGCATTTCGGTGCTGGCCGGCCCATCGGGCGTGGGCAAGTCGAGCCTGCTCAACGCTGTCCAGCCGGGGCTGGGCCTGCGCACCGGTGAAGTGCGCGCGCATACGCGCAAGGGGAAACACACGACGGTGGCACTCAAGCTGGTGCCGCTCGACGGCGGCGGCTACATCGCCGACACCCCCGGTGTCAAGGCCTTCGCGCTGTGGGACATTGAGCCCGAGGAGTTGGACGCCTACTTCCCCGAAATCAGCCTGCGGGTGGCCGACTGCGCCTTCAGTGACTGCACCCATCTGCACGAGCCCAACTGCGCCGTGCGGGCGGCGCTGGAGGCTGGTGCAATCGATGCCGATCGGTATGAGTCGTATCGGAGGCTGAGGCTGGGAGAGCAAGAGTAGCGATTAGCTGCTAGCCTCTTGCAATGACTTCTGGCACCAGGCACCGGACACCAGGCATGAAGAGGACTTCTAGCCGAGGTCCGGCGGTCAACGGGTAGGGACGGGTCTGCGAAGGAGCTTGCCGGCGATCGGGAATGGGCTCGTAGCCAGTTGCTAGCTGCTAGAAGCCAGACGTTTGGCGCCTGGCGCCCGACGTGCCAACCGGCGCAGGGAAGTTGTATACAACGTCCCTACAGTGGACGAAGAACGCGATCCTCGCGCAGCTGCTTGAACCACAACGAGGCGCCGCGCGGCATCGATTCGATGGCGGCTTCCTGCCAGGCGCGGACACCGAGCGCGCCGACGGTCTGCGGCCGGTAACCAGCGCCACGCCAGGTCCCGACATGCTGGGCCAGGTAGGGCGGCAGGAACAGCAGGGCGGCCTCACTCTGCAGCTCGTTCGATGATCGCTCGACGGCATCCATCAGCGCCGGGATGGCTTGATCGAGTTCCAATCCCCCCTCGAAATACAATTCGTCGATCCGGGTAACCAGATTCTCAACCTGCCAACCGGCCACGCCCACCAGTTCGCCGCTGCGTTCAATAAGGAAGAAGGCCTTCTCACCGAAAGAGGCCATCACATCGGAGCGGGCCATGCGCCGCTTGCCATGGGTCGCGCGAGTGATAAAGCGGGCGATGTCGTCGGCGTCCTGCGGCCGGCCCCGGCGCACCGACAATTCGCCTACGCGCGTCGGTTCCGGTTCTCGCAGCAGCGGGTCCTTGGGTTTCGGCAGCTCACTCCAGGCCGACTGGACCTGCTCCCAGGTGCTTTCGAACGAATTGTCGTTGTGAATCACAACCTTGGCGGCCCGCAGCTTGATCTCCTGTGGCGCCTGCGCCTCGATGCGTTGGCGGGCCTGATCTTCCGTCATGTTGCGCTTGTGCATCAAGCGCTCGATTTGCAGCTTCTTGGGCGCATTGACCACCCAGACCATATCGCTGCCTGCCGCCAGGTCCGACTCGAGCAGCTTGATGGCCTCGATCACAACCACGCTCTGGCCGGCGCGCCGGATCAGGATGTCGACGGCGTGCGACACCAGCGGGTGGACGATCTGCTCAAGCTTCTCCAGTGCCTTGGGGTCGGAGAACACGATCTTGGATAGACGGGCGCGGTCGATGTGGCCCTCGTCGTCCAGAATCCAGTCGCCGAAGTGCTTGAGCACCAGCCGGTGGCCGGGGGCGCCCTGCGAAATGGCGCGATGGGCCAGTGCGTCGGCGTCGATGCCGTAGGCGCCCAGATGCTCGAGCATCTTGCGCACCACGCTCTTGCCAGTGCCGATGTTGCCTGTCAGACCGACGACGTATTTTCCGGGCCAGCGGCTCAAGAGGATCCCCTCAACTTTGGCTTCAGCCTGTTCATTCTAGACGGTGGGTTGGGCCTTGTCAAAGTTACCGCGGTCAGCGCAGCTGAGCGTAGTAGACCTGCGATCCGGCGGCGACAAACAGGTCGTTGGGCGGCCCCAGCGTCAATGCCGTGACGTTGTCGTCGAAACCGCCGATCGCCCTGATGTCCGCTTGATACACCATGCGCATGCTGTATTGCAGGACCGACCGGCTAGCACTGTCCAGGAAATAGAGCGAAGGTTCGGGAGGTGGTGAGTACAGCATCTCGCTGATGACCGACGGCTGGGGCTCATTGGCCGGTGTGGCCGGACGCTCCTGCTGGAAGCGCAGGTCCTGCTCGCAGTCAACCTGAATTACGCCCGCGTCGCGGGTGCGCATGCAGCGGTCCAGGCTGCCGTCGGCATGCAGAATAAACAGCTCTTCCTGGGATTGGGCCAGGTCGATGGCGTCGGCCAAATCGGGCACGTCATCTACGAAGTACAACCCGGCGCCGCCGCTAAACACGCCGCCGGAGGCGTCGTACAACCAGACGGCGTTGGCCTGCGGATCGAGGATATACAGCGTGTCGGCGAAAACATCGATCGCTTTGATCAAGCCAAAACCGGTGTCGGGCGGCGTCAGTTGACCAGTCAGCGGGCGGCGATCGGGAGCGCAGTAAAGCAGCGTGCCATCAGTATCGATCGCCACCACGCCCTCGGCGCCAAGGGCGCCTGGTTCCTCCTGGACGGCCATATCCACCGGGGTGCCCATCCCGCTGATGCTGTTGGGCCCTCGCAGGCAGTCGAACTCCCGATTGATTTCGTAGCCACGGCCGGTCGCCCAGGTGTGCCATAGCACAGTGTTGGCCGCGTCCAGAACGTACAGGTCGGCGGCGGTGGCCGCCAGGTGGCTGATGCGGGCATTGCCGCCAAAGCCACCACCGACCAACGGCGTGAACTCGACGCGCTGAATGAGGTCAAGGTCATCGAGTGCGGCTTGCACCTGGGTGGCCATGGCCAACAGCGAGTCGCTCTCACCGTAGTCGTCGGCCTGCTCGAGCCAATGCTTGGCCAGGGCCCATGCTTCACGGGCCGGAGTTCGTTCGGTGAATCCTTGCGCTTCGGCGATGGTGCGCTGGGCCTCGGCCAGATACAAATCGAACTGCTGGCTGCGGCCGCGCCGCAAGTACACCACCGACACCGCCAGCAGCACGACCAGTGGGATGGCGACAGCGGTCACCGCCAGCACGGCCGGTGAGAACTCGCCGGGACGCGGCGGATCGATCCAGCCCGGCGCCAGTCGAACCAGACCGCGGGTGATGGCGGCGCCAACGCGCAGCAGCACGGTCTGCACGGCCTCGACGGCAGGTTGCAGCCGGGTGGCCACCTGGCCCAAGGCGGGACCGACCGACGGCCGGGCGGCCTGGCGGGGCCGGCCGGCCGGCCGCGGCCCACTGGCCGCGACCGGTTTGGCATCATCCAATGTGCGCTCGGCTTGGCCCTCAGGCACCAGCCGCAGCAGCAAGCCGTGGGTGTCCTGCTGGCGGGCCTGGCTCAACTGCTCGATGGCCTGGGCCGGCGCCAGGTTGCCAATCGACTGCATCACCGGATCCGACCAGGCCGGCGGTTCGGCGGTGCCAATCAGCAGCATGTCGGCGGCCCGGACCTCAAGGTGGTGGTAGCGCAGCGCCGGCGAGGGCGACGAACCGAGGGGCCGGCGGGCGGCTTCGGCCGAGCCAAAGCGGCTGACTTGGCCGCCGCGCACCAACGTCACCTCGCCACGGCCGCACTGGGCCACGTACAAATCGGCGCCGCGCAAGGCCGCCAGCATTAGGTGACCGCTGAGCTGCCCCTGGCTCTCGCGGATCGCCGGCGCCAGCAGGTGGTCATTGGCCACGCCGGCTGCCTGGCGTAGGGCGGATGTCACCGAACCCGGCGTCCGGTAAAAGGCCTCGGCCGCCACTTCGACCAGATGCTGCCTGAGGCCAGGTGATGGCTGCTCGCCGCCGGTCAACTCGAGGCTGGCAAAGAACAGATCTTCGCCCCGGCCCCGGGCCGTCCGGCGCGGGGCGCGGCGAGCGACGGTGCCCGGTGGCGGAGTCGAGCGCGCCGACCCACCGGCAATATGAACCAGACCGACATCAGCTTCAAGCGAAGGGGGCATGGGCGCCATTGTACAGAAACGGGTTGGCCGTCGCAATCAAGGCTGCAAGAATCGAGCCTGGGAGCCGAAAACCGGCGGTCGAGTTAGGGGGTTGGGGTCGCCGCACCAGGCGGCAGGATGCCTTCCGGATCATTGAGCGGAGGCGCAGTTTGGGTCGGGACGGGATCATTAGCAGAGGCGTCTGGACGGTCGACTGTGCGGTAGGGCCATAGCTCCAGGCGCCAGGCGAGGACTACCGCCAGCACAGCGCCGAGCAAGCCGACCAGGAGCAGGCCAAACAATCCGAAGCGGCGGCGCTTGGGTTGGCCGGCGGCTTCCGCGGGCAGCTCGAGCACGACAACGGTGATATTGTCATGGCCCCCACGCTCTCGCGCCAGATCGACCAGCGCTTCGGCGGCGGCGGCAGGTTCCATTGAGCCCAGGATTCTGCTCAAATCGGGCGCTTCGACCAGGTCGGTCAGCCCGTCACTGCACAGCAGCAGCTTGTCGGCGGCCTGCAACGTGAGGCCTTGGTGCGAGGTGGACCCGTGGTCGTTGGGATCAGCGGTCAGGCGGATGCGTAGGTCGGCTTCCGGCGGTTGCTCGCCGCCAATGTGTCGACGCAGCACATGCTGGTGTGGATGGTCTTCGGCTTCTTCTTCACTGATAATGGCGTGGTCAAGCGCTTCCTGCACCCAGGTGTGGTCATTGGTTAGTTGGCGCAGCTGGTCGCCCTGGAGCAGGTAAATGCGGCTGTCGCCGACATTGGTCAGGTACAGTCGGTTGCCAATCACCCACACTGCAGCCACTGTCGAACCCATGCCCTGGCGGGCCTCATCGTCGCCGGCGGCTTCTATCACGGCGCGGGCCGCATCGCTGACGGCGGCGCGCAAGGTCGCCAGCGGGTCCTGGCCCGTGCTACCACCGACGCGTTCGACAACCCGGTCGACGGTGAGCTCGGCCGCCACCTCGCCGGCCTGGTGTCCACCGATGCCGTCGGCCACGACCGCCACCAGCGCCGGTTGGTCAGTGCGCTCCAGTTGGTAGGCGGTCACCGAATACCGGTCTTCGTTGTGTTCACGGCGCTCGCCGGGATGGCTCAGCGCGCCAACGGTCAGATGGGGTCGGTCTGTTGGCTTCACGCTGGGCTCTCCTCCTGAACCTCGTCGATTAAATCGCCAGCCAGTGGTTCAAGTTGGACCTGATTGCTGGCTTCTGCACCGGGCACCTGGAAACGCAGGGTGACGCGGCCCAGTTGTACCAGGTCGCCATGCCGCAGCCGCCAGCCGTCCTCGGGCAACGGGTCGAAGTTGACCCATGTGCCGGCAATCGAGCCCTGGTCCCGCAGCAGATAATCGCCGCCGGCCTGACGGATCAGCCGGGCGTGCAGGCCCGACACCGTAGGGTCGTTGAGCGGGAATGCGGCCAGGGAGGCATCGCGCCCAAGTGTGACATCGGCTCCGGTTAATGGCAATGGCTCCCCAGGCTCGCCATTCTCCAGCAGCGGCACCAGAAAGGCCTCGATTGGACCGTCATCCTGCGGCCGCAGCCGAGCCCGGGCCAGCGTCGTTCGAGGGCGGCTGCGGCTCGGGCCGGGCGTGGCCTGGCGGCGCTGCCCAAGGGTGAGCAGGCCGACGGCAATGGCAATGCCGGCCGCCAGCACCCCCAACACCAACAGCAGGGAGCCGATAGCCGGCCCCAGGGCCGCCAGCCCGCCCGGCGGCGGCACCACGGTCATGGCCACGACGTGCGGCTGGGAGCGACCTTCGAGACCCAGTTCGTCGACGACGACGACTTCCAAAGTGACGGGTCCCGACTGGTCAACGGTTGTCAGATCCCAGGTGAACAGGTCATACGGTGGTGACGAGCGGGTCTGGACTGCCTGGTCGTCGGCCAGCAGTTGGCTGCTTTGGAGCGACCTGGTGTGACCATCGGGGAAGGAAACGACGGCCTGGATGGTCGTTTCGGTCGGGGGCAGTTCGTCGACGCCAACCGCCGGATCGGGACTGTCGCGCGTAATGGCTTGCGGCGGCTGGACCAGCGCCACGTCGGGGGGCGTCACCATCACCTCAAAGCTGCGCGGTTCCGATGCGGCGATCAACCCGGTCTGGGTGACATGCAGTTCGACCTGGTGTGGCCCGTCGTCTGCTACGGCCGAGCGGTAGGAGACCAGGTACTGGGTGCGGAGTGTGGTCAGCACCTGCCACAAGTCAGGCAGAGTTGGGGAGGCCGGGTCGAGTTGGTAGACCGAACCGCCGGTGGCTTCGGCGAGCTGCACAAGCAGCGGGTAGGACTCGTGTTCGACCGCTTCCGGTGTGTCAATCAGCACCGGAAAGATGGTGGCGCCCAATTGGTTGGCACGGGCGATCGTGTTGGTGACGACCAACTCGGCCGGTTCGCGCACCAGGGGGGTGAAGAACACGACGACCGACGGGATCTGCTGGCCGTCGGACTGACCTTCCAGCGAAGCCAGGGCATTGATAAGCAGTTCGTAGTCCGTGATTGGCGGGTCGAAGCTGGGCAGGAAACCGTAGAGCGTGGCTGCAAGGCGGGCGGCGGAGGGGGCATGGGAGACCAGCGGGCCGGCCCCGGTGTGGAGGGTAAGGTCATCGGCTCCAAAGTCGCTGGCCTCGGGGTGCTGCCACCAATCGAGCAGCGACTGGCGCACAAAGTCGAAGCGGGTCCGGCCCCGGCTATCGCGCACCGCCAGCGCCGGCCCGGTGTTGATGACGAACAGTTGGCGGGCGCCCAGCTCAACCTCCTCGACCGCCAGCGCCGGCCGGCTGACGCCATCTTCGAAGATGTCGAATGCAGACGCCGGCAAGCCGCGCAAGCGGCGGCCTCCGCCTTCCGACACGGTGGCATACATGCTTACCGTCGGGAAGGAATCGGTGTTGGGGGGAGAGAGGCGGACACTGGCGTTCACTTGCGCCAGCACGGCCTGAGCGACCAGCAGCGCGGCCAGCGCCAGGCCGCCGGCCAAGGCCAGTCTCCAGCGCGGGGAGCCTAGCATGCCGGACATTGTAGCACGCAGTCCAGAGCACCCCATCCCATTACAGTTGGCTTACAAAAGCGCCACCCAGCGAGGTGAAGCCTATAGGATGAGAGCAGTAAAACGAGCGGGTCATCCGGGGTAATGATGACAAACGCACACTGGCCAGAACCCATCTCCGATACGGACTGGGGACGAACCGACCTCAACGAAGCCGCTGACCGCGGCGAGCGCTTGATCCGTTTGGTCCTGTTGAGCGGATTCGCCATCGTCCTGGTGATCGAAGGTTGGTTCATCTGGCAACTCCTGAGCACAATCTAGCCGCGGCCGGGTCACCGGTTGCAGTTCTCTCCTCCTCCAAAGGATGGTAGGCGGCCGCTGATTGGGCCTGCCGACCACAAGCGAAATCCTCCCGACGGCGCTGCCGGGAGGATTTCGCTTTGTAGGCTGGCTGTGGATTGCGTTAGGCTGCGGCCGGCTCCGGCAGCGCCGCGCCGGTTCGTCCGGTCAAGCGCCGATAGGTGACGGTCCAGGCGCCATACAGGTAGGTCTGGATTACGCCGGAGAGCACGATCAAGACCGGCAGGTAGAGCACGAAGCACAGTGCGGCGACACCAACGCCGACGCCGATCGAAGCGTCGCTTCCCAGCGCCAGGCCGCTGACGACCGGGATGACGAGCAGGATCATCGGCGCGCTGAGAATCAGCCCGACGAGGAAGCCGCCGAAAACCAGGATCAAGGCCATGACGATCACCGGGCCGACATGCGCACGGGCCACCTGCCAGGCTTTGCGTAGCGCCTCAAAGACCGGCAGCCCGTCAACCACGATGGCGACCTGGGTCAGGTTCAGGTAGACATTGACCAGCACGGCCAGCGGGACGATCAGGCAGATCAGGGGGATCAGGCACAACAACCCAATTCCAAGGGTGACGAGGCCGAACACAAGCAAGGCGGCGATGGCGATCCCCGCGAGTACGATACCGGCCCCGAAAACCAGCAGGTTCAGACCAAGCAAGCGCCAGAAGTGCTCGAGGCCACCCTTGAAAGCGGATGACAGCGACACCGTCTGGCCTTCATCGGCCTGGTCGAACCCATAGATCAGGCCGGCCTGGCCCAGGATGCCTAGCACGATGAAGATCAGTGACATGAGCAGGATGAGCAGCACGATGCCGATGACAACCGCCACCAGAATGGCGGGGTCGATCGATTCAAAGAACCGCTCTACCTGCGGGAAATCGCCTGACCCACCGCTGTAGTTGACGCCGCTGCCGGCGTTGCCGCCGCCCCCGCCGCCCCCGCCGCCGCTGCATCCGGCAAGGATGCCCAGGACCCATAGACCCTTGTAGCGCCAGGTGATATCCCAGGTTCGTTTGAGAATCGCTCCGTAGTCCATTGACTTTGCTCCTTCGGGCGCCAATGAGCGACCCGTTCACTCCCACTCGATGGTGGCCGGCGGTTTGCTGGTGATGTCGTATACCACTCGATTGATACCGTCGACCTCATTCACCAGCCGGCTGCTGATCTTGGCCAACAGGTCGGCGGGCAACCGTGCCCAGTCGGCCGTCATGAAGTCCTCAGTGGTCACGGCGCGCACGGCAACCGTTTCGCCGTACGTTCGGCCGTCCCCCATCACTCCGACGCTGTGCACGGGCAGTAGGACGGCAAAGGCTTGGTCGGCTGAATCCGATTGGCCCTCGGTTGGCTCGAGGCCGAGCCATCCGGCTGCAGTCAATTCCTGCAACAGAATGGTATCAGCCGCCCGCAACCGCTGCAGGCGATCCAGCCTGACATCACCCAGACAGCGGACGGCCAGGCCGGGGCCCGGAAAAGGTTGGCGCCAGACCAGTTGAGGCGGCAGCCCAAGCGCCAGGCCGACGCGGCGAACTTCATCCTTAAACAGGTAGCGCAGTGGTTCCACCAGTTCGAAGCGCAGGTCGTCCGGCAGGCCGCCCACGTTGTGGTGGGTCTTGATGCGGGCGGCCTGCTGGCGCTCGGGGCCGCGCGACTCGACAACATCGGGATAGATCGTGCCCTGCACCAGGAAGTCGATCTGGCCCAAGACGGCGGCCTGCTCTTCGAACACCTGGATGAAAGTGTGGCCGATCGCCAGCCGCTTGGCCTCGGGGTCGGTGACGCCTTCCAGCGCGGCCAGAAAGGCCTCGCTGGCATCGATCGCCACCAGCCGGGCCCCGAGCGTTTGCCCGAAGGTCTGGGCGACGCTTTCGGCCTCTCCAGTGCGCAGCAGGCCGTTGTTGACGAACAAGCAGGTCAGCTGGTCGCCGATGGCGCGGTGGACCAGCGCCGCCGCCACACTCGAGTCAACGCCGCCGCTGACGGCGGCCAGGGCCCGGCCGGCGCCCACCTGGGCGCGGATGGCCTCGACCTGGCTGTCAATGATTGAAGCGGGGGTCCACCCAGCGGAGACCCCGCAGACAGTGCTCAGGAAGGCTTGCAGGATGTGGGGCCCACCGGGTGTGTGATGGACCTCGGGATGGAATTGGAGCCCGAAGCGCCGGCGATCTCGGTCGGCCATGGCGGCGACCGGCGAGTTGGCCGAGCTGGCGATGATCTCAAAGCCCGGCGGAGGCAGCTCGATTCGGTCGCCATGGGACATCCACACCTGCTGCGGGCCGGCGGGCAAGAGTGGGTTGGGGGCAGTCGGCGTCACCTCGGCTGGCCCATACTCGCGGGTGCTGGAGGCGGCCACTTTGCCACCCAGCGCGTGCGTCAGCGCCTGCATGCCGTAGCAGATGCCGAGAATGGGGAGGTTGGACTGCAAAACATAGTCTGGAACCCGGGGTGCGCCGTGCTCGTACACCGACGCCGGCCCGCCGGAGAGGATGTAGCCTTTGGGGTCGAGTGCCTGGACTTCAGCGGCGGGTGCGTCGAAGGGGAACAATCGACAGTAAACACTGGCCTCGCGCACGCGCCGGGCGATCAATTGGGCGTACTGGGACCCAAAATCGAGGATAGCAATCGCGTCCAGCGGGCTACTCCTCGAACACGATCTTGCCGTCGTCCATATCGGTGATCACGGCCAGGGCCTCAATCGGCACGCCCAGCGTGCTAAGCAGCTGGCGACCGCCTTCGAACCGTTTTTCAATAAGCGCACCAATCCCCACTATGCGGGCCCCGGCGGCACTGGCCAGCCGGACCAAGCCCATGATGGTCTGGCCGCTGGCCAGGAAATCGTCGATGATCAGCACCCGTTCCTCGCCTCCTAGATACTCCGGCGAGACGATCAACTCGACCTGGCGCCCCTTGGTGTGCGAGGGCGCCAGCGTAAGGAAAATCTGGTCGGGCATGGTGACCGGCTTACTCTTGCGCGCGTAGACGACCGGCAGGCCGAGGTGGGCGGCCGTGGTCAAGGCCGGGGCAATGCCCGAGATTTCGGCAGTCAGGATCTTGGTGGCTTCCACTCCAGCAAAGCGGGCAGCCAACTCCTGGCCGCAGGCGTCCATCAGGCCGGGGTCAACCTGGTGATTGATGAAGCCGTCGACTTTAAGGATGCCATCACCCAGGTTCGAGCCGTCGGTCAGGATGCGGAGTTTGAGCTGCTGCAAGGAGGCCTCCGATGGGTCGTTCGTGAGGAATATTGTAAGGGATTCAGCAAGGAGGACGATGGACGATGGACCATGGACGCTGGGAACCTCAGACCGCCGACGGCGGACGGCGGACGGCAGACCGCGCCCGAGGCGATGATAGGAATCCCCGTAGGGGCGCATGGCGATGCGCCCTGGCGAACCAGTTGGATGGGCTATGGTATCCGAGGTCGCCGGCCCGCCTCGGGAGTAGGCTGATAGGCCGATCAAGTGAAATGTGAAACGTAAATGTGAATAGCTCCTTCAGCGATAGGATGTCCACGAGCGTCGGCGGTCCACCGTCCATCGTCCACGGTCTGTCTGGCCGTCAACCGTTCAACGCCTGTGCGAGCTGATTCGGTTCAGACACATGTGAGACAGTAGCGTAGAAAAGCAACTGGGGTCATCCTTATAGGTGTCGAGCCAAAAGGAGACCCCAGATGCAGCAGCTTTCGCTACCAAAGTCATTCTACTTCGTATCCCGAAACCAGCCAATTGAGTTGAGTGCTGCGGCCGCAGAGCGTCTGCGCTGGCTGAAAGCCTGGCAGCGGCTGCGTGCCGAAGGCTACTCGTCGCAGCGTGCGGCTGAGCTGCTCAAGCAGCCTCGTGCGACGCTCTACCGCTGGCAGAAACGGGTTGACGAACAGGGGCTGCGCGGCCTGGAGGAACGATCACGGCGCCCGAAACGGTGCCGCCGGCCGGAATGGACGCCCGAACTGGCGGAGGCTGTCCAGGCCTACCGCGAGGAGTATGGCTGGGACAAGGTGAAGCTGGCGAAACTGCTGAAGGACGAGGGCTGGCAGACCTCGGCTTCAACGGTCGGTAGGATCATGGTCCGATTGAAAGCCAGAGGCGTGCTGCGCGAGCCCCTGCGCAATGGCATCCGCCAGTACAAGAAACGCCGTTTGAGGCGGCCTCACGCCACCAGGAAGCCTAAGGGCTACGCCATTCGCCGTCCCGGGGACCTGGTGCAGGTTGATACGCTTGACCTGCGGCCCATGCCGGGCGAGGTGGTCAAACAGTTCACCGCACGGGATATGGTCAGCCGCTGGGATGTGATCGAAGCCTACTCGCGCATCACTGCCCGCAATGCCAGGTCGTTTCTGGAAACACTGCTGGCCCGCTCGCCCTACCCGGTGCGGGCGATCCAGGTCGACGGCGGCAGTGAGTTCCAGGCCGAGTTCGAACAGGCCTGCGCCGAGAAGCAGATCCAACTCTTTGTGCTGCCACCAAGGTCGCCGAAGCTCAACGGTCATGTGGAGCGGGCGCAGCGCACCCACACCGAAGAGTTCCACGATCGCTACATGGGGGACCTGGAATTGCGAAAGCTCAACCGGGCCATGAGAGAGTGGGAGCACGTCTACAACCACATCCGGCCACACTATTCACTTGACCTGCAGACACCCGCCGAGTATCTTGCAAGCCACTTTCCCGAGATGACCCCCATCCCAAAACCGTCTCATATGTCCTGAACAGATACACGAGCTTGACATAGAACGCATGTTCCGCTAAAATGCGAACAAGCGTGCGGCAGCGGCGGACAGGGGGCGCCCATGCCCAAACCGCCAGGAGGCATGCATGACCAAGGGAAAGCTATCCGATCGGCAGCGGCGAATGCTCGACTTTATCGTCGGCTTCAGTGAAGACAACGGCTACCCGCCGTCCATCCGCGAGATCGGCACGGCGGTTGGCATTTCCTCGACCTCGGTTGTCAACTACAACCTGAACCGGTTGGTCGATGAGGGCTACCTGGATCGCGACCAGAATGTGTCGCGCGGCATCCGCCTGACCGACAAGTTGGTGCGGGCCACCTCCCAACTGGCCGACGTGATCCGCATCCCGCTCGTCGGGCGCATTTTCGCCAGCGAGCCAGTTCCGCTGCCCAGCACCGATGCGGCCGTGTTTGGCACCGATGAGGCGATTGAAATCACGCGGGATCTGCTCAGCGGCGAAGAAGGGCTGTTCGCTCTCGAGGTCAAGGGCGACTCGATGGTCGATGCCATGATCGGGGATGGCGATATCGTGGTCATGAAGCGCGCGCAGGAATGGCGCAACGGCGATATGGTAGCGGTCTGGCTTAAGGACCGTGAAGAAACCACCCTGAAGCATATCTATCGCGAGGGACCGCGGGTTCGGCTGCAACCGGCCAACCCAACCATGGGGCCAATCATGATCGACAACCCGGAGCACCTGGAGGTGCAGGGCAAGGTCATGCTGGTCCTGCGCCAGATGAACTGACGGAGACGTCCTACAGAAATCCGAGCCGCCCAGCGATGGGCGGCTTTTGCTTTAAGGATGAGGCGGGGCTGGAGATAAGTGATACGAATTAAGGGAAAGGTGATATGGAAGAACAGTGAATGCGAACGGTGATCAGTCCGCGCGCCCGACGAGTTTACCGATGGGAAACCCACTTGTAGGGGCGCATGGCGATGCGCCCGAGGGATTCATCCCGTTCAGTACCAGCTTCCGGGGGCGACGGCTCTCTAGGGATTTGGGTAACAGGTGAAACGAGATAGGTGATATGCAAAGCCAGTGAACGGTTAGTGAATTGGCAGGGCAGGTCCGGCGGCCTGCCGTCCGCCGTCTGCTGCCTGCGGCGCAACGTCCATCGTCCAGTCCAGCGGCCCGCATTGTGCCGCGTCAGGCAACCGCCAGCGCCAGCACGAGCAGCGTGGGTTCTTCTTCCAGATAGGGACGGCCGTCGTAGCCGCCATAGGTCTCGGCCAGGCGGAAGCCGGCCGGATCGAGCAAGCGCTGCAGGGCGTCCGTCGAGCGCGGATGATAACGGAGCTCGAAGTGGTGTCGGACGGTGTGGCCATCGGGCAGCAGTTCGTCGAACTGCCAGACGACGGGCACGGCGCCGTCCGTATCCGGTGGACCCTGGTGGGCGCTTACTTCGACCTGGCTGCCCGTGGCCGGCTCTTCGAAGTGATCGTGCCAACCGGCGCCGGGTGCGACGTCGCTGGCGGCCGCCGGGCCGGGCAGGTCGAGGGCCAAGCCGGCGCCGGGTGGCAGCAGCCGGCGCACGGCCCGCAACAACGCCGCCGTGGCGGCATCGTCGAAGTAGGCAAAGGTATTGCAGGGCACGATGGTGAGTGGGAAGGCGCCGCCCAGCGGCAGGTTGGGCAGTTCCGCCTGGATCAATCCGACACGAATTGAGGTCGTCAGTTCCAACAGGCGCTGTGTCTTGCGAAGTGCCAGCGGATCGTGGTCGACGCCAACCACTTGCAGGCCGGCCTCGGCCAGGGGCCGCAGGACCCGGCCTGAGCCGCTGCCCAGTTCGAGCACGGGACCGCCAAAGCGCTGCGCCATTCCGAACCAGAATGGCAGGTCTTCGTCGAAATCGGTGTAGAAGGCGTCGAGCAGACGCAGCCGGTCGGCTGCTTCAGTGCTCCGGGACGCGGTGGTTCTTGCGTTCGACAAACCGATCGGAAGCCTCGAGGTGTGGCCGGGCGGCCCACAGCGCCGGGAATTCGGTCCGCTCGGCCAGGGCGGCGTCGGTCGTCGTTTGGCTCAGGCCGGCCCGCAGCAGGCGTTTGATGGCGCGCACGGCGGCGGGGTCGTGGCGGGCGATCGACTCGGCCAACTCGACGGCCGCCGGGTAGGAACTTGCCGGGGGTACAACGCGGTTGACGATGTTGTGTGCCAGCGCCTGGTCGGCGTTGAGCACGCGAGCGGCCGTCATCCATTCGAGGGCCCGGCTGTAGCCCACCAGCCGCATGAGCCGCTGCCCACCGCCCCAAGCGGGCGAAATGGCCAGGCGGACGTGCATCATGCCAAGGCTGGCATCGTCGGCCATGACGCGCAGATCGCAGCTCAGGGCCAGCTCGGCGCCGCCGCCCAGGGCCGGCCCTTCGATAGCGGCGATGGTCGGGAAGGGCAAGTCTTCGAGTCGCTGCAGGGCCTGGCCCATGATGGTTGCCAGGCGGACGCCATCCTCGAACTCGGAGTATTGGTGCAGTTCAAACAGGTCGCCGCCCGAGCAGAAGGCCGGCCCTTCCCCGTGGACGATCAACACCCTGGCGTCGTCCCGGCGGTGAAGGTCTTCGACGGCGGCGGCGAAGGCTTCCATCGCCTCCCAGGTGAGCGCGTTGAGCGCTTCTGGGCGATTGATTTTGAGCGTCGTGATCCCCTGGTGAAGGCTGTCAACCACAATCGAAGGCATAGATACCACCACTCCTTGACCCGTCCGATAGCCGGACTTATACTGACTCAGGCCGGGGTGTAGCGCAGTCTGGTAGCGCACCGCGTTTGGGACGCGGGGGTCGGCGGTTCAAATCCGCCCACCCCGACTCATTCTTCTTATTCATTAACCCGAAATCAGGGAGAAGCTACGGTGCGAGGAGTTCGGGCCCAGGCGCCAGCTCGCAAGACCAGGGTGTCTCTGTTGGTGACCGCCGCCCGCTATGACGCCAACAGCGGGCGGTTGTTGATGGCCCAGGGTTATGAGCCCTTCGGCCAGGTCTGGTCGGATATCCGATTGTACACGCGGGATGATCTGATCGAGCGCCTACAATCGGGGCAGCGGCTGGGCATCGCCGAGACGGCCGAGCTGGCGACCGACTTCGAGCGGATAGATCGGCTTGAAACGGTGGAGGCCGAAGGCGGACCCTGGCTGCGGGCCGGCGGCGCAGGCGCCAACGGCGCCAGGGACGACCTGGGCGTGGCGCGGTTCTAGTTCGTTGGTTGACCGGCCATTGGGGCGACCTTAGAATCAAAGCAAGCACGCGGGTGTGGCCAAGGGGTAAGGCATCAGCCTTCCAAGCTGAGATCACGGGTTCGAATCCCGTCACCCGCTCTACCGTGCCCAGCCAAGCGGCTGGGCACTGAGCTCCAAGCACCAAGCGCCGAGCAAAAGAGCCTAATCAAAGGGACGCGTCAGCACACAGACGTGTGTTTGGCGAGATGGCATTGGTTTCAGAAGATTGAGGAACCGGTGCCTGGCTTGTGCTTGATGAAGACTTAGCACTTTCAGCCTAGACGGTGAGCTTGGAGCCTGGAGCCTGGCGCCGAGCTTGAACTCCGCCCCATGAAGTAGAATCGTCCCACCGGGCCCGTAGCTCAGGGGTTAGAGCAGCCGGCTCATAACCGGTAGGTCGCAGGTTCGAATCCTGCCGGGCCCACCAGTTTCTGCGGTTACTCCCGTATTGCCCCCGGCACCACATTGCTTGGTCGGGTTGGAAAGCTAACTTGCCCGTAGCAATTGTGGCAGGCCAGTTTCAGTCCTATACTCAAGCAATCATCGTCAGTGCAGTCCGAGCAATGGCATCAGGGCATGGCTCGTCGGTCACGGGATTACCTTTGAGCCTGATACCGGCACGAACTTTCTTTAGCATCCTCTCACGATCGTGTAAAATCCGCGTGTGACCGGAGGTAGCCAACAACCCCCATGCGAACCTTGACTAGGCAAGTGGCCGTGCCCCTGCTGGCCCTGGCGATACTCTTGGTCACCGTTCTGGCTTGCGGCCTGACGCAGTCTCAGATTGAAGGGGCCGTCGGTGCGACCCTGACCGCCGAGCGCTCAATTCTGAACGCGGTGGACACCTCCGTAGCCGCCACCGTGCAGGCAGGTCGCACACCAGTCCGATTCCCTACCAGCACCTCACGAATTATCGATGCAACCCAGGTAGTACCCGAGGGCGAAGTTTGCGGCGAGGACATGGGTGACTTGCGCTACCTCAGTGGGGGTTTCCTGGAAGGTGGTAGGTACTTGGCCACGTTTGAGAAACTGAGTGGGTTCGAGGCCGAATCGGTCGACGAGGCCTATACATTGCGTATCAATGGGTTGCCCTATGCCTGCTCCATCTTGAATGACAATCGAGCGCGCATTTACTGTATCGGTCGTCCGATCCCGCCAGGCGGGAATGCCCAAGCGAGCTTGTTCGCCTTCGATGAGAGTTGCCAGCACCAAATCCCGTTTGAGACGATCTTGGTCCCACCACCTCCGACGCGAACACCCGCACCCTCCGGCCCATATGGATAGTCCTGGTTGCCCCCAACCTATCGTAGGCTGGCCGGCTGGCTACTGGCCACAGCCGGCCTAGCAGCGGGGCTTGCCCTCCTTCCCCTAGCCTGGCCGGCCTTCGATGCCTGGCAGCCGCAAGTTGGCAGCCAAATCCGGGTCGACGGCGTCGGTCAGACGCTGGTCTTCGAACATGACAATCCGTTGGCTCTGCGGCTGGCTGTGTCCCCAGGGCCTGACGAGCGCGGCCAACCGCCGGTAACAGCCCGGGTCTCAATCCGCCGACCCTCGTTCACGACCTCGCATCAAACGGAAGCGGTCCTCGTCAATCAGGCCGGCTCATGGCAGCTTGACCTCTCCCATTTGCCAGCCGAGGCTGGCTCGATCGTACAAATCGAGCTGATTGATCCCTCCGGGGCGGCCTGGGCGGGCAGCACCGAACACGACAGCTATCCCTGGGGAGAACGCCTGTCGCAGGGTCATCCCGTCGGGGGCGATCTCGCCTTTCGCGTCTATTACCGCCGAAGTCCGGGGTCCTTGGCAGTCGAAGGTTTGGTCCAGGCGATGGAGCACTGGGGGTTGGTGCTGGCGGCCGCCCTGGCCGTTGGCTCGGCCGGTCTGTTGGCAAGCGGCCTGCTCCGGGATTGGATGGATCTCAGCCTGGGCGCATGGCTGTCCTTGGGTCTCGGCGCCGGTCTATTGACGACCAGCGGCGCGGGCTGGCTGGCAGGGATTCTCCGGGTTGCACTCATTCCCTCCTGGCAAATCCCGCTGGCGTTGGGCATGCTGCTTATAGGCGGCTGGTGCTGGCGCGGTCGGCCGGACACCCCGCTGAAGGGGCGGTCGGCAGCTATCGTGTTTGTGGTTTGGCTGCTGGTGATGGGTTTGCTGTATCTGGCCTTTGGCGCCGAACTGTCTTTGCCGCCCCACATCGACTCCGTCGAAAACTACGCTATCGTGGCCGATTTGGTGACGCCGTCCGGCCCTCAGCTTGCGGCCAACCAAATCGGCCAGTTGGCCAGCAGCTACTATCACTATGGTTATCACGCCCTGGCCGCCTGGCTTATGTCGCTGGCCGGCGGACCAAACCCCCAATCGCTGGTCCCTTTGGGCCAGTTGATTCAGTTGGCGGCCGTCGCCAGCCTGTACTTTCCGATATATGTGATGACGAAGGACGATCGCCTGGCCCTGATCGGGGTCATCCTGGCTGGCATGGGTTGGTCGATGCCAGCCTATGCCAGCAATTGGGCCAAGTACCCGGCGCTGCTCGGATTGTCAGTGCTGCCGACTGTTGTCGGGTTGATGCTGTTGGCGGTGAAATCGGACGGTGCCCGGCGCCGGAGACTCGTGGTCGCCAGTGGCGCAGCGGGGCTGGTGGCGACCATCAGCCATACGCGCATCGCATTCATCTTGCTGGGGATTGGTGCGGCCTGGTTGATCGCCCGACAACTGGTCCGGACGTGGCGCGGCGGCCGGCGGCCCGTCGCGATCGGGGCTCTGGCACTTGCGTGTGTGGCGTCGTTATTCATGCTCAGCGCGGCCGGCCCAGAGCGGCTCGAATCGGCGCGGGCCGCCCTGGCGTTTGTGACCCGGGATCAGGGGGCAGTAACCAGCCTGCTGGTCTTGCTCGTGCTCCCGTTGGCAGCCGCCAACTACCCGACCTTGGCGCTTGTGGGCGTTGGCTGGATTTTTGGGCTCATCGGCTTGCACTTCGTCCCACCAGGGGCCGGCTATCCGTTTCCGTTGCTCGATGGGCCGATGGTCAGCATGGCCCTGTATCAACCGCTGGCGTTGCTGGGGGCACTGGGCAGCGGCGGCCTGCTTGCACGAGCCCCCCGCTGGTTTGAGCGGCAGCGACACCGACCTTGGCTGCTGGCCGGCGTGCTGGGAGTCAGCCTCGCCTACCTGGGTTGGGGGCTGGCGGCCAGGGATTGGGCTCCTGGCAATTGTTGTTTGATTCCGACCAACGATGATTTGGAGCTGATCACCTACGTCCAAGATCATCTTCCGCAGGACGCCCGCATCCTTGTGCCGGCCGCCCTGCCGCCCGACGCCCGCTTGAAGCCGTTCGACGCCGGCGCTTGGCTGGGCCCCTTGACGGGACGGACGGTCGTACCAGCCTTAGGCGAAACCGATCTTGGCGGCCGCCTCCAGCATGAGCTTTTGTGCACGAGCGGGGTCACCCATATCTATGTGGGAAGCACGCCGAACAGCTTCCGGCGTGAGACGCTCGAGTTGGCCGCCGGCAGCTATCGGCCACTCCTCAGGTTGCCTTCGGCGGCGCTCTACGAAATTTCAGGCTGTCCGTTCCGATGAAGACCATCCAATCAAACCTGGAGAATGGTCTGGAGAGACTGGGTCTACATCCAACGCACGCGGTCCGGCTGAGCGATGCGCATCTGCTGCTTGGTGTTGGTGTCTTGCTCATGGCGGTGTTGAAACTCGGACTACACGTAGATGAACTCTCCGTTTGGTCTGACGAGATGTGGTCGATCTTCCACAGCAGTCGGTCCATTGCTCAGATCATCGGAGATCCAGATCTCGCATGGCCGCCAGGGTACTATCTGCTCCTGCATGGGGGGATGGCATTGACGGGCACATCCAATGACTTTGCCGCCCATGCACTTGGCCTCCTGATGGGGCTGATGACCTGCGCCATGCTCATTCGCGCCGGAGCGGAGCTAGGGCTGCCCGAAGCCGGCTTGATCGCAGGGCTGGGATTTGGCTGTCTTAGTTCCACCAGATACTTCGCCCTTGAGATTCGACCATACGGGCTCAAATTGCTGCTGGCGGCGAGCTTCATCGTGGCATTCCTGCGGTGGAATAGAACTCCCAATCTCCGACGGGGCATCCTCCTGCTCAGCATTGCGGTCCTCATGCTCTATGTCCATTTTGTAAGCCTGGTGTTACTCGGCCTGGCGGCGGCATACGTAGTCACCAATGGTCGCCCCAGGGTTCGAAGCTGGCTGGCCCTGTGCATTATGGCCGGGATTGCCTGGCTTCCCCTTGCAGGCCAGTTTTGGTCAGCATTCTTGACGCACGTCTCGGCAGGTCTGGCGGGTGAAGCCGGTGATGTGTTTCGTAGCCAGTTTGATGAACTGGTCCGTGCCTACACTGGGGCCGAGACTCTGTGGCTCGTCCCCGTGGCGGCCCTCGTACTTGCCGGCCTGGGGCGATCACGCCCCCAAGTTGGATGGCGTCCTATCGTCTGGTTGAGTTTATGGGGTATCGGTCTGCCCCTGCTGGCCTTGTTGGCCCGAGAGCAGACCTTGTTCTTCAACCCCCGGCACTTAGCATTCACATTGCCAGCCAGCCTGCTGGTCTTCGGCCTGGGTATCGCCTCCCTTCCGTGGCGGGCGGTAACTGTGGCCGTAGTCAGTCTGATGCTGCTGGCCCCCTGGCGGCCGTTCGACTTCCGACCGGCCTATTCCGATGCGCCACCCGTGCGGGATCTGATGCGCTTCTTCTCCCAAGAGTTCCATGCGGGGGACCGCCTGGTAATTGATCCAGGTCTTGCCACGGTCGCCCGTTCGCTCGAATGGGAGTACTACAAAGGGTTGTACCTGCCGGCAGCCGATATGCGTCTGGAGGAATCAGGGCCATTGACCGACCGCAGGGTTTGGTTCCTCAGACGCCAAGGCGGGGAGGACAAGTTGCTGTTCGACGAAGTCACCATCGGCAGGGAGCAAATGGGGTCTTGGGGCCCTTGGTACCTGCACGCTTCGCTGCATGTTGCTCCTCCCGAGGACCTTGGCCTTCCGGTTGGTTATGACTTTCGCTTCTTGGGTGCAGATGTGAGGCGGCAGGCGGTTGTCCACGCTGGCGACCGGCTGCCGATCGTCCTGTGGTGGACGACGGACACACCCGGTCCGGCCAATCGGATGTACTCGCTTGTCCTGCGCCGGCAAGCCGACCAGGAAACCTTCCTCTTGCTCGACTCGGCCTGGATCGGGAGTTCCCAGGATGCCACCGACACGCTGCAGCCAACCCAGCTTCTCGTCGATACGCTGTCCGCGGAGATTCCCTACGGAATGGGCCCGGGTGGTTTCGTGTTGCTGATCGAGGTTCACTCGGCGGGTGATGAATTGTCGCAGCCTGGCGCCGTTGAACTTGAGGTTGACCAGTTCGATCTTGCCACCTGGGCTGGTGAATGACCTGGGCGCGCTTGAGTTCCAAGACCTGATGCCGTGGCGTGGAGGCAGTGATATAGACGCTATGGCCAGGCTCCGAGCACGACTCGCCGCGCTGGGCAGGAATCTCGGCAGGCTGGTCCGGCGACGGCCGGCATTCGCCGCCTGGCTGGTCCTGTTTGCCGGCGTTTCCCTGACCCTCACGCTGGCCGGCGGTCAGGCTGGTCTCAGTTTGCGCGCCTGGCTCATGATCTATCTGGCTGCAGCAGGCGCCTGTGCGGTCTGCGTACGGCTGATTGTCCTGGGGCCGCAGACTTGATGGCGCCGCGGGCAATCTCGGTGCAATCGATCGGTGTATGGGCACAGCCAAAGTTGGGTGGGTGGTCCTGATGGACCTTTCCATCTGTGTTGTCAGCTTCAACACCCGATCCCTGCTCGAGCGTGCATTGGAGACTGCGCTGGCAGACAGCCAGTGGATGAGGCACGAAGCCGTCGTGGTTGACAACGCCAGCAGCGACGGCAGTGCGGACATGGTTCGGGAGGTGTTCCCCGGCGTCCGACTGGTCGAGAATCGACAGAACCGCTACTTCACGGCGGCGGCCAACCAGGCATTCGCTGAGGCGCGAGGGACACACCTACTGCTTCTCAATCCAGACACCGAAATCATGCCCGGTACGATCCAGCCGCTGGTTGCCAAATTGCTGGACGAGCCCGAGATCGCCGCCGCGACCCCCCGTATGATGTTTCCGGATGGCAGGCTCCAGCGCAACTGCTCGCGTTTTCCAAGCTACGAGTACCTGCTGCTGACTTACACCTTCGTCGGGTTGTTGGCGCCGTGGCGGCGTCGAGCCGTGCACGATCGGATTTGGTTCGGCCAGTGGGACCGGTTGAGCGCGCGCTTCGTCGAAGTAATGCCGGGTTCGTTCATGTTGATCCGCCGAGCGGCGTTCGAGGCGATCGGCCCATTCGATGAGAAGATGTCTCTGTCCTTCTCCGACACCGATTGGTGCCGGCGTGCCGGCGATGCCGGTTTCAAGCTCGCCTATCTGCCGGTTGGCGGAGTGGTTCATCAGGAAGGCGCCAGCCGGCGGCAGGTCCTGCGCCGGGCCCAAAGCCTCTATTTTCGTGATCTGTGGGCCTTTGCCGCCAAGTGGTATGGGCGCGGCCGGGCCGGGCTGCTCGCAGGATTGACATTACCGACAGAAGCCTGGCAAGCAGTAAGAGCAGGGCTGGGTCCGGTTCGGTGACCACTGACAGGATTAGAAGCCTATTCTTCAGTTCATATTCCGGGTTGGGCGGTGGTGAGACCAGCCTGCTGGCCTTGCTTGGCGGCCTGGACAAGTTGAACCACGCGCCGGCGCTGGTGTGCCCCCAGTCCGGCCAGCTAAGCGCGGCAGCCTCCGAACTTGGGATTCGGACGCACCTGATCCCTTACCGGGGCGCAACGTCTTGGTTCATACCCTCGCTGTGGAGGTACCTGCCCACTACACTCCGGTTCAGGAGGCTTCTTAGGTCGAGCCGGCCGGACGTGGTCCACAGTGACTACCACTCGCTGCCGTACGTGCTGCCCACCGCTCGTTCGTTGGGGATCCCGGTGATATTCACTTGCTGGGGTTGGTGGTTTCGGCCAAAGCCCTGGCAGAGGGCATGGTTTACCCGGCCTGGATTGACGATCCTTGCAGCCTCCAAAGCAGTAGCTCGCGGCTCACTTGCGGGCGCTGCTGCGATTGCAGGTCGTCCCGCCGCGATTGTCTATCCTGGTGTGGACACACATCGCTTTCGTCCGAGAAGGGCCCAACTGTCAAGTTTGAGAGCGAGGCTGGGTCTGGCCGAAGAAGGGAGGGTGGTTTCCCTCGTCGCACGCTACCAACACGTAAAAGGTCATGATGTGTTCCTCAAAGCAGGCAGGACGATTTTGGAGAGCGCTCGGCAGGTGAGGTTGGCAATTGCTGGGGAAAATGTCTTTGGGGGTTCGAGCGAGGAGTCCTACAAGAAGAAGATCTTGAGCCAGGTTAAAGGTGATCCGCTTCTGTCGCAGCACCTCGAGTTCCTCGGCTGGATAGACAGACCGCAAGACTTGCTCGCAGCCTCGGACGTGGTAGTGGTCCCCAGCCGCTATGAAAGTTTCGGCATGGTTGGCGTCGAGGCAATGGCCTGTGGCGTGCCGGTGGTCAGCACCAATGTCGGTGGTCCGGCGGAAACGATCGTCGATGGCGAGACGGGCTTCCTGGTGCCGCCTGAGCGGCCCGACATGATCGCCGAGCGGGTGCTCACGTTGCTGGCCGATGACGGACTGCGCCAACGGATGGGCCAGGCCGGGCGGGCGCGAGTGGAAACACACTTTTCGCTGGACCGGTACGCTGCCGAGTTCGCAGGTGTGGTCGAGAGGTTGCTGGCACCGCATGATGGGCAGGGAGTCTCCGGCCAGGGAGATCGGCGCTGAAGATCCTGGTCGTCTCCCGCTGTCCGCCCGATCCCCTGCACCACGGCGACAGGTTAATGCTCCACTACCTGGCGCGGGAATTATCGGCGCGCGGTAACCAGTTGGATCTCATCGCCTTTGACGGCGAAACGCAGCATCCCTCCGAAGGGAAACCGTACGAACACTTCGGCTCGGTACAACTCCTACCCGAACGGATGCGCTCCGGCCTCGACTATCTCCTCCGACTGCGGCGCGTATTCCCAAACCAGGCCGGCGAATCATGGAACCCGAGCATGTGGCGAGCGATAGCCCAGGCTGTGCTCGAACACGACTTCGACCTGGTCCACTTCCTGGGCAGCATTCAAGTCTATGAGTTCCGCAATGCCGTCTGGTCTCACTTGCCGACGGTCATCGTGCCGGCCGACTCGCTGACACTGCTCCACCGGCGCCGGCTGGCAGTTGCTGGCGGTGCCCGGCGCTTGCGGGCCTGGTTGGAGTGGAAGGTGGCGCGAGGGTTCGAGCGCACGATCTACCAAGGCTTCGGCCGGGTCATTGTGGTGGGAGAGGGCGATCGGGCAGAGCTGGCCGATCTCGCCGCCGGACTTCCCGTCGAGGTCATCCCGAACGGCGTCGATCTGCCGGTGGAGTACCGCATACCTCGGGCCCCGCCAACGCTGGTCTTTGTCGGCAACTACACGTATGCGCCGAATGTCGAGGCGGCCATCTGGTTGGCGGAAGAAATCCTACCCCGCGTGCAGGCGGTCAAACCGGCGGCCCGCCTGCTTCTGGTTGGGGCCGACCCCCCGGGCAAGGTGCGGCGCCTCGCCAACGATTCCGTCGAGGTCACCGGCTGGGTGCCGGCTGTCGGCAGCTACTTGCGCCAGGCGACCTGCTTTGTCTCGCCGCTGACAAGCGGTTCGGGCATGCATAACAAGGTGCTCGAGGCGTTGGCCCAAGGGGTGCCGGTCGTGGCGACACCGATCAGCTGTGATGGGTTGTCATTGACCGCCAAGGAGCATGTATTGCTCGGCACAACGGCTGAGAGCCTGGCGGATCAGGTACTCCGCCTGATTGGCCAGCCCCGGTTGGCCGAGCGCATCGGCCAAGCCGGGCGTGAGCATGTGCGGGCACATTTCAGCTGGCGGTCGGTGGCCGATCGGTACGTTAATGTGTTCGAATCGGTGGTTGAAGAGTTTGGTCGGGGGCTGGCTGGGAGGGGAGGCCGATCCGGATTGCCGAGTGGAGCCGGGGCAGCCGCCGGGGACCCAGCCGCGACGGCGCCCAAAGCGCCAGCGTGACCAGGATGTCGTCGACACTCGGCGGCGAAAAGCCCTCGACCTTCCCCCGCTACCTTGTCGAGAAGGAAGCCTTGCTCGTCTTGGGGGTGGCTTTGGCTGCGCGGCTGGTATTCCTGCTGCTGCAGGACCCGCTGGCCCTCTATGAAGGTGGCGACGGCCCGTACTACGTGCGCCAGGCCTGGTTGCTGGCCAATGGCCGACTGGAGCACCCGCTCACGACGGCCGGTCCCCTGTACCCCCTTTTCCTGGCCACGGTCTGGCTGGCCTTCCCATCGGCGCCAATGCCAGACGCGGCCGGCGTCCCCTTGGGATTCTTGTTCATCGTTCGGCTTGGCAATGTCCTGGCCAGTGGATGGACTGTGCTGCTTGTCTATGGGCTTGTGCGGCAGCTGGGCGTTGGGCGCAGATCGGGCATGCTGGCTGCCCTGGCCGTCGGGCTCGGCCCAGCCTTCGTGATCGAACCGTTCTACCTGCGAACCGAGACGTTTTTTGTCCTGCTGCTGACGGCTGCCTGCTGGCTGTATCTGCGGGCGCAGCGGGAGGCTTCGATCGCCAGATTGGCGGCGAGCGGCGCAGTGCTGGGCTTGGCCACGTTGACCCGACCGGTTGCCTTGCCGTTGGTTCTGCTGCTGGGGGGCCATTGGCTGATGACCCACGGGAGACGAAGCGGTCGTGCTCAGATTGCCGCCTTGTTGGCCGGCCTGCTGGTCATCGTCGTCCCGTGGGTCGCCTACCTGCGCGCCGAAACCGCTTACTTCACTCCGGAGGGCTTTGGCTCCAATTTGTGGATCGGCGCCAGCGGTGATGGAACCTGGCAGGGCACCTTCCCTACTGCCGAACGCAGCCTGGCGTTTGGCGGCACGCGTGATGACTACCTGCCGGAGGTGGCCCGGCTGATTGGGTCGGACCCGCTGGGTTGGCTGCGTCTGCGGTCGGGCAATCTCGCCCAGGCGGTCTTGGTGCCTCACGGCGTAAACGACATCGGTGGTCCCAGCCTCAAGGTGCTGGCTGCCGCATGGGCGCAGGCAGACCGGTCGTGGACTGGCTTGTTGGCGATTATCGGCCTGCCGAGCTTCGTTCCCAAGCTGATCATCTATCTGTTCCACATGGCTGCCTTGGGGTTGGGGGTGCTAGGGTTGGTCAGTTTCTGGCCGGCATGGAGAACGGCCGGCCCGGTGATGCTGATACCCGCTTACTTCCTACTGGTCCACTTCTTTTTGACGGCGCAGCCGCGCTACCTGTTCCCGGCGGAGGCCTTCCTGTGGGTGCTGGCGGGCGGGGCGGTTCAGCGGCTGATGGAACGCCGGGCGACGGTTATTGGTCCGGTGAGCGCCGACTGACTCGGTTTGGGATTCTGTGGGCGATGGTCAGGCAACCAAACGCCATGGACCACGGCAGCCAATCACGGAGTCGATCGCCGAGCCATTCGGCGAGCCCGGTTGTGCGATAGTAGCCAGATGCTCGGAACGGCCACCCCAACCCCCAAAGCGTGAAGCTGTGGCCAATCGGATGGCTTGCAACCACTTCGAAACCGGCAAGACGCACTGCCGCTTCGAG
>Ga0299906_10000828_pt1 | contig 27221 bp, 27 predicted proteins | sample RVTome_14_FD_200259 | JGI IMG/M metagenome (GOLD analysis project Ga0299906, IMG submission 200259) | Soil microbial communities from uranium-contaminated site in the Upper Colorado River Basin, Wyoming, United States - RVT145D125 (version 2) ...
GCCGGCTGGTCCACAGCGACGGCCCCTTCAAGCAGCTCTTCAAGTGGGTGAAGATGGCCCGGCGCGGCCAAGGGCTCGAACGGCTGTTCATCACCGGCGTGTCGCCGGTCGTGATGTCGGACCTCTCCAGTGGCCTCAACATCTGCGAGAACGCCTACCTGATCGAAGAGCTCAACACCCTTTGCGGCTTCACCGAGGGCGAGCTGCGCGAGCTGCTGGCCCACGTCGCGGCGGAGGCGGAAACGGGCGTCGACGTCGAGGAGGCGTGCGCGATGATGCGCACCTGGTACAACGGCTATCGCTTCGCCCCGAATGCCGAGGAGGCCGTCTACAACCCCACCCTGGTGCTGTACTTCCTCAAGCACCTGGCGCGCACCGGGAACTATCCACGCCAGATGCTGGACGCCAATCTCGCCGCCGACGAGGACAAGCTGCGCTACCTTGGCGAGATCGCCCGCGGGCGCAAGCTGGTCTTCGACCTGCTCGCGAGCGACCAGGCGGTGGAGGTCTCGACGCTGGAGGAACGCTTCACGCTCGCGGACCTCCTCGAGCGAGAGCTTCAGGGCGAGACCTTCCTGGCGTCGTTTCTCTACTATTTCGGCATGCTGACGCTTGCGGGGGAGACGCCCCAGCGCAAGCTCCGACTGGTGCCTCCGAACCTGGTCGTCAAGACGCTCTACGTCGACTCCGTGCGCCGCTATCTCGGCTTGCACGCGGAAGAAGCTCGCGCCCCCAGCGCCGCGCTGACCGCCGACGGCGACATCCAACCGCTCCTTGAGTACGTGGAACAGGCGATCTTCCCCAATTTGAGCAACCGCGACTACATCCGGGCGAACGAAACCACCATCAAGGCCGTCTTCCTGGCGCTGCTCGCCGATGAAGTGAGCTATACGATTCAGTCCGAGCAGGAGCTCTCGAAGGGCTACGCGGATCTCTGTCTTCTGCTGCGTCCCGACGCGCGGGAGGCGAACCTTCTGGACCTGTTGATCGAGCTCAAGTACCTCGGCCTCAAGAAGCTCGGAGTGAGCGGCGCAAAGCTGCGGCGGCTCGACCGCGAACAGCTCTTGGAGCTGCCGGAGGTGAGCCGGCACCTGGCGGCGGCCGCGGAGCAACTGCGGCGCTACGCCGCCGTCCTGACAGGACGCCAGGGGGACTTGCGGCTGCGGTGCTTCGCGGTCGTGGCGCTCGGCCTCGAGCGTCTTGTGGGGCTGGAGGTCGCAGTGGACGGCCGGACAGCGTGAACGGCATCTACCCGATGGACGAGAGGCATCCGCGAGAACGTGGGCTACGCGCTCGACGCCGGCCTGCCCACCCTCGCCGAGCGGCTGCGCGCCGCCGGACGCGAGACCGCGGGCTTCGTGAGCGCCTTCGTGCTCGACGGCGGGCGGGTGGTGGAGGCGGCCGTCAGCCACGTCGACCTGATGCCGACGATCCTGGCGGCGGTGGGCCGGGAGGTGCCCGCGGGCGTCCAGGGCGAGAGCCTGCTGCCCCTCGTCCTCGGGCTCGACGAGGGCGCGGACCGCGCCGTCTACGGCGAGTCGTTCTACCCCCTGCTGCACTACGGCTGGGCGCCGCTGCGCGCCCTGCGCACGGCGCGCTACAAGTACGTCGACGCGCCGTCGCCCGAGCTCTACGACGTGGCGGAGGACCCCGCGGAACGCGACAACCTGCTGCTGGAGCGCCGGCCGGAGAGCCGCCGGCTCCACGACCGCCTGCGCGCCCTGACCGCCGAGCTCGACGCCGACGCCCGCGAGGCCCCGGCGGCGCCGGTGGACGAGGAGGCCCTGGCGCAGCTCCAGGCTCTCGGCTACATGGCGGGCCGCGGCGAGGTCACAGCCGCGGATGACGGCGAGCGCGCCGACCCCAAGGACAAGGTCGGCCTCCACCGCCGCATCATGCAGGCCCAGAGCGTCCTCGGCCAGGGGGAGGACGCGGCCGCTGGAGGCGAACGAGGCGTTGGCGCGGGCGCGGGCGATTCAGGGCGCAGTGGATTCAGGGACGCGATGATGGACTGAAAACACGGGATCGTCACCGTCAGGGGCCGTCATCCTCTTACGCCACGGCGTCTCCCGAAAAGACGAGTACGGAAATCGTCTGCGGACGCCGTCCCCCTCGAAAACCTGGGCAAATCTCGCTGCAAGCCCTTATCCCACGCGGTGAAGTAAGAGGATGAGACCACGACGTCCTTACGATCCCGCATCCGGCGCCGACTCTCGAAGACCAGGCACCTCAAGACGCCGGACGGTAGCTCGCGACCCAGCGGCGCAGGAGCTCGCTCGCGAATCGGACGCCCTGATCGTCCTCGGCGACGACGTCGTGGCGTCTCAGCAGCTCGAGCGCGGTCTCGGCGTCGCCGGACGCCGTCAGCTCGCTCCGGGTCCACGGTTCTTCGCGCCGCGCCATGGCGATCATGAGCTTGCGCTCGTCCTCGGTCACGTTCGACCAGACGCCGTCGAAGTAGTACTCGGCCGCGGCGTAGAAGCCGGCGTCGAGCACCGGCTCGAGGTCGCCGAGCTCGAGGGTGCGCGGCGTCGACTCGCCTTGTCTCATGAAGCGCTCGTTCCACCGCCGTACCAGCTCCCAGCACAGGCGTTGGAGCAGGTAGGGCTGGCCGTAGGTGAGCCGGTAGATCTCGTCGACGAGGGCGTCGGCGTATTCGAGGGCGAAGTCGGGATGAGGACGCCGCACGAGGTCGTCGGCGTCGGCACGGCGCAGGTAGCCCACGCGCACGTGCTCGGCCTGTCCGTAGAAGGCGCTCTTGTAGTCGCGGCCCATCTCGTCGAGGGTGTGGAGCCCGGCGAAGATCAGGGCCAGCCAGCGGTGACGCTGGTTGACGGAGCGCAGGTAGGGGAGGATGCCGGCGTCGACGCGGCCGTCGACGATGGCCTCTTCGACGTACTCGAACTCGTCGACTGCCAGGATCAGGCGTCGGTCGCCGGTCATCTGGGGAGCGAGACGGGCGAGGAGGGCGTTCAGCGCGCGGCGGGCGCGGCCGAGATCCTGGTACTCGTCCTCAGAGAGAGGAGGGCCGGCGTCGAGGTCGGCGGCGGAGGCGCGACTGTGGATGGCTTCGGCGAAGTCGAGGAGCACTTGGCCGGTGTGGTCGACTAGGTTGGCCGAGTCCTGCATGTCGAGGTAGACGAGCAGGTAGCCGGGACGCAGGCCCTGCTCCAGGTTGCGGAGAATGGAGGTCTTGCCCATGCGGCGGTGACCGTAGAGGATGACGGCCGGAGGGTCGGTGGTGCTCCAGCGCGTCTCGATCTCGCTCAGGACGTCGCGGCGTCCGGCAAAGGTCGTGCCGGTGACGGGGAGGCCGGAGTAGCCTTCGTAGGGATTGAGGACGGGCTCACGGAAAACCTCGCGGCCGGCCTCGCCGCCTGCCGTCACGACGATGTTGCGCCACTTTTCGATGGCGTCGCGCAGGAGCGGCCACTCGGGATGCGGACAGGTCTCGCCGCCGGTCTCGAGCAGACGGTTGAGCAGGTCCGCGGCGCGGGCCAGCGCGGTCGACCGGTTGAGCGGCGCGTGGGCGCGGTTGGCGGCCGCGGCTTCCACCGCCGCCGAGCGCATGGTTGCGAGTGTCTTCAAGGTTCCTGGACGTGGTCGGTCCTCGGGCAGAGCATCGAGCCGTAGAGAATCCAGCCATGTCGTCTCTTGATGCCAGGGCGTGAAGTCGGAGAGCTCTTGGGTTCGGCCGGCGCTGGCGATCGCCCGAGCGATGGACGCCATCTCCGAGCCGTGAGGGACGTCGCGGAGCCGCTCGAAGGCTTCGGCGGCCTGCTCGGCGTCTCGCTCGTGCCACAGCCAGAAACCGGCGCAAGCAGCGCGCGCGGGAGTGTCGAAGCGAAGGTCTGTCGGATACCGGCTCTGCCATCGACTCTTCCAAGAGCGTGGCAGAGGGGCCCTTTCGACGGCAGTCGATCGAAGCGCATTGAGGAGGTCAGCCGAGCCATATCGCAGCAAATCCCAATCATGGGGCCTTTCGGCCAACGCTTGGGCTCGTGAAAGAAGCTGACCCCCCGGCGAACCAGCCAGTTCGGCATTGACGGCCGCGACAGTTGGAATGAACTGAAGTGTATACCTCAGAATCTCATTGACATTGAAAACTCCCGCGCTCCAGTCTTGCTGAAGCCATCGCCGCACCCGGCCCTCTAGCCTGGGCACCGGAGCCCATACGGAGCGACTGCCGAGGCGGACCTTACTTTGAAAGACAAACGGCAGTGAAAGGAACCAGCCTGACAATCGACAGCCAAAAACCAGGACAGAACCTGCTAAAGAGAACCCCAATGCCATCAGCGGGAATGCAGCCTCGAGACCTTTAGCGACGCCTCCAGCGAAGCCGAAAGCGACGCCTCCAGCGACACCGAAAGCGACGCCTCCAGCGACGCCGACACCGACGCCGAAAGCGACGCCGAAAGCGACGCCGACAGCGCCTCCAGCAACGCTTCGAGCAACGCCTCCAGCGACGCCGACACCGACGCCGACAGCGACGCCGAAAGCGACGCCGACAGCGACGCCGACAGCGACGCCGACAGCGACGCCTCCAACGACGCCTCCAACGACGCCGAAAGCGACGCCTCCAACGACGCCGAGAGCGACGCCTTCAGCGACGCCGACAACGACGCCGAAAGCGACGCCTTCAGCGACGCCGAGAGCGACGCCTTCAGCGACGCCGACAACGACGCCGAAAGCGACGCCGAAAGCGACGCCGATCCAGCTTACAGAAAGGCCAAAAGCCTGCAAACCGCCTGAAATCGCGACTGATCCAAGAATGACGCTGAGGAAGGCTTGAATGAGCAAGTGTCTCTGAACCGGATCATGACGCCACGCTCTCCGAAAGGACTTTCCTCCAGAAGTATCGCGATGATCAGGACGCACGAACGTTTCCATGTACCAATGAAGTGCCTGCGGAAAGAAGAAAGCCCAATAGATCAGGACAAGGTAGTCGACCGGATTCCACAGCGACAACGGACGCCGACGCCGCGGCGCCAGATCGAGACGCGGGACCGCCGTCTCGCTCAAAGCATGTGCTCCATGTCCCGCTTCCAGGCCGTCCGCCAGTCGTAGCCCGCCTCCCTCAGAGCCGCGTAGCGGTGGTACGCCGCCCGTTGCAGCTTGAACGGGTGCTTGCCGGCGAGCGCGACGATCTCCTCGACCGCCGCCGCGTCGAAGCGGCGGGCCTCCGGCATCCACGGATGCTCGAGAAGACGCCGGGCGTCGTGGTCGCTCAGGTCCGACAGCAGCATGGGTTGAAGGAAGCTGTACGCCGCGGACCCTACGTCGTCGTCCGGAAAGGAGATCTTCACCGCTCCCCGCGACACCGCCACCATGCGGAACGCGGGATTCTGATTGCAGAGGGCGCGGAAGCGCCCGAGATGGTCGCTGTCGAGGCTGCGACCGGGCCCGGAGTCGAGCTCGTCGAGCAGCAGCACCACGTCGCGCGTCCGCAATTCGGCGCGCAGAGGACGCCACTTGCCGGTCTCGAGGCCGAGGAGCTCGGCGAGCTCGCCGTAGAAGTCGTCCACGTCTTCCAGGGCCTGGAGATCGATCGGTCCCAGCACCTCGCCTCCGCCGTCCCAGCTCCGCACGAGTTGCCAGAGCAGCGAGCTCTTCCCCACCTTCGACGGCCCCACGATCGCCACCGAGCCCCTGGTGAGCAACGCCCGCAGGACGCGCAGCTCGCTCTCCCGTCCCACGAAGAGGCTCGGTTCGCGGATCGCCATGATCTGGCCGAAAGGGTTGACGCCGTCGTCCGCGGGATTCTCGCCGTCGTCCGCGGGATTCTCCGGCGCGGGCGCCGGAAGCCCTGAGATCACGGCGCGAATGCCGCGCGCCACGTCGACGAAGGCTTCGTCCTTGTTCGTCCACGAGGTCACGGGCTTGCCATCCCTGGGGAGGGCCTGGAGCTTGCTGAACGGCGCGGTGCGCCAGTCCACGGGGCGCAGGATGATCGGGATCACCCGGCACTCGCCGCGCTCGTGGCGCTCGAGCGCCCGCTTCATCTCGCGGTCGTAGGAGTAGTCGGAGGCGATGAAGTCCGGCGACACCAAGAGGAGGACGATCTGTGCCGTCTCGAGGTGGCCGTCGATCTCGCCCTCCCAGTCGTCGCCAGCGTCGATCTGGCGGTCGTGCCACGGGAGGATCAGGCCCTCGCGTTTGAGCAGGGCCAGGTGCGTCAAGAGCGACTGGCGAAGGTCGTCGTCGCGATGGGAGTAGGAGAAGAAGACCTCGACGGCCATCGTATTCCCTCGTCTGAGCGTCGAGGGATTCTACGGGCCGTGGGTGGGAGGGTCAACGACGCAAGAAGCCGCTCGGGACCGGAGGAGGTGCCGAAGTCCCGAGGAGAGAGCTGCGCTCTACTGTTGACCCGAAGCCCGGCGCTCTCCTGTGAATCGCCCGATGACAAGGTCGGACCGTCCCGCGGCGGGTCCTGGTCCTGCCGTGGCCGCCGTCCTCGTGCTCGGGGCGCGGCGGGCGGAGCACGCAGGGTCGGCTCCGGACCGGCCGCTGCGAACCGTGCCGGCTTGACCGTCCTCAGGCAGCGAGGACAGCGGCCCTGCGACGACGGCCGCCAATCCGATCGTCAGTCGGAGCAAAGCCCCTGTGGGATGAGGGGATTGAGCTGCGCTACCTTGGCGAGATCGCCCGCGGGCGCAAGCTGATCTTCGACCTGCTCGCGAGCGACCAAGCGGCATCTACCCGATGGACGAGAGGATGCGCTCGATGCGAGCCCAGGCGTCGTCGCGCGCCTTCTTCGCCTCGGGCGACCCCTCGGGGTCGTCAGCCTGACGCATGAAGGCGTGGCCGGCGCCCGCGTAGATCTCGACCTCGTAGGTCTTGCCGGCCGCCTCCATGAGGCGACGGGTCTCGGGCAGGGTGGCGTTGACCCGCTCGTCGGTCTCGCCGTAGAAGCCGTGGACCGGGGCCGAGATCGCCGCGATCCGCTCCGGGTCGTCCGGCGCCGTGCCGTAGAAAACGAGCGCCGCCGCGAGGTCGGGGGAATTCGTGGCGAGACGGAAGGACTGGGCACCGCCCCAGCAGAAGCCCGCGACCACCGTGACGCCGGAAGCGGCGGGCAGCCCGCCGACGTGCTCGCGCACCGCCAGGAGGTCGCGCGTGACCTGGTCGGCGTCGAGCTTGTAGATCGCCTCGCGGGCGGCGTCCGAGCTCGCGAAAGCGCCGGTGTGGGCGTGCTCGGCGTCGAATCCCGAGAGCAGGTCGGGCGCGATCGCCAGGTACCCGGCGGCGGCCACCTGGTCGGCGAACAGGCGCACCCAGTCGGTGAGCCCCCGGTTCTCGTGGATCACGATCACCGCCAGGGTCTTGCCGGACTTCTCCGGGTAGGCCACGAAGCTGCGGACCGTCTGCCCCTCGCCGGCGGGAACGTCCACCCACTCGTGATGGCGCGGCGACGCGTCCAGCCGTTGGACGGCCCACTCCTGGGCCGCTGCCGGAGTCGAGATGACCGTCGCCCAGAGGACGACGCAAACGAACAGGTTGGTCGATTTCATGGCTGCCTCCTTTTGTGGGGAGTCTACTCCACGACGCTTTTCCTACTTCCGGCCGCGCCGATGGACGAGCACGACCGCCAGCGCCACGGCCACCGCGGCCACGGCGATCGCCACCGCCTCCTCGACGCCGAGCTGGCCGTGGGTGGCGATCACCAGGGCGAAGAGCGCGATCTCGAGCAGCGGCAGCCCGATCCGCCAGGGAAGGGCGGCCAGCGACGGCCGGCGCGCCGCCTGCAGGGTGCGGCTGACCATCGCGCCCGCGGCGAAGATCGGCACCGCGACGACGACCCAGGCGAACGGGTGGTGGTCCTGCGGATCGGACGAGCCGACGTGGAGATAGCTCGCCGTCCAGACGACGGCAACAGGTCTACCGCGAGGTCCATCGGCGTCTCGATGGCGGACGGTGTGCATCGGGGTCAGCGTATCAACGTCACGGAAACAGCGTGGACGTCGTCCACCCCGCGGCCGTCCGCTCGAAGACGGTGCGGTCGTGGAGACGGAACCTGCCGGAGACCCAGAACTCGAAAACCCGAGGCACGACGCGGAAGCCCGACCAGTGCGGCGGGCGCGGCACCCGGACGGGATAGCGGAGCTTCACCTTCGCCACCGCGGCGAGCAGCTCCGCCCGGCTCTTCATCGGACGGCTCTGGCGCGACGCCCACGCCCCGACCTGAGAGCCGTGGGGACGGGTGGCGAAGTAGGCGTCGGCCTCCTCGTCGCTCACCTGCTCGGCGCGGCCCTCGATGCGCACCTGCTTGTCGAGCTCGCGCCAGTAGAAGAGCAGGCAGACCTCGGGATGGGCGAGGATCTCGCGCCCCTTGCGGCTCTCGAGGTTGGTGTAGAAGACGAAGCCGCGCTCGTCGAAGTCCTTCAGGAGCACCATGCGCGCCGACGGACGCCCTCCCTCGCCGACGGTCGAGAGCATCATCGCGTTGGGGTCGCTCATCCCGGTGGCGCGGGCCTCGGCGAAGACCTCGCGGAAACGCTCGAAAGGGTCCTGGACGCTCATCGGTCGGGTCACGGATTGTAGGCCACCGCCACGAAGTCGGGGTCGTTCTGCAGCCGGCGCTCGAAGGTGAGGAAGTCGTAGTAGCCGCAGCGTCGAGTGCCGGGGAAGTGCCGGCAGATCTCGGGACGCGCCGGGTAGACCGTGCACCGGCGCGTGTCGCGGTCGAGGAAACGGCAGGCGGTGCCGTAGTGCTCGTCGCGGCGGTGGCGCAGCACGCGCTCGCCGTCCTCCTCGCCCTGCTTGGTGAAGCGCCGGCGCGCCGCCTCCTCGCTGATCCCGAAGTGACGGGCCAGACGCCTGAGGTCGCGCCGGTGGACCGCGATGCGGGCGTAGGAGCAGCAGTAGGCGGGACAACGCTCGCAACTGTAGAGGACGGGCAAAGGGCGGCGGACTACGGCTGGGCGGCGGGCCATGGAGGAGATTGTATGGTGAGCGTGCCATCGGTGGCAATGAGCTCGAGAAGGCAATAAAGTCGAAAACTACCGGCTCGACGGAGGATCCGATGACCACCCAACGCGCAGTGCTCGTCATCGCCACGTGGGGGCTCCTGTGGCCGGCCCTGGCACCCGACAGGGCTCAGGCCCAGGAGACCGCGGAGGCGCTCGACTCTCTCATTCCTCCTCCCCCCGCCTGGTCCCCCGACCTCGGGGACGGCACGTTCGTGAACCCGGTCCTGTACGCGGACTACTCCGACCCTGACGTCGTCAGGGTCGGAGACGACTACTGGATGACGGCGTCCAGCTTCAGCCAGTTCCCGCCCCCGAGGGTCCGGTGCAGCTCCGCGTCGAATGGCGTCCGGACGGCGAGTGCCGGTTCGGCGTGTCGTTCGACGCGCGCGCCTTCACGTATTTCGAGCCGACCTTCACGGCACAGCCAGGACGCTGGGTCGGCGCCAAGGTCGGCCTGTTTGCCGCCACGGACGCGGGGCAGCCCGCGGGTGTACGAGCAGACTTCGACTGGTTCCGCGTTGCCCCCCTCTTTCCGTAAGGAGATCCTGACGCATGAAAGCCGGCATTCTCTATGGCGCCAAAGACATCCGGGTGGGCGAAGCGCCCACCCCCGAGATCCAACCCGATGAAGTCCTGGTGGAATCGAAGGCCGCCGGGATTTGCGGCACGGACCTGCACATCTACCTGGGAGAGTTCGAATCCCGCGTCGGCTATCCGGCCATCCAGGGCCACGAATTCGCCGGCGTGATCGTAGAAGTCGGCTCCGCGGTCAGCGGCTTCAACGTCGGCGACCGCGTGACCGTCGATCCGGTGATCTCCTGCCACGGTTGCCCGGCTTGTCTCACCGGACACGTCAATGCCTGCCGCACGCTGAAGCTCCTCGGCATCGATCTTGACGGCGGCTACGGCCAGTACGTCGCCGCGCCGGCCAGTCATCTATATAAACTGCCTGACGGGGTCCCCATGGCTCACGCGGCCATGGTGGAGATGTATGCCCTCGGGCACCACATCCTCCAGCGAGGCCGAGTCCAGCCCGGAGAAACCGTGGCCATCGTCGGTACCGGCAAGCTGGGTCTCTGCGTTTTGGACGTGCTCTGCCACAGCGCCAGCCCCGGATTCACCATCGTCACCGACGTGCAGCCGTTCCGCCTGGCGACGGCTGGGAAGCTGGGGGCCGACGTCGCCGTCGACGTCAACGAAGAGGATCCGGTCGAACGAGCTCTCGAGCTCACGGACGGAGTCGGCGTGGACTGCGTCATCGAGGCTGTCGGCCACTATCACCTCCCCGAAGGGCAGGAAGCCCCTTTGGCGCAGGCCGTCAAGATGATCCGCAGCGGCGGCCGGGTGGTCACCACCGGGTTGGGCGAACAGCTTTCGGCGGTACACTTCAAGACCTTGGTACTCAAAGAGGCCGAGATCATCGCTTCGCGAGTCACTCGCGGCGAGTTCCCGCGCGCTCTCCGGATGCTGAGCCGCGGCCTGCTGCACCCGGATTTGCTGATTACGGACGTCAGGCCCCTGGCCGACATCACCGCAGCCTTTGCACGAGTCGACCGGGAAGAGCCCGAAACGATCAAGATCGTCTTGGAGCTCTAAGGCGGCATAGCTGTAACTGAAATCGTGGGAGTAAGAAACTGTGGTCACGGCTACAGTCCGATGTAAACGACGTCTGGCCGGGGCGAATCGACGTAGAAGACGAACGGCACTGCGATCCCCTTCGCGCGGGCTTGTTCCATTGCCTGCGCCGCGTCGCGTCCCCGCTGTGCGCCACGATCTCCTCAGCTTCGAGGACTACCCACTCCCCAGCGAAGCGCCGCTGGAGCTCGTCCCGACGCGACTGCCGCCAAGCGAGCTCGCGGTCCCGGCTCTTCACCTCCGGAAGGCGAAGCTCACGCTCCTCCGAGGGCTCCAAACGGCGACCCTTTCGGCGCCCTGCAGGGGCCTGGGGAGCTTGCTGTCCCCGAGCCCGATTCTCCTTCAGGGCCTTGACCACAGCACGACTGACGAACGCGTCGGGATTTGGGAGTCCGAGCAGCTCCTGACCGACCGGCTCCGGCAACTGGAAGGTCACCTTCATGAAGTCGTCTCCACGGCTTGACCCTGGAAAAGCCCAGAATCCAGAACAGTATGCCACACTTCTCCTCCCCGTGGCCTCCATGGTGCTGAAGCCGGGCGAATCGGTGCCCGACGTGCCGGCGACCGAGGCCGGCGACGTGCGTGCCGGCCGCGGCCGAAGAGAGGCCCGCTGAGACGACGCCGTCGCCGACCCTCGGCGTCTCGACGGACGAAGCCACCGCCTGGTTGATCTGCCGCGCTCCCGGCCGGACGAACTTCGAGAAGTGGCCGAGGTAGTAGTAGCTCGGCGTGTAGACGAGATCGCCGGTTCGGAGATCGGCGTGACCGGTGCGGCGCAGAAGTTCCCGACGTGATTCCGATTCGGACCGCCCCGGCCGAACAATCTGCAGTTGCCGGCCGTAACCAGAGATGTGATGACGAAGACAACGGCCTTGATCCTCCGAACGTCTCTGCTGACGATGACGCTGCTGGTTGCCGCGTCCTGTTTCCTGCTCCCTTCCGAGCCCTTCCCGGACAGCGACCGCCTGGTCGTCCTCCGGGAGGTCGGTCCGGACGGCGCCCCGCTCGCGGTGACCCGCGATGCCCTCCTCGCCTGGCCCGACGAGGCGGCGGGCTTCGAGTCCGTGAGCGCTCATGTCATGGCGACTCTGCCGCCCTCGGCGGAGGGTCCCCACGGGGCTTCCACGGTCCACTGCACAATCGACCTGTTCCAGACTCTGGGCGTCCAGCCTTGGTTGGGCCGTTCCTTCATCGACGGCGATGAGGCCCACCACGTGGCTCTTTTGAGCCACGAGCTGTGGCAGGATCTTCTTGCCGGTTCTCCCAATGCCGTCGGCGGACAAATCCGGCTCGGAGAAGTGGATCACATCGTCCTCGGGATCATGCCCAAGGGCATCCCCTACCCGCACCCGGCCGAGCTGTGGCGACCGCTGATACTTTCGGATATTCAGGACGATGCCCATGAGCTCACCGTCACCGCTCGTCTCGCTCCGGGCGTGAGCCCGGAGCAGATGGAGGCATCTCTGAACGGGACCGTTCTTCGGTGCGGCCATGGCGTCAGCGTGATCCCCTTGCTCGACGTCTTGGCCAGAGGCGGATAGCTTACGACCTTCCACCTCGCGGTGGGACGGCCGCGGCGACCTCCGACGGACGCGTGCGGATCGCGTGGACGGTAGTGGACGTGCTCGACGACCATCCACCCCATGGGGGGAAGACCGCGGCGCTGCTCGAAAGGAGCGTGAAGTCGACGCGGACGCTAGTTGACGCGGGACACGCTAGCGCTGGTCCTCGCCGTCTACGAAGCCGCCGGCCTCGGGTAGCATCGCCGTCTACGGGTAGGCAGGTCTCAGCGGCTTCCGGCGCTGCCGAGGCGGCGGACAAAGAGGGAAGCTATGAAACGGATACAGATGCTGCTCGCCGACGAAGAGAATGCCTATCAACGGCTGCTGGTGGAGAAGGCCCGATCGGCCGTCGGGGAGCACCGAATGGACCTTCTGGAACCCCTCTTTGCCCAAGAGTCGGTCATGAAACAGATCGGCCAGTGCTACCACAGCCTTCGGGCCGATCCCGGTCCGGACGGTGTGCTCCTGCTCCTGGTGGCCGCAGACGACATGGAGAGCTCCGTGGAGGCGCTGCTCAAGGGAGGTGTGGACTGCGTGTTGCTCAATCGGATCCCCGCGTACCTGGAGTCCCTGAGCCAGCGTTTTCCCGAAACGCTGCTGGCGTCGGTGGCGCCGGAGCAGACGGAAACCGGACGCATCCAGGGGCGACAGTGTTTGCGGCTGCTACCCGAGGGCGGATCCGTGGTGCTGATCCTCGGGGCTCGCGCCACACCTTCGACGGTGAGCCGTCAGGAGGGGTTCCGGGAAGTGGTAGGGGATAGGGTCGAGATCCACGTGATCGAAGGCCGCTGGCAGGCGGAGCGAGCGGAAAAGGCGTTGAACGACTGGCTGCGGTTCGGTGCCGGGAGAACACAACAGGTGGATCTCATCGTCAGTCAGAACGACCTGATGGCGCGGGGCGCCCGAAGCGCCCTCCACAGTCACGAGTCGAAGGGGGGAGCCGCGGGGCTCGCTGCCGTCCCGATCCTGGGCTGTGACGGCCTTCCTGACGAAGGAATGGAAATGGTCCGCACGGGAGAGCTGGCCGCCACGGTGGTCCTGCCGCCCACCTCACCCCGGGCCATCGAGATCCTGGCCGCCCATTGGAGCCGGAGCGAGGTGGTGAAAGAGCAGACGCTGCTCCCCTCTTCCCTGCCCCCCGTGGACCAGCTCGAGCCGCGCCCACGGACCAAGACGTAAGACGGATTGCCGCCTTCTTCCACCCAGATGTGAGAGTTGAAGACAGGAAATGAGCACGGAGATCGGCTTCGGGATCGTCGGCGCGGGCATGGTCGCCCAGTACCATGCGCAAGCCATCGCGAAGACGTCGGGCTCCCCGCTGCCTGGCGATCGAATTGGAAGCCGAGGCGCCGGAGACGCCGCGCGACGTCACGGTACCGGAAACCGGCGAGACGACCCATCAGGCTCCTACGATGAGGGGATAGTCGAAGGAGTTGCCCGGAACCGGGAGATTCGTCTTGCTGCCGCGACGTTCGGCCTCGGCCTCAAGGAGCTTCCTCGCCACATCGCGGGCGATCTCCAGGGTCTCGGCGACCGTCCGACCCTGTGCGACGAGACCTTGTACGTCCTCGGAGGTGGCCAGATAGACGCCCTCGGGGAGCTTCTCGATGTGGACGTTGATCAGATGTTCCATGCGCTGACCTCTCTGGCCGGAATCTCGTTCATCCTCTGACCTTCACTCTACACGAGGTCTGTCGCCAGCGACGACCCACCCGGGACACCTGCCTCCTCGATCCCGACGGCGACGGTGTGGCCTGCTCCGACGACTGCCCGGCCGACGTCAACGCCTGCCGGGGGGACGGCGACCACGGCATGGCGCGGCACCTGGTCCCTCGACGGCGGCGGCGCGCTCATGAACCAGGGCATCCACCTCGTGGACCTGCTGCTGTGGCTGATGGGTGGAGAGGCGGAGGTGGTCGGCGCCTCGGGCGGGGTGGTGAATCATGAGATCGAGGTGGAGGACTGCGTGGTGGCGGCGCTGCGCTTCTCGGGCGGCGCCGTCGGCTCCCTCGTCGCCACCACCGCGGCCGCGCCGGGGTTCCCGCACCGCGTCGAGGTCTACGGCACCCGGGGCGGCGCGCAGATCGAGGGGGACGCGCTGGTCCGCTGGGAGGGCGATTCGCCCCGGATCCGCCCCCGGGCGCCCGATTCGGTGGCCGCGGGATCGGGGGCCAGCCCCACCGCCATCGGCACCGTCGGGCACACGCTCATCGTTCGGGATTTCGTCGCCTCGATCCGCGAGGGACGCGAGCCGCTCGTCGCCGGAGAAGAGGGCCGGAGGTCGCTGGCGCTGGTCCTCGCCGTCTACGAGGCCGCCGGCCTCGGCGCCGATCCTCCCTGCCCAAGGTAGCGGGCTTGTCCCAGTACGGCGGTTGAATCCCATGTTCATTGGGGCGCAGCAGTAGAATGCCACCATGAGTCCCGGCCACTGCCGGCGGCAGGTCTTCATCGATCTTGAAGTGCATCTGAAGGGGTGGACGGCGCAAACGGCACCATCAGTTCCTGGCGCATGACGTCGGCGGCATAGGCCAGAGCCCCGAGAAGGTCCTCCTCGGAAAGCTGAGGATAAACCTCCAGGATCTCGCTTGGCTTCATACCGTCAGCCAGACTCCCGATCAGGGTCCGCACAGCGATCCGAGTACCCCGAATGCAGGGCTCTCCGTGGTGGAGGTTCTCATCAACGACGACACGATCTTGCCATGAGATGCGGCTCATCGGGGACGTCTCCTTCAGGGAACAGCATACCATACTGCCGGCCCCGGAGCCGTTGCGGGCGCCGTTGCGCCTCTCAGCATGGCCAGTACGGGTGGCGCGGGGTGTGGAGATAGCAGAACGGTCAGCACCGTCGGGCACACGCTCATCGTGCGGGATTTCGTCGCCGCGATCCGCGAGGGACGCGAGCCGCTCGTCGCCGGAGAAGAGGGCCGGAGATCGGCGCTGGTCCTCGCCGTCTACGAGGCCGCCGGCCTCGGCGCCGGGCTTCCCTGATGCCGCGATTCAGGTGAGCGGCGCGGGGTTGAAGAGCGTCAAGTCGTTGTGGATCCGATGCACTTCGGCCCAGGGTTTCTTCCTCCCGCCGGCGACGTCGAGGTAGTAGTGAAACAGCTCCCAGCCGAGCTCCTCGACGCTGCTGCCGCCGGCGGCGATCCTGCCGGCGTCGACGTCGATCAGGTCGGGCCAGCGCCGCGCGAGCTCGGTGCGCGTGCTGACCTTGATCACCGGCGCCATCGCCAGCCCGTAGGGGGTGCCGCGCCCGGTGGTGAACACGTGCAGGTTCATGCCGGCGGCCAGTTGCAGCGTGCCGCAGACGAAGTCGCTGGCCGGGGTGGCGCAGAACTGCAGGCCGCTTCCTCGCGCGCGCGCGCCCGGACCGATCACGCCGCTGATCGCCGAGCTGCCGGACTTGGCGATGGAGCCCAGCGCCTTCTCCACGATGTTGGACAGGCCGCCGGCTTTGTTGCCCGGCGACGTGTTCGCGCTGCGGTCGCTGTGGCCCCGCTCCAGGTAGCGGTCGTACCAATCCATCTCGCGGATCAGGGCCTCTGCGACCTCCTCGCTTTCGGCGCGGGCGCTGAGCAAGTGTACCGCGTCGCGGACCTCGGTGACCTCGGAGAACATCACCGTGGCGCCGGCGCGCACGAGCAGGTCGGAGGCGTAACCGAGGGCCGGGTTCGCGGTGATCCCGGAGAAGCCGTCGCTGCCGCCGCACTGCATGCCGACCACCAGCGCCGAGGCGGGGCAGGTCTCGCGGCGCCGCTGGCTCAGCTTCCGCAGACGCCCTTCGGCCAACGCCATGATCTGCTCGATCATCTCGGCGAAGCCGTGGCGCGACTCCTGCAGCCGGTAAAGCCAGCGTCCGTCGAGATCGAGGCCACCGTCTCCCGCGGCGACGATCTGCTCGGGCTGCAGCATCTCGCAGCCCAGCCCGACGACCAGAGCCTGACCGCCCAGGTTCGGGTTGCGGGCGAGGTTGCGCAGCGTGCGGATCGGGATTTCAGCGTCCTTCGTGTGCATCGCGACCCCGCAGCCGAAGGCGTGGGTCAGGCCGACCACGTCGTCGACGTTCGGGTAGCGCGGCAGCAGCTCGTCGCGGATCCTCTTGGTCGCGTGCTCCAAGACCCCCGTCACGCACTGCACGGTCGTGCTGATGCCGAGGACGTTGCGGGTGCCGACGCTGCCGTCGGCGTTCTTGTAGCCTTCGAAGGTGTAGCCTTGAAGCGGCGGCGCCTTGGCCGGCACGTCGGTGCAGCGCGGCAGCGAGTCGAGCGCCGGCGGCGCGACCAGGTCGAGGTCGGCCTCCTTGACCCAGCTACCCTCGGCGATCGCGCGCCGTGCCGCGCCGATGACCTGCCCGTAACGGCGCACCGCCTCGCCCCTGGCGATCGGCCGGAGCGCGACCTTGTGGCATTGCGGTATCGCCTCCCGCGCGTGTAGGCCGCCGTCGAGCTCCGCGCCGGCCGAAACGCCCTCGTCGTTGACGATGACGGCGACGTTGTCGGCCTCGTGCAGGCGCAGGTAGCGCGGACTGTCTACTTTCTGGATCAGCGGCATGAGCTCGAGTCTCTTCAGCATCAGGACGTCGCCAGAGCTGACGCGGTTGCCATTTTCCTTTCCACACGACGCTCGGGCAAGTCGAACCCGAAGTAGCTCGCCGCATTGCGAAAACAGACGTCTGCTTCATGCTCCCGAGCCCTCCCCGCGCCGATGCTGTAGGTCAGCGACTTGGCTGCTGCCCTTCCTTCTCCGCCGTCGGAGCTCTGCGGTGTACAGCAGGACCCCACGCCATACTTGAGATCGCGCGTCAAACCGCGCTTCGCCCATATGGTACACGATTTGCGCTGCAGCGGTATCTTCCCGAGCCAACCCGGACCGGTCTCAGAGGCGATCCGCCGGGCTTCGCACGGCACCTGCACCGGTGCCCTGTCGCTCGCCTTCTCGGGCGGCGCCGGCGGCGCCGGCGGCGCCCTCGTCGCCACCACCGCGGCCGCGCCGGGATTCCCGCACCGCGTCGAGGTCTACGGCACTCGGGGCGGCGCGCAGATCGAGGGGGACGCGCTGGTCCGCTGCGAGGGCGATGCGCCCCGGATCCGCCCCCAAGGCGCCCGATTCGGTGGCCGCGGGTTCGGGAGGCAGTCCCACCCGCATCGTCACCGCCGGGCTGCCGGTGCGAGGCGAGGACGAGCTTGGCCAGATCGGCCTCGGCTCGGCAGGCTCGGGTCTTGACAATAGTAACGAGCCGCGTTATCATCCAAAGATGATCCGCAGCTTCCGTGACCGAGAGGCTGAGACGATCTTCACGCGGGAGGTCTCGCGGAAGCTGCCGGAAGACTTCCGACGAGGAGCGCAGCGCAAGCTCGCGATCCTCGATGGCGCCGAGTCGCTCCAAGACCTTCGTTCTCCACCGGGAAACCGACTGGAAAAGCTCTACGGTGACCGTGTGGGACAGCACTCCATCCGCATCAACGACACGTGGAGGGTCTGCTTCCGCTGGAGCGACGGAGACGCTTACGAGGTCGAGATCGTCGATTACCACTCCTGAAAGAGGCTAGTCATGAGCAAGAAACTCCCACCCGTCCATCCCGGAGAGATCCTGCTGGAGGAGTACCTGAAGCCCCTCGCGATGAGCCAGTATCAGCTCGCCAAGGCGATCCATGTACATCCTCGGCGCATCAACGAGATCGTCCACGGCAAGCGGGCGGTCACGGCGGATACCGCTCTGCGGCTCTCGAGGTTCTTCGAGACCTCGGAGCGTTTCTGGCTGAATCTGCAGACGCGTTACGACCTCGAAGTCGAAAAGGACAAGCTGGGCGAGAAGCTCCGGAAGGAGATCACGCCCCACGGAAGAGCCCTGGCGCATGGCGCGGCGTGAGCCAGGCGCACACGATGCTCGATCCGCGAGGGACGCGAGCGGAGGATCACGTCCTGATGCTTGCCAAAGAGAAGTCATCGGACGCCCTGTGCGATTCCACACCACGGCCGGGCAAGTCGAACCCGAAGTAGCTCGCCGCATTGCGAAAACAGACGTCCTGCACCAGGTCGCCCACCAGATCGAAGTCCCGGGGCAAGAGGCCCGCGGCCATGTCGGCGCCGAGCAGGTTGCAGAGGATGCGACGGAAGTACTCGTGACGGGCAAACGACAAGAACGAACGGCTATCGGCCACCATGCCCACGAACCGGCGCAGCGAGCCGATCTGGGAGACGGCTTCGAGCTGGCGCTCGATGCCGTTTTTCTGATCCAGGAACCACCAGGCGGAACCGAGCTGCATCTTTCCCGGCACGGAGCCGTCCTCGAAGCTGCCGAGCACGGAGGCCAGCATCTCGGTATCCCGCGGATTGACGTTGTAGAGGATGGTCCTGGGCAGGTTTCCCGCACAGGCGAGGGCGTTCAGGAACCGAGCCAGGGGCTCGGCGTACGGCCGGTCCCCCATGGAGTCGAACCCGCAATCGGGCCCCAGCTCGGCGAACATGGCGCCGTTGACGTCGCGCAGGGCACCGACGTGGAGTTGCATGGTCCAGTCCTTCTCGCTGTAAAGCCTGCCCAGCTCCAGGAGCAGCGCCGTGGTCAGTCGGTCGCGTTCAGCGGCCGAGAGCACCGTCCCGGAGCGAAGCCGGTCGAAGACGGCTCTTACTTCCCGCGCCGAAGCCGGCGAGAAGAGACAGGTGGCAAGGGCGTGATCGGAGAGCCGACAGCCCGCGTCGTGAAAGACGTCCCGGCGCGCGGCGAGCGCCACGATCAGGTCGTCGAAGCTCGCGATCTCCACGTCGGCGACGGCGGCCAACCGATCCAGGTAGCCGTTCCACGGGCCGGGATCGGCAACCGCCAGGACTCGATCGGGACGCCAGGCGGGGAAGAGCCGGGCGGCGAAGGTCTCGTCCGCGGCGACCGCCCGATGGTGCTCCAACGAATCGATCGGATCGTCGGTGGTGCAGAGAGCCAGCACGCCGCTGGTCTCGATCAGCGAGCGAACGGAGAGGCCGCTCGCGAGCACCGCGGAGCTGCGCTCCCACACCTCGTCGGCGGTCTGTGCGCTGAGCAGAAGATCGTCGATCTGGAAGTACCGGGCGAGCTCCAGGTGGCACCAATGGTAGAGGGGGTTGCGCAGCAGGTACGGCACGATGCCAGCGAAGGCGTCGAATTTCTCGCGATCGGTCGCGTCTCCGGTACAGAAGCGCTCGGCAATGCCGTTGGCGCGCATCTGGCGCCACTTGTAGTGGTCGCCATTGAGCCATACCTGGCTGATGTTCTCCCAGCGGACGTCCGCGGCGATCTCGGCCGGCGGCAGGTGGGTGTGGTAATCGATGATGGGCAGCCCGTCCGCGTAGTCGAAGTAGAGGCGGGCGGCCTCTTCGCTCTGCAGCAGGAACCGCTCGTGGATCAGTCCGCTCATCGGCCGACCTCTCGTGCCCTCGACTGTGCCGCTTTAGACAGTGCCGCCCGGGTCTGCCGGGTGATGACCGACCACTGCTTTTCTGCGATCTGGCTCTTGCCGGCGAGCCAGGAGCCGCCCACGGCAAACACCATGGGAAGAGACAGGTATTCGTTCATGTTGTCCTCTGAAACGCCGCCCGTGGGGCAGAAGCGCACGCCGAGGGATTCGTAGGGTCCGGCCAGGGCGCGCAGCATTTTCGGTCCACCGGCCGCACCGGCCGGGAAGAATTTGAGCAGGGTGCAGCCGTGGCCGTAGGCCGCCTCGATCTCGGAGGGCGAGAGCACTCCGGGGATGAACGGCACGCCGCTCTCCTGAAACAGGCGTACGGTTTCGGGGTTGAATCCCGGGGCCACGCCGAACGAAACGCCGAGATCCACGCACCGCCGTGCTTGCTCCTGCGTGACCACGGTGCCGGCACCCACCAGCATCTCGGGGAACGTGCGGATGATGCGGCCCAGGGCCGCCGGGGCCGCCGCGGTCCGGAACGTCACCTCGATCACGTCCAGCCCGCCTTCGAGCAACGCTTGCGCCAGCGGCTCGGCATCGTTCTCGTCCTCGATCACGATCACCGGGATTACCGGACGCGCCGTCAATCTCTCGAACATTTTCGCACCTTTCCGGCCCGATCACCTCACCTGTCCACCCGGGCGCCGCCACCTCGGACCACCTTTTCCACCTCGGCCAGGGACGCCATGGTGGTGTCTCCCGGGGTCGTCATCGCCAGGGCGCCGTGGGCCGCGCCGTACTCTACGGCCAGGGCCGCGTCCTCGAGCTCCATGAGCCCGTAGATGAAGCCGGAAGCGAAGCTGTCGCCGCCGCCCACCCGGTCGAGAATCTCCAGATCGGGTCGACGCCTGGCTGTGTGGAGCTCTCCGTCACACCAGCAGATGGCTCCCCAGTCGTTGACCGAGGCCGACTTGACGGCCCGCATGGTGGCCGCCACGGCCTTGAAGCTCGGGTAGGTCGCCACCGCGGCGGCGATCATACGCCGAAAACCGCTCACCTCCAGATCGAGCAGGTTCTCGTCGACGCCCTCCACCTCGAGCCCCAGGCAGGCGGTGAAGTCCTCCTCGTTGCCGAGGATCACGTCCACCGAAGGGGCGATGGCCCGGTTCACCTCGCGGCAGCGCTCGAGGCCGCCGTAGGCCCCCCAGAGGGACGGCCGATAGTTGAGGTCGTAGGAGACGACGGTTCCGTGCTTCTTGGCGATCCTCGCCGCCTCGATCACCACCTCGCCGGTGGTTGCCGAAAGCGCCGCGAAGATGCCGCCGGTGTGAAACCAACGGACCCCGAGGGTGCCGAAGACGTGGTCCCAGTCGACGTCTCCCACCGCGAGCTGAGAGGCCGCCGAGTGGCCTCGGTCCGAGCAACCCACGGCTCCCCGGATCCCGAAGCCGCGCTCGGTGAAGTTCAGACCGTTCCTCACCGAGCGGCCGATGCCGTCGGAGGGAACCCAGCGGATCAATGAGGTGTCCACGCCGCCCTGCAGCACCAGGTCCTCCAGCAGCAGGCCCACCTCGTTCTTGACGAAGGCGGTCACCACCGCCGCGCGCTGACCGAAGCATCGGCGCAAACCGCGGGCCACGTTGTATTCACCGCCACCTTCCCAGACCCGGAACTGACGGGTCGTGCGGATCCTGCCCTCGCCCGGATCGAGGCGCAGCATGACCTCTCCCAGGGACAGGACGTCGAACGCGCAGGATTCCTTCGGCTTCAGGTCAAGGCTGGACATTGTCGTCTCCAAGCGAGCTGTCCGGACGGGTCTTCATGAATTGGGATGGCTCTACGTCGCTCGCCTTCAGTTGCTTGGTCTGGACCGGCAGCCACAGGGACAGCGAGGGCACGTAGGTGATCACCAGGAGAGCTGCGATCATCGCCGCGAAAAACGGCAGCATGGGGCGCGTGACCTTGGCGATGGTGGTCTTGCCCACGCCGCAGCCGATGAACAGACAAGTTCCCACCGGCGGCGTGCACAGACCGATACTGAGGTTGGCGATCAGCATGATCCCGAAGTGCACCTCGTGCATGCCCAGGGACATGGCTACCGGCAGGAAGATGGGCGTGAAGATCAGCACCGCCGGGGTCATGTCCATGAAGGTGCCCACCACCAGGAGCAGGAAGTTGATGGAGAGCAGGATCACGACCGGGTTGTGTGAGATCCCGAGCAGGGCGGCGCTCACCGACTGCGGGATGTTGGCGATGGTCATGATCCAGCTCATGCCGGAGCTGGCGCCGATGAGCAGCATCACCACCGCCGTGGTGATCCCGGTCTCCAGCAGGATCCCACGGAGCTCCCGCACCCGGATCTCACGATAGATCCCCACCGTGAGCAGCAGAGAGTATACCACCGCGATGGCCGCCGCCTCGGTGGCCGTGAACACCCCCCGGAGGATGCCGCCGATGACGATCACCACCATGAAGAGACTCGGGAAGGAGCTCCGGAGCGCGCGCAGGATCTCCCTCAGGGAGGCGCGTGGCTCGGTCGGGTGGCCGTGGCGGAAGGCCGCATAGCCACAGACGAACATGATGGCGAGGCCGGTCAGGACGCCCGGAAAGACCCCGGCCATGAACATGGCGGCGATGGAGACGCTGCCGGCGGCCACCGAATAGACGATCATGACGTTGCTGGGCGGGATCAGCAGGCCGGTGGTGGCCGCCGTGGTGGTCACCGCCACGTTGAACTCGCGGTTGTAGCCCTTGCGGTTCATCTCCGGGATCATGAACCCGCCCACCGAGGACACGGCAGCGACGGCCGAGCCCGAGATGGACCCGAAGAGCATACAGGTCAGGGTATTGACGTAGGCCAGCCCTCCCGGCAGGAAACCCACCAGAGCTCCCGCCAGATCGATCAGCCGGCGGGCCATGCCTCCGCGGCCCATGAGGTATCCCGAGAGAATGAAGAACGGGATCGCGAGCAAGGCGAAGCTGTTGACGCCGTTGGCCATCTTCTGCGCCAGCATGACCGAGGGATCGGCCCCGTCCGCCAACATGGCGACGAAGCTGGCCACGGCGATGGCCACCGCGATGGGCACGCCGAGCACCAGCAGGATGATGAAGACCAGAACCAGGATCAGGGCGACCGCTGCCATGTGAACTACCCTTCAACCAGTTGGCGGTCCCGTCAGCGTTTCCACCACGTTTCCCACAGTGTAGAGCACCACGAAAAGACCGGAGATGGGCAGGGCCAGATAGACGTACCCCATCTTCCAGCCCAGGGCCGGGGTGGTCTGCTCCAGGGTCAGGGCCTCGCTCACCACGCGTGCTCCGCCGTGCAGGAGCACCTCGCCGGCGAAGAAGAGCACCACCAGGTGGGCGACCACCGCCGTCAACCTGCCGGCGGCCGGATGGAGCCGGTTCACGACGTAGTCGACGCCCAGGTGGGCTTTGGTGCCGAACGCGACCGCGCCCCCCAGGAGCGCCACCCACACGAGCAGGAACCGGGCCAGCTCCTCCGACCATTTCGCCTGTGCCCCCAAGGCGTAGCGGGTGAACACGCCCCACACCACGTCCGCCACCAGGAGCGCCATGGTGGCGACGATGAACAGCTCCAGCCCCCTGGTCAGTCCGGCCCTGAGCGCTCGCAGAACAGCCCGCATCTCACTGTGTCCCATTTCACGGTGTCTCCCTGATTTCCCGCACCAGCGACCGCACCGCGGGATCCTCCACCTCCTCGAGCATGGGCGCGACCCGGGCCGCGAACGGGGCCAGATCCACTTCGTAGATCCTCACCCCTTCCGCCTTCGCCATCTCCAGCGAGCGGACGGTTTCCCGGTCCCAGAGCCGGCGCTGAAGGACCGAGGAGTCGTCCGCCGCCTGCCGGATCCACTCCCGGACCTGCGGGGTCAGCCGGTCCCACGTCTTGGTCCCGATCAAGAGGACGTCAGGGATGCGGGTGTGTCCGTCGAGAGTGAAGTGCTTGCACACCTCGTAGTGCTTGTTCGAGGTGAAGCTCGGCGGATTGTTCTCGGCACCGTCCACCGTACCCTGGGCCAGGGCCGAGTAGAGCTCGCCCCAGGCGATGGGGGTGGGCGCTCCGCCCATGGCCTCGACCATGGCGATGGCGGTGGCGCTGTTCATCACCCGGATCTTCAGCCCCTCGAGGTCTTCCGGCCTGCGGATCGGCTTCGAGCGCGTGTAGAAGTTGCGCGAGCCCGAGTCGTAGTAGCAGAGCCCACGCAACAGCTTGGGCTCGCCCTTCTCCAGCATGGCGGCGCCGATGGGACCGGACAGCACCCGCCAGTAGTGATCGCCGTCGCGGAAGAGATAGGGTAGCCCGAAGACCGCCATCTCCGGCACGAAGCTCTCCATCACCGCCGCCGACACCTTGGTCATGTCCAAGGAGCCGTTCTGCACCTGCTCGAGGCACTCGACCTCGGAACCGAGCACCGCGCTGGGATAGATGTCGATCGCCACCGCGGCGCCGGACAGCTCCGCGAGGCGCGTCGCCATGTGCTCCATGGCGGCGTGCACCGGGTGCCCCGTGTCGAGGGCGTGGCCGAGCTTCAAGACCGTCTGTCCCAGTGCCGCTTCCCCACCACCGGCCTGCTGCCAACGAAGGAACACTCCGAACCCGACGGTGGAAAGGAGCACGCCGAGCATCAGGCCGGCCATGAAGAACGACAGCGACCGTCCGCCCTGTTTGTTGCCGGTGGCGTGCTCGTGGTCGCCCTTTTCCTCCGTCACTGGATGGACCTCGTAGAATCCCGAATGACCAATACAGGGTCCAGGAAGATCCCCCGGCGGGCCTCGTTCTCCCGGCCGTCGATCGACGCGATCAGCTTGGTCGTCGCCAATCGCGCCATCTCCCTCACCGGCCGGCGGATCGTGGTGAGCGAGGGCATGATCCTCGTCGCCAGGGCACTGTCGTCGAATCCGGCCACCGAAACGTCTCCCGGCACCTTCAAGCCCAGCTCCTGGGCGGCGTAGATCACTCCTGCGGCCATTTCGTCATTGCTGGCAAAAATGGCCGTCGGCGGGGTGGACGTCACGAGCAGCGCGTGGCCGCACTCTCTGCCCGATTCGAACGTATACGCTCCGCGCGTTATCATGTCCTTGTACGGCGTGCACCCGTGCTTCTCCAACGCGTCACAGAAACCCTCGAGCCGCTCTCGCGTCGATTTCCTGCCTTCCGGCCCCGCAACAAAGCCGATCCTTCGGTGTCCGAGCTCCACGAGATACCTGGCCATCGCGGCTACCGCTGACCGCTCGTTGGAGACCACGACGTGATCAGCGGTATCCAGCGCGATGGAAGCCAGCCGCACGTAGTGCACGTCGTCCTTCCCGAGAGCGCCCGCGAGATCGTTGTCCTCGGATACGGGAGGAAGGACGATCACGCCGTCCAGCTTCGACCGATTGACGAAGGCGATGGCCTCGCTGGTCAGCTTGTCATTCCTGTCGCAAGGATGAACGACCAGCTCGTAGCCGTGCTCACGGCACACGCTCAACACGCCGCGCTGAACTTCGTCGATGTAGAGCGCATCCGGGTTGTCGTAGATCATCCCCAGGAGATAGGAGCGCCTGGCCGCGAGACCCCGGGCCTGCGCATTCGGCCTGTAGCTCAAATTATCGATGATGCCCTGGACCTTTTCGCGAGTGTCCTTGTTCACCTTCGGTGAGTTGTTGATGACGCGCGAGACGGTCCGCTTCGATACGCCCGACAATCGAGCAATGTCACTGATGGTCGCTGGCTGCTTGCTCAGGTGGCTCATGTCGTGTACCAGCGCGTGGGCGCTTTGCGCGCCTGGGTCGGGCTCGCTCTCACGCGCATGATAGAGCCCGCAATCCCCAGCCGGCGGCGCCCGCTGGGGATTGCTTCTGCTGCGGGGGGCTCTAGAAGCTCCAACGCATCCCCAGGAACACCTGCCGCCCCGAGTAGTTGACTTCCCGCACCAGGTTCATCGTTCCATCACCGGTCGTGTACAACCGCTCCACCTCGTCCGAAAGGTTGATGCCTTCCAAAGTCAGCGAGAAAGCCTCGTTGAAGTGCCAGAAGGCGCTCATGTCCCAGCGCACGGGCCCCGTCGTGGCCTCCGAGACGTTGCCGTTGGCTCCGAGGTTGTCGGTGATGTAGTCGTCGCGATTGTTCACGGACAGGCGCGCGCCCCATCTGGGCACTTCGTAGTAGAGCGTCGCGTTCCAGGAGCTCTCGGACAACCCCTCCAGGGGTACCGTCACGTCCTGTCCGCTGCGCGTCACCGTGGTCTCGGCGTCCACGTAGGCGAAGTTGCCGACGAATCCGAAGTTCTTCCAGAAGCCGGGCAGGCCCCTGAACGTCTGCTGGTACGCGATCTCGAAGCCCTCCAGCTTCGTGCCGTCGGTGTTGGCCGCCGTCCTGTACGTCCAGGTCAGATCCGGATTCAGCAGCTCCGGCTGGCTCGGGTACACCGCGGCCACGGCGGGACGGTCCTCGGGACGCAGGGGTCCCTCGGTCGTCGGCGAGGAGATGAAGCTGTCGATGTCCTTGTAGAACAGGGCCACTCCCAGCACGGCTTGCCGGGTGAAGTACCACTCCACACCGAGGTCGACGTTGTCCGACACCAGGGGCTCCAACTGGGAGTTGCCGCCGGTCACCGTGAAGTTCACGTCGGAGTAGGACTTGATCGGCGCCAGGGACGAGAGCGAAGGGCGGGTCATCGAGCGGCTCACGCCGGCCCGCAGGACGACGTCTTCCCTGGCGTCGTAGGCGACGTTCACCGAGGGCAGCAGGTCGCTGTAGGCGTTCGTCTCGGTATTCGGGAGGTCGCTCGACAGCCAACCGGTGGCATCCGTCGTGGTGTCCACGAAGCGCGCGCCGACGTTGAAGCGCAGGCCGTGGTCGCGCACCAGGGTCACCAGGTTGTACTCGGCATAGGCGCCCAGGGTCTCTTCGGTGACGACCCAGGTCGCCCTCCCCGGGCCGCGGAAGGGCTCGAAGCTCGCCCCGAAACCGTAGGCGTCCTTGGCGCGATCGAAGTTCAGAACCAGGAAGTTGAGCTCGGTTGCGTTCCCGTAGCCACCGGCGTCGACGAAGCTGAAGACGTCGCTGATGGACGAGAGGGGGACGTCCGGAGGACTCGCGGATTGCTGGAACTGCCGGCTGTCCACCTCGCGGTCGTTGTAGATCGCGCCGAACCTGAAGCTGTGACCGACGCCGAGGTACCAGTCGAGATCGAGACGCGCGGTATCGTTCGTGCGGTCGACGAGATTCCTCTGGAGGAGCTCGTTGTCCTGAACCACGAAGTTGTTCGGGTCGGTGACGTCGATGTCGTAGCTGATCGCCGCCGCGTCGGGATTCCCGGTGAAGTCGTACGAGAAACCGATATTGGGGTCGAGCGTCTCGATGTTGACGCGGAACAGGAGGTCCTCGTACTCGGAGGTGGCGTGGCCGATCATGCCGCTGAGCGTCAGCTTGTCGCCGACGTCGTACTCGAAATCCGCCGTGAGTTGATTGAACGTGGTGGTGTCGTCCGCCTGCCGGCTCTCCGTGCGCAGCGCAACGCCTTCGAAGGTGCCCGCCACAGCAACCTGACCGGTGCCGTCCGGGACCAAGGTGACGTTGGTCGGAGTGATGCTCTGGTAGCCCCACGGTCCGCTGCGGCGGAACTGTGCGAAGGAGTTGTAGCTGTCGGTCTGCGCATCGAACTTCG
>Ga0299906_10000829_pt1 | contig 27202 bp, 18 predicted proteins | sample RVTome_14_FD_200259 | JGI IMG/M metagenome (GOLD analysis project Ga0299906, IMG submission 200259) | Soil microbial communities from uranium-contaminated site in the Upper Colorado River Basin, Wyoming, United States - RVT145D125 (version 2) ...
GCACTTACACGACCGCTCGTTCGGGCCCGAAATACCACGACCGCCCGCTTTGTGCCTTTTCGTAGCCGTCCGCGGCGGGCTCTTCTCGGCAGCGACACCATTTCGGTTCAAACCCATGGGTCGCGTGACAAATCTCGGCCGGTTCGTGAATAATCCGGGCTAAGGGAAGAGGTTCGCCTCCATGTCCACGACCCGTTTTCGCGCATAGCCCTTTCCGGTACCAGGATGAGGCTCGTGCTCGCCGATCAGGTGCTGGTACCTCTCGGGAAGAGCGGACGGCCTTTCAGGCGGCGGTGCATCGATGCGCCGCGGCGGCATGAGCTTCGGCTTGCGGCGTTGGACGCGATGACCAAGCAGCTGGCGTCGGATCTCGCGAGCCAAAACCTCGGCCACCAGCGACGGTACCGCGTTTCCAAGCATGCGTTGCACGTCGGTGCGACCACAGTCAAAGCGAAGCCCGTCCGGGAACGTCTGGAGGCGGCAGAGCTCTTGTAACGTCAGGCGGCGGCTCTTCCAGTGGAAGGGTCCCGTGGCGGTTCCCGGCTGAGCCTGGATTGTCCAAGCCGGACGGTCCTTGGCCAGCTTAAGGAGAAAGCTCCAGTAGCGTCGCCTCCACCCAAAGATGGGGTAGCCGCCACCTCTGTCGGTATGCCAAAGGTAGTTCTCCCCCTCAGGTATCGTGGAAAGCAGTGCACCCCACCGACCTCCGACCTGAAGCGAGGGCTCGCCCACGTGCTCGGGGAGATCGCCTAGCGCGTCCCAGGCGGTTCGATGGCGCTGCCGTTCGGAAAACAGCTCCCCGTTGTCCTCGCGTCCGTGGGTAGGCTCCGGGAAGGCGAAAGGAGCGCCGTCCCTGCTACCGATCAGAAAGACGCGCTCTCGCAATTGAGGGACGCCGTAGTCCGCGGCGTTCAGCGTTGCCCAGGTGACCCTGTACCGGGTGCCAGCCTGGTGATTGACCTCCTCAATGCCGCGGAGCAGAAGCTGCAGGCCCTCGTCCTTGCCCTCGTAGGCGAGTCCGCGGACGTTCTCCAAGAGGAACGCCCGAGGCTTGGCATCGCGCAGCACACGCAGGTAGGCGGTCAGGGTGTCCGATCGGGGGTCGTCGAGTCGACCAGAGTCCCCTGTCGCCCAATAGCCAGACTTCGAGAACGGCTGGCACGGAGGCCCCCCGATCAGGACGTCAGCATCGCCCTTCCTGAGCCCGGCGGTGCGGAGGAGGCTCTGGGAAGAGATGTCGTGGATGTCAGCCTCAATGAGGGGCCAGCGTCGATTCAGCCGGATACTCCGGCAGCAGACCGGATCCAGCTCCAGCGCGACCGCTGTTCGGAAGCCCGCGGCCTCGAAGCCGAAGTCGAGACCGCCTATCCCCGTGTAGAGGCTGATGACCGTGGGCTTCAACCCCTCACCCCCTGATCCAGACTATCATCAACGTGCCCTGGGCTCCCCGAGGAACTCGCGGGGCCCAGCGAATTAGAGACGATGAAAACACGAAAGTCGACTGAGGTCAAGGCTGTCGAGTCGCAGCACCTGGGAGAGATCGAGCGCCGGCTCCGAGATAGATACGGCCAGCCTCGTCACCATAACCCCTTGGATCCACTGGATGACTTGATCTTCCTGGTGCTCTCTCGGATGACTCAGGAGGTGAAGTACCTCCGGACCTATCGCGGGCTCCGGGACAACCTGCCGACCTGGGGCGCAGTGATGGACGCCCCGACGGACGATCTCGAGAACCTCCTTCAGGACGCCGGGTTGGCGCCTACGAAGTCACGGCAGATTCAAGCGATCCTGAAGGAAGTCGAGAGCCGGGAGGGAGCTTTGGATCTCCGCCGGCTGCGAGGTCTCTCAGACCACGAGGTCGAGGCGTATCACACCTTGGGGCGCGACGTCTTTCCGGTGGATGCTCATGTTTGGCGCGTTCTGCGACGGCTTGGAGTGGCTCCGGACAGGCCGTGGAGTGAGCGCAACGTGCGAGGAATAGCAGAGGGAATTCCACGTAGGCTGCGAGGCTCGCTACACGTGACTCTTATTGCTCATGGCAGATCGATCTGTCGCGCCCGGCACCCACGCTGCGCCCAATGTGTGCTCGCCACTGTCTGCCGGTCTGCTGGTCACTTCCTGAGTCAGGACGACCAATAGAGGTTCTATGCCCAAGTCCCTGATTCACTGGCTCCGCGACGCCTGCTCTCGTTACAGAATCGAGCCTGTTGCGGTCTATCGGGCGAGTACTGGGCATGCTTGGCCCCTCGTTGGACGGGACGAGGCCAGCCTTCAGGATGCGCTCCTGAAGGGCGGCCACTTCCTTCCCCTTCCGAAGGAGCCCGCCGCATTGGCAAATGTTCTCGAGGTTTCGATAGTCGACTTCATGCTGTCAGAGCTTCGGGTCATCGACAACGTGACAGCGCAACGCGGCACCGAGCGGGGCTATCCCGATATCGAGATCTCCGGTGATGAGTTCGGCGGCGGCTACCACGCAGTCGATGTCAAGGTTGCCCGCCGCAGGAAGGGCGGGAAGAGCACTCAGAGCCGCATCACGCTCTACACCGGCAACACGTATTTCCGTTATCCACAGCTCTACTGGCCTGGCACGTTCCGACCTTTTCAGGACTACGAGACTCACCTGGATCTGCTCGTTCTCTATACGCTTGACGAGGATTCGCTATCGCGTGCCCAGAACGTTGAGCTTCTCGTTCAGGAAGCCTGGAGGATTGCTTCGAAGCAGCGGTCTTCGACGACCCGTGAATACATCGGTGCGGTGACCGGAATCGAAGACCTCCGAGCGGGGATTGGGGAGTTCACGACCGAGGAAGGCTTCTACGCGTATTGGCGGAAGTTCGGCTTCAAGATCGGCAAGGCGGTACAGCAGCAGCTCGATCGACTGCTCTCGGCGCAGCCTTCGGGCACTTGAGTGGCTAAGAGTGCATAGCGCGACTTGAGGGCGGCTTCTGTCGCATGTGAATCGGCTTGCCCGCGAGGCGCCGGACCCTGGGAACGAGGATCTAGTAGACGATTTCCATCCGCAGGCCGAAGCGGTCGGTCGGGGGCTCGGCGGGGAGGGTTGCGGCCTCGCCGCGGGCGATGCGCTCCGCGGTCCAGAGGGCGGCGAAGGCGTCGAGGATGTCGTCGGCGGCGACGTCGCCGGCCCGATGGCGGGCCCGGACGCCGGCGAACGCGGGGCTCCCGAAGTAGCTGGCGACGAGCTCCATGCGTTCGGTTCGCCCCTCGATGCCCTTCTTCCGGTGCCGCATGGGCGACCCGTTCCAGGTGGCGAACGAGACCTCCGGGTGGACCTCGCGGATCCAGCCGTCCCGGCCCGGGTTCCGGCGGAGGGCGCGGTCCACCTCGGCGACCTTCGGGACGATCCCCCAGGCCTGCCGGCTCATGCGCCGGCCCTCGATCCGCTCGCGGATCGCGCAGGCCTCATCCCAGCTCGCCGCCGCCAGGACGGGGCGGACGGGCGCCGTGAACACCGTAGAGGCCCGGCGACCGAGGAGCGCGCGCGCCTCGACATCGCATCGCCGGGGGCCGCTCTCGGTCGCTCCGATCGGCACGTCGATCGCCAGGACCGCGGGCCGGGGCTCCTGCGCGAGCAGCTCCGCGGCGCCCTCGAAGACAAGCGAGGAGAGCGAGCCGTCGGCCGCGCGCAGCACGCAGATCCACCCCCCGCGGCAGCCGTCGACTCCGGCGACGAGGCCCACGTGCGCTAGCGCCCCGCGTCGAGCTCCGCCAGCCGCACCGGCAGGCGCCGGGCGCCCCAGTGGCCCGGGGGGCCGTCGAAGACGCCGGCGCAGCGCGCCCCGCAGGCGAGGCAGCGGCCCGCGGCGTCGAGGTTCCAGTCGGAGAGCACGTACCAGTCGCGGCCGATCAGCAGCTCGCCGCAGGCGTGGCAGCGCGTGCTCTGGCCCTCGCGGTCGTGGACGTTGCCGGTATACGCGTAGCGGATGCCGTGCTCGCGGGCGATCCGGCGGGCCTGCGTCAGCGTATCGTGCGGCGTCGGCGGCTTGTCCCGCATGCGGTAGTCGGGGTGGAAGGCCGTGAAGTGCCACGGCACGTCGACGCCCAGGTGGTCTACCATCCAGCGGCTCGCCCGCTCGATCTCGGCCGGCGAGTCGTTCTCGCCGGGGATCAGGAGCGTGGTGATCTCGAACCACACGTCGGTCTCGTGCCGCAGGTAGACCAGCGTGTCGAGCACCGGGCCGAGCCGGCCGCCGCAGATCCTGGCGTAGAAAGCCTCGCTGAAGGCCTTGAGGTCCACGTTGGCCGCGTCGATGGCCGCGAAGAGCTCGCGGCGCGGCTCGGGACAGACGTAGCCGGCCGTCACGGCCACCGTCCGGACGCCGGCCTCGCGGCACGCCAGGGCCGTGTCGATGGCGTACTCGAGGAAGATGACGGGATCGTTGTAGGTGAAGGCCACGCTGCGGCAGCCGAGCTCGAGGGCCGCCCGGGCGATGGTCTCGGGCCGCGCCTCGTCGGCCAGTGTGTCGATCTCTCGCGACTTGGAGATGTCCCAGTTCTGGCAGAAGCGGCAGGCCAGGTTGCAGCCGGCGGTGCCGAAGGAGAGGACCGGCGTGCCGGGCAGGAAGTGGTCGAGGGGCTTCTTCTCGATCGGGTCGACGCAGTAGCCGCTCGAGCGCCCCCAGGTGGTGAGGACCACCTCGTCCCGCTGCCGGGCGCGGACGAAGCAGAGGCCGCGCTGGCCCTCGGCCAGCCGGCAGTGGCGCGGGCAGACGTCGCACTGGAGCTTGCCGTCGGCGAGCGGGTGCCAGTGGCGGGTGGAGACGACGTGGGCGGGGCGTTCCTGCAAGGCGGGGCCCCCGGGACGGGGATCGCCTAGAGTGTATCCGAGGGAGAGGGACGATGGGCCGAACCCGCCGGCCGGCCGTGGCCGGGACCTTCTACCCCGGCGAGCCCGAGGCGCTCGCGGCCGCCGTCCGGGACCTGCTCGCGCGGGCGGCGCCGCCCGGCCCGGGCGAGCCGCCGCCGAAGGCGATCATCGCCCCCCACGCGGGCTACGTCTACTCGGGGGAGATCGCCGCCTCGGCCTTTGCGCGCGCGGCGCCGCGCCGGGGCGAGGTGACGCGCGCAGTGCTGCTCGGGCCCGCCCACCGGGTTGCCCTGCGCGGGCTCGCCGCCCCCGGGGCGGAGCGCTTCGCCACGCCGCTCGGCGACGTACCCGTCGACCGCGAGGCCCTCGAGCAGGTGCTGGCCCTGCCGCAGGTGACGACCTTCGACCTGGCCCACGCGGCCGAGCACAGCCTCGAGGTGCAGCTCCCCTTCCTCCAGGCGCTCTTCCCCGCCGCGCGCCTGGTGCCGCTCGCGGTGGGCGACGCGACACCGGAGGAGGTCGCCGAGGTCCTGGAGCTCCTGTGGGGCGGACCCGAGACGCTGGTGGTGGTGAGCTCGGACCTCTCGCACTACCACGACCAGGCCACCGCGCGGCGCATGGACGCGGCTACCAGCCGCGCCATCGAGTCCCTCGACCCCGGGGCCATCGGCTTCGAGCAGGCCTGCGGCCGCATCCCGGTGCAGGGCCTGCTGGTCGCCGCGCGCCGCCGAGGGCTTTGCGCCCGCGCGGTCGACGTCCGCAACTCCGGCGACACGGCCGGCCCGCGCGACTCGGTGGTGGGCTACGGCGCCTATGTCTTCGCCTGAGGGGCGAGCGGGGGCGGGCGGGAGCCGCGCGTCGCTCCGCGACGTGGCCCGCGACGCCATCGCGCGGGGCGTGCGCGAGGGGCGCGAGCCGCGGCCCGACCCGCGGGAGTTCCCGCCCGCGCTGCGCGAGCCGGGCGCCAGCTTCGTGACGCTCCGCCACCGGGGCGAGCTCCGCGGCTGTACCGGCACGCTGGTGCCGGCGCTGCCCCTGGTCTGCGACGTGGCGCGAAACGCCTGGCGCTCGGCCTTTCACGACCCGCGCTTCACGCCGCTCGGTGAGGGCGAGCTCGCCCTGCTCGAGGTCTCGGTGACCGTGCTCTCGGCCCTCGAGACGCTCTGCGCGGCCTCGGAGGACGAGCTGCTTTCCGCCCTCCGGCCGGGCGTCGACGGCCTGGTGCTCGTCGAGGAGGACGGGCGCGCCGCCACCTTTTTGCCGGCGGTCTGGGAGGGCCTGCCCGAGCCCCGCGAGTTCCTCGAGCGCCTGCGGGCCAAGGCCGGTCTCGCGCCGGGCTACTGGTCGCCGACGCTCCGCTTCCGGCGCTACACGGCGAGCGACGCGGGCTAGGCGCGAGGCCCGGCTAGGGCGAGCTCTCCGCCGGGGCGAAGAAGACGAGGAGCGTCAGCTCCTCCTCGATCGCGTGGAAGCGGTGCTCGGCCTCGGCCGCCACGAAGAGCAGCGCTCCGGGCGCGACGGGGTGGTCCTCGCCCCCGACCCGCAGCACGCCGCGACCGGAGAGCGCGTAGTAGACCTCGTCCTCGGCGTGGGGGGTCTGGGGATCCTCGGCGCCGGCGGCGAGCACGTAGACGCCCATGCTGAGCGCCGGGACGCGCAGGAACTCGAGCCAGCTGGCACCGCCCCGCCGGCGCCGCTCGAGCAGCTCGGCGACCTCGAACGCCCGGAGCCTCCCCGCCGCGGTCGCGCCGCTCACGGGGCCACCAGCTCCGGCGTCAGGAGCCAGGCGACCGCGAAGCGCTCGTCCTCGTCGCCCCGCTCCAGACAGACGACACCGCCCTTGCGGAAGGCGACGATCTCGCCCTCGTCCGAGCCCGTCAGCAGCAGCGACGCGAGGCGCCCGAGGTGCGGCAGGTGGCCCACCAGCATGAGCGGCCCGCGGGCCTCCTCGATGCGCTTGCGCGCCCGGCGCGGCGCGTCGTCGGGCGCGAGTCCCTTCACCGCGCGGAGGCCGTCCTCGGGCCTCGTGTGCGCGGCGAGGATCTCGGCCGTCTCCTGGGCCCGGGCCTTCCCGGAGTGGAGGATGACGGCGGGCCGGACCCCCCGCGCGGCCGCGGTCCGGGCCACCCGCTCCACCTCCTCCCGGCCCTCCGGCGTGAGCGGCCGGGCCGGGTCCTCCTCCTTGGTCTTGGCGACGCCGTGCTGCACCAGGTAGACGCGCACGCGCCAAGCATGCCGCAACCCCCCCGAGCGGCGCTCGGGGCACCGGGATCGCCTAGAATCGCGGGGCGCGGGGGCGGGCGAGCGGGCGAGGACGGGAGCGAGCCGGAATGGGCAGCGTCTACAGGCAGTTCATCGACGGGGCGTGGGTCGACGCCAAGGGCGGCGGGACGTCGGAGGTGCTGGATCCGGCCACCGAGGAGGTCCTCGAGAGCGTGCCCTTCGGCGACGCCGACGACTGCCGCGCCGCCATCGACTCCGCGGCGGCCGCCCTTCCCGCCTGGGCGAAGGCCACGCCCTACGAGCGCGGCGCCGTCCTGAAGAAGGCGGCGGACCTGGCCCGCGGGCGCCTCGACGAGCTCGCCCGCATCACGGTGCGCGAGAGCGGCAAGCCCTTCGCCGAGGCCCACCGCGAGTGGATGGTGGCCGCGGATCTCTTCGAGTGGTTCGCCGAGGAGGGCAAGCGCGCCTACGGCCGCGTCATCCCCTCGCGCACGCCCACCAAGCGCATGCTCACGCTGAAGCAGCCCCTCGGCGTGGTGGGCGTCATCACCGCCTGGAACTTCCCCATCTACAACCCGGCCCGGGCCTGGGCGGCGGCGCTCGGCGCCGGCTGCACCGTGGTGGGGCGGCCCTCGTCCTACACGCCGCTCAGCGCCATGGAGCTCATGAACCTGCTCGTCGAGGCGGGGATCCCGGCCGGCGTCGCCAACCTCGTCAACGCGGACGCCGACGCCGCCGGCCAGACCATGCTCGACCACCCCGCCTGCCGGAAGATCAGCTTCACCGGCAGCACGCCCGTCGGCGAGAAGCTCATGGACGGGGCCTCCCGCACGCACACGCGCCTGGCCCTCGAGCTCGGCGGCAACGCGCCGGTCCTGGTCTTCTCCGACGTGGACCTCGAGCGCCTCGTCCCGAGCGCGGTGACGGCAAAGTTCAGGAACAACGGACAGGTCTGCATCGCGCCCCAGCGCTACCTGGTGGAGCGCAGGACCTACGACGAGTTCGTCGAGCGGGTGGTGCCGGCGGTCGAGGCCCTGCAGCTGGGCCACGGCCTCGACCCCCGCACCCAGGTGGGCCCCCTGATCCACGCCCGGCAGCGCGCCTGGATCGAGAAGCTCGTGGAGGGCTCGCGCGCCGAGGGCGTCGAGGTGGCGACCGGCGGCCGGCGCCCCGAGCGCTTCGAGAAGGGCTACTTCTACGAGCCCACCGTGATGACCGGCGTGCGGCCGGAGACCCGGGTCTTCCGCGAGGAGATCTTCGGCCCCGTGCTGCCGGTCACCCCGTTCTCCGACGTCGACGAGGCCATCGCGCTGGCCAACGCCACGCCCTATGGCCTGGCGGCCTTCGTGTGGACCAACGACCTGCGGCGGGCGGTGCGCGCCTGGGAGGGGATCGAGTGCGGCATGATCGGCGTCAACGAGTGGGCGCCCCACGCCACCGAGGCGCCCTTCGGCGGCTGGAAGCAGAGCGGCGTGGGCCACGAGGCCGGCCTCGAGGGCCTGGAGGACTACCTGGAGACCAAGCTGGTCTCGATCGGCGGCCTGTGAGGGCGTAGACTCCTGCCGTGACGACCGGCGATCCCTACGTCGTGATCACCGCCGACACCCACGCCGGCGCGCCGATCGACGCCTACCGCGAGTACCTGGACCCGAAGTGGCGCCCCGACTTCGACGCCTGGCGCGGCCACTACCGGAACCCCTCCAAGAAGCACGTGGGCGGGAAGAAGAGCAAGAACTGGGACTCGGCCGAGCGCCTGGCCGACCTCCAGGCCGACGGCGTGGTGGGCGAGGTGCTCTTCCCGAACACCGTGCCCGCCTTCTACCACACGGCCTTCCACGTGGCGGCGCCGCCGACGCCCGAGCAGTACCCGCGCTACCTGGCCGGCACCCGCGCCCACAACCGCTGGCTGGCGGCCTTCTGCGCCGAGGCTCCGGAGCGCCGCGCCGGCATCGGCCTCATCCACCTGAACGACATCGACGACGCCATCGAGGACGTGGAGTGGATCGCGCGGCACGGCCTGCGCGGGGGCGTGCTCCTGCCGCTCCCCTCGCCCTCGGACGTGCACCTCGGGCCGCTCAACCACCCGGACTACGACCGGCTCTGGGCCGCCATCCAGGACTGCGACCTGGTGATGAACCAGCACTCGGGACAGGGCTCGCCGGCGTACTGCGAGGGCCAGGGCTCGATGGCGCTCTGGGCCCTGGAGATGGCGTTCTTCGTGCAGCGCGGCTTCACGCACCTGATCATGGGGGGTGTCTTCGAGCGCTTCCCGAAGCTCCGCTACATCCTGACCGAGTCGGGCTGCGCCTGGGCCCCGGGCCTGATGCGGCAGCTCGACGGCATGTACCTGGCGTGGAAGGCCGGCGCGATCGGCGAGATCGACACCACCCGGGACCCGGCGCTGAAGGAGCTGCCGAGCTTCTACGCCCGGCGCAACTGCTGGTACGGCGCCAGCTTCCCGGGCCCGCGGGACATCGAGGGGCGCGACGTCGTCGGCGTCGAGAAGATCCTCTGGGGCAACGACTACCCCCACTACGAGGGCTGCTACCCCTACTCGCGGGAGAACATGCGCTTCGCCTTCGAGGACGTGGACGAGCGGCAGGTGCGCATGATGCTCGGCGAGAACGCGGCGGCGCTCTACGGATTCGACCTCGAGGCGCTGCGCCCGCTGGCCGAGACGGCGGCCATCACGCCGGAGCTGGTGGCCACCCCCCTGGACGAGATCCCGGCCGACTCGACCTGCATCACCTTCCAGCGCGCGCGCTTCGAGCGCGCCCGCGCCGCCGCGCGGGGCACGTAGGCCGCCCGCCGGCCCCGCCTAGCGCGTCGCCCACCCGTGGGCGAGGCCGGCGCGGAACAGGCGGAGCTTGAGAGCGAGCGGGAGCTCGCCCGCGGCGTCGCCCGCCTCGTCGGGCGTGTCGCCGCGCCAGGAGTGGTAGAAGTTCCCGTGGAACCCGAGCATCGCGTAGACGCGATGCGGCGAGTCCCCGCCGCCGCCGCAGCCGGCGAGGAGCAGCGCCAGGGCCAGGCCGGGCGAGGCGGGCCGAACGACCGGCATGCTAGCGGCCGCCCTGCGGCTGCCGGCGCCGGGAAGGGATGGCCGGGAGATCCTGGCCCCCAGGGAAACTCTTTTCCTCCATCGGGGAAATGGTTTTCTCTTCGCGGAAGCGGTTTCCGCGGCCGGATCGCTGCAGAATCAATGGGTTGAGAATAATGGACCATATGGTCTGATATTTGCAGATCTCCTGCGCCTGGAGGGGAGCTTGCGGAGGATTGCCGGAGCCTGCCTGGTTTTGCTCGCGGCCCTGGCCGCCGGGGCGGCTCCCGCGCGCGCCGTCACGATCGGCTTCGAGTGCCTGACCCAGAACGACCCGGGCGACTGCACCATCGGCGAGAGCCAGCTCTCGGTCGAGGTCAGCGACCTCGGCGGGGGCTCCGTCCGCTTCCACTTCCTCAACTCGGGGCCCCTGGCCTCGGCCATCTCCGAGGTCTACTTCGACGACGGGGCCCTGCTCGCCCTCGCGCTCGTGACCGACGGGCCCGGGGTGGACTTCGAGCCGGACGCGAACCCGCCCAACCTGCCCGGCGGCGAGAACGCAGTGCCGCCCTTCCAGGTGACCCAGGGCTTCCTGGCCGAGGCCGTGCCCTCGCCCTCCCAGAACGGCGTCGGCCCGAGCGAATGGCTCAAGATCGACTTCACGCTCCAGGGAGGCATGTCCTTCGCCGACGTGATCGACGACCTCACGAACGGCGACCTGCGGATCGGCATCCACGTGATCGCCTTCGAGTCGGGCGGGAGCGAGAGCTTCGTCAACGTGCCGGTCCCGGAGCCGGGAACAGCGCTTCTGCTCGGCTCCGGGCTGGCCGCCCTGTGGGCCCTGCGCCGCCGGATCTCCCGCTAGCCCGCCAGTCCTCGTCGGGGACTAGGAGCTCCGCCGGCCGGCCGCACCCGGGTGCCGGCCCTGCCCTCCAGCACGCGGCGCGCCTCGCCGAGGGCGCCGATCATCGCGGGCTTGCCGCTCGCCTCGACGAAGCGGCAGGCCGCCTCGACTTTGGGCCCCATGGAGCCCGGATCGAGGGCGAGCCCGCGGAGCTCGGCGGGAGTCGTCTCGCCGAGCGGTCGCCGGCGCTCGGGCCAGTCGGCGTAGACCGCATCCACGTCGGTGACGAGCAGGAGCGCGTCCGCCCGCAGGCCGATCGCCAGCAGCGCCGCGGTGCGGTCCTTGTCGATGACCGCTTCGACGCCGCGGAGCGCTCCCTCCGCGGTCCTCACCACCGGGATGCCGCCGCCCCCGGCGCAGACGACGATCACGCCGGCCTCGACCAGGATCTCGATCGTCCGGAACTCGCGGATGCGCACGGGCTCCGGCGACGGCACCACCCGGCGGAAGCCGTCGCCCTCGGCGGCCATCCGCCAGCCGAAGCGGCGCGAGAGCTCCCGGGCCTCGGCCCCGGGGTAGACGGGGCCGATCGGCTTCGTCGGCTTCCCGAAGGCCGGATCGCCCGGATCGACCTCTACCTGGGTGAGCATCGTCGCCACCTCGCTCCGCGGGAAGATGGAGGCCAGCTCCTGCTCGATCAGGTAGCCGATCATGCCCTCGGTCTCGGCGCCGAGGATGTCGAGCGGGTACGGCGCCACGCCCGGCGTGGCCTGGGCCTGGAGCGCCAGCAGGCCGACCTGGGGTCCGTTGCCGTGGGTCACCACGGTCTCGCTGGCCCGCGCGATGTCGGCCACCGCCGAGGCGGCCTCGCGCACCCGGCGGCGCTGGGAGTCGGCGTCCAGCGCCTCGCCGCGGCGCGCGATGGCGTTGCCGCCGAGCGCGATCACGACCCGCATCAGGACGCCTGCTCGCGCAGGAAGCCCTCGAGCAGGGCCTCGAGAGGCATCGCGCCGCCCGCGTCCGCGTAGGCGTAGCGCGCGCGCACCACCGGCTTCGCCAGCCCGAGGAGCCGCGCCAGGTCGAGGGGCGTGCCGCTCACCACCAGCTCGGCCGGAACCGCCTCGAGGGTGCGGGCCAGGGCGGCGCGCTGGGCGGGTCCGTAGCCCATGGCCGGCAGCACGCGCCCCAGGTGCGGGTAGCGGGCGTAGAGCGCCCGGATCTCCGGGTCGGCGTGGGGGCGCGGATCGACGATCTCGGCGCCGGCGGCGCTGGCCGCGACCCAGCCGGCGCCGTAGGCCATGCCGCCGTGGGTCAGAGTCGGCCCGTCGTCCACCACCACGACGCGCCGGCCGCGCACGGCCTCGGGGTCGTCGAGCGCGACGGGCGAGGCCGCGCGCAGGATCGGCACCCCGGGAACCAGGGCGCGCACGCCGTCCTCGGCGCGCTGCACGTCGGCGCTGGCCGCGGCGTCGACCTTGTTCAGGATCACCGCGTCGGCCATGCGCAGCACCGTCTCGCCCGGGTGGTGGGTCGCGATCTGGTCGGGGCGGAGCGCATCCACCAGCACCAGGTGCAGGTCGGGCTCGAGGAAGGGGAAGTCGTTGTTGCCGCCGTCCCAGAGGATCACCTGGGCCTCCTTCTCGGCCTCGGCCAGGATGGCGGCGTAGTCGACGCCGGCGTAGATCACGCTCCCGGTCTCGACGTAGGGCTCGTACTCCTCGCGCTCCTCGGCGCTGCACTCGGCGGCGTCGAGATCGGCGTAGGTGGCAAACCTCTGGACGCGCTGCCTCGCCAGGTCGCCGTAGGGCATCGGGTGGCGCAGCGAGGCCACGCGCAGGCCGCGCCCGCGCAGCAGGGCCGCGACCCGCCGCGCCACCTGCGACTTGCCGCAGCCCGTCCGCACGGCCGAGACCGCGACCACCGGGCGTCCGGCGCGCAGCATGGTGCGCCGCGGGCCCAGCATCGACCAGTCGGCCCCGGCGGCGAGCGCCCGCGAGGCCAGGTGCATCGCCTCGGCGTGGGAGAGGTCGCTGTAGGCGAGCTCCACCCGGTCGACGCGCTCCCGGGCGCAGAGCGTTTCGAGCTCGGCCTCGTCCACGATCGGGATGCCGTCCGGGTAGAGGGGACCGGCCAGCGACGGCGGGTAGCGCCGCCCGCCGATGCCGGGGATCTGGGCGGCAGTGAAGGCCACGACCTCGACGCCGGGGTCCTGGCGATGCACCGCGTTGAAGTTGTGGAAGTCGCGCCCGGCGGCGCCGAGGATCAGCAGCCGCTCGCGATGCTCCGCGCCCACCCGAGGACCTCCGCCCGGCAGCCCCACCGCCACCGGCAACGCGCGGAGGATACTACCCTCCGCCCGCGAGCGGCTGGGTTCGTCAGAGCGTTCCGATCACGTTCACGAACGCGCCCTGGTGGTCGTAGCTCAGATCCGTCAGGTCCTCGGAGAAGTCCGTGAAGTTGTAGCCGACCCCGACCTTGAAGTGGTCTCCCAGGTAGCGGTAGAGGGTCAAGACGGCCCCGCTCCGCCGCTCGTCCAGGTCGGGCAGCTGCAGCATGCGCCCCTCCACCGATCCCTCCCAGTCCTTCAGGAAGCGGTAGTCGCCCCGCAGGATGTAGAGATGGGCGCTGTTGTCGAAGAAGTCGGGATCCTCCCGGTCCAGGCTCACCTGCCCCAGGCGGTAGGCGTACTTCCCGCCCAGCGACAGGTTCGCGGTCAGGTCGTAGCCGACGTCGAGGGACAGCACGTGGCTCTTCTGGAGGTACTGGGCCGAGGTCCCCTCCAGGGTGACCTGGTCCGGGCTCGGGACGTTGTAGAAGTAGGTGTACTTGGCCAGCGCGTCGAGGCGATCGTGCTTCACGGGCCGGAAGGCGTAGCCGACCACGGCCTCGGTGTAGCCGCCGTCGTAGAAGTCCCCGAGCGAGCTGTTGCTGGTGGAGTGGTTGAACTTCCCGAGCAGGCGCCAGTCCGGCGTCATCTGGAAGCGGAAGTTGTTCCGGAACAGCCAGGTCTGGCGCTCGGACCAGGTCCCGTCCAGCTGCTCCGCCTCGTCGAAGCGGTACTCGACGCCGCTCGAGAGCTGGACGCTGTCGAAGGCGTAGCCCACCCGGGCGCCGCCCGCGTTGCGGTTCGTCTTGGCCTGCGTCTGGCTGTCGATCAGGGTGCCGTTCTCCCAGTTGGCCCCGAGACTCCAGCGGTCGTCCGGCGCCAGGTTGACCCCCATCGCCCGGCTCAGCCCGGTCGTCGAGTCCGTGTGCTGGAAGCGATCCTCCAGGTAGACGCTCGAGCTGTCGGAGAGCCGGCTCCTGGCTCCGCTGATCAGGTTGCCCCGACGGCCGTAGAGGCCGTCGTCCGAGCGCTCGTTCTCGAGCGCGTAGCTGACGTACACGTTGGTGCGATCGTCCTGCTGGTAGCGCGTCCCCAGCTTGGCGGCCGGTCCGAGATCGCCGTGGGAGACCTCCCCGTCGAGGACGAATCGGTCGCTGAGTCGATAGGCGCCGCCGAGACCCAGTCGCCGGTTGTCCCTGCGGTCCCCCGTCTTCGCCAGCGTGGCCTGGCCGAAGCCGTAGCTGCGCCAGCGGCCCTCCGAGTCGTAGGCCACCTGCGCCACCGCGTCGGTGCGGCGGCCCTCCTCCTGGGTGACCGGCACGACCGGTGAGTCGTCCTCCCGGAGCTCGTTCCGGACCCCGGCGGCGACCTTCCAGCGATCGGTGAGCCGGTAGCCGAGGTCGAGCTCCTGGGCGCTGGTCTCGAGCCCGTCCTGCTGGAGCCGCATGTCCGCCTTGGCGGTGAGCTCGAGCGCGTCGGTGATCGGCATCCCGAAGAGGCCGCCGTAGTGATCCGTGTCGGTCAGCGTCGTCAGGCCCGGCGCCGAGTAGCCGGCCTCCATCCGCTGGACGTAGGCGCTGAGGCGCCCCCGGACGCCTTCGAAGAGGTCCCCGGCCCCGAGGCTCACGTCCGCGCGCCAGGCCAGGGCGTCGGCATCGGCGAGCGCGGCGTCGTCGCTCCCCTGGAAGAGGAAGCCGCCGTCGTCCGAGCGGAAGGAGGTGGAGACGAGGCCCTCGCTCCTTCCCGCCTGGACCTTCAGCCAGGATTCGCTGCTCTTCCGGAGCGTCAGGTCGCCGGCGTAGAGGTTGCTGTCGCCGCCGTCCTCCTCGTTGCGATTGGCGGTGAGTCCCACCTTGACGTAGTCGTTCAGCCAGTACTGGCCCTGGCCGCCGCTGGCCAGGGCGTCGACCGCGTCGAAGCCGGGGCTGTACTCGTACCGGACCACCAGCCAGGCCTCGTTGCCGCTCGCGCTCCCGTTGCGGACCAGCAGCCGGTCGTCCACGGTGGAGGCGATCGGCTCGGCGAGCAGGACGCGCCCCTGGAGGTAGTCGATGTCGTAGTCGACTCCCGGGCTCAGGTGCACCACGCTCGATACGAGCCCGGAGTCGCGGTCGCGCACCTCGATCCGGATGCGCTCCGAGCCGGCCAGCAGGTCCTGGTGGCGCAGGAAGTAGAGGGATCCACCGGTGCTCCGGAACTCCTCCCGGCTCGGCGCGGTGCCCGGCTCCGCCGCGAAGCCGTCCAGCACCACCCGCTTCTCGCCGTGGCCGGTGGCCGCCTGGGACTGGTAGTGGACGTTGGCGCCGTAGAGCCCCCGATCGACGTGGGCCAGCTCGTTGTCCAGGTAGCCGACCCGGAAGTTCCCCCAGAGGGCGTGGTTCTCCGCCTGGTTCAGCTTGAGGTAGAACTTCCCGGAGGTCGGCGCGTTCTCCTCGACGAGGCCGTCGTCGCCGAAGGTCGGGTAGTGGTAGTCGGGATCGATGCGCCGGAAGAGCGCCTCCGGCGACTTGTCCAGGAAGTTGCTGAAGAGATCCTCTACCGATCCCTCGCGCGTGTCGGCGCTCGCCGTCAGCCCCCACTCCTCGCCGAACTTCCCCGTCGTGTAGAAGGCCAGCCTGCCGTCGGCCAGGGAGTCGCTGTCGCTGGGCGCGCCCTTGCCCTCGAGCGCGCCGGCGGGGCCGTTCGTCTGGTTCATGGCCAGCGTGACGTCGGCCACGGCCACGGTGAACCAGTCGCTCCGCTCGAAGTCGAGGTCGCGCAGGAAGAGCTCCCCGTCGCCCTCCGGATCCAGGACGGCCACCTCCACCGTGTGCAGGCCGGGGGGCAGGATCGCCTCGGCCACGAAGCTCCCGGATCCGTCCACGGGTACGGGCTCGCCGGCGAACCACACCGTGTGCTCGGGCGGGATCCCCCGGCCCTCGACCCGGACGCTGCCGCCGCTGCCGAGCGAGATGTTCCGGAACGAGAGGCCGCTCTCCCCGTAGCCGGCCAGGAGCTCGGGCAACCCCGCCGCCGGATCCCCGGAGCGCTCCGCGGCCTCTTCGCCGGGAGCCGGCGCGACGCCGCCCTCGTGCGCCAGCCACAGCGGCTGGGGTCGCGTCTCGTCGAAGCGGCCGTCCTCGCCGTAGGCGCGCAGCACGTAGTGGAGCTCGCGGACCGGCCCATCGAAGGGCTCCTCGGCCGGCCGCCACTCCGCGTAGCCGTCGCGACCGACCTCCACGACGGCGACAGGCTCCGCCTGCACGGACTGCTCCCGGGCGAAGATCCGCACCTCCGAGCGTTCGATGAAGTGCGGGTAGTTCGTGTACATCCGGAAGCGCACCGCCCCTCCGGCGCCGTCCTCGCTCGCGGGCGGGCGCGGTGCCGCGGTCCTCGGCCACGAGGTGACGCTGAGGCGGGGCTCGGCCTCCAGGTTGTCGAAGCGGAAGCGGATGTCCGCCCGCTCCAGGGCCACGTCCGTGCAGCGCTGGATGTCGGCGGAGCTCCGGCCGGGGTCGTCGATCGGCTCGCCGTCCACGCTGATGCGCATCAGGTTGAGGCCGAGCGGGTTCCTCGGCTCGAGCTCCCGGGTGATCGGCGTGACGTCGAGACCCTCGAGGTCGTCGCGCACCATGAGCTCGTCGTAGACGACCTGGACGACCACCAGCGAGTCCTCACCCTGGAGGAAGCCCGCGTTCACCACGTCGTTCGAGTGGACGTAGCCCCGGCCCTCGTGCTCGGCCTGCGAGTCCTGGAGCCCGAGCTCGCCCTTGATCCTCTCCAGCGTCCGGCGCGCGCGGGCGGCGGAGAGCCCGATGTCGTCGCCGTAGGCCGCGGCCGTGCGCCGATCGAGGCGCTCGTTCGCCGTGTAGCCCACGAAGCGCAGCCGCACGTTCCGCCGGTCGGCGATGTCGCCCATGGCGCGGCGCAGGTCGTCCGTGAACCCCGGCGGCACCGCGGCCTTCCCGCCCTCGATCGGAAGGGGCTCGATGCGCCCCCAGGGCGGGTCGTAGACCTTCGTCACCAGCTCGGTGCCGCCGGCGTCCGGACACGGCTGCAGCCCGTCGGGCAGCTCCTGGAGCGGGTCGTCGTGCCAGAACTCCACCTCGACGCGCCGGTTGAGCGCCCGGCCGCTGGCGGTCTCGTTCCCGGCCAGGGGCGAGGCCGCCCCGCGGCCGTCGCTGGCGACCGCGGCACTCGGCAGCTCGAGCGCCTCCCGGATCGCGAGGGCCACGCGATGGGCCCTGGCCTTGGAGAGCGCCAGCTGGTCGCCGTAGATGCGCTCCTCCCTCTCCGCCAGCGGCACGTCGTCCGTGAACCCGATGAACTTGACGGTCACGTTCTGCCGGTCCCGCAGGTTCTGGAGCGCCTCCTCGATCTGGCGCACGAGGCGCTCCGGCACGCCGACGCTCTCGTCCCCGAAGTGGAGCGGCGGGACCAGGTTCCGTATCCGCGCGCGCCGCTCGTGGCCCTCGCGGTAGCGGACCTTGCAGACCGTCTCGGTGCGGCAGATCTTGATGCGCTTGATCTCCTCGGAGACCACCACCTCCTCGACCGCCGGCTGCTCCCGGACCTCGTCGTACCAGACCTCCACCTCCACGCGCCGGTTGAGGGCCCGCCCCTCGGCGGTCGCGTTCGAGGCGATGGGTTGGCTGTCGCCCGCCCACTCGAAGGAGACGGCCTCGGGCGGCAGCGCCAGCGCGGTCTTGAGGAACTCGGCCACCTCGCCGGCGCGCTCCCGCGAGAGCCCGGCGTTGTCCCCATAGACCCCGGCCAGCGCCTCCGACAGCGGCTGGTCGTCCGCGTGGCCGACGAGATGCAGGCGGACGTTCCTCAGGTGCCGCATGCTGGCGAGCATGTCGCGCAGCCTCTCGATGTAGCTCGGCGGGATGTCCGCGACGCCGGACTCGAAGCGGATCGGCGGCACCATCCGGGTGAGCTTCACGGTCTCGAGCTTCTCGGCGAGGATCTCCCGCTCCTCCAGGCGATCCCCGGCCTGGGTCTCGAGCACCTCCGGATCCTGCGCCCAGCGCATGAAGGGCTCCTCACTCGGCAGATGGCGCTCCACGGCCTCGCCGAGCGGCACCTCCCCGACCCCTTCGGCGCGGGCAGTGGCGGCCGCCAGGAAGGCGCACAGGAGCAGCAGACCGCGGGGCTTCGACATCGCCGTCACCCCCCGCCCGTCCGTTGGGCGGTCGACCGCTCCGGCGGCGAGCCGCGGCGCCAGAAGACCTGCGTCTCGATCGCGAGCTCGTAGCAGCAGTCGAGCGCCTTCCAGGCGTCCGCGATCCGCCGCTTCACGGCGTCGAGCCGCCGGTCGACGAGCTCCGCGTCCTCCACGTCGGCGACGTAGGCGAGGCGCAGCGTGGCCGGCGCCTTGCGGAGCTCGCGGAGGAGCACGTCGATCCGGGGCTCCCACTGCGGGCGCATCCCGGTCGATCCCGGCTCGAAGACCGCATCCGCCAGGTCGAGTGCCACCACCCGGTCGATGGAGGCGGCGAAGCTCATGCGCAGGGCCTTGCCGCTCGTCGCCCGCTTCACCTGGGTCTGGCGGGTGGACATGCGATAGCCGCTCGGCAGCGTCCGGTCGTCGAGCTTGAGGACGAAGTTCGAGCCGCGGGCCTCGTTCGGGGTGGCGGCGCAGGTGATGTGATAGCGGCCATGCGCGTCCGTGATGGCCGCCAGGCCCCGGGCGGTCACCAGCCGGACGCCCTGCAGGCCCCGCTCGCCGCCGTCCTGGATGCCGTTGCGGTTGGCATCGTCGAAGACCTTCCCCATCACGTCCGTGCACGAGAAGGTGGGGTCGGGCGCCACGCGCACAGTGGCCGTGGCCTCGCCGGAGAGCGCCGCGCCGGTCGCGGTACTGACCGCCTGGGCGCGGTTCACGTACTTGCCCTCGCCGACGCCGGCGCCGACCGCGAGCAGCAGGACCAGGCTGCGCTGGCTCGCGGCGGGAACGCCGAGGTTGCCGAAGAGGAGCTCGCGGCCGTCGATCGTCGGCTCGATCGCGATGCCGTCGACCCGGGCGGAGCCCTTCACGTAGCGGAAGCCGGCGGGGAAGCGGTCCACGATGCCGAGGTCCGGGAGGTCGACCCCGAGCTCGTTGCGGACCGTGATCTGGTAGGGCACCAGCTGCCCGCGGCTCACGTTCCGGGCGGGCGTCGTCTTGGCGATGGCGACCGCGCCGTCGAGCACCGGGTCGAGCGGAATGTGGTTGTTGAAGATCTGGCTCGAGCCCGGCGCCTGGGTGGCGTCCAGCAGCAGGTGCAGGTGGTAGTTCGTCCCCGGGCTCTGGGCCGGAACCGAGGGCGGCGGGGCGAGCTCGGAGGGCTGCGCCTCGCAGTGCTGGGCCGTCGCCGGGACGGCGTCGTCGGGGCCGCCCGGACACGCGGGCACGGAGAAGGCCGGCGTCGAGGCGTCGGAGAGCGGCGGGATGATCTGCGATTGACCCGGCGCGTATCCCGACCCGGGGGCGGAGACGGCGATCTGGTAGGTCCCGCCGCTGGGGCAGGCCGCGTCGGAGAAGTTCAGGTCGAACTTGTAGTAGCCGTCGCCGCGGGTGACCTGGCCCTGCTGGACGGGATCGTCGAGGCAGGACGCGGGCACCGGGGAGCCGCCGCCCGGGGCGAGGAGCGTCAGCGCCGCACCCGCCAGGGGCCCGCGCCCGAGCGCGTCGTAGACGGCGCCGTTCGGGTCGATCGGGAGATTCAGGCCCTGGAGGTTCGATCCCGAGGACACCCGGATGTCGCGGATCTGCTGCGGGCCGTTCGTGAAAGAAGAGTCGGCCCGGCCGAGGGACGCGCTGCCCGCGCCCGCGTCCGGCGCCCGGAAGCGCAGCTCGTAGGCGTCGCCGCTCGCGTCGTTCGCCGGGAGCCCGCCGATCTGGTAGGCGCCGCCGGCGTCGGTGGTGGTCGACTGGAGCAGGTTCCCGCCCTGGTAGAGCTCCACGATCCAGCCCTCGAGCGCGCCCTCGCCGGCGCCGAGCGCCCGGTCGAAGTCGGCGTCGTGCCAGGCCGTCCCGCCGAGCGCCGCCACCCCCGGCATGCCGCCCACGTCGATCGAGACGCTGGCGCTCGCGGTCTCGGCGGGTGTGTTCCACTGGACCACGCCGATATTCGTCACCGTCGTCCCCGGCGCCAGGCCCGGGGCGATCGTGGCCTGGAAGCGGAGCACCAGCGACTGGCCCGGCGGGAGCGGGCCGTACGCGGCGGAGTAGTCGGCGGTCAGGATCGAGCCCGCGAAGCCGACGCCGGCGGTCGAGCCGTCGAGCGTCGCCGACCCGGCGACGTAGGCGAGCAGGCCGGGCGTCGCGGCGTCGAGATCGTCCGCAACCACGACCGCCTGGGCGGGCACGGCCGCCAGGTTCTGGACGCTGACCACGTACTCGAGCTCCGAGCCCGGCAGCGCGGCGCCCCCGCCGACCACCGCCACCTGCTTGGTGATCGAGAGCAGCTGGACGTCGCCGACCACCACGAGCGTCGGCTCCGGCCCCGTGGCCGGGTTGCCGTCGCCGTCGCTCAGCAGGCTCGGCACCTCGGCGCTGGCGAGCGCCGCCTGGTTGCTGATGATCGTGCCCGCGGGCACGCCGGCGTCGACCCGCAGGTCGAAGCCGACCACCGCCGTGCCGCCGGGGCTCAGCGTGCCCTCCCCCGGACCCGGGAGCGGCGGCGTCAGATCCGAGGAGCTGATGGGGATGCCGGCCACCAGCGGCGAGACGCCGCCATCCGGCTGCCCCACGGGCAGCCCGTTCAGCGTCAGCGAATCGGCGACGTAGGTGGTGTTGGCCGGGACGCTGTCGCCGAGGACGACGGCCGTCGCGGGCTGGGCGCCGCTGTTGTGGACGCTGATCGTGTAGTGGAGGACGTCGCCCGGGTCGACGATGCCCGGCGAGCCGGCGTCGACGAGGAGCGCCGCCGACTTGGCCGCGAACAGCAGCGGGGTGGCGCCGACGACGTCGCGAGTCGGGTCGTCCGGCACCGGCGTCCCCGGATCGTCCGACGGCCGGTCCGACACGCCTCCGGGGAGGCTGCTGACGAAGGCCTGGTTCGAGATGACGGTCCCGTCGACGGCGCTCGCATCGACGACGACCTCGAAGACGATCGTGGCGACGTGGGCCGGATCGGCCGCGGGATCGGCCGGCACTGCGCCCGGCGTCGGATCCGAGGGCGCGTTCACGAGGATGCCCGCCGAGAGCGGGGCGAGGCCGCCGGCGCCGTCCGGGACCGCCGCGCCGTTTTGCGTCGTGCTGCCGGGGACGTAGGAGGTGTTCGCCGGGACCTGATCGCGGATCAGGACGTCGACGGCGTCGTCGCTCCCGACGTTCGCAACGGTGATCGTGTAGCGGAGCGTCTCGCCGGCGAGGAGCACGTTGGGATCCCCGCTCAGGTCGTCGGAGATCTTCTCCACCCGGAAGGCCGGAGCGGACTGGATCAGGACCCGGGTGGGGTCCTCGTCGCCGGCGACGTTCGGGTCGGCCGGCCCGTTGGCGTTCGGGTCGTCGCTCGGCAGGAACGGGACGCCGCCGATCATCAGGCCCGACTGGTTGGTGACGAAGGTCCCGTTCGCGATCACCGCGGCCAGGGCGATCTCGAACTCGATCACCAGGCTGTCGCCCTGGGCCGGGAGGCTCAGGCCGCGCACGTCGAGGAGGCCCGCGCCGTTCGTGCCGCCGCTCGGGTCGGTGGCGGAGCTGTCGGCGCCCGCGGGCACCGTCACCAGGGTCAGGGTGCCCGGCTCGAAGACGGCGGCCGCGTTGAGGCTGCCGAGGTCGTCGGCGATGGCGAAGTCGACGAGCGGGACGCCGCTGAGGTTCTCGACGCGGAGCCGGTAGCGGAGCACGTCGCCCGGCGTCGCGCTGGTGGCCGGGTCGGCGCCGCTCGTCACGTCGCTCGCGGTCTTCTCGAAGGAGAGGCCCGGCACGCCCGCGGCCAAGGTATGGGCGTCCTGGTGGTCGAGGATCCCCAGCGTGCCGTCGGTGACGATCTCGCTGTAGGTGCGGCGATCCGGCGAGCTCGCGCCGAAGCTCGACCACTCGACGGCGCCGGCCACGTTGGTCAGCACCGCACCGTCCTGGGTGTCGACGTCGAGCTGGATCTCGTAGCGGACGATCAGCCGCTGGCCGGGCGCGATCGCGCCCTGGTCGCCGAGGAGCGTCAGGGTGAAGAGGCAGCCGGGGGCACCGCTCCAGGTCGTGGAGAAGTCGGTGCCGGCGACCAGCACGCCGGAGACCGGCGTCGTGCCGTCCGCCTCGAAGACCTGGGCGCTGACCGCCGCGGGGGAGGTGTCGCAGGTGCCGCCGGAGGCCGTGTCGGGCAGCCGGTCGGTCAGCGTCGCGTTCCAGGCCGTCCCGTCGCCCGCGTTGCCTACGTCGAGGGTGAAGGCCCCGGGCGTCCCGATCGCCAGGGTCGTCGGACCGCTCTTGGTGAGCGTGAGCTCGGGCTCGACCACCGTCATCGGCCCGCTGGTTCCGGGATCGCCGAGCTGGTCGGCGGCGGCCGCGTCGACGCGGCTGAGGAGGAACGAGGCGGTGTTGGTGAACGCGAGGCCGGCCACGTTGGTGGGGGTGTCCTCGAGCACCACCGTGATCTCGACCGTGACCTGCTCGCCGGCCGGGATGTCGATCCCGATCGCGGGGTCCTCGATGGACAGGTTCGTGTCGGTCCCGGTGTTGATCGGGGTCCAGGGCTCCGAGCCGGCGATCTTGGTGACCCCGAGGAAGCGCAGGTCGGCGGCCGAGGCCGTCAGGTCGTCCGTTATGTGGACGTCGTAGATCGCGAACGGGTAGGGCGTCTCCGGGACCGTGATCCGGTAGCGGAAGGGCTCGCCTACCGACGCCGTGGCCTGGGTGGTCTCCTTCCGCAGCGGGCCCACCGGCAGCGTCGCGATCACCACCCGGGTCGGGTCCTCGTCCCCCGCCACGTCGGGATCGGACTGGCCGTTGATGTTGGGGTCGTCGCTGTCGGCGATCTTGACGCCGGCGCTGATCAGGTCCGCCTGGTTGAGGACCAGCGTGCCGTCGGCGAGGCTCGGGTCGAGGTCGATGTCGAAGTGGATGAGGATCTGGCTGTTCGCGGGAACGTCGAGGTTGCGGATGTCGAGGAGGCCGGCGCCGTTCGTGCCGCCGCTCGGGTTCGTGTTGGAGGCGTCGGCCCCGGGCGGGAGGCTGCCGGAAACCAGGGTGAGCGTGCCCGGCACGAAGACCGCCGAGGCGTTGAGGGCGCCGAGATCGTCCTGGAAGGTGAGGTCGTCGAGTGGGACCTCGGTGGCCTGCAGGCGCAGCGTGTAGCGAAGCCTGTCGCCCGGAGCGGCCGTGGTGGTCGGGCTCACCCCGCTCGTGAGATTCGCGACGCTCTTCTCGAAGAAGTAGCCCTGGAGCGCCACCGTGACGGTGTGCGCGTCCTCGTGATCGAGCACGCCGGGGCTGCCGTCGGTCAGCGTCCGGTTGTAGGCCTGGCGCTCGGGCTCGAAGTCGTCGCCGTTGAACCAGCGGATCGCCCCCGCCACGTTGGTGAGCGCAGCGCCGTCCTGGCTGTCGGCGTCGAGCCGGGCCCGGTAGCCGATGACGAGGCGCTCGCCCGGTCCGATCGCACCCGCCGTCGTCAGCATGCGGAGCGTGAGCTCGCAGCCCGGCGCGCCGGCCCAGGAGAGCGAGAAGTCGGTGCCGGGCACCAGCGGCCCCTTGCCCGGGACCGGCGTCACGCCGTCGGCCGCGAAGACCTGGGCGCCGAGCACCTCGGGCGGCGTGTCGCACATGCCGCCCGAGGGGCCGTCGGGGAGCCGATCGAGGAGGGTGACGTTCCAGGCCTCGGCGAGTCCCGTGTTCTGGACGTCGAGGCCGAAGGCCCCCCACTGCCCCAGGTTGATCGTCAGCCCGAGGCTCGCCGGGCCCGTCTTCGTCACCACGAGCTCGGGCGCCGCGATCGTCAGCGGCGGCGTCACCCCCCACTCGCCCGGGAGGGGCTCGTAGAAGACCCCGTCGATGAGCCTCCCGAAGTCCCACTTGGCGGTGTTGACGAAGGTCGTCCCCGAGACGTTCGCCGGCGTATCCTCGAGCACGACCGCGATCTCGATCACGATCTGCTCGCCGGCCGGGATGATGGGAGCGATCTCGAAGGTGAGGAACCCACCCGAGTTGGAGAACGTGTGCGGCACCGGCGCGCCGCCGTCCAGCCAGTAGGCCACGTGGCTCACGTAGCTGAGGTCCGCGCCCGTCGCGTTGAGGTCGTCCCAGATCGTGACGCTGTGCAGGTCGTTCGGCGACCCGAGGGAGTTGATGACGGCGCCCGTGGCCGGGTCGAAGAGGACCGGGATCGTGAGCGTATAGGTGAAGGGCACGCCGATGGTGGCGGTGGTCCGGCCCGCCGGGTTCCGCTTGTCGATCTTCTCTACGGGGATCAGGAGGTTCTGGCAGCCCTCCTGGATCGAGCTCGACGAGCCGTTGACGAACCAGATCCGGTGGCCGGCCACGGCGTTGCAGGCCATCTGGCCGGTGTGGACGACGTTGTCGAAGATGATGATCCAGCGCTCGTCGATCTGGCCGGGCTGCGTCAGGAAGGAGAAGTTGGTGCCGAGCGGGTTCGACGCCGGGAAGTTCCGGATCGTGCAGTTGCGGTCGATCTGGAGCTGGGAGGGAGCCGGCGTGCCGGCGAAGCCGTCGATCAGGCCGCCGGGGTAGTCCGAGCAGTCCACCGCCCGCGCCGGCAGCGCCGCGCCGAGCCCGAGCGCGAGGGTCAGCAGCAGGATGCCGAGCCGGCTCCCGCCTGCCCTCACGCGGATCGGATCCCGTCGGATCAACTCGTCGCCCCCGTTCCACCGTCGGGGGCGATCGCTCTCGTCACTGCGGGCCGCGGGTCCGTTGAGTCGGACTGGATTCCGGCGGTCCCGCTGTCGTGGGGCCAGGAGCCCTGTAGACCGGTGACTTTGCGTCGCCACCTTTCGGTGACTTTGCCTTTGTCTGAATCGCGTCGAGCCTTTTGGCTCCATGTCGAGCAGAAGCTGCCCGCTTCCTCCTGGTCCTGCGGCTCCGCCTCAGGCGGCCGGCAGGAAGTCGATCGGGTAGAGGATCGTGAGCGCGGCGATGCCTTGCTTGGCGCCGAAGTCGAAGGTCCTGACCCGCTCGAGCACCTGTGCCGAGAGCTCGGGAGCGCCCATGTCCGTGGCGTGCAGCGCGCACAGGGACACGCTGCCATCGGGCTCGATCGTCAGGCGCAGGACCATCTGCCCCTGCAGCGTCGGATCCCTGCGGAGCTCGCGGTTGTAGAGCCTGTAGAGCGCCGCCTTGTGGCGGTCGAAGACGATCTGGATCTCCTCGTCCGTGCGCGAGGGGCCGGGCCCGTCGCTGAGAGGCCGCTCCGCGGTGCCGCCCGAGCCGATCGAGGAGGTGGCCCGGGCCACCTGCACGCCTTCGATGGCCTTGCCTCCCCCGCCTCCGAGATCGCGACTCAGCGCCGCCAGGTTGATGCCGCCGCTCGAGCCCGGCGCCTGCGTCGTCACCATCGAGCGCTCCGGCAACCCGCTCGGCGCGCCGTCCGAGTGGCTGATGCGCGCCTGGGCCCCGAGCCGGGCTTCCGGCTGGTTCTCCGCGAGGCCGGAGAACTTCTCGCGGAAGGCGAGGATTCCCTTCGACCCCGCCTCCTGCTTCTGGGGCGGCTCCGGCGCCTGCGCAGGGGCTGCCGCCTCGGCGAGAAGCGGCGACTCCTCGGGCGGCTTCTCCTCGGGCCTGGTCTCTTCCTGCCTGGGAGGCGGCGGCGGCAGCGGGCGCTCCTGGATCAGGCGCGTCAGGCGATCCGGCACCTCGATCGGCTCGAAGGGATCGGGCAGCGGGAGCTCGATCATCGGCATCACGAGGCCGAGCAGCAGGCTCGCCAGCAGCGACGCCGCCAGCGACCTGCGGAAGCGCTCGTCCTCCTCGCCCCCCCGGCTCCAGGGCATGACCAGCTCGCGGAGGGGTGAGGCTCCCATCTCCCGCTCCGGGATCCACTCGAGCTTGCGCTCCTCCTCCTTCCGCTCCAGCTCGAAGACGTCGTCCTCGAGGAGCTCGGCGTCCGCCTGCGCGCGTCCGATCTCGTCGAGGGCCACCTCTCGCCGGTCTTCGATCTCACCCAGGCGCTTCTGGAAGGCGTCCACACGGCCCCGCACCAGGCGCACCTGATCCTCGCCCCGGTCGGCGGCCGCACGGTCGCCCCAGAACAATCCGGCCGCGCCCAGCGCCCTGAGCTCCTCCAGCGCCGCACAGGCCGTCTGCAGCAGCTGGTGCTGCTTGCGTTCCGTCGAGAGGGCTTCCAGCTCCTCGTCGACGGAGCGCAGATCCCGCACGAGGCCGTCGAGCCTCTCGCGAGCCCGTCCGAGCTGCGCGCGCAGCGCTTCCTGGTCCTGGTTGGCTACGGCGTCCACGAAATCACCCCAGGTCTGCGAGGTTCCGGGATGTCTCCGACTCCTTCTCCACCACGGCCAGGGAGATGCGTCCGTATCCCTGGCTGGTGCAGGTCGACATCACCTTCTTGATGACGCTGAACGGAACCGATTTGTCCGCGAGGATCGTCACCTCCTCGCTCTCCGCCACGTCCCGGGTCTTGAGGCCGATGACGTTCTGGCTCAGCTCCGCGAGCCTCTGGGCGATCGCCCCGATGTCCTGCCGACTCGTGGCCCGGATCTCCGCCACCAGGGCGACGGGCTCGCCCTGCACCGTGACCTGCTCGGGGCTGATGAAGATCACGACCGTCTCCCTGGGTTTCTCGTCCATCACCGACTCGGGCAGCGCAATCTGGTTCGGAGTCTCCAGCACCTCGCTGGTGCTCTGGTGGATGACCAGGAAGAAGACCAGCGTCGTGAACACGTCCATCAGCGAGGTGAGGTTGAGGCTCGCCACCCTCACCCGGTTCCGCGACATGCGCTTGATCCTGCGTGAGCTCCTCACGGCGCGTCTCCGATGGCGATGTCCGTGAACAGCGCCACCCTCGTGATCTCGTC
>Ga0299906_10000830_pt1 | contig 27189 bp, 19 predicted proteins | sample RVTome_14_FD_200259 | JGI IMG/M metagenome (GOLD analysis project Ga0299906, IMG submission 200259) | Soil microbial communities from uranium-contaminated site in the Upper Colorado River Basin, Wyoming, United States - RVT145D125 (version 2) ...
GCGGGATCGAGCAGATTGCGCCCGCGCAATTCCATCCACGGCACCAGCGCCCGCTGGTAGTTGTCGATCTCGGCGTCAGCCCAGCCGACGCCCAGCAACGCTTTGTTGGAGAACGGCCCGGACAACCTGACGCGCTGCAGCACGGGTTTGGCGGCAAGCGGCTGACCGTCCTGGAGGTATGCGTACCCCAATGCAAGGTTCGCTTTGTCGCGAAGCGAACTCAGTTCTTCGTTGTAGGGGTTCTGCCTGCCGAGTTCGTCGAGCATTCCGACCGCGGAATTGATCCGGCCGCTGCGCACCATCGCCACGCTCAGGTTGTACTTGGCGTAGCTTGCCCATTCGTTCTTGCCTCGCCAGGCGTTCAGTACCTCGATTGCCTGATCGTGCCGGCCCTGGTCGATCAGGATCTGGGCTGTCAGCATCTGGCGCTCGGATTCGAGTTCCGGCGGCAGCTCGCTGCGAATATTTGCCAGTGCCTGCTCGGACTCGGCCAGGTAACCGCGCTGCAACCAGATCTTGGCCAGGAAAAACCAGGTGCGATCGCGAATCTGCGGATCGGCGTTGTCCGCCAGCAAGCGTTCGAAAATCCCGGCGGCGCGCAGGTGATGACCGTACGACAGGTACAGGCCGCCAAGCAGCAACTCCGCTTCCGCATCGTGATTCGGCAGCCGAGTCTGGCTCTGTGCCGCCATCAGCCGCACGATGGCGGGAAAATAGTCTTCCTGGTAGAAATAGAAGAGAACTTCGCCGTAGTGCGGATCCTTGACGACGGTGGGCTTTTTCTTCTGATCGCCTGCCCCGTGTGCCTCAGGTGTCGACACCGCGACAACGAAAACGAGCCATGAAATCAGACAGATGGCGCGGCAAGCAATCAAGGATCACTCCCATTCCCTGATGATGAACTCCGGCTGCTGTTTGGCGGCGCGGTCGCTGATCTCCATTTCCACGTACTTGGCGCCGATGCCCTTGTTGAATGTCATGGTCGCGCCGCGCCGGTAGTCCCGTACGTGCGGTCCCTCGCCAGTGAATACTGCAATCAGTTCGTGGTCGCCTACCTTGAGGTTCCCCATGTGCACGCGGTGCACGCCACCGCGCAACAATGCGCCGGCCTCGCGTTCCGTATACAGGTAGTTGGCCACTTCCTTGCCGTCGATCTGCAGCGAGACGGAATCCAGTTCGAAGTACTCGCCGACATCCATCGAGATGAAGAACGCGACCTGGGAGTTCGCCGGAAACAACAGTTCTTCCTCGAGCAGAAACAGGTCCCGGTTGAGGTCAAGCACCTCTTTCTTCAGCGACTGCACATCTTCGTCGAGACTGCGAAACTTTCCGGCTGACTGCGCTGCCGCCGCCTCCCCTGCAACCGTATTGGCGACGACTGCGTCCTGGTCGAGGATTGCAGAGCTTTGTGCCGATGCCACCAGCATGCCTGCCAGCCAGGCGACGGCAATTGCCGCGGCGTTCGTGAGCATTCGGTTTCTGATGGCTGTCACTTCAACTCTCCTGCTGCCTGCCGGCAGCTCCTGCTACTCCCTCAGGAGCGATCGGACCTCGGTCAGGTAAAGTTCTTCGTAGCCGGGTTTGTAGCCGTGATGCACATAGCGGACCGTACCGGCACGATCGAGGATTACGGTGACCGGCATCGCCTCGACCTGGTAAAGCTTGCTCACGGCTTTGGTCTCATCGAAGAGCACCGGAAAACTCACACCGAGGTCATCAACCATTTGCAGGGCGCGGCGCGAATCGTCATCGATGTTGACACCGAGCAGCCGGAAGCCGACTCGCTGGTATCGCGTGTGCAGCTCCTCGAGGAGTGGCATCTCCTGCTGGCACGGGCCACACCATGTAGCCCAGAAGTTGATCATCACGACTTCGCCGCGGTATTCGCTGAGGCGCAGGTTTTTGCCGGTTGCGCTCTTCAGCGCGAAGTCCGGCGCCGGCTGGCCAGTCAGTCCCGATGAAGCAAGACTGCCGAGCGCGAGGATTCCGAGAAATGCTCCAAGCACTGTTGGTTTTAGTCCCTTCATGATCGTCTTCCTTGTAGTCCTCAGTCGGACTGCCCGCCGCGCGGACATCCGCGCACGAAAACGGGCAGCCGTTCCAGGTCACCCATAACAGCCTTTCGTGGCATCTGATCGATAGCGAATCGCTGCATGGGCAGCCTGCACTGCAGGCCGCATGGCAGAAAGGAATTTCGCCGCTGCCCATAGCGGCGACCGACGCCGGATTCCCGCATTGAATGGTGACAGCGGGGGCCCATTGACAGCCGTGATGATCGTCACAAATGGCCGGTCCGGGGTGAACATAATTGCCTGTCTCTTGCTGCTTCTGCGGGTCCCCGCACAGGGTGCCTGGCCGGCACTTTCCTCACGCCTAGCCGAGCGCTATTGGCAGTCGCAGACAGACCCTGCCGGACGACTCAATTTTAGTCGTATATTTATGAATTTAAAGGAAAAAAGCGTCGTCGTTCAGCGACAGAAAAGGTCGCGTTTGTGCGACAGGAGAGCAGATTATCGAGTGTCGTCAGCAGCTTCCGATGCTTCCGGCGGTTGCAGCCCGTCCGAATAAAAAAGCCGGCCGTCCGCATCGATGACGATACCCTCGTAATCGGGAAGAGTTGCAATCAGCTTCAGGCCCTTGTCGACGCCCATGACGAAAACGGAGGTCGACAGGGCATCGGTAATCACGGCATCCGGTCCGACTATGGTGGCGCTGTGCACGCCGTTCGCCGGCTCACCGGTGGCCGGCTGGATGATATGGTGATAGCGCTTGCCGTCTTCCTCGAAATAGCGTTCGTAATCGCCCGACGTGGAGATCGCTTCGTCGACCAGCGGTATGCTGATTGCAACCTCGCCTTCCTTGCGCGGATCGCGGATGCCCACCATCCACGGCTGGCCGCGCCGGTCGCCGAGCAGTCTCGAATCGCCGCCGGCGGTAACGATCCCGTTGCGCACACCGCGCAGGCGCAGCAATTCCACACACTGTTCGACCGTGTATCCCTTGGCGATGCCACCGAGATTGATGCGAACACCCGGTTGCAGGAAACTTACGGTGTTCTGCAGTGGATCCGCCTGTACCAGCCGGAAGTTGATTTTCGGCAGTTCTTTCTCGATCGTCGCGGCATCCGGGCGCCGGTGTTCCCGAAAATCGTAATGCTGGCCGACGCTGTCATAGGTGATGTCGAATGCGCCAAGCGTGAGTATGGACATGTCCAGTGAGCGCAGGATGAGTTGCGTCAGTTCCTGACCCGCATCGACCGGACCTTTGGCGGCTTCGCGATTGATCAGGGAAATCCGGCTGTCCTCGACATAAGTGCTCATCAGCTGATTGATGCGCTCGACTTCCGCAAACACGGCCTCCAGGGCCTCGTTTCCGGCAACCGGATCGTCATGCCACAGGTACACGCTGATTTCCGTGCCCATCATTGGCCTTGAGTCGCCGAACCATTCGGCAGCGGACGGCGTTGAAAACGCTGCCAGGACAAGCAGCACGCTCACTAGTGTTGGCGTGGGCCAGGGTTTATCCTTGCTGCCACGCTGAATCACCGGGGAGGTGGGTTGTGACGTCATTTCTGATATTCCTGGCGGTAATTGTTGCGCTGGCGTTGTACGTGATTGGTATCTACAACAATCTGGTCAACTCGCGCAACCGTGTGAAAAACGCCTTCGCGCAGATCGACGTGCAGTTGACCCGTCGTCACGATCTGATCCCGAATCTCGTCGAGGCCGTCAAAGGCTACATGAAACACGAGCGTGAGACACTCGATGCGGTCATCAGGGCGAGAAATTCTGCGGTTTCGAGCCTGGACACTGCCAAGGCCGACCCGTCGAATGCCGAGGCAATCCAGAAACTCGGGGCTGCGGAAGGCGCGCTCGGCAGCGCCCTTGGTCGTCTTTTCGCCCTGTCGGAAGCCTATCCGGACCTGAAAGCCAGCCAGAACATGATGCAGTTCCAGGAGGAACTGGGAAGCACCGAAAACAAGGTTGCGTTCTCACGCCAGGCCTTCAACGATGCGGTGCTTGCCTACAACAATGCCGTGCAAAATTTCCCGAACAGCATCATTGCCGGCATGTTCCGTTTCGATCCCGCATCGTTCCTCGATATCGAATCCGAAGAAAAACGAAAGGTGCCGACTGTTTCATTCACCTGACAGAGGCGCCGGTGACCTCGTCAACGGCCTCGTGAACGCGCCCGCATCGTCGTGAATTTCTTCGATGCACAGGACAAGGCACGGCGTGTAACGGCGTGGCTGGTCATTGTATTTGTAATTGCGACCGTCCTGATCGTCGCAGGCGTCGCGCTGGTGGCCGGCGCGGCAACGCTCGCGATCGATGCAGGCCAGTCTGGCATGAACCTGCCGGTCATGCTGGCGGCGGCCGGGGTGACGGTGCTTTTCATACTGGGCGCAACCGCCTACAAGACCGCACACCTGGCCCGGGGTGGCGGCCAGGTTGCCATCGACATGGGCGGCACACTGGTCCCGCCGGACATCAACGATCCGTTGCGCCGGCGCTTGCGCAACGTCGTCGAGGAAATGGCAATCGCCTCCGGCCTGCCGGTGCCGGAAATCTACGTGCTCGAAGCGGAACAGGGAATCAATGCGTTTGCCGCCGGATTCGCGCCGGGTGACGCGGCCGTTGCCGTCACGCGCGGCACGCTGGAATCGCTCGACCGCGATGAACTGCAGGGTGTCATCGCACACGAGTTCAGTCACATTCTGAACGGTGACATGCGACTGAACATCCGGCTGATGGGCGTGCTGTTCGGCATCATGGTGCTGGGCCTGATCGGTCGAACGGTGTTGCGCAGCAGCTCGCGGATGGGGTTCGCGTCGAGCCGTCGCGGCCGCAGCCAGCCCGTGGTGTTGCTGATCGGTCTGGGTCTCACAATCATCGGCTGGATCGGCGTGTTGCTGGCGCGAATGATCAAGGCCGCGGTGTCGCGCCAGCGCGAATATCTCGCCGACGCCTCCGCCGTGCAATTCACTCGGCAAAGCAACGGTATCGCCAACGCACTGAAGAAAATCGGCGGTTACGCCGAGCACTCCTTTATTCGAGCGGTGGACGCCGAGGAAATCAGTCACATGCTGTTCGCAGGCGGGATCGCGAGACTGTCTTCGCTGTTTGCTACCCATCCGCCGTTGGCCGAAAGAATACGCGCACTCGACCCGTCGTTTCGTGAAAGCGATTATCCGACCGAGCGCACTATGCAGAGACCAGATCTCGATCTTGCGGCACAAAATGCGGGCCTTGCGGCCGGAGTGAGTGCCGCGCTGGTGGCGGGCAGTGCCGCCGGCGTGTCCGCATCCATCGGCAACACCGTCGGCGATCCGCAGGCACAGCACGTCGAATTTGCGCAGAAACTGCGTCGCTCGGTTCCTGCCGACCTGTACGATGCGGCGCATTCCCGCGAGCTTTCGCTGTTGCTTGCGGTGGCGCTCGCACTGCACCCGACGGTGGCCGTAGCTTCACGTCAGGCACGTATCGTGCAGGAAATGCTGGGCGAAGAGCGCGCCGCGCTGGTGTCGCGATTTCACCGCGAGCTTACCGAAATCGGTCCCGCCTACCGTTTGCCGCTGCTTGAAATCTCGTTCCCGATGCTCAAATTGCGGCCGCTGGCGCAACTGGAATTCCTGCAGCAACTGGTGCTGCGGCTGATAGAGACCGACGAACAGATCGAATTACACGAGTTTTGTTACTACCGGATTCTGACGAGCCAGCTCGATCAGTCGATGAGCCCCGGGCGCAGGCGATCGGCACGGCACGTATCGAAAAAAGCCATGCGCCAAGCCGCTGCAGAACTCATCCGGATCCTGGCGGAACAGGGTAACGACGACGCCGAAGCCATCGGGCACGCGTATCGGGACGGGATTGCGGAGTTCGGCAGCTGGGCACGCGATCTTCAGGTCGAAGTCAAACCGGGGACGACCGTCGCCGCGCTGGATGCAAATCTCGATGTGCTCTCGAACCTCGGTTCCAGGGGCCGGCAACGCCTGGTGTACGCGATCAGCCGCACAATTGCGCACGACGGACGGCTGAGTCTCAAGGAAGCAGAGCTGCTGCGCGCGGTATGCGCCACGTTGAATTGCCCCCTCCCGCCGGTACTCGCGGCCACCGGTGCCGGGGGCGGCATCGGGCCAATTAGCGTATGATTGTGCCCACAGCGTTCTGCCGCCTCGTCGTGGTCGGCGCTTGGGCCCTTTGAATCAACGATCGTAGCGACGACAAAACCGCCAACGGTATCGACAGTTGATATTTATCCAACATTTTTTGGAATAAAATCATGCATATACGCTTAGTTTCGACCCTGGTGCTACTGGCAATGCTGGCGCTTGCGCCGGCCCAGGCCGCGACCCGGCAGGAGCAACGCGTTGCCGATGCGACTGACGTACTCGACCAGCTCCTGCGAATCCCGGAACAGTCCATTCCTCCAACGCTGCTGGCGCGCGCCTATGCCGTGGCCGTCGTGCCGAATGTCGTCAAAGGCGCGTTCGGACTGGGCTTTCGCCGTGGCAAGGGAATCCTCGTGGTGCGGAATCCCGACAATACGTGGAGCAATCCGGCGTTCATCGCCCTGACAGGCGGCAGCCTCGGATTCCAGTTCGGTGCGAACTCGACGGATATCATCCTGGTGTTCAAGACCCGCAATGGTGTCGAGAACATTTCGAGCGGCAAGCTGACTTTGGGCGCCGATGCGTCGGTGGCCGCCGGACCAGTGGGCCGGTATACGTCCGCCGCCACCGACATCCAGTTCAAGGCCGAGGTCTACTCGTATTCACGCAGTCGCGGTCTTTTTGCCGGCGTTGCGCTCGAAGGTGCCAGCGTGTCGATGGATCGAACATCGAATGCGGCGTTCTACGGTTCCTCGAGCATGACCCCCGAGCAGATATTTGCCAGTTCCGGCAATTCGGCACCGGCAGTCGCAAATAATTTCGTGCAGTTGCTGACGGCGCAGACACGCCGCCTGCCGAAACAGCCGGGTATGGACACCGGGGTTGCCTTGAACAGCCGCACGGACGGTCGATCCGTGCCGAGCCAGCCGAGCGTCAAGACCTACGGTATAGCCGACCCGGATGCCGACAGTAAAGTAGCCGACGATTCCCAGGATTTCTGAGCGGATTGCTTCGGGGCAATTCGCAGTCTGGTGCGGCTGCGGGATTACTGCGACTCGTCCTGGCGACGTTTGAGTTCCTCGCGTATCGCTTCCAGGTCAGTTGGCGATTCGGTGCCTGCGTCGTCCGGCTCCGCTTGCGGCATGGGATGCACGGTGACTCCCGCCGCATTGCCGGCTGCCCCGCTGGTCGATCCGTCCGCTGACGTCGACGCCGCGCCTGCGGCCGTGCCATCCGTTGGTGCCGCGCCGAACTGTCCGAGGTAGACGGCTTCATCGCGCAAGCGCTGCGCTTCGACTGCCCGTTGCCGTGCCTCTGCCGCCGCTTCCTGTGTACGGCGCAAGGCCTGGCGTTTTTGCTCTGACTGTGCTTCCAGCTCAGCTCGTCGCGCCTTTTCCTGGCCGGCGGCAATGCGGTTTACCGCATCGCGAGCATTCACACATTCCGCATCGTATTTCGTTTGCGAACGATTCTCGGCACAACGAACCATGGTCGCCTCCAGCAGTATGGGGTTCTCGACAAAGTCGTCGACGGAGCTTGGCGGCAACTCCTTGGCGCAGGCCGAGAGCAACAGCGGAATGCCCGCGAGAAATACGAATCGATGGTTCCTGATCATGATTGGAGTATCGTCCAGCCGCGCTGCCCTGGTGGTTGGAAGTACAGGTCTGCGCCGGATGATAGCACCCCGATTGCACATAATAATGTGGCGAAGTTCGCACTTCTCCGCGGCAAACTCCAGCGGAAACAGCACCTTATATGGACCATCCGGAACAAAAGCGCGACGGCGGTTTCGCCAGCCTTCCTGATATAGTGGCGGCGCCATGAGCTACCCGAAATAGGATCGTGTCCGGACCCAGCCAGTTTCGCCTGTTGACTCAGCGGCGTTTCGCACCCTTTTTCGCCACCCAGTTCCTGGGAGCATTCAACGACAACGTCTATCGCAACGGCCTCATCATCCTGATCACTTTCCAGGGCGTGCAGATTGCCGGATTGAACGCGAGCCATCTGGCGAACGTAGCCGGCGTCCTGTTCATACTGCCGTTCTTCCTGTTCTCCGCCACCGCCGGGCAGTTTGCCGACAAGTACGAAAAATCGCGCCTTTTTCGTCGCATCAAGCTCCTTGAAATCGTGCTCATGGTGATCGCGGCGTTCGCGTTCATGACGCGGAACTACGTTGCGCTGCTCTTCGTGCTGTTCCTCATGGGTTTGCAGTCAACTCTGTTCGGTCCGGTCAAGTACGCATACCTGCCACAGCAGCTGGCCACGCACGAACTGATCGGCGGCAATGCCCTGGTTGAATCCGGTACCTACGTGGCAATCATCCTCGGACTGCTGGTCGGCGGCGTCTCGGTGAGCATCGACTTCGGAAGTCATGCCCTGGTCGCCTTTTGCCTCGTATCCATCGCCGTTGCCGGTTACCTGGCGAGCCGTGCCATCCCGGCGACCCGTGCGGCCGACCCCGGGCTTCGCATCAACTGGAATGCGTTCACCGAAACCTGGCGCATCATCCGTTTTGCCCGCAAGGACAAGAGCGTATTCCTGTCGATCATGGGAATCTCCTGGTTCTGGTTTTTCGGCTCTGCCATCACCATTCAGGTACCGGCGTACACGCTGGATATTCTGAACGGCAATGAGGAGATCACGACAATCCTGCTGGTGGCGTTTGCGGTCGGTGTGGGTGTCGGCGCCCTGCTTTGCGAACGCCTGTCGGACCACCGCATCGAACTCGGGCTGGTGCCATTCGGATCCATCGGCCTCAGCCTTTTCGCCATCGACCTGTATTTCGCACAACCGGTCCTGCATGCGACAGCCGTGTACACGGTCAGCGAATTTCTCGCGCGCGACGGCAGCTATCGGATACTGGTGGATCTGGCCATGCTGGGTGCCTTCGGCGGATTTTACAGTGTCCCGTTGTACGCGCTGATCCAGGAACGGGCGGACCGAACGCATCTGTCGCGGATCATTGCCGCCAACAACATCATTAACGCGCTGTTCATGGTGTGCGCGGCAATCCTTGCACTGGCGATGTTCAACAGCGGCGTATCGATTCCCCAATTCTTTGTCGTGCTCGCGCTTATGAATGCTGCGGTTGCGATTTATATCTATACCCTGCTGCCCGAATTCCTGATGCGTTTCGTCGTATGGATCCTGATCAACACACTGTACAGGATTCGCCCGCACGGCAGCGACAACATTCCGAATAGCGGACCCGTCATTCTGGTATGCAACCACGTCAGCTTCGTCGATGCCCTGATCATCGGCGGGTCCATCAGGCGCCCGGTTCGATTTGTCATGTATCACAGAATTTTCGACATCCCCTTGCTTCGATTCCTGTTTCGTACTGCCAAAGCGATCCCTATAGCGCCGGCCAGGGAAGACGAAGCGCTGCTCGCCGAAGCGTACGACAGAATCGATGCGGAACTCGAAGGCGGCAACGTGGTGTGTGTGTTTCCGGAAGGTGCGATTACCCGCGATGGCCAGGTCCACAGCTTCAGGCACGGCATCGAGAAAATCGTGGCTCGTCGCCCCGTACCGGTAGTGCCGATGGCCTTGTCAGGCCTGTGGGGCAGCTGGTTCAGCCGCAAGGCAAGCGGTGGGCTGCGAAGGATACCAGGGCGGCTGTTTGCGCGTGTCGACGTGCGCATAGGAGAGCCGGTATTGCCGGGCGATGTCGCCGCCCCCGGTCTGGAGCTGCTGGTCAGGACTCTGCGCGGGACACGGCGCTGAACCGAAAAGCCGCGGTCAGGAAGCTTAATCGGGGCTAAGCCGGACGACCGGCTCCTTTGTATCCGATCGAGGATCTTCGGCGGGAATCGCCAGCTTTTCGCGCCATTCGGCGAGGAGGTCTTCGCGATTGCCGATCAATGCCGGCCCTGTCGAATGATTGAACTCCAGCTCCGCGACTTCGGCAAATCCGGTCTCCCGCGTAAGCACAAGCACGCGGTCGTTGTCGGCGCCGGCAGAATCCGAATACGCGGCCGCCTGGTCCAGAACCATGCGCGAACCCGCCAGCGCTTTTGGGGCACGTATCGCATCACGCCACATCAGTCCGCCTGGAGCAAGCGTCGTGCGATGCACCCAGCGCGGCGTCCGCAGTAATGCCCGGGATTCATCCGCGCTGAAAACGATATCGCTGATGACATCCGGCATCGTCAATGGCTGTGGACTTACGCGACCACTGCGAATATCCAGTGACCGGGCTTCGTTGAGTGCGTTGACAAGGAGCAGCTGCTGACGGCGCAACGAAATTGCCATCTGGCGGATGGCCGAAGTTCCCTGCCAGACGTTGCGAAGATTCCAGCTGCCACTGCGGTCCGCGGCCAGCACACGAAGCGTGCCGCTTTCGGCGCCGAGATAAAGAACCTCGTTGCCGGCAAATGCCATGGCTGTATGCATCTCGCCAAGCTCGATTGCGGCAAGGATACTGCCGGAGCCGACTTCGACAATGGACACGCGGCGGCCGCTGTTGACGGCGAGACTCGTGCCATCGGGTGAAAATTGCAACTGATCGGTTCCATTGACCATCGAGAGCACGGAATACGGCTTCGGTATTCCGCTTTGCGCATCCCAGACGCGGATGCTGCCATTCGTTGCGGCGCTCGCCAGCACCGAGCTGTCATGGCTGAAGGAAATTGCCACGACCGGTGCCTGGTGCCCGAGAAAATTGAGTTCGTCGGTCGCCGCGGCCAGTTCCTCGTCATCGGCACCAACCCGGAGGAAATGAACGTGACCGTCCGCATCTCCGATTGCCATGCGTTCCCCGCCGGGGGAAATTGTGCTGACTGAATTGCCCGACTCGCGCCAGAGCTGGTGCGGAGACGGGTTCTCAGCGGCCGCGTCAACGGGCAGCGATGGTGCAATCATCGGGGCGCGCCAGAGCCGGCTGATGCCGGCCGCAGTTCCGGTCAGGATGAATCTCTCGTCCATACTGAATGCGAGCTCACTGGTTGCGTTGACGCTCATACCGCTACCGAGCAGCGGGCCCATGATGCTTCCGTCCTGGCTGCGATAGACCTGGAAACCGTAACGTGGATTTCCAGCGAGAAATTTCCGGCCTGTAGCGGAGAACGCCATTTGCCATGGTGCCACCTGCCATTCCTGGAGCAACGGCGCGTCCGGTACGTCCGCATGCCAGAGCGACACTCCCCTGTCGCCGTGCACAGCTCCCAAGCGGCTGCCGTCCGGAGACAGCTCGATCCGTGTTGGTTGCGCCGCGAGGTCGAACTGTGCCAGCAAGCGGTTGCGGCTGAAGTCCCACACTCGTACTGACCGGTCATAGTCGGCGACCGCCAGGTGACTGCCGCTCGCATCGATGCTCACCAGCGCCGGCGTACCTGCAACGCTGATTCGCGTAATGCGTTTATGGGTTTCCAGCGACCATAGCTCAAAATCTGTATTCGTTTCGCCACGGCTCTCGACGAGCAGCCGTCGACCGTCGTTGCTCATGACGGCTTGCTGGCTCGAAGCGCCGGTTGCAAGGGTGGTCTGTCGCCGGCCGTCGCCGGTGCGCCACAGGTTGATGGAGTCGGCAGTCGCCGTCACGAGGTAACCGGATTGCGGACTAAACCCGATGACGACTTCGCTTGCCGGAACCGCCAGCGTCCGTATCGGGCGCGCACCGCGCAGATCCCACAATTGCATGCCGTCGCTTTGTGACAAGCGGGCAACGGCAAATCGCCCGTCGTCGGCAACCCACAGGTTGTCGGACTCCTTTTCGAGCGGATCCGGAATGTCCAGGCCCCTGTCGAAATTCTCGACGATCACCTGCGAATTCAGGCTCAGATTCCAGCCGACCAGGTGCCCATCAATGCCTGTGGCTTCGTCGCGGACACTCAAGCTCCAGGTGCCGGACAGCAGTTCACCCTGCAAGGACTCCAATTCGCCCCTGTCGATGGCGATGAACTCGTTTGCCGAGGATGCTGCCTGGCTGAATTGCAGATCCACGGCACGACCCGATGGCGCTATCAGCTTGATCAACAGGTCCGATAGCCTGGCATGACTGACATTGATGCTGAGCCCGATGCGACTGACCCGCCCGATGCGATCGACGACTACCCGGCGAACCAGCGGCGTGACCTCGAGCGCCGAAATGGTCCAGGCTTCCTTCGGCAGCAGTTCGCCTTCGGACAATGTCCACTGCGTGATCGTCGCGCTGTCGACAAATGTCATCGACACGTCGACCGGATCGAACTCGAGTCTTTCCGTCAGGTGACCCGGAATTGTCCCGACCAGCTGCGGGTAATCATCGCCGACGAGGGTTGCCGCACGCCGGCGCCGATTCGGGGTAGGTTCCACCAGTGACTCGAGCGCCGCGATCACCGCCGCATCCCGACGTTCGATGCGCAATGCGAGCCCGACTTGCCGGTCCCAGAATGCGGCAAGAAGCCCGTCGGCCAGTGCGCCGGTCGGGTCGAGTGCGCGAGCGTGCGCGTCGATCTGGGAGATCGTTGCGAGATCGGCAGCCGATGTGGCGCGATCCTGCAGAACCACCCGGTACAAGCGATCGGCCGCAACGGCATGCCCGGGAAACGAGTGCAAGCTGTAATAAGCAGCAGCGACTCGCTCCATCGGTTCCGTCGCATCGAACATCCGGTCGACGTACGGCCGGGGAAGTATCTGCGTATAAAGAAACGGAATTGCGGCAATAAGCAGCATGACTACCGCCGCAATCGCCGGACCACGCCAGTGGATGGGCAGATTTTCATTCGCCCAGCGCGCCGTAAACACTGAAGCATAAACCCGGTTTTTCACTTTCAGCGTGGCGTCACTGTTACGCGCGACAAGGCCGCTGGCGAACAGGCTCGCCTGCACACGCGAGTCCGGGTCGTAGCGTACCTCCATGCCCTTGGCGAGCTTTCCGTAAATCGTAAGCATGCCATCGCGCACTTTCGTGTTCGCGGTGATGGATCGGTGAATGTGGCTCATGTGAGGTTCGCTGTGCAGTGCCGCACGGCCGGCGAGCTGTTGTATCGCAATCCTGTCGACATGGGCGTTGATGTCGCCTGAGATCAGTTCGCGGGCCACCGAACGCGCCAATTTTTGCGTCAGGTAGGGCTGACCGCCGGTCCAGTCGAATATGCGATCCAGGGCGGCACGCGAATCATCCGGCGACAGGTTCAATTCCGTCGCGAACAACGCGAGGTCGGCGCACGAAAAATCGCCCAGCAGAATTTCCCTGGAAACGCCAAACGGCGACAGTTCCGGATCGTCAACAAGCGCATGCGGATCGCATTCACCCACCAGGCAAAAAGTGAGACGTGTAAATTCCGGATCGGTACTGCGAGCGTTGTGTGCGGCACGAATACTGGCAAGCAGATTCTCGGCAAAGGGCAACACGGCGACGCATTGCACCTGATCGACAAAAATGACGATGGGCTCCGTAACGTTTTGCAGCACGATCTCGACGTAGAACTCGACCAGCCTTTGCCGGTAGCTCAGGATCGCCTTGTCCTGCCACCAGGCCTGCAGGTCGACTTTCAGGCGCAACTGCCGCAGCAGTCGATAGACGATGCTGTAATACCAGCGGCCGGCGTCGGCTCCGCCGTCGCGGTCTGCAATCTGCTCGAGATCCAGGACGGCAACTTTCACGCCGTTGTTTTGCAGGCGCGCGGATGTCGAAGCAATTAGGCTGGATTTTCCGGTCCGGTCGGGCGCGATCAGGTGTGCGAAATTGCCGGCGATGAGCGTCTGGTACAGTAGGTCGTCGGCCTGCCGGCGCACGTAACCGGCACGCACGGCATGCAGCGGTCCGCCGACACTGAAAAACTCTCCGGTCGAATCAATGTCATCCGCGACGGACTGGTCGATGCTTTCAGTCATCCTTACCCGTATCCTGCGTGGCTGGCCGCACCGCGCTCGCAGCGGCAGCGTGGAGCAGAAGCAGCAGCCTGACCGCTCAGCGGGCTCCCGTCAAGGGGCCGCAGGTCGCTTGGCTGCGATCTAAGTATATGAAAGTAATATGTTTATTAACAGAACACCCGTGCTCCGCAAAGCGCTATCATCGGCTACCTGCCAATGCCTACAAGCGCGTTCAGCAAGGAGCCTGAGTGGATTACTGTCATCAGCACAATCTGGTCGACCCGGAGTCTGCCGTGGCCAGTCGTCGTTTCGGTATCCGCGTCACCTTGCCGCCGGGCGACACGTTTGCCGGGCTGCTCGGTGATGCCTGGGAGCGGGTCCACTGGTACAGGACCGAGCACGAGCGGGACCGCGCTTACGAAAACATGGCAAAACGGCACGGCTATTACCGCAAGACCGACTCGCCGACACAAATCCTGCAAAAGATCGTTCGCTGACGCGCAAGCGTTTACAGCGGTGAGCGTCCGAGCAGCAGGTAGAAATTGGAATCGCCGCCTTCGGACAAACCGGCGCCGATAAAAAGAGGGCCGAAAAAAGTATCCACACCGGCGAACAGGCTGGTGTTTACCAGCACGTCACTGGCGCTGATGTCGGATCGTATCTGCCACACATCACCGGCTTCGAGCGACACACCGATGTACAACGGCGCATCGAAAATTTTTGGCGCCGTTTCCCCGGTACGCCGGTAATAGGCAACGCGTGCGAGTCCGGCATGCGGACCGCTGATCTCTCCTCGGGCGAGACCTGAGAGGTTGAGGAAACCGCCCAGCGGGAAGTAATTCTGTACCAGGTCGTCGGAATTGAACGAGGTATTGAAGATTAGTCCCGCGTTCAACGAATGCCGGCCCCAGGTCCACACTTTCGAAAATTCCGATTCCATCAGGTTGAACCGGGAATCCGCGCCGATGCCGGGTTCGGAGAGAAAGTAGGCGACATTGACTCGCGCGCCCCGCAACGGAATCTGTGCATTATCACGGGTATCGACCTGGAAACTGGCGAGGAATCCGCCGATATCGAATGAAGATTCGGGCAGGTCCGGGCCGCCGACTTTCACTTTGGCATTGCCCCTCCCGACAAACGCGCCAAGCCGCAGTTCGCCCCACAGACCGAGTTCCCTGCCCAAATCCAGCCCGATGCCGGAATTGCCGATCCGGTATTCCGCAACACTTTCCTGACTGACGAACGCGTTCAGATTCGTTTTTTCCAGGACGATTCGCGGTGCCAGGAAGTAACGCGAATCGAAACTGAGCGGCTGATACAGTTCCGAGCGAAAATAGGGCTCCGTGCCGATCTGCAGGTCCGTCCGCCATTCCGCGCCAAGACGGTTTATGCCCCTGCGGGTCATACGCGCCGAAAGATTGAATGACGTGTCGCCTTGCAGATCGTCCTCGAGATCTATGGCAAACTTTAGAAAATTCGGACCCCAGCTTTTGGACCGCGTACGGTACTCGACGCCGGTCTGATCTCCCCTCTGCACCAGGCGGTAATCGACAAGCTCATAAAGATCAAGACCGTACAGCCTGTCGGCATCGGCCGATAGTTTTTCCGTATCCGGCGGACCACCGGTTTCGGATTTCATCCTTGCTTTGAGGACGCGGGCAGACAGCGGGCCGTCGTCCTCGACGTCCACGAAATCGACATCGGGTAACGCTTTTGGCACTTTGCGCCGTGCATCGAGGTGCGCGGCGAATTCTGCCTCATCGAGCCCAAGCTGGCTCAGGCGTGAGGCCTGTGCGGCTGCCGCTATCGCACCGGGTTCCACGGCCTGGGTAATTTCAGCGAAATTGGTCGTGCCGAAATTGCCAAGTTCGGGCCGGATAAGAAAATCGTCGCCGCCCAATCCCGAAAGCTGCCGTAAGGTCTCCTTGCGGATCAGGATGGTCAGCATCTGTGCCGTGACGTCGATCGCCGATGCAATGTCCTCGGGTCCGTACAGCGGAAACTCGACATCGACTGCAATGACGATATCGACGTCCATCTGCCTGATGACCGACACCGGCACGTTCCCCACCAAGCCTCCGTCGACCAGTGTTCGCCCGTCCAGCACCACCGGGGCAAATGCCCCGGGTACTGCCATGCTCGCCCGCATCGCGGTCGCCAGGTCCCCGCTCGACAAAACGTACGCTTCACCGCTCTTGATATCGGAGGCGACCGCGCGAAACGGGACAGGCAGACGATCGAAATCATGGATGTCTGCCACAGCCAGGGTATTTTCCCGAAGTATCAGGCCAAGCTTCTGCCCCTGGATGAAACCCAGCGGAATCTGCACCTCACCATCGCGCAGTCCGAGTTCGAGACCTATCGGAAACTGGTCGTCGTCCTGTTTGCGGCGAAACGGACGATTCCCGCGCTGCGGCTCGTCTCGAAACGCATCTGCCCAGTCGATGGTCGAAACAAGATCCTCGATCTCGGCGGGCGTCATGCCAGCCGCGTAGAGCCCGCCGACAATAGCGCCCATGCTGGTGCCGGCAATTGCGTCGATCGGAACTCGCAGTCTCTCGAGTTCACGCAGCACGCCGATATGCGCGGCTCCGCGCGCGCCGCCGCCGCCGAGCACGAGACCGATACGCGGCCGCTCTTCTGACGCGGCATCGTCAAGGTCCCGGGCTGGTGACGGCGGCGCGGTGAGAACCAGGATGGCAGCGACGAACAGGATCGATGCGCCGGCGTTCCTCGGGACTCGGTGGGTCAGGGCATGAGTTGTCATGTAATTGCCTTGTCGATTTGTCGAATGGTCGTACGGGTCAGCGGAGGATTATAATGAGTTGGCCCGCCGGTCGCCCTTTCACCTCAGCAGGACATCGGACAGGTAATCGATCGGCAGCGGAATTGCCTGTTCGCTTCGGCGCCCTTCACTGGATTTGGAGTATTCAATGGTTGATGCAACACCGGTTGCGCCTGCAGACGGCGTAAAGATAACGATACGGAACGGCAAACTGACAGTCCCCGACAATCCGGTCATTCCGTACATCGAAGGCGACGGCACTGGCCCCGACATCTGGCGGGCCACCGTCAGGGCGCTGGATGCCGCAGTGGAAAAATCGTACGCGGGCAAACGCAGGATTCACTGGATGGAAGTCTACGCCGGCCAGAAAGCATTCGACCTTTTCGACAGCTGGCTGCCCGATCAGACCGTCGATGCCTGTCGCGAATATCTTGTATCCATAAAGGGTCCGCTGACGACACCGATAGGCGGCGGCATCCGATCGCTGAACGTTGCGCTGCGCCAGCTGCTCGATCTGTACGTCTGTCTTCGTCCCGTTCGCTGGTTCAAGGGTGTTCCCTCGCCGGTCAAGGACCCGGGCAGCGTGGACATGGTCATCTTTCGCGAGAATACCGAGGATATCTATGCGGGAATCGAGTTCGAGCAGGGTTCTGCCGCGAATGCGCGATTCCTCAAACTCTTCCAGGAAAATTTCCCGGCAGAGTTTGCCAAGATTCGCTTCCCCGGGAGCTCCGGCATCGGCCTGAAGCCGATTTCACGCGAAGGCAGCGAAAGACTGGTTCGATCCGCGCTTAAGTACGCCATTGCCAACAGACGCAAGAGCCTGACGTTCGTGCACAAGGGCAACATCATGAAATACACCGAAGGCGCGTTTCGCAACTGGGGGTACCAGCTGGCGGAGCGCGAATTCGCCGATCACACCTACACCTGGGACCAGTGGGAACGCAGCAAGGTCGAGAAAGGTCTGGATGCAGCGAATGCCGAACAGGAAGCAGCGCTCCAGTCCGGCAAGATCCTGGTCAAGGATGCGATTGCCGATATCACGCTGCAGCAGGTGCTGACGCGTGCCAGCGAATTCGATGTCATCGCGACCATGAATCTGAACGGCGATTACCTTTCCGATGCGCTCGCCGCGCAGGTAGGGGGCATCGGCATCGCGCCGGGCGGCAATATAAACAACGTCAGCGGGCATGCTGTTTTCGAAGCAACGCATGGCACCGCGCCGAAGTATGCCGACCAGGACGTCGTGAATCCCGGGTCGCTGATCCTGTCCGGTGAAATGATGCTGCGTTACATGGGCTGGCCAGAGGCCGCCGACAGCATTATCTCGGCGATGGACAAGACTATCGGACAGAAAACCGTCACTTATGACTTTGCGCGCCTGATGGAAGGCGCAACCAAGGTGAAGTGCAGCGAATTTGCAACTGCAATGATTGGCAACATGTAGTCACCGGAGCCTTGCGTTCAGAAACGCCGGTTTCAGCCTCTGGTCGTAATTGCTCAGCAGCTTGAGCTGGCGCCGGGTTTCTGCGCCGTCCCAGTGCAGCTCAGCGGCTGCCAGTTGCGCAACGGTCGGCGACAGCGACGCGCCCTGGTCGGCGCCCAGGCCGATCATCATCCGCCGGTGTACGATATCGATGAGGTTGATCGCCATTTCCTCGTGCACGGCGAACGCTGCTTCGGCCGCGAGCACAAGCCGATCTTCGCCGAGTACCGCTTGAAGCTCCGGCCGCTTTTCCGCGAGATCGACAATCTTCGACGCACGTCCGCCATAAATCGAAATCAACCGTTCGCGGCCGGCTGCAGACAATGCGGGCAAGCGATTCAGTCGCCGTCTCGCTTGGTCGAGGCTGTGCCCGCCGGGCAGTATCCTGTTCCGAGTGATGCATTTTTCGCTCTCGGCTTTCAGGGCCCTGACCACAAAGTTCACGACCTGTTCGGCAAGATTGCGGTACGTCGTCAGTTTGCCGCCGACGACGGAGACCAGGCCACGCGCCTGGCGGCCGTGTTTCTTGATGATGTGGCGTCGCGTGATTGCTGATTCGGGGCCTGACGGGCGTTGCGGCAGAGGCCGCACACCGGCGTATGCATAGTTAATGCTGGCAAATGTCAGCCCGGCACGCGGAAATACACGATTGGTTTCCGCAATGAGGTACTGAACCTCCTCCTCACTTGCGCTGGCATCGGCCGGGTCGCCGTCGTAGCGTATGTCTGTGGTGCCGATCAGGTATTGTCCGTTCCAGGGAATAATAAAAAACGGCCGGCCGTCGGCAGCCGCTTCGACGTAAAACGCATCGTGCGGTGCCCCGTCAAATGCGCTGACGACGATATGGCTGCCCTTGGTGCCCCCCATCAGCCGGGGCATGTTTCGATTGACAGTGCTCAAGACCTGGTCCACCCAGGGGCCTGAGGCGTTGACCACCATTCGCGCGCGCACCTCGACTTCCGATTGCGTCGCACGATCCGCGAACTGCACGCTGCACACTTCACCCTTGCGCACCGTTATGCCGATAACCGGGCTATAGGTACGGATGTCGGCGCCGGCCTCGTGTGCACCGATGGCATTTTCAAGAACGAGGCGTTCGGCGTAGGTGACCTGGGCGTCGAAATAACTGCCGCCGCCAACCAGTCCCGCGTCCAGTACGCCGGGTTCCTGACTGAGAAACTCCTTGCGCGACAACATGCGGTGGCGCGGAATGGATCTGCCGATCGACAGCAGATCGTAGCTGATGAGACCGAGCCGGATCAGCAGTAGTCCGCGCCGGCTGTTTTCGTACACTGGGATTTTCAGGCGCAATCGCTTCACCAGGTGTGGTGCGACCTTGCGCAGCAAACGACGCTCCCTCAGGGACTCGAAGACGAGCGGCAGCTCGCCGTACTCGAGGTAGCGCAATCCGCCGTGAATCAACCTGCTCGACCAGCTCGATGTGCCACTGCCGATATCGCTCCTGTCGAGCAGCAGAACCGAAAGGCCACGCAATGCGGCGTCCCTCGCGATGCCGGCGCCGTTGATACCCGCGCCGATCACCACGAGGTCGTATTCCGCGGCGCTACCCCCCATCAGGGGCGCACCTGGCCGCTGCCGCGAACGATGTACTTGTAACTGGTGAGCTGTTCGGCACCGACCGGGCCGCGCGCGTGAAGTCGGCCCGTGGCAATACCGATTTCGGCGCCCATGCCGAATTCGCCGCCGTCGGCAAACTGGGTCGAGGCATTGTGCAGCACGATCGCGCTGTCGACTTCATTGAGAAATCGTTCCGCCGCCGCGGTATCTTTCGCGACGATGCTTTCGGTATGCGCCGAGCCGTAGTGTCGTATGTGTCGCATTGCCATTTCAATATTGTCGACGACGCGAACGGAGATGATCGCATCGAGGTATTCCGTCGACCAGTCCTCATCCGTGGCAGCAACAGCCGCTGGAAATATTTCACGCACATCGGTGTCGCCGCGAATCTCGCAACCGGCGTCGCGCAATGCGCCAAGTACTTCCGGCAACAGGCGAGCTGCAGCATTTCTGTCCACCAGCAGCGTTTCGGCCGCGCCGCAAACGCCGGTGCGGCGCATTTTGGCATTCAGCACGACCGCTAGCGCGATCCGGGGATCGGCAGATTCGTGCAGATAGACATGACAGATCCCCTCGAGATGGCCGATGACCGGCACTCGCGCTTCCTGTTGCACGCGCTGCACCAGTCCTTTGCCGCCCCGGGGAATCACGACGTCGACAAATGACCCCATCGAGGACAACAGGTAAGCCACCGCTTCGCGGTCGGTCGTCGTCACCACCTGTACGGCGGCAGGCGAAATTCCCGAAGATTCCAGTCCGCGCAACAGGCAGCGATGGATCGCCAGGTTCGAGTGCAGGCTTTCCGATCCGCCGCGCAGTATCACGGCATTGCCGGACTTGAGGCACAAACCGGCAGCGTCCGCCGTTACGTTCGGCCGGCTTTCGTAAATGATGCCGATCACGCCAAGCGGTACCGCGACCCGATGAATCCTGAGACCGTTCGGCCTCGTCCATTCGGCGAGCAGCCGGCCGAGCGGGTCCGGCAAAGCGGCGATCGCGAGCAATCCCTCGGCCATCGCATCGACGCGGCCGGCGTCGAGCCTCAGGCGATCGAGCAGCGCGCCGCTCAGCCCCTGCTCCTGCGCCTGCTGCAGGTCCCGCGCATTGGCCTGCAGTACGTCATCCTGCCGCTGCCGCAGGGCGCCGGCTGCAGAACGCAGTGCATCGTTTCGCGCAGCCTCGTTGCAGGTCGCGAGTGACAGGGCAGCTGCGCGTGCCGCCCGGCCCATGGCATCCATCATTGCCGGAATCGGCACCGGTCGCTGCACCCTGTTTCCTGAACTCTCACGCATTGTTGTCGACACCGAACCAGACCAGGTCGTCGCGATGCACCATCACCGAGCGGCCGCGATAGCCGAGTATGGATTCGATCTGCTCGGATTGCCTGCCGCGTATCGCGCTCGCTTCTTCGCTGGAATATGCGGCCAGTCCCCTGCCGAGTTCCGCGCCGGCAGCATCGGCCAGGGTGACCGCGTCGCCGCGGCGGAAATTGCCAACGACTTCGACGAGACCGACGGGCAGCAGGCTTTTGCCGTCGCGCAATGCCGCCACCGCACCGGTATCGAGACGCAACTCACCGCGCACTTCGAGTATCCCGGCCAGCCATTGCTTGCGCGCCGCAGCGGGCGTGCTCTCGGCGACGAACACCGTGCATTTCCCACCGCTCATGAGTGCATTCAAGGGCCGTTCGAGCGTACCGGATGCAAGGACTGTCGAGCATCCGGCGTGCGTTGCAATCCTTGCGGCCTGCAATTTGGTCAGCATGCCACCACTGCCCACCGGGCTGCCTGCTGCGCCCGCCATTTCGAACATCTCGTCCGTGATCTTGCGAACGCGCGGCAAATGTTCCGCAGCGGCGTGTTTGCGCGGATCTGCCGTGTAAAAGCCATCGATATCGGATAGCAGCACCAGGCCGTCGGCCATGACCAGTTGCGCCACCCTCGCGGCGAGGCGATCGTTATCGCCGTAGCGCAGCTCATCCGTTGCCACGGTGTCGTTCTCGTTGATCACCGGTATGACCTCGTGTTCCAGCAGTTTCTCGAGTGTGCCGCGAGCGTTGAGGAATCGGCGACGGATTTCAGTATCATCGGGTGTCAACAGGATCTGTGCCACCGTAATTCCGTGATGTGAAAATGCTTCCTGGTACGCGTTCACCAGTCGCACTTGGCCGGTCGCCGCCGCAGCTTGCAGTTCCTCGAGCCGCGAGCGACGCGGATGACAGTTCAGGATGCGGCTGCCGATGGCCACCGCACCGGAGGTAACGATAAGGATCTGCTTGCCCGATCGGCGCAATCCGGCAATGTCTTCCGCGAGCCCGGCCAGCCATTCGCTCACCAGGCGCCGCTCCTGATCCATCAGCAGCGCTGAGCCGATCTTGATGACGATACGCCGGAAGTCTGACAGTGCATTGCCGGACATGCGATTGATACTCAGCCGGTAAGGCGATGCACCCTGGCATATGACGACAGGATCACTTCGCCTTTCGACACGGCCACGCTGCCGCTGCGCGCCACTGCCGACAGGGTGCCGATTTCCGCAGCGCGCTTGACGAAGGCATCGATGTCCGCAAGGCGACCTGTCAGCTGGATGGTGCAACTGTTCTGTGCATCGTCGAGAATTTCCGCCCCGAAGTCCGATGCCAGCTTCAGCACCCTCGCGTATCCGCCGGTCGCAAGCTTCAGCTTGACTATCGCAAGCTCGCGCTCGAAATGTTCGCCCAGTGTCATGTCGTGAATATTGACGACATCCACCAGTTTCGCCAACTGCGTATTCAGCTGTGCGATCGCAGAATCCGAGCCTTCGATGACGAGCGTTACTCGCGAAACAGCCGGGTTGTCGGTCGGCGCAACGTTCAGCGAGTCGATGTTGTAGCCGCGCGTGGAAAAAAGTCCGGTCATGCGGGTCAGTGCACCGACTTCGTTCTGCAACAGGACCGAAATGACATGACGCATGCAGGTACCCGGGTGAATGAATTCGAATGAAACCATCGCATCGTTACGATGACCGGGATGTTGGCTGAGTTATTCGAGTATTGCAATGCAATAAAATTTGGTAAACACTGCCGAAAAACCAGCACTTACGCTCGACCCCGCACCCATCATGACCATCCAGCAGCCGGCCGACCGGATCAGGCAACACCCGCTCGCCGGCACGCGCATGACCGGCGCCGATATCGTCGTGCAGGTTCTCGCGGACGAGAACGTCGACACGATTTTCGGTTACAGCGGCGGCGCCATACTGCCGACTTACGATGCGGTCTTTCGCTACAACGATGCAAACCGGAAAGCGGACGGTCGCTCGCCGATCCCGCTGATCGTTCCCGCCAATGAACAGGGTGCCGGTTTCATGGCCGCCGGTTACGCGCGTGCCAGCGGCAAGGTCGGTGTGGTCATGGTTACCTCAGGTCCGGGCGCCACCAACACGGTAACGCCGGTACGCGACTGCATGGCGGACTCGGTGCCGATCGTTGTGATCTGCGGGCAGGTGCCGACGCACGCCATCGGCACCGACGCATTCCAGGAAGCGCCGGTATCGGCAATCATGGGCGCGGTGGCCAAGCACGTATTTCTCATCACAGATGCCAGCCAGCTCGAAGCGACCCTGCGCGCGGCGTTCGAACTTGCGCGCACCGGCCGGCCTGGCCCGGTTGTGGTCGACATTCCGAAAGACGTGCAGAACTGGGAAGGGGAATTTCAGGGCGGTGGTACTTTGCCGTTGACCGGCTACCGGGCGCGCCTGCAGGCCGTCATCGACAACCGGCTGACTGATGAGGCCTGCCAGCGGCTGTATGCCATGCTTGCCGAGTCAGAACGACCGCTGATCTATGCCGGGGGCGGAGTCATCAACGGCAATGCGTCCAAAGCCATGCGTCACTTCGCCAGCGCCTACGGCATCCCGGTTGCAACGACGTTGATGGCACTGGGAGCGAGCGATACCACGCATCCGCTTTCGCTGCATATGCTCGGCATGCACGGCATGGCGTTCGCCAATTACGCGGTCGAGGACTGCGACCTGCTGATAGCGATCGGCGCGCGCTTCGACGACCGGGTCGCCGGCGACCCGGTTCGATTCGCGCCCCAAGCAAAATACATCGCACATTTCGACATCGATGTCTCGGAGATCGGCAAGGTCAAAAGGGTCAACTGGCACCAGGTCGGAATCCTTTCCCGCGATCTCGACGATTTGCTGGCCTACGGCAAACGCATCGGTTTCCACAAGGAATTCTCAACCTGGCATGCAGAAATTGCCGCTTTGAAAGCGAAGCACGCGCTGAATTACGACCGTGACAGCGACCTGATCCAGCCCTGTGCCGTGATCGAGGAAATCAACCGCATCAGCAAGGGACAAGCGATTATTGCAACCGGCGTCGGCCAGCACCAGATGTGGGCGGCGCAGTATTTCGATTTTCGCGAACCGCGCCTCTGGCTCACCTCCGGTAGCATGGGAACGATGGGCTTCGGCCTTCCGGCCGCGATCGGTGCCCAGTTCGCCCGCCGGGACCGGCTGGTCATCGACATCGACGGCGATGGCAGCATGCGCATGAACATCGGTGAACTCGAAACCGCCACCACCTATGGCCTGCCGATCAAGGTGATCGTGCTGAACAACTTCGGTGACGGTATGGTGCGGCAATGGCAAAAGCTCTATTACAAGGGCCGCATGTCCGGCAGTGACAAATCATTGCATCGCAAGGATTTCGTGAGAACGGCCGAAGCCGATGGCTTCGAATTCGCGAAGCGCCTCGATCGAAAACAGGACCTGCCGGCGACGATCGCCGAGTTCATGCGCTTTCCGGGACCGGCGTTTCTCGAGGTCATCATCGATCCGGATGCCGGCGTGTATCCCATGGTCGGGCCGGGCCTGAGTTACGACAAGATGATCACCGGCGACTTCATCGTCAGCCGCGACCAGCCGGCCGACGACGCGCCGGGCCCGAGCGAGATGTTCTGAGCGCCAATGACGCGGTCGCATACCTTGACAGCGATCGCGGCCACCGTAACAGCGATGGCGGCATTCGCAGGCAATTCGATCTTGTGCCGGCTCGCTTTGGCGAGCGGGAGTATCGACCCGGCGTCTTTCACTGCGCTCCGCCTGGTATCCGGAGCGATCGCCCTTGCGATCCTATGCAGTGCCGTACGCCGCGATGCGGCCATTGCGCGTCGCGGCAGCTGGCCGGCAGCCGCGATGCTGTTTCTTTATGCCATCGCTTTTTCCTACGCCTATGTCAACTTGACCGCGGCGTCTGGCGCATTGATCCTGTTCGGATGTGTGCAGGGCACCATGATCGCTGTCGCCCTGTATCGCGGCGACCGGCCGACATTCATTGAATTGCTGGGCTGGGTTTGCGCCATCGCGGGGTTGACCGCACTGTTGCTGCCGGGCGCGAAAGCGCCATCGCTGTCCGCAGCCGTACTGATGGGGATAGCCGGCATTGCCTGGGGCGTGTACTCGATGCTCGGGAAGAAGGAACCCGACGCGCTGGCTGCTACCACCGCCAATTTTCTGCGATCGGTGATCTTCGTACTCCCGGTGGTCGCCGCCACGCATGCCGATGCCACGATTGATACGGCCGGCCTGCTGCTCGCCGTCAGCTCAGGCGCGCTGACCTCGGGCATGGGATACGTCCTCTGGTATGTCGCAGTGACCCACATGACATCGCTTCGGGCGGCACTGGTACAGCTCTCGGTCCCGGCCATTACCGCTTTTGGCGGCGTGCTGCTGCTGGCAGAGCCCCTTTCCCTGCGGGTTTCGCTGTCCGGATCGGCCATCCTCGGCGGCGTGCTGATCGCGCTCGTTGGAAAGCAAAAATCGGCTGTGTCGGGCAGGTAATCAGGGCCGCGAGCTGCAGACGGCAGGTTCGTCGCCTTTAAATACGCACACAAGTGAACACCGGCACCGGCTCTGCAAATAAGTGGACGCCGGCAGCAGCACCGGTATTATGTGAACCGCCGGACGGAAGAAACCGGGCAAAATGAACACAGTAGCCGGTCATGGTGATGTAAGTTGTACGGTTCGATGCCCGTATGAATCATAATGTGATCGCCGGACGCAGACGCACTCCCTATGTTGATTACGCCTAACAGAGACAATCTGAACAAGATCGTCATCCTCAATCCCAAGGGGGGTTGCGGCAAGACGACGTTGGCGACCAATCTCGCGAGCCTGTACGCGCGGCGCGGCCCGATGCCAGCGATCATGGATTGCGACCAGCAGGGTTCGACCATGAGCTGGCTCAGCAAACGACCACCATCCTGCCCGCCGATACACGGCATCGCCGCATACAAACGTACCATGCAGGCGACGCGAAGCTGGCAGTTGCGTGTGCCGGGTGAAACGCAAACGCTCATTGTCGATTCGCCGGCAAGCATCGATCATGACGATCTCCGCGAGCTCACGCGGGACACGAGCAACATCCTGGTACCGGTACTGCCGTCCTCGATCGACATACACGCTGCGTCACGCTGTATCGCCGACCTGTTGCTGGTTGCGAAAATCGACCGGCGCGACCGCAAACTCGCCGTGGTTGCCAATCGCACGCGACAAAACACCCGAAGTTTCGACAAACTGATGCGATTCCTCGATTCCCTCGGCATACCTATCATTGCCGTGTTGCGGGACAGCCAGAGTTTCGTGCAGGCCGCCGAAGCCGGTATCGGCATTTGCGACATGCAGCCGCACAAGGTGAAGAAAGACCTGGAACAACTGGAACTTATTATCGAATGGTTGAACGGCTGGCGCGAGAGACGCCGCAGTTCCATGGACCCGGGCAGCGTACACCACGCTACCAACGTCACGACCCTGCACAAGCCCAACGTCGGATCCGGCTGAAGCGAGATGCCGAAACTTGCAGTTATCCGTCGACCGCGCTCTGTATCGACGCGAACAAATCCGTATCCACGTTGCCCCCGCTGAGCACAACGACGGTAATCCGGTCCCTGGTCCTGATTTTGCCGGCGAGCACCGCCGCCAATGCAACCGCCCCCCCCGGTTCAACCACGAGTTTCAGGTGCCGGAACGCAAATCGCATGGCAGACCTGACGTTGTCATCCGTGACCACCAGTCCTGCGGCCGCGAGTTTCTGCAGATAGGGGAAAGTCAGCTCACCCGGCGATTCCGTTTGCAGCGCATCGCAAATCGAGCGCGCGGACGGGTCGTTGCGTTCGCGCTTGCCGCTCAGCAAGGACCGGGCGGTGTCGTCGAATCCCGCCGGCTCGACTGTATGCACTGCTGTCGCCGGGGAACGTGCTTTGATGGCAATCGCGGAACCGGAACTCAAGCCCCCGCCGCCGCAACAGATCAGGACCTGGTCGGCGACGACGCCCTGTTCCGCACATTGATCGATGAGTTCGAGCCCGACCGTCCCCTGCCCCGCAACGATGCGCGGATGGTCGTAGGACGCTACCAGTACGCTTCCTTGCCTGGCCGCAATGG
>Ga0299906_10000831_pt1 | contig 27187 bp, 20 predicted proteins | sample RVTome_14_FD_200259 | JGI IMG/M metagenome (GOLD analysis project Ga0299906, IMG submission 200259) | Soil microbial communities from uranium-contaminated site in the Upper Colorado River Basin, Wyoming, United States - RVT145D125 (version 2) ...
GCTCGAACTCCGCGGGCTCGACGTCGCCAAGGATCTCGGCGCCGTCCGCGGTAGTGAGCAGGGACCTGGCCGGCAGGGGAACGGCCAGCAGCGTGAGGATCGCGAAGAGGACCGCCTGCCTCAAGTCGACGAAGCTCGCCATAATCTCTCCATACCCGTCCCGCGAGGCCAGTATACCGCAGTCGAGAAGGCGGGCGTGGCCAAGCCGGCGACACCTATAACCTATTTGATATCAACAGGTTGTAGGACCCTCCGGACCTCCTGGGAGTCCAGATCAACTCACGGGTAGTGAAAACCAAGGGAGCAGCAGGCGGGAATATTCCCGCCGGAATCGACGTTTCCAGATCAGGCTTCGTGGACCAACTGGACTCGACGCAGGGGTCGACCGGATCGCTCCCGACTCGTCAGCGCGAGGAAAACTCCACCGATTACCGCGTCTGAAGGCGGTCGTTTTCGGCGCAACGTTCCTGGACCGTCGTCGAGAGCCGCTTTTCCGGGCAAACCCGCTCGTCCCGGGATTGAGGGCGACGGGATCGCACGAAAGCCTCTCGGACCGTCGTCCAGAGACACTTCTACGGTCCAACGCGCTTCGCCGGCGTCTGACGAGCTCTCGATCCCTTCCCCTCGCCTTCGGAGGCCAATCGAAGGCGACCGGCGACGTCAAGCCCGCCCAGGACGTGGACGACGTCGAGTTTCGCCGTCCACCTCCGCTTCCTCCGCCGCTGAAGGCGGCTTCCTCCACCAGACTCCGTCTCGTGCGCGGCTGACGTCGAGTCGCGGCGATCCTCTCGGCGGCTTCAGGGGTCGTTCCTCAAAGGGCGGAAGTGGCCCGAGCGTCAAGCCAACGTCCGCCCCTTCCAGCCGCCTCCCCGTCCGCGGCGGTGACGCCAGGCCGAGTCGACGGTCATGCCGAGGCAGAGGACGCCGGCGACCGGAAGAAGGTCGATTTGCCGCCCGCGGCCGCGATGTGCGAGCATTGGGGAAATCAGGCAAGGAAGGAATGACGATGAGCGATGAGCGCAAGCTGGTTCACTACGAGGTCAGGGAAGGCGTGGCCTACCTGACCCTCGACGACCCCAAGACCAACTCCTACACCCACGAGATGATGCGCGACCTCGACGCCGCCATCCTGGCGGCGCGCTTCGACAAGGACGTCCACGTGCTCGTGGTCTCCGGGGCCGGCGACAAGTTCTTCTGCGCCGGCGCCAACATCAACATGCTCCAGGAGGCCGACCCCACCTTCAAGTACTACTTCTGCCTCCACGCCAACGAGACCTTGAACCGTTTCGAGCAGACCCCGAAGCTGGTGATCGCGGCCCTCAACGGCCACACGGTGGGCGGCGGCCTCGAGATCGCCATGGCCGCGGACCTGCGCCTGGCGCGCAAGGACGCCGGCAAGACCGGCCTGCCCGAGATCAACCTCGGCGTGCTGCCGGGCACCGGCGGCACCCAGCGCCTGGCGCGCCTCGTCGGCAAGAGCCGCGCCATCGAGCTGATGGTGACGGGCCGCCTGCTCTCCTTCGAGGAGGCCCAGGGCTTGGGGCTCGTCAACGAGGTGATCGCCGCCGACTCGGCGGACGACTTCAAGGCCAAGGTGCACGCCTACGCGCGCCAGTTCTGCCCGCCCAACAAGGCCTCGAAGGCCGCGGGCCGGATCAAGCGCTCGGTGCAGAGCGGCCTCGAGGTGCCGTTCGAGTCGAGCCTGGCCATCGAGCGCGAGCTGCAGCAGCAGCTCTTCGAGTCGGGCGACGCGCGCGAGGGCCTCAACGCCTACGTCGAGAAACGCACGCCGGCGTTCGCGGGCAAGTGACGCGGCGCAGGTCATGGAGCGCCCGGCTCTCGTCCTTTGCGCCCCGGTGCGCACGCCGATCGGCAAGTTCGGCGGCGCGCTGGCGGCGCTCTCCGCCGTCGACCTCGGCGCCGCCGCGGCCGGCGCCTGCCTGGAGCGCGCCGGCCTCGCTCCGGAGGCCGTCGACCAGGCGGTCTTCGGCCACGCCCGGCAGGCCGGCTGCGGCCCCAACCCGGCGCGCCAGATCGCCCATCGCGCGGCGGTGCCGCACGAGCGGCCGGCCTTCACCGTCAACCAGGCCTGCGGCTCGGGCTTGCAGGCGGTGCTGTCGGCGGCGCGCGCCATCCTTCTCGGCGAGGCGGAGGTGGTGCTCGCCGGCGGCACCGAGGCGATGTCCAACACGCCCTACATGCTGCCGCGGGCGCGCTGGGGCTACCGCCACGGCCACCAGGAGCTCGCCGACGGCATGTACCGCGACGGCTTCGACGACCCGCTCTCCGGCCTGGTCATGGGCGAGACCGCCGAGGAGCTCGCCGAGGAGGCGGGCGTCGGCCGCGAGGCCTCCGACGAGTGGGCGGTGCTGAGCCAGAACCGCTGCGAGCAGGCGCGCCGCGAGGGGCGCTTCGCCGCCGAGATCGTCCCCGTGGCGGTGCCGGCGCGCCGCGGCGAAGTGACCGTGGACGCCGACGAGCACCCGCGCGACGGCGTGACCCGCGAGTCGGTGGCCCGGCTGGCGCCGGTCTTCCGCGAAGGCGGCCGGGTGACCGCCGGCAACGCCTCGGGGATCACCGACGGCGCCGCGGCGGTGATCGTGGCGCGCGAGGACGCGGCCCGCCGCCTCGGGCTCGCGGTCGCCGGCTACCTGCGCGACTGGACCGTGGTCGGCGTCGATCCGCGGATCATGGGCATCGGCCCGGTGCCGGCGGTGCGCCGGCTCTTCGCGAAGAGCGCCCTGACCTACGACGACGTCGACCAGGTCGAGCTCAACGAGGCTTTCGCCTGCCAGGTGCTGGCCTGCCTTCAAGAGCTGCCGTTCGACCGCGAGCGCGTCAACCCGGACGGCGGCGCCATCGCCCTCGGCCACCCGATCGGCGCCACCGGCGCCCGCATCCTGGTGACGCTGCTGCACGGCCTCGAGCGCCGCGGCGGCCGTTGGGGCGTGGCCACGCTCTGCGTCTCCGGCGGCCTCGGCCTGGCGGCCCTGGTCGAGCGGCCGGCCTGAGCGCCGGGCATCATCCGAGAACCAAGAAAGAAGGAAACCACTATGGCCGAATCCGTCTTGCTCGAACGCGAGGGTCGCGTCGCCATCCTCACCGTCAACCGTCCCGACAAGCTCAACGCATTGAACCAGCAGGTGCGCGACGAGGCCCTGGCGCACCTCGCGGCGATCGAGAGCGACGACGGCGTCGGCGTGGTGGTGATCACCGGCGCCGGCGAGAAGTCCTTCATCGCCGGCGCCGACATCAAGGAGTTCGAGGGGCGCAGCCCGCTCGACCAGCGCGAGGCCATGCGCTTCCCGCGCGTCTTCGACGCCATGGCCACCTTCCCCAAGCCGGTGATCGCGATGATCAACGGCTTCTGCCTCGGCGGCGGCTGCGAGCTGGCGATGTCGTGCGACCTGCGGATCGCCTCGGACCGGGCGCGGCTGGGCCAGCCCGAGATCAACCTCGGCATCATCCCGGGCGGCGGCGGCACCCAGCGTCTGCCGCGGCTGGTGGGGCTGGGGCAGGCGATGAAGATGGTGCTCACCGGCGACATGGTGAGCGCCGAGGAAGCCCTCCGGATCGGCCTCGTGGACGAGGTGGTGCCGCACGAAGAGCTGCGCGCGAGGACGCTCGAGCTGGCGGCGAAGATCGCCGCCAAGAGCCCGCTGACCCTGCGGGTGGCCAAGGAGGCGGTGCGCGCCAGCCAGCGGCTGGCGATCGAGGAGGGGATCCTCTACGAGCGCGACCTCTTCTGCCTCTGCTTCTCGACCGAGGACAAGCAGGAGGGCGTCGCCGCCTTCCTCGAGAAGCGGCAGGCGCAGTGGAAGGGACGTTGACGCCGCGGGCTTGACGTCCGCGGGCGATGGGCGTGCGATGGGCGAGCTGCCGCGGGTCACCGTCGTGATGCCGGTGCGCAACGAAGAGCGCTACGTCGAGCGCAGCCTCGGCGCCGTGCTCGCCCAGGACTACCCGCCGGAGCTGCTCGAAGTGCTGGTCGCCGACGGCATGTCGACCGACGGCACCCGGCGGCTGGTCGAGCGCCTGGGCCGGGGACGCGACGTGCGGGTGATCGACAACCCGCGCGGCATCGTCGCCCCGGGCCTCAACGCGGCGATCGCCGAGGCGCGGGGCGAGGTCGTGGTGCGCGTGGACGGCCACTGCGAGATCGCGCCCGACTACGTGCGCCGGGCCGTCGAGCACCTGCGGCGCGGCGGCGTCGCCGGCGTCGGCGGGCCGGTGGAGACGGTGGGCGAGACGCCCCTGGCGCGGGCGATCGCCGCCGCCATGAGCTCGCGCTTCGGCGTCGGCGGCTCGGCCTTCCGGGTCGGGGTCGACGCGCCGGTCTGGGCCGACACCATCCCCTTCCCCGCCTACCCGCGCCGGGTGCTGGCCGCGGCCGGCCCCTTCGACGAGGAGCTGGTGCGCAACCAGGACGAGGAGTACAACTACCGCCTGCGCGGCGCCGGCGAGAAGCTGCTGCTGGCGCCCGACCTGCGCTCGCGCTACTACAGCCGCGCCGACCTGCGCTCGCTCTGGCGCCAGTACTTCCAGTACGGCTTCTGGAAGGTGCGGGTGCTCGAGAAGCACCCGCGGCAGATGCGCCCCCGCCAGCTCGGGCCGCCGTCGCTGGTGGCCGCGCTCGCCGCCGGGGCGCTCGCCGCCGCGTGGAGCCCGGCCGGCCTGGCGGTGCTGGCGGGGATCGCCGCGGCCTACCTCCTCGCCGCCGGCGCAGCGGCCCTGATGGTAGCCGTCCCCTGGCGTTATCGGCCGCTGATGCCGGTGATCTTCGCGGCGATGCACCTGGGTTACGGCTGCGGCTTCTGGGCCGGCTTGGGGCGGCGCGTCCTGCGGCTTGACAGGTCTCGGCGCTCCTCCTAACGTGGGTAGAGCATGCCGCGTGCGCTTTATTGGCTCGCCCTGATCCTGAGTTGCTGGCGTCCGGCCCTGGCGCAGGAGGGCGCGCCGATCTATCGCGATTTCCGCGCCGAGCTGTTGCTCGCCATCGAGATGAACGACGTCGAGGCGACGCGGCAGGTGCTCGCGGAGGGCGCCGCGCCGGAGGTCAACGAGGGCAACCCCAGCCCCCTGACCACCGCGGTGCTCCTCGACAACCTGAGCCTGGCGGCGGTGCTGCTGAAGGCCGGCGGCGACCCGGACGCGACGGAGGACAGCCCGATCATGGCGGCGGTGCGCACCGACAGCGTCGCCATGACGCGGCTGCTCTTCGAGGTCGGCGCGACGCTGCGCCAGGAGGAGGCGCATGAGCTGCTCGACCTGGCGCTGCGCAGCGACGACGCCGTGGAGCTCTACCGCGAGCTCCTCGACCACGGCGCCGGCGTCGACCTGGCGCTGCGGGTGGCGGTGGAGAACCGCGAGCTCGCGGCCGCCGTCTACGCGCTCGAGCGCGGCGCCGACGTCAGCTCGCTCGGCGAGCTCGGCCTCCTGGCCCGGATCGGCGTGCCCGGCGAGGGCGTGCCGGAGGTCCTCGACCTCGCCGTGCGCGACGACAACCGCGCGGCGGCCCTTTCCTACTTCCTCGCGGCCGCCGCGGCGGCCGGCGACCGGCGGCTGGCGCAGCAGGTCCTCGACCGCGGGGGCGAGCTCTCGCTCGAGCACCTGGAGCGCGCCGAGGACCATGGCCAGGACGACGTCGCGCTCTTCTTCGTGGAGCGGATGGGCGCCGACCTGGCGACCCTCATCGCTCGCGCGGAGGCCGAAGGACGCGGCGAGCTCGCCGCCTTCCTGAAGACGCTGCGCCGCCAGCGCATCGCCGCGGTGGTCGCGCCCGCCGTGGCCGCGCTGGCCCTGCTCTTCGTGGTCGCGGCTCTCGCCTTCTTCGTGCGCCAGCACGTCCGGCGCGCGCCCGGCAAGCCGCTCGAGGAAGTCGTGCGCCGCGCCGCCGGCTCGCCGCCGCCGCCCGCCGCGGCGCCGCCGGCGCGCGCGGTTTTCGAGACTCTGATCATCCCGCCTCCGGATCCGCCGGACGCGCCGAGCGCCGGAGCGCCCGGCGGCGCCGAGCCGGTGGAGCGCCCGTCGTTCGCGCCTTCGGTGGCGCCGACGCGGGTGATCCCGCGCCCCGCCGGCCACAAAAAGAGCGAGCCGGGCTGAGCCCGGCTCGCGGTCAAGGCCGATCCCGCGGGGGATCAGTCGTCGTCGTCGTGATGATCGTCGTCGTCGTCCGACTCGTCGAGCAACAGGTCACGGCCGAGGATGCGCGGCTCGATCTCGCCGTCTTCGGTGTCCCAGATGACCACGAAGTCGCCCGTATCGCCGCCCCGTGAGGTGCGCACCGAGGTGGCGGAGGTTCCGGCGTCGACCAGGAACTCGATGCCGACCGCCCGGCCGTCCAGGGAGACCTCGCGCGCCAGGACGCGGTGGTGGCCCTGGTAGGAGACCCAGGTCGCGACCGTGTTGCCGCGGTGGTCGGCCATGATCGCCGGCGAGGTGGGCCGCTCGGAGGTGCTCTCGCTGACCAGGAACTCGATGCCGACCGCCCGGCCGCTGGCCGCGATCCGGCGGCCGTAGACCTTGCGTCCGAGGGAGCCGGGCAGCAGCCGTTCCCAGACCACGGTGTAGTCGCCGTCGAGCGCCGCCGTCGCGTCCGGAGACACCTGGTCGCCGAAGCGCGATTGGTTGACGCGGATGGCGTGATCGAGCGGCGTGCCGTCGACGTCGAAGGCTTGCGCGACGACGTCGCCGCGGTCGTCCTCCCAGACCACGAGGAATCGGCCGGCCTCCTGGACGGCGAGGGCCGGCGGCGTGGCCGGACCGCTGCGGCCGAGCTGGAATTCGATGCCGACCGCGCGGCCGCGGGCGTCGAAACGGCCCACGACGTGGCGGAACTTGTGTCCCACGGAGCCCGCCGGTGCCGTCCAGGCGGCCACCATGATGCCGCGGTCGTCGATGCCGATCGCGGGATCCTGACCTTCGGCGTCGACCAGGAACTCGATGCCGACGGCACGGCCCCGGCGGTCGAAGCGATGGGCCACGACGGCGGGGCTTTCCTCGCCGTTCTGCCAGGCGGCGATGAAGCCGCCCGACCTCAGGACCGCGACGTCGGGTCTGGCCGCCTCCGTATCGGGGCTGATCAGGAACTCGATGCCGACCGCGCGGCCGCTGGCGTCGCGCAGACGCCCGTGGATGCCGCCGTCGGGAGCCTGGAAGACGACCACCTGGTTGCCCCGGCCGTCGGTGGCCACCGCCGGCCGCGAGCCCTCGGCGACCTGGAAAAGCTCGCCGATGCCCAGGGCCGCCCAGACCACGCCCGCCAAGAGCCAGATCCCCAGAGCGATCCGGATCGCCATGCCGAGGGTGCCGGCCCACCGCGTCTTCGAATTCTTTTGCGCTTCCTCTTTCATGCCCGCTTGCTCCTCATGCCTCAAGCGTTTGTGTCGGACAGATCCCTACCTTCCCCCAACCGGAGAAACTCCGAGGATCTGCCAGGAACCACGAGCCCATCGGGTTCCACCAGCCCGCTCTGCCGTCCCTTCGCGCCCGCGACAACCCTTCGCGGCGGCGACGGGAGCCAGCAGTATAACTTCCTTTGAGCGTTTCAGCAAGGAGAAACCGCGAGAGACATCAACTTATCGCAGTATGTTGATTCATTTCTTTAAGATACCAAATGGTCGGTCGTTCGATGGGAGATGCGGACGCAGGGTCAACGGCGGTCGGCGGCGGCGGCGAGACGCGTCCGGACCTGTCGCGCGATCAACCCGTAGCCCCTGTTTTCGGCTTCGCGGCCGAGGTCGCGCAGGCGATTGAAGCCGCGCAGGCTCCCGGAGCGGATCTCGACCTCTCCGAGCGCCAGCTCGATTTCGAGGCGCAGCTCGGTGAAGACGCCGGCGGCGGCGGTCGCGAGGTGCGACTGCAGAGTCTGGCGGACCTCTTCGCCGCGGACGGCGGCGAGGCGCGCCGCGGTGAGCTCCAGGGGCAGCCGGTAGATCGGGCTGTCGACCTCCCCGAGGGCCTGGCGGGCCTGGCTGATCGCTTGCTGGGCCGCGTCGAGCCGCCCCTGGAGCAGCAGGCTTCGAGCCCGCAGGACGTGCGCCCGCGACACTTCCAGGACGGGAGTCTGCGCCAGGTCCGTGAGCACGTGGTCGGCCGCCGCTTCGGCCTCAGCGGGCCGGCCGAGCTCGTGGAGCAGAGCCGCCATCGACAGCCGCGTCTTGGCGGCGGGGAGGGGATTGATCAAGGTATCCTGGATCGCGAGCGCGGCGCGGAAGCTGCGGCCGGCGGCCTCCAGGTGGCCCTGGCTCATCAGCGTCTCTCCCTGTGCCGCCTGGACCATGGCGACCAGGGTGTCGCCGCCGTCCTGCCGGAAGACCCCCATCGCTTCCTCATAGCCGCGCAGGGCGCCCCCGAGAGATCCCTGGTAGTGGAGGATCCTGGCGCGTCGGAAGACGGTCCAGGACCGATTGAGCTCGTCGCCGGTCTCGGTCTGGATCTTCAGAGCCTCCTCGAGCGAGCGGCTGGCGCCGCCGAGGTCGCCCCGGAGGATGAGGAGCCAGCCGTGGGAGCTCAGGGTGGCCGACTCGTTGCCCGGCTCGGGCACCGATTCCAGGATCTCGAAGGCGGCCGCGTAGGCCGATTCGGCTTCGTCGAATCGGCCGAGCTCGGTGAGGGCCTCGGCGAGCTGCCTCAGGCTGACCTGCCGGGCCACCCGGTCGCCGAGCTCTTCGAGGAGCTCCAGGGCCTGGTGGAAGATCCGGATGGCGGCGACCAGGTCGCCGTTGATCGACAGCGCCTCGCCCATATTGGTCAGCGTTCGGGCCTTCAGCCGGCGGGCTCCGATGGTGTCCAGCAGGCGCACCGCCTCCGCGAACATCTCCTTGGCGGCCTGAAGGTCGTGGCGGGCCAGGTAGAGATTGCCGTAGACGGTCATGGTATCGGCTTCGCCTCTCACGTGTCCGTGCGCGCGGTAGATCTCCCGGCTCTCTCGCAGCCGCGCCTCGGTCTCTTCGAGCGCTCCCTGCCATTGCCAGGCCTGTGCCTCGAATGCCAGGGCGCGGGCCAGCAGCAAAGGCGCGTCTTGTTGCCGCGCCAGCCTGGCGCCCCGCGCGAAGGCCTCCTGCTCGCGCTGGCGCGAGCCCCGGTTGTGCTCGATCAGACCTTCGACCAGCGGCACGCGCGGGTCTGCGGGCAATTGCTCGCCGAGCGCCGCCAGGGTCGTCCGAGCGGCTTCCTCCTGGAAGGTCCAGGCGAGAAGCTCGGCCAGACGCAGGCCGAGGTCGGCGCGCGCCGGCAAGGAGCCCGCCGCGTTCTCGTCTGCCGCGCCCCGTTCTCGGACCCACAGGGCGCGGAGCAAGGCGGCGGCGCGCGTCCGCTTCGCCTGCCTCTCGAGGCTCACCGCGCGCAGGTAGACCTGGGTCGTGCGCGGCAGGCCCCGGCCTTCGGTGACGGCGCGGGCGATCTCCTGCTTGGCTTCGTCCTCGAGGCCGAGCATCCAAAGTGCGTCGGCCAGATAGGCGTGGAGCAGGGCATTGGGCCGCCGCTCGAAAGCCGTCGCCCGCTGCAACAGGTCTCTCGCAGCGGGGGCGTCCAACTGCCGCAGCCTCTCCACCGCCTCGCGCAGGAGGCGGGCTGCTTCGGGATGCGCCGGCAACGCGGCGACCTCTTCCACGGAGCGCTCCAGGGGCTCGTAGCCGAGGCTCGCGGCCATGCGCCCGGCCATCTCGCCCGCCATCTCGAGCAGCTCGGTGGAGCGGCCCGTCAGCGGCGGATAGCCGATTCCTTTTCCCGACCGCGTATCCTGCAGCAGGACCTCCAATTCGAGCCGCCGCGCGCCCGCGTCGCCGACCGTACGGTAGGCTCCGTCCACGACCCAGTCAGCGTGCAGCCGCTGCCGGAGCTGCGCCAGCACGACGTCCGGAAGCCCTTTCTCGGAATCGAAGCTGTGCTCGGAATCGGGCGCCGCCGGCTCGGCATCGTCCTCGGGCAGCCAGCGCAGCCGGCCGTCCTCCGGGAGCTCGACGACGAGCAGCTCGCTCAAGGCCGTGCCGTGCCAGTCAGCGGCGGCGTCGCCGGTCCTGTTCTCGAACCCGGCCGACACCAGGCCGACCCGCTCCGGGTCGTTCGTCTCGCCGACGTAGGCGCTCCAGGCGAGGACGAGGACCAGGGCCAGGGCGAGACCGGTGGCGGCCGCCGCGAAGCGCCGGCGGGCTCTGCGGCGGTCCAGGTCGCGCCGCGCGGCCCACCCGAGGGGCGCGGTCAGAATCTGGCTCGCCTGCTGCAGAGCCTCGAGCTCCGCCAGCAGCTCGGCGAGGGATCGGAAGCGGTGGCGCCGGTCCTTGACCAGGCATCGCCGGATGATCCGGTCGAGCTCCTCGGACATCTCCGGGACTTTCTCGATCGGCGCCGGCGCCTCCCGGTGGACGATCGAGTAGAGCAGCGACATGTCGTTGTTGCCCTGGAACGGCCGCGCGCCCGTCGCCATCTCGTAGAGCACGACGCCGAGGGCCCAGACGTCGCACTCGGCGCCTGTCTTCTCGCCCTGGACCCGCTCCGGAGCCATGTAGGCGATGGTGCCCATGAGCGGGCCCTGAGGACGGGTGCGGTCGACCTCGGTGGTGAACCTGGAGAGCCCGAAGTCGAGGATCTTCACCGTGCCGTCCGCCGTGACCATGAGATTGGCGGGCTTGACGTCCATGTGGATGATGCCGCGTTCGTGGGCCGCCTGGAGGCCCGCCGCGATCTGCACGGCCATATCGACGATCTCCTGCCAGCGGATCGGTCCCTGTTTGAGCTTGGTCTTGACCGTCTCGCCCTCGTAGTAGCCCATGGCGATGAAGAGCTGGCCGTCGTCGGTCTCCTCGATGGCGTGGATGGTGCAGATGTTGGGGTGATCGAGCGCCGAGGCGGCCTGCGCTTCCTGGATGAAGCGCTGCTTCAGCTCCTGGCTGCCGGTGAAGTCCAGGGACAGGAACTTGAGGGCCACGTCGCGCTCGAGGCGGGTGTCGCGGGCCCGGTAGACCACGCCCATCCCCCCCTCGCCGATCTTCTCGAGGATCTGGTAGTGGGCTACGGTTCGTTCCTGCATCATGACTGGGAGGATCGGCAGGTCGGTCCGATTTTCGGATCCTCACAATCTTACCCCCTCTCATGCCATTTCGGCGCCCGATCCGGGGCCTGCCGCGGGCGGACGAAAAACGGCCCGGCCGCCGGCGCGCCGCGGCCCGCGAGCTGGCAGAATAGCCCGATGCGACGTTTCGGCCTGCTCTACGTCGTCCCCACGCTGGCGATCCTCCTGGCGGTGGCGTGGCCGCTCGTCTCGGGACGCGAGACGCTCTACCTGCGCGACGTCCTCACCAGCCACTACCCGCTGAAAGCGGCGCAGGCCGCGGCCCTGCGGCAGGGCGAGCTGCCGCTCGTCGACGTCTACCGCGCCGGCGGCCAGCCGATGTTGGGCAATCCGAACGTCCTGCCTCTCTATCCCGACAATGCGCTCTTTCTCGCCGCCTCGCCGATCTGGGCCCTGAACGCCCACTTCTGGATCCACCTGCTGATCGCTCCGGCGGCCGGCTACTGGCTGGGGCGCTCCTGGCGGCTGTCGCGGCCGGCGGCCTGGGCGGCCGGCGTGACCTATTCGGCCTCGGGCTTCCTGCTCTCGCTCTTCAACCTCTACAACCTGATCGCCGGCGCGGCGCTGGCGCCGGCGTTCGTCGCCGCGTGCCTCGACGCCTGGAACGGCGCCGGCCGGCGGTGGGCCGCGATGGCGCTGCTCTGGGCCTTGCTGCTGACGGCCGGCGATCCGCTCTTCGCGTGCCTGGCCCTGGCCGCCGCCCTCTCCGCGGGCGCGCTGCGCGAGCGCGCGGTGCCGCGGCGCCCCCTACGGCTGGCGGCCGCTCTGGCCTGCGGCGCCGCCCTGGCGGCGCCGATGATCGTCGAATTCTGGCGTATCCTGCCGCTGTCGCTGCGCGGCTATCGCAGCTACTCGCCGGAATCGGCGCTGCTCCAGAGCTGGGATCCCCGCGGCGTCGTCGAGTGGCTCCTCCCCCTCTGCTTCGGCCCCCCCGACCTCAGCTTCTGGGGGCAGCGCTTTTCCGACGGCCTGCAGCCGCTCTTCTACTCCCTCTCCCCGGGCCTGCTGTGCCTGGCGCTGGTCCCCCTGGCGCCGCCGCGCCGCAGCCGGGCCGCCGCCTGGGCCTGGGCGATGACGGCCGCCGGGCTGCTGCTGGCGCTCGGCAGGTGGAACCCGCTGACCAGGCTGCTCTACGAGCTGCCGGGGGCGTCGGTGATGCGCTATCCGGTCAAGACGTGGCTGCTGGTGGCGCTGGGCGCCTCTCTCCTGTGCGGCATCGGCTTCGAGCGGCTGCTCGCGGGCGGCGGCCGCCGGCGGCTGCGGCTCCACCTCGCAGCCCTCGGCCTGCTCTACCTTGCCGCCTGGACGCTGCTGAGCTTCGGGCCGCTGGGCGATCGGCTGCGCGCCTTCGATCCGCTGCGCCTTGCGGGCCCGGCGCTGGCGCAGCAACGCCTGCGCTGGGCCGGGCTCGCGCTGCTCTCGCTCGTCGTCCTCGGGCTCCTCGCGGCCGCCCTCCGGGTGCTGCGCCGCCGCCCGGCGCGCGGCGGTGCCGCGCTCCTCGCCGTCCACCTCGTGGCCCAGGTCTGGCTCCTGCGGCCGCTCTTCGACTCCGACGCGGCCCGCGCCTACGTGGAGCCTCCGGCGCTGCTGGCGGCGATCCCGCCCGCGGCCCGCCTGGTCCATGGCGGAGTCAGGGACCTTTTCGGCCCCCAGCGACTGCGTCCCGGCGCCCTGCCCTTTCCCGACGCGTCGACCAGATGGCTCACGCGCAGCCATTTCGCCCAGCTCTATCCCTCCTCCGGCATTCCCTGGGGCCGGCGCTACGAGCTCGATCCCTCGCCCGAGGGGCTCGACGCCTTTCTGACCTTCTCGCTCGCCCAGGCGCTGCCGCGCCTGGACGACGCCGCACGGCTGCGCGTGCTGGCGGCCTCGGGCGTCGAAGTGCTGCTCCTCGACCGCGAGCTCGATCCCGCGGCGCAGCGCCGGGTGCGTCCGCTCGCCCGCATGCCCATCGCCGCCGGCGAGCTCTTCGTCTACCGCTTGACGGCGGTGGCGGCGCCGGCTCAGCTCGTCACCCGGGTGTACCGCGTGCCGCACCTGAACGCCGCGCTCGAGCTCTTGACGGACCCTGCCTTCGATCCCCGCACGGAAGCGGTGCTGCCGTCACGGGAGGGGTCCGCGGCCATCCGTCCCGCGGCCGGCGGCAGCGCCGTGGTCCGCAGTGAGACTGCCGACGAGATCGTCGTCGACGTCGCGGCCGCGAGCGCCGGCGTCCTGGTGGTGCAGCGGACCCACCTCGGAATCTACCGCGCGGCGGTCGACGGCGAGCTGGCGGCGCTCGAGCCGGCCAACGTCCACCGCCTCGGCGTGGAGGTTCCCGCCGGACGTCACCAGGTCCGTATCTGGGCCGACCGCAGACCCACCCGGGTCGCCTGGACGGTGGCCGCCCTGGGGCTGCTGGGGCTGGTCGCGCTCGCCGCCGGAGGCCGCCGATGGACCGGGCAGTGAGCCGGGCGCGCGGCTGGTGGCCCCTGGCGGCCGCCGCCGCGGCCCTCGCCGTGCACGCGCTGGTGGCCTCTCTGGTGGAAGTGCCGGGCGTCTTCGCCAAGTATCCGCGGGCCGCCGAGCACTACCTGGCCGGCGAGCTGCCCGAGGAACGGCTCATGGACCTGAGCCCGCTCTATTTCGAGCTCGCCGTGGCCGCCGCGCGGCTCGCGCCGGGGCGCGCCGAGCACCTGGTGCGCGGCCTCCAGACCGTGCTCGTCGCGGCGGCCGCGGGCTTTCTGGCGGCGCTGCTCGAGCGCCGTGCCGGCCGCGCCGTGGCGGCGCTCGGCGCTCTCGCTTTCCTCCTCGACCGGCACGTGCTCGTCTACGAGCGGATCCTCGAGCCCGAGGGATGCCTGCTCTTCTTCATGGTGGGATGCCTGTTCTTCGTCGACCGCGGCCGCGGCGGCGCCCTCGTGGCGGGGCTCTTCGCGGGCGCCAGCCTGATGACCCGGCCCACCTTCCTGCCGCTCTTCGCGCTGGTGCCGCTGTACCTCAAGCTGCGCGGCGCGCCCTGGGTCCGCGCCGCCGCGCTGTTCGCCGCTCCGGTCGCCGCCGCCCTCGCTCTCCTCATGCTGCGCGCCGCCGTCGTCACGGGCGATCCGCGGACTCCGGTCATGAACCCCGGCACCGTCTTCTACGAGGGCAACAACGCGCTGTCCCACGGCACCAGCGCCGTCTATCCGCCGGTGGTCCGCGAGCTGCTCGACGCGGCCGACGAGCGCCCCGACGTGGCCCACGAGCACTACCGCGCGGTGGCGCGCGCCGCGGCCGGGCAGGACCTCCCGATCTCCCGGGTCAACGCCTATTGGAGCGGCCTGGCGGCGGCGGCGGCCCGCGACGCGCCGTGGCGCGCCCTGGGGTTGCTGCGCGAGAAGCTCCGGCGCGCCTTTCACGCTTACCGCTGGCACGACGTGACGGTCGCGTGGCGCTACGACCGGGCGCTGCGGCTCCCGTCGGTGCCCTTCGCCCTGCTCTCGGCCCTGGCCCTCGCGGGCATGGCGCTCGAGGCGCCGCGATGGCGGCCGGCGATGCTCTTCTACGGCCTGGCGCTCCTGCAGCTCGCCGTGATGCTCGTCTTCTACGTCTCGGCGCGACAGCGGCTGGTGTGGTTGCCGGCGCTCCTGTACTTCGCCGCCGTGACGCTGGAGCGCCTCCGGCGTGGCGGCGGCCGGCGCGGCTTGCTCGTCGCGATCGTGCTCCTGCTCTGCGTCTCTCTCGCGTTGCCGGACGAGCTGGCGCGCGACGACGATTACCTGAGGTCGGGCCACCTCGAGGCCCAGGCGCGGCTCGAGGCGCTCACCGCCGCGGCGCGTCAGGAGCCGGTGGCGGCGCACGTCGACCTGGCGCTCGACGCGTTGCGTCACGCGCCGTGGGTGGAGTGGGTTCCGGCCTATTTCCCCCAGGCGGAGCGCTCGGCCGACGAGCGCCTGGCGGAGCTGCTGGCGGCCGACGCGGCGGCGGGCCCCGCGTCCGCCGCGTTCGACCGCGCAGTGGTCTTTCTCCGTGCCGGACGCCTGGAGGAGGCCGCCGCCCTCCTGAGCGAGCTGGCGGCGGCGGAAAGCGAGGTCTACCGGGGCGCGCGGCAGCCGTCGCAGCCGCGGTTCTACCTGGCGCGGATCGCGGCTCTCGAAGGCGACCGCGAGCGCGCCGTACGCTTGCTCGAAGCGGCCCTGGGCCGCTCACCGGGCAACCCGTTCGTGCTCGCCGAGCTGTCGGTCATGACCGGCGATCCCCGTTACCGGCAGCGCCTGCTGCGGCTGCAGGGGGCGATCGACGGCCGTTACCTCGCGGGTCGGGCGCTGTTCGTCCACGGCCGTGCCTCGGCGGCGGTGGCGGAGCTCGCCTTCGTGGTCGACCGGCTGCCGGAATTCCGCACCGGACGGATCTACCTGGCGGCGGCGCTGGGGGCCGCCGGCCGCGTCGACGAAGGAGCGGCGCACTATCTCGAGGCGGTGCGCCGCCGGCCTGATCCGCTGCTCCTGAGCGCGCCGGTCAGCGACCTCTTTCGCCGCTGGGCCGCGCTGCACCCCGACGATCCGCAGACGCGGCTGGTCGCGGCGCACGTCCTGCACGAGCACGGCCGTTTCCGCGAAGCCCTGACCTTGCTCGAGGGCATGGAGGGCCCGCCGGACAGCCTCCGGAAAGCGGCGGACGAGGAGATCCGGCGGCTGCGCCGAGCGCTCCGTGCCGCCGCGCAGCGCCCTGGCCAGACTGGCCTGACAGAGTGGCAGCAGGACTTGACCCCCGAGCAGGTCTTGCGTACTGTGACGCGGCAGTCCCCAACGGATTGAGGGGCTGCCTTGTCGGTTTCTTGAGCGCTTCCGGGCCGCCGTACTTTCAAGAGGGGAAGTGGAAAGTCGGTCCGCCAGGTGGACCGGGAGAGCTTGGGAATATGGACCCGGACGTCAACGCATCGCCCGTCCCCGAGGTGCTCGACTTCGAGGCCCGGCGACGGCAGCACGAAAGACGGCTGGCGTGTGAGGAAACGCGCCGCCAGCTCCGGCGGATCCTGTCGGGGGACCGGGAAGCGGCCGGCTGGCTTTACGACAAGTTCTCACCCGGTCTCTTCCGGCGCCTGCGCCGGCGCTACGGGCACCTCGAGGGCATCGAGCCCGACGACCTGCTGCACGACGCCTTTCTCTTCTTCTTCCAGCGGGAGGCGAAGGTGCTCCGCGACTTCCTGGAGCGGGTGCGCCCGCAGGAGCAGACTCCGGCCCGCCTCGAACGGTACCTCTGGGACCTGGCGTGCGGCGTGGCCTCGAACCGCCGGCGCTCGGCGGCCCTGCGCGGCCACCAGTCGCTCGATTCGGTGCCGCCGCGTGAGCGCGCGGGCGCGGACGACGCGGAGGAGCGGCAACTGCTCGACCGCGACGAGGCCGCCCGCATCGACGAATGCCTGGCGAAGCGGGGCGCGCGCCTCTACCTCTACTACAAGCTCCGGTACTGGGACGGCTACACCCCCACCGAGATCTCGACGATCATGGGCTGGTCCCCCAAGGCGACGTACAAGCTCCGCCAGGCCCTGAACGAGGCCGTCCGCGACTGTGCCGAGTTCCTCGGCATTCCCTGGCGCGGCTCGGGCTAGACTTTGGAGGGCGATGGAGGGTCGCCCGAGGTGAGCGATGACGAAGTGTGCCGGCGCACTCCTGGGGCTCCTTGCGCTGTCGAGCGCCTGTCTGGGAAGCCGCGACGCGCCTCCGGGGCTCGGGCCGCCGGTCGTGCGCGGCCACGGCGAGGTCCGTCTCGCCGCCGCCGGCGAGGTCGTGCCCTTGATCTTGCCGAGCGACCGTGAGATCGGGCTGTGTCTGGAGGTCGCGGCGTCCCGGGACACCAGCTCCTGGCGGACGACGGTCTCCTTCGCCGGCCGGCCCTCGCCCTCGGGGGCCGTCGCGGCGGCGGCCCGCAGCGGGCAGACGGTGTGCTTCGACGCCGCGCCCCCGGCGGCTCTCCCGCCGGGACCCTTGGAGATCTGCGGCCGACTCGTCGACGAGTTCGACGGCACCGAGCACCAGGTGCCCTGCCGTCCGGCCTTCTATCTCGGCGACGACGCCGTCTACCGGGAGATCGCCGCCCGCCGCGGCGAGGTGGTGAGGCAGGCCTATCGTTTCGACGACATCGGCCAGCTCCTGGAGCACCTCGACGCCACCGCCCGGGATGCGCAGGACGAGGGCTTCCTGCTCTCCGGCGTCCGGGCTGCCCTCATCTCGGTCCATTTCCTGACCCTCGAAGGCACCCCGGCGGCCCTCGGCGAGGCGCGGCGGCGCCTCGCCGGCCTGCCCGCCTGGCTCGACCAGCCCGCGGCCTGTCATCAGGCCGCGCTCGCGGCCTATCAACGCGCCCTCCTCGATCTCGACTCGCAGCGACGGCTCGAAGCCGCCTGGTCGCACCTGGCCGACGCCGACCGGCTCTTCCAGCGCATCGCCGATCCTAAACGCTTCACCGTCACCATGGAGCAGGCGTCGATCCTCCACCAGATCGGAGCGACCGCCGAAGCCATCCGGCGCTTGCGCGACGCGCTGGCCGAGTGCGTCCCCGGGCGCTGTCCGGCGGACCTCCTGGCCGCGGGACAGAGCAACCTCGCCTGGCTGATCCTGCTCAATCCCGAGGCCAGCGATGAGGAGCTCGACGAGGCGGAAGCCTACCTGCGCCGAGGCCTGGCGAGGCTGGCCTCGGGCGAGGATCCGCTCGAGCTCGCCAACCGGCGGGTGGACCTGGCCTACCTTGCGGTGCGGCGCGGCGAGGATCCTGGCGAGCTGCTGGCCGCCGCCCGCGACGCTCTCGCGGCGCTGCAGCTCGGCACCGAAAGGGCCCAGGACCTGCGCGACTGGGCGGCGCTCGTGGAAGGCGCCGCGGCGCTCGCCGGCGGCGACGGCCCGAGGGCCCTCGAGCTGTGCAGTGCTCTCGCCGACCGTGACGATTCACGTCTCGCCGCCTGGGCCTTGAGCTGCTCGGCCCGCGCTCATCGCCTGGCCGGCGATCCGGAGGCCGCCGAGCGCGACATCGGCGGGGCCCTGGTGCACGCCTACGCGGCCGCCTCGGGCATCGGCCGGCCGTGGACGCTCGACCCCGGTCAACGCGCCGACGACTTCGCCCGCGCCGCGCGCCTGGCGATCGAGCGCGGCGATCCCGCCCGCGCCTGGCGCCTGTTGCTCGAGCTCGACCAGCTCTCGAGCGGCGAGGCGGAACGCCGGCGATGCCGCGAGCGGGCAAGCCCCGGCGACCGCTCGCGGTGGGAAGCGATCGAGAACGAGACGGCCCGCATCCTGGCGACCCTCCGTTCGCTGGAGGTCCCGGCGTCGGCCCGCCGCCGCGCGGAGCAACAACAACTCCTGCGGGAGCTCAAGACGCGCATCCAGGAGCTGTGGCACGCCTGGCCGGGCTGCGCGAGCCGGCCGTCGGCCGGCGACCAGGGGCTCGAATACCGAGCCTTCGCTCTCGAAGACGAGATCGTCCTCCTCCACCGCCGGGCCGAAGGCGAGGTGACGGTCGAGAAGCGCACGCCGTTCGCGCGCCGGGGCCTGCGCCGGATCCACGACCGCGTCGTCGCCGCCGTCGAGCGGCAGGACCTCGACGACGACGCCTGGGCGGAGCTGCTGCGCCCCATGAGCAAGGCGCTGCTGCCCCTGGACGCCCCCGCCGCCGGCGACCTGGTGGTCCCCGCCCACGTTGACCTGGCGGTCTACGCGCTCCACGGCATGCTGCAAGCCATCCCGCTGGCGGCGCTCCCGTTGCCGGGCGACCACGGAGACGTCCGCTGGTTCGGACAGGCGTATGCCGTAGCCGTACAGCCGGCCGGCGCGCGAGCGCTGGCGCCGCCCGGGCCTGGCAGCGGGCCGCCTCTCTTCGTGGTCGACCCGCGCGCCAACCTGCCCGCGTCGCCGCAGCTCCTGGCGACCTATCGCGAGCTCTTCCCCACGGCCCGCGTGCTGGCGGGCAGCGCCGCGACCCATGCGGCCTTTCGCCGCGAGTCGGCCCGGGCGAGCTGGCTCCACGTCGACGCCCACGGCCTCTACGACCCGGCCTTCCCGCGGCTCTCGGCCCTGCAACTGGCCGACCGTCCGATCCACTGGGTGGAGCTGGCCGACACGCCGATGAGCTTGCACTTCGCGAATCTCTCCGGCTGCCAGACCGGCCGCTGGCCGATCACCGCCGACAGCGGGTCCTACGGCATCGCCGGCCTGGTGACCCGCCTCGGCGTGGGTTGGGCCGTGGCCAGCCGCAGCGATCTCGCCGACCGGGTGGCGATGGACTTCAACCGCAGCTTCTACGCCGCGATCGCCGCCGGCGATCCGGTGCCCGTGGCCTATCACCGGGCCCTGCAGGCGGTCGCCGAGCGCCACCTCGCCTCCTCCTGGTGCGGGCTCGTGTTGCTGCGCGCGGCGGGCGCCGAGGCCGCTGCGCTAAGATGAGGGAGTTGAGACCCGAGAGCCCCGACCCCACCCTCGATCAGCTCCTTGACCGCGCCGCGGGTTTTCCCGCGGCGGGTCTGCGCTTCGTGGACCGCCGCGACCGGGAAGAGTGGGTCAGTTGGGCGCGGATCCGCGACGGCGCGGTCCCGGTCGCCGCGGCGCTGTCCCACCTCGGCGTGGGTCCGGGCGACCGCGTGGCCCTCGTCCATTCGACGGGTCGCGAGTTCTTCCACGCCTTTTTCGGCGCCCTGCTCGCCGCCGCCGTTCCGGTGCCGCTGGCGGCGCCGGTCCGCCTCGGGCGGCTCGACGAGTATCACCGGCGCACCGCCGCCATGCTCGCCGCCGCCGGCGCGCGCTGGGTGCTGACGGCGCGCCGGCTCGGGCCGCTGCTCGCCCCCTCCGTGGCCGCCGCCGGCGCGCGGTGCGTCGACCCGGGCGAGCTTGCCGCGTCCGCGCGTGGGACGCCGCGGCGGCGGGTCGATCCCGCGGCGCTCGCCCTGGTGCAGTTCTCGTCGGGCACCACGGTCGACCCCAGGCCGGTCGCCCTGTCGCACCGCGCCCTGGTGGCCCAGGCGCGGATCCTGAACGGCTTCTGGCCCGACCGCGACGGGCTGCGTCACAGCGGCGTGAGCTGGCTTCCCCTGCACCACGACATGGGGCTCATCGGCTGCGTGCTGCCGGCCCTGGAGAGACCCGGCGTACTGACGCTGCTGGCCCCCGAGGTCTTCGTGGCGCGGCCCGCGAAGTGGCTGCGCGCCCTGTCGCGCTACCGGGCCACCATCTCCGCGGCGCCGAACTTCGCCTATGCCCTGTGCGCCGAGAAGATCCGCGACCACGAGCTCGACGGGGTGGACCTCGGCGCCTGGATGGTCGCCCTGACCGGCGCCGAGCAGGTGGCGCCCGAGGTGCTGCGCCGCTTCCAGGCGCGCTTCGCGCCGTGGGGCTTCCGCCCCGAGGCCCTGACCCCGGTCTACGGCCTCGCCGAGGCGAGCCTGGCGGTGACCTTCTCCGACCTTGGCCGGCCCTTCAACGCCCGGCGCTTCGACCGCCAGGGCCTGGCGGCTGGCGACGCCCGTCCCCAGCCCGACGGCGTCGAGCTCGTCGCGGTGGGCACGCCGGTGCCGGGATTCGCGGTCCGCATCGCCGACGACGACGGTGCCTCGCTGCCGGAGCGCCGCGTCGGACGCGTCCTGGCGCGCGGCCCGTCGTTGATGGCGGGCTACCTCGGCCAGCCCGCCGCCACGGCGCGGGCGCTGTCCGGCGGCTGGCTCGACACCGGCGACCTCGGATTCCTCGACGGCGGCGAGCTCTTCCTCACCGGCCGCGCCAAGGACGTGGTGATCCTGCGCGGGCGCAACCACTCGCCGCTGGAGATCGAGAGGGCCCTCGCCGGCGTCGCCGGCGTCCGCGACGGCGCCGCGGTGGCGGTGAGCTGCCTGGCGGAAGGCGCGGCCACCGAGGAGCTGCTGCTGTTCGTCGAACGGGCGCGGGCCGGCGGCGGCGACCTCGCCGCGCTGTCGCAGGCGTGCGCCGAAGCGGTGCTCGGCGCCACCGGGCTCGCCGTCGCCGCGGTCCAGGTGCTCGATCCCGGCACCCTGCCGCGCACCACCTCGGGCAAGCTGCGGCGGCGCGAGACGCTGCGCCGCCACCTCGAGGGCACCCTGCCGTGAGCGCTGAGCACGAGCTGCTGATCGTCGGCGGCGGCCCGGCCGGGCTGGCGACGGCGATCGCCGCCCGCCTCGCGGGCCTGGACGTCGCCGTCGTCGACCGCGCGGCGCCGCCCCTCGACAAGGCTTGCGGCGAGGGCCTGATGCCCGACGCCCTGGCCTGCCTGCGCGGGCTCGGCGTGGCGCTCGCCAGCAGCCGGCTCGCGCCCTTCCACGGCATCCGCTACCTCGACGGCGACCTGGTCGCCGAGGGACGCTTCCCGGGCGTCAGCGGCGCCGGCGTCCGCCGTCTCCACCTCCACGAGGCGATGTGCCGCCGGGCGCGCGAGGTGGGCGTGACCCTGCTGTGGCGCCGGCGGGTGCGCGGCCTGGTCGACGCCGGCGGCGTCCTCGGCGTGGAGACCGACGCCGGGGCGCTGACGGCGCGCTGGCTGGTGGGAGCGGACGGCCTCCGCTCGCGGGTCCGGCGCTGGAGCGGCCTCGACGGTCGGGCGTCGCGGCGGCGGCGCTTCGGCGTCCGGCGGCACTTCGCCGTCGCGCCGTGGACGGACTTGGTGGAGGTCTGGTGGGCCGACGGCTGCGAGGCCTACGTGACTCCGGTCGGCGCCGAGGAGGTGGGCGTGGCGCTGCTGTGGAGCGATCGCAAGGCCGGCTTCGACGAGCTGATGTCCGCCTTTCCGGCGCTCGCCGAGAGGCTCCGCGGGGCGAGCGTCACCTCGCGCGACCGCGGCGCCGGCCCCTTGCGCCAGCGGGCGAGGGCGGTGGCGCGCGGACGCCTCGCCCTCGTCGGCGACGCCTCCGGCTACGTCGACGCCATCACCGGCGAGGGGCTGGCCCTCGCGTTCCGGCAGGCCGAGGCGCTCGTCGCGTCGCTCGAGCGCGGCGACCTCGGCCTCTACGAGCGCCGCCACCGCGAGATCGGCCGCTGGGCCGACGGCGTGACCCGGCTCCTCCTGCGGGTCGAGGCGCGGCCGTGGCTGCGGCGGCGGGTGATCCGTGCCCTGGCCCGTGATCCGGCGCTCTTCTCCCGCGTGCTCGCCGTCCATTCGGGAGCGTGGCCGCTGCGCGGCCTGGGGCTCGCAAGCGCACCGCGGCTCTTGTGGGGTCTGGTGCGCTCCTGACCGGGCCGGGCATGCCCCCTGGCGATCCACGAGCGCCGTCGCGCGCGGATCTCGGCGTTGCGCCAGGCGGGCCCGCGACGCGGAACAGCTCGCGCGCGAGATCGAGGCCGCCGACCTCGACGCCGAGCGCAAGCGCGTCACCCAGGAGGAGCTCGAAGCCTCCCGCGAGCGCAAGGGGGACCTGGAGGCGCAGATCGAACGCTGTCAGACGCTGCTCGAACGCTCCCGCGAGTGGGTCCGCTTCGAGGCCGAGCCCTTCCGCGACGCCCTCTCCTGCTCGCTCGAGCTGCTGACCGAAGACACCGTCCACCTCCACCTCGAGCAGCGCGTCGTCCAGCGCCGTGGCGTTCGCTATCCTCACGAAGGACCGCGACCAGATCTGGTTCCTGATCGGTGCAGTGATAGCCATTTCCTTGCTTGGGGCCGTCGTGGATTTCTATCGGCTCAAGCACCCGCAGGTGAGTGTGAAGCTCCTGTGGGTATTGATGGCGGTAGTCATCGGCTTGGCGTTTTGGGGGTACTTCTTCATCAGGTCGTCTGGCTGAGATGCCGATCGGATCGCAGCACCAGGCGGACGAGCATTCCGGTTGTGGTGCAGGCGTCCCGCCTGCTTCGGATGCAGGCGGGACGCCTGCACCACAAAAGACCTTCGCGCCAGCGATTCCTGCCATCATTTTTCCATCGCCGTCAGCGGGAGGTTCTGGAGAGGATCGTGAAGCGACGAAGGAGCAACAAACCCCAACGGGGTTTTATCCCGAAGCCCAGGGCAAGCGAAGCGCCGCCCTGGGTTGTGGCGCCGCCACAATCCCAACCCCAACGGGGGTTGTATATCCGGGAGCTCGACGAAGAGATATTCATGGAATGAAGCTGGTCGCTCGCCGACGTTCCTGAGCCCGCCGGGCGACAGCCGGTAGCCGGGGGTTTCAACCCCCGGACCCGGAAAGGAAGCGGATTGGTGTACGATCGTCCGCGACCCGGGAGACAGCATGAGCATTCGGGAGAGAACGGACGCCTCAGCCCCCGCCACCTCCCTTGAGGTGCGCTCGCGTCTCGTCGAGGCCCTGAAGCTCGCCCTCGTCGGTCCGGGGGCCGGGCACGCGCTCGCCGAGGAACGCTTGCACCGCCGGGAACGGCCGTCGAACTGGAACCTGACGGGCTTCCTGATCCCCTCGGGGACCCCGCCTGAGCAGAGCGACGGCCGCCGCGAGACGGCCCCCGACATCCTGAAGCTCCGCGAGCTGCACGCCGCCATGGACCGCGCCGTCCTCGACGCCTACGGCTGGAGCGACGTCCCGACCGATTGCGAGTTCCTCCTCGACTACGAGATCGACGAGGAGGACTGGGGCAACAAGAAGAAGCCCTGGCGCTACCGCTGGCCCGACGAGGTCCGCGACGAGGTGCTGGCGCGTCTCCTGGAGCTCAACGCCGAGCGCGCGAAGGAGGAGGTCCGCTCCGGCGTCGCGGCGTCGAAGAAGGGGCGGGGCAAGGGCGGGAAGAGGCGCGCGGCGGAGGCGTCGGCGTCGGGGGATCTGTTCTCGTGAGCGACCTGGCACCCCGATTGAGGTGACAGACATTTCTTGGCTATCCTCGCTCTCTACCGGCGGACGAGGAGAGAGCTACTGCGGTGCGCCCAGCGGCCTGGGTGCGACACGCTAAACGTCTGATTCACAAGCGCTTAGACAATGCCCCCCCATGATCGGGCGGCGTTCAGTCTCTGACCGAGTCGACTCTCTCATTTGACAGTATTCGCTGAATTGACAAGAATCGCTGTCAAATGGAAGCGACCGCCCCGCTCGCGAAGCGGCCTGGCTGCATGGGCCTCTGACGGCCCCGTGTCAAGGCCTCAGCCCTCGACATCGGGCGCCGGAGCGGCTTCGGCGGTGAAAGACCCCGAAACTATGATAGTATGTGCCCATGGCAAGACGGAACAGGACCGCGAACGCCAGCCCCGGCGACCCGCTGTGGACCTCGCACCTGAAGCCGGCGCCCGGCGAGCTGCGCATCGTCCAGGCGTTCGTCAACACCGAGGGAGGCGCCAAGGCGACCGACGAGATCGCCAGCCGCGGGGGCTCGCCGCCTGGCTGGAGCGCTGGCGGCTGCTACCGCCTGACACCGAGCTGACCTGGCCGAAGGTCGTCGCAGACGTCCATGGCCAGCTCTGGACCAAGGGTCCACTGGGAGCGCTATTCTCGTTTGGTCTGTCGGGCGGCCAGACCCCGCCGAGGGGCGTCCCGATCCACTGCGGACGCCTGGAGCGATTTTTCCAACCCGTCCGCAGTTCTTCGAGTCGCGTCCCGAGGCGCGTCAGCCGCAGAAAGAGGTACTGCGGACGGCTCGAGCGAATTCTCCAACCCATCCGCAGTTGCCATGGATGCTCCCAAACCCTGCGCCGGACCTTCTGGAGGCCGCCGGCAGCGGCTCCGATCCGCCGGGAGGCGTTCCGAAGCACTGCGGACGGCTCGAGCGATTTTTCCAACCCGTCTGCAGTTGGCGTGGAGAGCCTCTGGCGTCCTCGAGAGGTCCGGAGCCGGCAGCGCCTTGGGCTCGTCGGCCGCGGGCAGGCCGGCGCGCGGAGCCGGCGTGCCTCGGCAACTGGGTACCTCTCGGGGCTCACGGCTGGAGAAGTACACGGCCCACGCGAGCTGGGCTAAGATGGTCCCGGAGGTAAGCCATGACGCCGCAGGAGATTTTGACTGACATCCACACGCTCGAAGAGGAGCTTCTCGACTTCGAGCGCAAGTACGGCGTCCGTTCGGAGATCTTCTACGCCGCCTATGCGTCGGGCGAAGAGCCGCAGGAAGAGGGCTGGGTGCTCGACTTCGGCGAGTGGGCGAGCGTCTATCGCACCTGGCTCGCTCGCCAGGCTTCTTATCGAGACGAGATTCAGCGCCAGCAGCGCAATGGTCCGAGTCTTCGTGGGTTGGTGCGGGTGGCTTCATGAGCGATCCCTTACGCGCGATCGAGGACTACGAGCTCTTCCTCTACACGCTGACCGAGCGGTTCCCGTCGATTCGACAATCCACCCTGGTGCTTGAGCGTCGTGGCGCCACCCTCGCCCGCGTCGCTGGCGAGCTGTCGTTTAAGCACGGCTTGCGGCTGGTCGTACGCGAGCGGTTGGTGTATGACCGTTTACCGGCCGTGATCGATAGTTACGGCTACGAGATCTGGCGCGGCGAGGAGAAGCTCTGCTGGTACGATTCCCAGCCTCATCCGGACGTACCGGCGCTCCAGGCGACGCATCCCCACCACAAGCACGTACCGCCGGATATGAAGCACAATCGCATACCCGCAGCGAACATGAGCTTTCAGCGCCCCAATCTGCCCGCCCTGGTCGCGGAGATGGAGGCTCTGGTGCACGAGATCGGTCGCCAGGAGAACGGCCGATAATCGCAATGGACGCTTCAGCCCCGACCACCTCCCTCGAGGTCCGCGAACGCCTGGTCGAGGCCCTGAAGCTCGCCCTCGTCGGTCCAGGGGCCGGGCACGCGCTCGCCGAGGAGCGCTTGCACCGCCGGGAGCGGCCGTCGAACTGGTATCTGACGGCCTTCCTGATCCCCTCGGGGACCCCGCCTGAGCAGAGCGCCGACGCCGGCAAGGCTCGGCGGGCACTCCCCCACGACCTCCCCGAGGTGCGCGCGCGCCTGGTTCTGTCGCAGAAGCCATGGACCGGTCTCAGCCTGCGCCCGGTGTGTTATGCGAAAGGGAAGCGTCGTACTTGACAGCGCCTGACCAGCCCAAGTAGGCTGCCCAACTGCGGGAAACACGGAGGCTACGGTGATTCCGGGGCCCTGGAGCACGGTGACTATACGACAGCAGATGGCGTCGACTCATAGGCTAGCCACGGAGGGATGACCGGTGGCCGGACCGGATTTCTCACAGAAGACCGTTGATGCGCTGGCGAAGAGGGCCGCGCAGACGTGCTCGAAACCGTCTTGTCGAGAGGCTACGAGCGGCCCTCACTCGGAAGCATCAAAGTCCGTCGTAAAGGGCGAGGCGGCTCACATCCGAGGGGCTCGGCCTGGGTCGGCCCGCTATGACCCTTCCACGACTGACGAAGAACGCGCCCATGCGGCCAATGGCATCTGGCTGTGCCGAGAATGTGCGAGGGTCGTAGATCTGGATGAAGCCCGGTATCCGGTGGACCTGCTCCTGAAGTGGAAGGCAGGCCATGAAGATTGGGTTGAAGCGGGCCGGCCAATCACTTCGCCATCTGAGCCGCTACTTGATCTAGAGTTGGGTTACATCCAATGCGAGTCGCTCCGATCGACTCCGCCGGCGGATTTGACATTCTCCTTCAAATTCCACGTAGATAATTCAAGCGCGCTAACCGCAAGCAAGGTACAGCTCGGACTGATCTCCTGGTCTCAGAAGACTAATGAGAAGCGTCTCCCTGAGCATCTGAGATCACTCGTCGATATTGAGGACAACGCCACCGACCGATTCTACATGCGTTATCGTCTTTCTTATGTGGTGGCGCCAGAAAGACCAACCATCGAACCATTCGGTAGCGTCGTTATCGAGCTTCATCACGCTATGACCTGGCCATACTATCACAAACGGCGGAGATTCGCGTCTGCGATATATCTTCTGTCTTCAGAGTCTCCTCCGATCTGGTTTCAGCTCCGCCACAGCGCGTACGTCGACTACTTGGCTTGGTCTTCAGATCGTATTCTTCCAGAGGTGGAACTGGGAAAGCTGTCATCATCAAAGCCGAAGGTTGGAGTGATCGATGAAGATTGGCATCCACAAGACTAAATGGCTAACCAAGCGGTGGAGCGGAGCGGCCGAGCCGCCCGCTCACCTTTAGAACTTAGCGCTACGCGCGAACTTTTTGACTCCATAGGTATGTCGGCTGCCAGCGATTGATCGGGGGTTCACGGGGAAGCGAAGCACCGCGGGCCTCGATCTCGGGGCGCAGACCCCAGCCGGCAT